>ERZ1645185.250-NODE-250-length-22736-cov-6.063710_pt1 | contig 22736 bp, 20 predicted proteins | sample MGYA00575351_ERZ1645185 | MGnify/ENA primary metagenome ERZ1645185 (study PRJEB40838, sample SAMN11284767) | freshwater sediment metagenome | isolation source: river sediment | host: Sediment | place: India: Jana village, Kanpur | collected 2015-12-17 ... | reverse complement strand
GCTGCAATTCGATTCCCCGCCCGCTGACCGGGTCGGCGATGTGCAGGCCTGCCGGCCCCAACTGGCGCAATGTGGCCGCCATCGGGCCAAACCATCCGGCTTCCAGCTCGTGCAGGCCAATGCGCCAGCCGAGTGCGTCGTTGTGCAGGGCGGCGATCTCGAGTGTATCGAGCAGGACAATCCCGGGAGTCTGAAGCGGGCTGGGGGTGAATGATGCAGGCAGGGCCCGGGGCTGGCCACCGCAACTGCGGGCAAAGTCGATGCTGGCCGGACGGGCGAACATGTCCAGCGGTGCGGAGGGCTGCCCGGCATGGACTCCACCGCCCCACAGCCACAGCCCGTTCACCGGCCACTGCCCGCGGGCCTCGCGCGCGGCGTTCACCGGATGGGCGTGCAGCAGCATCTGCGCTTCGTTGAGCCGTGCCCGCCATGCGGCGGCCTCGTCGCCACCGGGCAGGATGCGGTCGAGTGCGTGTCCGCGCGCCAATGAGGGGGGGGTGGTCAGCAGCCGGGGCGGCGTGTCGAAGCGCAGGTACCAGCGCCGGGGATGCAGGGCCTGCGGCGCGAAGTCGGGCCCGAAGTGGTCGGCGAGGGCGTCGGCGAGCTGGCGGGCTTCGTCGTGCGTGAGATCGTCGAAGTTGGCAGTGGAGTAGACGACCCGGTCGCGCATCACCGAAAAATGCGCCGGGTCGGCACGCAGCCAGTACGCGCTGTCGGCGGTGCCGCCATCAGAAATCAGGCTGATGGGGGCGAGCGGCCAGTCGGCCTGCTGGCGCACACCGCAGGCCCGGGCGATCGCAGCTTCCGTGCCCAACGGGGATTCCCGGGTGGGGCGGCTGCGTGCGAGCAGCGTCGACAGGCCGGGCAGGCGCAGGCCGGGCAGGGCGGCTTCGAGGAGACGCGGCGCAGCGAAGAGATGGGGAACCAGCCACAACATGCGGCGAGTCTAGCAGGCGCGGCGTGACGCCCTGCCGCGCGGCAGGGACTGCGGGGCGTTCCGGCCGCTGTGGCATACTCGCGGCTCCCTGTTTGCGAGCCCCATCTTGCTGCCTTTCGAACTGCTGGTCGGCCTGCGCTATACCCACGCCAAGCGCCGCAATCATTTCATCTCGTTCATTTCCATCGTGTCCATGGCGGGCATCGCGCTGGGCGTGATGGCGCTGATCGTGGTGCTGTCGGTGATGAACGGCTTCCAGGAGGAATTGCGCGCACGCATCCTGGGCGTGGCGTCGCACGTCGAGATCAGCGGGGCGGGGGATCGCCTGGCCGATTGGCCGGGCGTGCTCAAGTCCGCCCGGCGCAACCCGGACGTGGTGGCGGGCGCGCCCTATGTGAATGCGCAGGGCATGCTGGCCAACGGCGACAGCGTGCGCGGCGCGATCATCCGGGGGGTGCTGCCGGAGATGGAAAGCGGCGTGGCCGATTTTGCACGTTACATGAAGGCAGGCCGCCTCACCGACCTGAAGCCGGGCGAGTTCGGCATCGTGCTGGGCGCGGAACTGGCGCGCGTGCTGAACGTGTTTCCGGGCGACAAGTTGGTGCTGCTGACGCCGCAGGGCAACATCACCCCGGCGGGCGTGATGCCACGCGTCAAGCAGTTCACCGTGACGGGGATTTTCGAGGCGGGCATGTTCGAGTATGACTCGGGCCTGGCGCTGATTCATCTGCAGGACGCGCAGAAGCTGCTGCGACTGGGCGACGAGGTGTCGGGCGTGCGGCTCAAGCTCGACGATCTGTTCCGTGCGCCCTTCGTCACCCGCGCGCTGGCCAACACGCTGACCGGCGAGTATTACCTGACCGACTGGACGCAGAGCCACGCCAATTTCTTCCGCGCCGTGGCGATCGAAAAACGCATGATGTTCCTGATCCTGCTGCTGATCGTGGCGGTGGCGGCGTTCAACATCGTCTCGACGCTGGTGATGGCAGTGACCGACAAGCAGGCCGACATTGCCATTCTGCGCACGCTGGGGGCGCGGCCGGGATCGATCATGGCGATCTTCACGGTGCAGGGTGCGTTCATCGGTGTGTCCGGCGCGATCCTGGGCGTGGCCAGCGGCGTGGTGCTGGCGCTCAATCTGGAAACCGTGGTGCCGTTCATCGAGCGCCTGGCCGGCATGGACCTCTTCCCGGCGGACGTGTACTACATCAACGAACTGCCTTCAAAGCTGGTCTGGAGCGACGTCGGCCTGATCGGGGGCGTGTCGCTCCTGATCAGCCTGCTGGCAACGCTGTATCCGAGCTGGCGGGCGTCACGCATCCAGCCGGCGGAGGCGCTGCGCTATGAGTGAGATCGTGCTCCGGGCAAGCGGCCTGGCCAAGACGTTCAGCCAGGGCCGCAGCGACGTGGTCGTACTCACCGGTATCGACATCGACGTGCGCAGGGGCGAGTCGCTGGCCATTGTCGGGGCTTCGGGCTCGGGCAAGAGCACGCTGCTGCATCTGCTGGGTGGGCTCGATGCACCGAGTTCGGGGCGTGTGGAATTGCTGGGCCAGGACCCGTTCGCGCTCACCGAGCGCGAGCGCTGCGCATTGCGCAATGATGCGCTGGGGTTTGTCTACCAGTTCCACCATCTACTGCCCGAGTTCACCGCAGCTGAAAACGCCGCCATGCCCCTGCTGGTGCGGCGCATGGCACGCACCGAGGCCCTGGCGCGCGCGGCCGCCGTTCTGGAAAGCGTGGGGCTGGGTCATCGCCTGACGCATCGCCCGGGCGAACTGTCGGGCGGTGAACGGCAACGCGTGGCGATTGCCCGTGCGCTGGTCACGCAGCCGGCCTGCATTCTGGCCGACGAGCCCACCGGTAATCTCGACCGCCACACGGCCGATGCCGTGTTCGACCTGATGCGTGCGCTCAATCACCAGCAGGGGTCGAGTCTGGTTGTGGTCACCCACGATCTTGAACTGGCGGCGCGCATGGATCGCCAGGCGCGGCTGGTCGACGGGGTGTTGAGCCCGCTCTGAAATCGGCGCGATGCGATTCCATCTCATCGCGTTCTGTCTGGGTGTCTTCCTGCTGCAACTCCAGGCCAGCCTGCCGCCGGCGCGTGCGCTGGCGACCCTGCCGCTATTGACGCTGGTTTTCCTGCTGCCGACCAGCACCGGCTGGCAGCGCATGCTGCGCGCCACGGGCGTGGCCGTGCTCGCAGCGGCGCTGGGATTTGCCTGGGCAGCCTGGCGTGCCGAGGTGCGTCTTGCCGAACGTCTGCCCTTGCATTGGCAGGGCGTGGATATCGAACTCGTGGGGGTGGTTGTCGATCTGCCGCAGTCGAATGCACGCGGTGAGCGCGTCCTGCTGCGGGTCGAGCGCGTACTCACGCCGGGTGTGCCCAACCCCGGTCGTGTGCAACTCACGCGTTATGGTGCGCGTGACGGGATGCGCCCCGCCGCTCTGCGGGCAGGCGAGCGCTGGCGCGTCACGGCGCGGCTGAAGCGCCCGGCCGGCACACACAATCCGCATGGCTTCGACCTCGAAGCCTGGATGCTGGAACGCGGCATCGGTGCCACCGGTTACGTACGCGAATCGCCTGCGCCCGTGCGGCTCGCGCACCGGGCTGCCACGCCCGCCGCCTGGATTGCGGCGGCCCGCCAGGCCATCCGTGATCGTGTCTTTGCCACCCTGGGCGATGCGCCGTATGCGGGTGTGATCGCGGCGCTGACCGTCGGCGACCAGCAGAGCATTCCGCACGCCCAGTGGCGGGCCTTCACCCGCACGGGGGTGAACCATCTGCTGAGCATTTCCGGCCTGCATGTCACCATGATCGCGGCGCTGGCCGGCTGGGGCGTAATGGGGATCTGGCGGCGCTGGCCGCGTGCCGTGTCACGCTGGCCGGCGCGCCAGGCCGGTCTCGTGGCGGCAGTGGGGGCTGCGGTGGCGTATGCCCTGCTGGCGGGCTTCCAGGTGCCAGCGCAACGTACGCTGTTCATGCTGATCGTGCTGGCGGCGGCATTCTGGGGCCGGCGCGAGGCGCGGCCGTTTTCCGCCTTGATCGTGGCCATGAGCGGGGTGCTGCTGATCGATCCCTGGGCTGTGGTGTCGGCCGGGTTCTGGCTGTCGTTCGGCGCGATGGCGGCGATTCTGTGGGTGACATTCGGCCGGGTGGCCGCGCCGCACAGGCTCGGCGGCTGGGTCGTGGCACAGGCAGCGGTGACACTCGCGCTAGCCCCTGCGCTGTGGCTGCTGTTCCAGCAGGTTTCGCTGATTTCGCCGCTGGCCAATGCGGTTGCCATTCCCCTGGTGAGCTGGGTGGTGACACCGCTGGCCTTGCTGGGTGTGCTGGTGCCGCCCTTGTGGCACCTTGCAGCGGGGCTGATGGCCTGGCTGGGCGAGGCGCTCCAGTGGGCGAGCGCCTTGCCCTGGGCGACCCTGAGCCGGCCGGCACCCGGTGCGCTGGCCACGGCCCTCGCCCTGATCGGCGCGGTATGGATGCTGATGCCACGCGGATTTCCGCTGCGGGGGCTGGCCTGGCTGCTGTGGTTGCCGCTGGTCTGGCCGGTGCAGAGCCGGATTCCGCCCGGCGAGTTTGTCGTTGAAGTCATCGATGTCGGCCAGGGCACTGCGGTGCTGATACGCACGGCGCGTCATGCCCTGCTGTACGACACCGGTCCGGCCTTTGCCGAATCGGACGCGGGTGAGCGCGTCGTCGTGCCTTACCTGCGTGCATCGGGGGTGGGCAGACTCGACGGCGTGATCGTCTCGCATGACGACAACGACCACAGCGGCGGCCTGGCGTCGGTTTTGCGTGACATGCCGACAGGCTGGCTGCTGCACGCGCTGCCAGCCGGCAGCGCGCACCTGGCTGCGGCCCCTGCGCCGCGTCGCTGCCTGCGCGGACAACGCTGGCAATGGGACGGTATCGAATTCGCCATCCTCAACCCGCGTGCCAGCGCCTGGCAGGACCGGGCGCGCAGCGACAACGATTTCAGCTGTGTGCTGCGGGTTAGCCGGGGGGCGCAATCGTTCCTCATCACCGGCGATGCCGAGCGCCGGGGCGAACTCGAACTGCTGGAATCCGGCCTGCCCCTGTCGGCCACGGTGCTGGTGGCCGGGCACCACGGTAGCCGCACGTCATCGCTGGATGCGTTCGTGGCGCAGGTGTCACCCCGCTGGGTGGTGTACACCATGGGCTACCGCAATCGCTTTGGCCATCCGCACGCCGAGGTCATGGCGCGTTTCCGCGAAGCCGGCAGCGTGCAGTTGCGCAGCGATCAGGATGGCCTGGTCCGCTTCCGGTTTGGTGAAGCCGGGGTGGAAGCCGCACAATACCGGCGAGTCCAACGCCGTTACTGGCAAACCGATTTTCATCCATGAATGACGCCGTCCGCCCGCGCTGCAACGAAACCATCGATTACGATGCGGCCCGGCAATTGCTGGCGCGGGTGCTGCCCGTGGCCGAAAACAATGCGCCCTGGCGTGCGCTCGAGCATGCACACACCCATCTGGGTACCACACCGGAGTTCGCGCATGCCGTGGGCACGGCACTCATCGTGGCCGAACTGCGCGCCGGTGCGGATGCGGTCGCGGCGGCCCTGCTGCTCGACTGCCTGGAGGATGCGCCTGAATTCGATGCCCGCTTTGGGGCAGCGGCGAAACTGGCGCGTGGCGTGGCCGCCATGGCGCGCATCGAGTCGCTGGTGGCCAGTGCCACCGACCGGCGCGTCGATCCGCACGCCCAGCTTGAGGCCTTGCGCCAGATGGTTCTGGCCATGGTGGAGGACATCCGGGTGGTGCTGGTCAAGCTGGCCGAGCGCACCCATGCACTGCGTTGCGCGGTCAGCCTGGACGAGGCCAGCCGCACGGTGCTGGGTCAGCAGGCGCGCGAACTGTTTGCCCCGCTGGCCAATCGCCTGGGCGTGTGGCAGATCAAGTGGGAGATGGAAGACTGGGCGTTTCGCTATCTGGAACCGGAAACCTACAAGCGGATTGCTGCCCAGCTCGACGAAAAGCGTGCCGACCGCCAGGCTTACATCCTGGGCATCATTGAACGCCTCCAGGTCGAGTTGCAGGCGCACGGCATCGAAGGCGAAGTCAGCGGCCGGCCCAAGCACATCGCCAGCATCGTCAACAAGATGCGGCGCAAGCGGCTGAGCTTCGAGCAGCTCTACGACATCCGCGCGGTACGCGTGCTGGTGAAGCACGAGATCGACTGCTACACCGTGCTGGGCATTGTGCACAACCTGTGGCAGCCGATTCCGGGCGAATTCGACGATTACATTTCCAAGCCCAAGAGCAACGACTACCGCTCTTTGCATACCGCCGTGATCGGACCGGAAGACCGGGCGCTCGAAGTGCAGATTCGCACCTTCGACATGCACAATCAGGCCGAACTGGGCGTGGCCGCGCACTGGCGTTACAAGGAAGGCGGCCGGGCCGACGCGCAGTACGAAGAGAAAATCGCCTGGCTGCGCCGCATCCTGGAATGGAAGGATGACGTTGCCGACAGCGGCGAGTTTTCCGAGCAGTTCAAGACCGAACTCTTTCACGACCAGGTCTATGTACTGACGCCGCAGGGCCGGGTGGTGGCGCTGGATCGCGGTGCCACGCCGGTCGATTTTGCCTACGCCCTGCATACCGATCTGGGCCATCGCTGCCGGGGCGCACGGGTGGATGGCGTGATGGTGCCGCTCAATACCGCACTCGAGAATGGCCAGCGGATTGAAATCATCACTGCCAAGGAGGGCGAGCCCAGCCGCGACTGGCTCAACACTGCGCTGGGCTATCTGGTCACGCATCGCGCCCGCTCCAAGGTGCGGACCTGGTTTCGTCAGCGGGATGTCGGTGAGCAGGTGGCGCTGGGCCGTACGTTGCTCGACAGGGAAATCAAGCGGCTCGGAGCCGTCGAACCCAATCTGGAAAAGCTCGCGCAGCGGCTTCAGTTCAACCGGCTGGACGAGTTCCTCGCCGCATTGGGGCGGGGGGACGTGGGCCAACGTGACCTGGTCCAGGCCCTGCAGGATGCCGGCAAGCTGGCACCGGCAGTGCTGCTGCCCACGACCAGAACGCGCGCCCGCGCCCGCTCCGGCAACCCGGTGGTGATCCCGGGACTGGGCGACGTGCCTCTCACCCTGGCACGCTGCTGCAAGCCTGCGCCGCCGGATGCCCTTGTGGCGTACACCACGGTGGGTCGCGGTGTGACCGTGCACCGCGCCGATTGCGCGGCCTTGAAGCGCGCCAATCCGGCTCGGATGCTGCCTGCGGAATGGGGCATCGAGGCCGGCGCGGCGTTCGAGGTCGAGGTCCACGTGAAGGCTTTCGACCGTCAGGGGCTGTTGCGGGACATTTCCGATGTGATCGCCAAGGACAAGCTCGATGTGCTGCGCGTCAACACCGAAAGCCGCGGTGAATTCGCCACCATGCAGCTGACCGTGCGCGTGCGCGAACTGGCGCAACTGTCACGGCTGCTGGTGCGGTTGCAGCATGTGCAGAACGTCATCGAGGCGCGGCGGGCCTGAATGTGCAGCCGCTCACCCCGGTACCGGGCTCGTGCCGGTTGCCCGCATTGCCCCGGCAAAAGTGGGGAGCCTGTAAGCAGGGGCAAGACTCAACATGACGCCTGATCAACCAGACGACACGCCGCCCCCGGACACGCCCCAGCCCTGGTGGCGCAACTGGAAAATCATGCTGCCGCTGTGGCTGGCCATGGGTGGGCTGGCCTGGTTTGCACTGCGCCACAATGTCGACCAGAGCGTGGTGGCGGGCAGCGTGGTGGCCATCGGTCTGATCTCGAATGCGTTTGCCTGGCTGCTGGGGCTGATTGCCCTGGTGCCGGTCATCGGGCCGATCATCGTCAAGGTGCTGTCGGTTGGCCTGATCTGGCTGCTCAACGCACTGGGATATCTCGTCTCGTACATTGCCATCCGGCGCGGCTATTCCAGGGACGTCCTGACCTATCGCGGCCTCACCGTCGCGCTCATCATCGGCATCGTCATTGGCTTTGTGATCGGCAAGCTGCTGTAGTGCCCAGCGGCCTGCCCTCATTGCGCCAGGATGCGGCGCGCCAGTACCTGCAGGCTGCCAGGTGTCAGGTCCGGCGTGCTGAGGTCGAGATCGTCCGGCCCCGGCGCGTAGTTGTGCGCCAGCGATTTCCGGTAGGCGGGGTCGTAGTGCTGCGTCAGCAGGGCGGCGACGAGTTCGGGCCACGCACCCGCCCGGGCCTGGGCCTGCCAGGCGGCAATGGTCTCGTTACCCCGGAGTTCGGCCAGATGGGCCAGGCGGGCATTGAGCGCGTCAGGCATGGCCAGAAAGTGTGCGTAATCCTCGATCAGCAGCTGAACCCGTGCAGCAAGTGGCGCGTCGATGCGTATGCAGGGACTGCTGCGCATGGCGGCGATCAGGGCATCCGGGACGGTCAAGGCACCGATGCGTTTGCTTTCGGATTCCACATACACCGGCCTGGCCGGCTCAAACGAAGCGAGTGCGGACCAGATTGCGCTCTCGAAGCCTTTTTGCGCGGGTTGGGGCGCATCCGGCCGGGCACCGAGCAGTGATCCGCGATGTGCGGCCAGATCTTCCAGGTCGAGTACCTGTGCGCCTGCCTGTTCGAGCGCGGTGAGCAGGCGGCTTTTCCCGCTTCCGGTGGGGCCGCTGACGACGCGGAATCGCAGGGTGGCGGGCAGTGACGCGAGTTCGGCGACCACGTGGCGACGGTAGGATTTGTAGCCGCCTTCGAGCTGCGCCGCGTTAAAACCGATCTTCTGCAGGATGTGCGTCATCGCCCCGCTGCGGTTGCCACCCCGCCAGCAGTACACCAGGGGGCGGTAGTGCTTGGGTTTGTCGGCAAACCAGGTTTCGAGGTGGCGCGCAATGTTGTGCGCGATCAGCGCCGCGCCCACTTTCTTGGCCTCGAAGGGCGATACCTGCTTGTAGAGCGTGCCGACGCGGACACGTTCGTCGTTGTCGAGCACCGGCAGGTTGATCGCGCCCGGGGCGTGATCTTCGGCGAACTCGCCGGGTGAGCGGACGTCGATGACCTCGTCAAAGCGGGGCAAGTCTGCTACGGTGGCGGCGCGCAAAATCAGGATTCTCCCTAGATGGACACAATCAAACTCACGCAATTTTCACACGGTGGCGGATGCGGCTGCAAAATCGCCCCGGCGGTGCTGAAGGACATTCTCTCCCAGTCCGCCCCCATGAGCGGGTTTGCCGACCTGCTGGTCGGCACCGAAACCTCGGATGACGCTGCGGTCTATCGGCTCAATGAGAGCCAGGCCATTGTCGCCACCACCGATTTCTTCATGCCCATCGTCGACGATGCCTTTGATTTTGGCCGGATCGCGGCGACCAATGCACTTTCCGACATCTACGCCATGGGCGGGCGGCCGCTGTTTGCGCTGGCCATTGTGGGCATGCCCGTAGGCAAATTGCCGGTGGAGACCATACGCGGCATTCTGGCAGGCGGTGAGGCAGTGTGTCGCGCCGCCGGGATTCCGGTGGCCGGGGGACATTCGATCGATGCGCCAGAGCCGATCTACGGCCTGGTGGGCATCGGAGTGGTGCATCCGGAACGCATCAAGCGCAACAGTGCCGCCCGGGCGGGCGACACCCTGATCCTGGGCAAGCCCCTGGGGGTCGGCATCCTGTCGGCGGCGCTGAAGAAAGGCACGCTCACGGACGCCGGCTATCGCAAGATGGTCGACACCACCACGCAACTCAATGCCGTGGGGGCCGCCCTGGGAGAACTCGACGGGGTTCACGCGATGACCGATGTCACGGGATTTGCCCTGCTCGGACATCTGCTGGAAATTGCCCGGGGTTCGGGCTTCACGGCCCGCGTCGAATGGTCACGCGTGCCGAAAATTGCGGAGGCCCTTGCCCTTGCCGAGGCGGGCGTGGCGACCGGCGCGGCGGACCGCAACTGGGCCAGCTATGGCCATGAGGTCGATACCGACCCGGCAGTGGCCGAATGGCAACGCAAGTTTCTGTGTGATCCTCAGACCAGTGGGGGCTTGCTGGTGGCGTGCGCGCCTGAAGCAGTGGCGCGTGTCATGGATACGTTCCGCCAGGCAGGATTTGCCGAGGCTGCGGTCATCGGCCAACTCGGTGCGGGCGCACCGAGGGTGTCGGTCGTTTAGACGACTTTCAGGTTGGCGGGTTTGCGGTCTTCGTTGCGGCGTCCACTCGGTGCAACACGGCGGTCAACCGTCACCCCCTCTGGAAGCGCGGCTCCGCGCGGCGCAACGCGCCGGTCGCCAAGGCGGCGTTCGAGCGGAATGAATTCAACCTGATAAACGGGCAGGGCAGCCATGTGGATTTCCCCCATGTCGAGTTGTTGACAAGTTTAGTCGGGATTTCAACAAATTTACAATTGGCTAGACCGCCGGCTGGTAGAAAAATTCCACCGTTCGTCAGGGTAAATGTGCAAAAAATCAACGCTGGGCGGTGCGAACCAGACGCTGCTTTTCCCGTTGCCACTCACGGTCCTTCTCGGCTGCGCGCTTGTCGTGCTGTTTTTTGCCTTTGGCGAGGCCCACGGTCAGCTTGATCCGTCCCCGGGTGAAATGCAGGTCGAGCGGCATCAGGGTATAGCCCGCGCGTTCGGTACGGCCGATCAATTTGTCGATTTCGCCGGCGTGCAGCAACAGTTTGCGTGAACGGGTCGGGTCGGCCAGAACATGGGTCGAGGCAGAGGCGAGCGGACTGATGTGGCAGCCGATCAGCCAGATGGCCCCGTTCTTCACCACCACGTAGGCTTCCTTCAATTGCACCCGGCCGGCGCGTATCGATTTGACTTCCCAGCCCTCGAGTACGAGCCCCGCCTCGTATTTCTCCTCGATGAAATAATCGTGGAAGGCTTTTTTGTTATCGACGATGCTCATGTCAGACCGGCTTGCGTACAATTCTTGATTTTACAAGCCTTTGGGTCGAGATGGCGCGTGTGGAGAAGAGCGTGCTGGTGGGGCATACGCCGGAACGCATGTTTGAACTGGTCGACCGGGTGGAAGATTACCCGGCATTCCTGCCCTGGTGCGGCGGAACCGAGCTGAAGCTGCGCGACGCGAGCCAGACGGTGGCGACCATCCACATTGCCTACCTGGGCATACGCCAGAGCTTCACCACCGAAAACGCCAAGACCTATCCCAACGAGATGCGGATACAGCTGCGGGACGGCCCGTTTGCCGAACTGGAAGGCGACTGGGTGTTCACGCCGCTGGGGCAGGATGCCTGCAAGATCGAATTCCGCCTGCATTACGTGTTTTCGAGCCGGATGCTGGAAACCGTGCTGGCACCGGTGTTCAGTCATATCACCAGCACGTTCGTCGATGCATTCGTAAAGCGCGCGGACGAGGTGTACGCGGCATGAGCGGCGGCGCGATCCAGGTGGAGGTAGTTTACGCCCTGCCGGCGGTGCAACCCCTGATGCGTGTTGCACTGGTCGAAGGGGCCACGGTCGGCGATGCGGTCCGCGCCTCGGGTCTGCTGGAGGCCTATCCCGACATCGACCTCGCCAAAAACAAGGTCGGCATCTTCAGCAAGCTGGTGAAGCTGGATGAAAAAGTGCGTGACCGTGACCGCGTAGAGATATATCGGCCCCTGCTGGCAGACCCGAAGGAAGTCCGGCGCAAGCGGGCCGAAGAAGGCAAGGTCACCAAAAAAGGTGGCGGCGACGCCCCGGCCGGGGAGCCGGCAGCGTCAGCCTGACGCGCATTTATTTGCAGTTTTCTGAAACGGCTTTCTGGCTGTTGGCCAATGCGTCCGCCCGTGCCCGGTCGTCGAGGTAGACACGCTGCCCTGCGGCATTGGTCGAGTACACACGCGGTTTGTTTTGCAGTGTGGAGAGGTTGTTGCGGGCCCTGTCGCAGTTTTCCCGCTTGAGGCGGGCCTGCTCGGCTTCCTTGCCTGCCTTGGCCTTGGCTTCCTCGGCTGCCTTCAGGCGCTTCTGGTAATCCTGCTCACGCGCATTCAGCGACTGGCTGGCCTGCTCGGTAATCGCCGCCTGGGCTGCAGACGAGCCGCGAACGGTCTGGGCCTCTGTGGTGGGAGGCTGGTCGGAATAATGCACTTTGCCCGAGCCGTCGACCCACTTGTAGACCTCGGCCTGCGCGGTCAGGGCAAGCCCAGCACACGCAAAAAACAAAAGCCTCCCGGCGTGACGCCGGAAGGCTTGCTTGCTGGCAATGTGGAGCGGGTCAGTCACCGACTTTCAGCATCGGGTAGTTGAGCTGGGCCAGACCTTTTTGCACTTGATCGTTAGCAAGCTTGGCCTGCTTCATGACGGTGTCGCTGTCACCCTTGGCAGCGGCGGCCTCTGCGGCCTTGAGCGCGTTTTCAGCGGTAGTCCACAGAGCGTTCTTGGCTTGGGCGTCCTTGGCAGCAGCCTGAGCGCTGCTGAGAGCAGCCTTGGCTTCGGCGCTGATCTCGGCCTTGGCAGCGGCAGCAGGGGTGGCAGCGGCAGCCGGCTTGGCGGGCTGGTTGATGTAGAGATCGGCGCAACCGGACAGGCCCAGCAGGGCAGCGGAGGTCAGGGCAAACAGAACTTTGGACATGGGCGGGGTCTCCTCGGATTTTATGGCGTTCAACGGACGCAGGGCGGGTGAATCCTGTCTTGCGTACCAATAGCAGTTGCAATGCTTCCGCAAAGTTAGCCGCATCATCCACGCGAGTCAACCGCCCCGCGCGGCTTTTGGCTTGGTAGTTTCCAACCAAGGGCGTCGGGATGCGGTTTGTATGGGAGTGGGGTGCCCGCGTATAATCCGGCTTTGCGTTAAGGAAAGCCCATGCGTGTTCTGCAAAAAGCGCTGACGTTCGACGACGTTCTGCTCGTTCCCGCCCATTCCGCCATCCTCCCCCGCGAAGTCAGCCTGTCCACGCAGTTGACGCGCACGATCACCCTGAACCTGCCCCTGCTGTCAGCCGCCATGGATACGGTGACCGAGGCACGCCTGGCCATTGCGCTGGCGCAGGAGGGTGGCATTGGCATCATCCACAAGAACATGAACGCCGAGATGCAGGCGGCCCAGGTCTCTGCCGTGAAGCGCTTTGAATCCGGCGTGGTGAAGGACCCCATCACCATCGCCCCGCAGATGACGGTGCGTCAGGTGATCGAGATCACCCGTGCAAAAAAGATTTCAGGCCTGCCGGTGATCGAGGGTGGCAAGGTGGTGGGCATCGTCACCAACCGTGATCTGCGCTTCGAAACCCAGCTCGACCAGACCATCGCCAACATCATGACGCCGAAAGAGCGCCTGGTGACGGTGAAGGAAGGCGCGAGCCGCGACGAGGCGATGGCCTTGCTGCACAAGCACCGGCTGGAACGCGTCCTGGTGGTCAACGATGCTTTCGAACTGCGCGGACTGATCACCGTCAAGGACATCCAGAAATCCAGTGAACATCCGCTGGCCTGCAAGGATGCGATGGGCCGTCTGCGCGTGGGCGCGGCGGTGGGCACCGGCGAAGGCACCGAGGAACGCGTGGCGGCGCTGGTGGAAGCCGGCGTCGACGTCGTCGTCGTCGATACTGCGCACGGGCATTCCAAGGGCGTGCTGGAGCGCGTCAGGTGGGTGAAGCAGACCTTCCCCGAGGTGCAGGTGATCGGCGGCAACATCGCCACCGCCAGTGCCGCCAAGGCGCTGGTCGATCATGGGGCCGATGCGGTCAAGGTCGGCATCGGCCCCGGTTCGATCTGCACCACCCGCATGGTCGCTGGCGTGGGCGTGCCGCAGATCAGTGCCGTTGCCAACGTGTCCGATGCGCTGGCCGGCAGCGGCGTGGGCGTGATCGCCGATGGTGGCATCCGTTATTCCGGCGACATCGCCAAGGCCCTTGCAGCCGGTGCCAACTGCGTGATGCTGGGCGGCCTGCTCGCCGGCACTGAAGAAGCGCCAGGCGAGGTCGAACTGTTCCAGGGCCGCTCCTACAAGTCGTACCGTGGCATGGGTTCGCTGGGTGCGATGCAGCAGGGGTCGAGCGACCGCTACTTCCAGGACAACGAGAAGAGCGCGGAAAAACTGGTGCCCGAAGGCATCGAAGGCCGTGTTCCCTACAAGGGCAGTGTGCTCGGCGTGATCCACCAGATGATGGGCGGCCTGCGTTCGTCGATGGGCTACCTCGGCGTGGCCTCCATCACCGACATGCACGCCAAGGCCGAGTTCGTCGAGATCACCGGCGCCGGCATCCGCGAATCCCACGTACACGACGTGCAGATCACCAAGGAAGCGCCGAATTACCGCGTTGAATAGTGGTCAGGGGTCAGGATTCAGGGGTCAGGGGAAGTCGCGCAATGCGCGGCTTTTTCTTTATGAATCCCATGGCCTGTGCCCCTGAATCCTGAATCCTGATCCCTGAATCCTGACCCCTAAAAAATGCACCAGAAAATCCTCATCCTAGACTTCGGTTCGCAAACCACCCAGCTCATCGCGCGCCGTGTACGCGAGGCTGGCGTCTACTGCGAGCTGCACCCCAACGACGTGACGGACGCCTTTGTGCGCGAGTACAACCCGGCGGGCGTGATCCTCTCCGGCGGACCGAACTCGGTGTACGAAGACGAAACCCCGCGCGCGCCGCAAGTCGTGTTCGAACTCGGCGTGCCGGTGCTGGGCATCTGCTACGGCATGCAGACCATGGCCGCGCAGCTGGGTGGGCAGGTGGAGTCCGCCGCCAAGCGCGAATTCGGGTACGCCGAAATTCGCGCGCGCGGCCACACTGATCTCTTGAAAGACATCCAGGATCGCGGCAACGACGAAGGCCATGGTCTGCTCGACGTGTGGATGAGCCACGGCGACAAGGTCACGGCCTTGCCCGAGGGCTTCAAGGTCATGGCGAGCAACGATGCCACGCCGATTGCCGGCATGGCCGACGAGGCGCGGCGTTTTTACGGCGTGCAGTTCCACCCCGAAGTCACCCACACCGTGCAGGGCCGTGCGCTGTTGAACCGCTTCGTGCGCGGCATCTGCGGCTGCGAAGGCGACTGGAACATGCCGGACTACGTCGCTGAGGCCATCGAAAAGGTGAAGGCGCAGGTCGGCGACGAAGAAGTGATTCTGGGGCTTTCCGGCGGCGTCGATTCGTCGGTGGTCGCCGCGCTGCTCCACAAGGCCATCGGCGACCAGCTCACCTGCGTGTTCGTGGATAACGGCTTGCTGCGCTTGAACGAAGGCGAGCAGGTGATGGCAACCTTCGCGCAGAACCTCGGCGTGAAAGTCATCCACGTGGACGCGCGCGAGCGTTTCATGGGTGAACTCGCCGGCGTCTCCGACCCCGAGCAGAAGCGCAAGATCATCGGCCGCGAATTCGTGCACGTGTTCCAGGAAGAAGCGGAAAAACTGCCGAAAGCGAAGTGGCTTGCGCAGGGCACGATCTACCCCGACGTGATCGAATCGGCCAGCGCCAAAACCAAAAAAGCCCACACCATCAAGAGCCACCACAACGTCGGCGGTCTGCCCGACACGCTGCATCTGAAATTGCTCGAACCGCTGCGCGAGCTGTTCAAGGACGAAGTGCGCGAGCTGGGCGTAGCGCTCGGACTGCCGCACGACATGGTTTATCGCCACCCCTTCCCCGGCCCGGGTCTCGGCGTGCGCATTCTGGGCGAAGTCAAAGCCGAATTCGCCGAGTTGCTGCGCCGCGCCGACGCGATTTTCATCGACGAACTGCGCGCGGCCGGCTGGTACGAGAAAACCTCGCAGGCGTTTGCCGTGTTCCTGCCGGTGAAATCGGTTGGCGTGATGGGCGACGGGCGGACGTATGACTATGTGGTGGCATTGCGCGCCGTGGTGACGAGCGACTTCATGACTGCACACTGGGCCGAACTGCCGTATTCGCTGTTGGGCAAAGTCAGCAACCGCATCATCAACGAAGTGCGCGGCCTGAATCGTGTGGTCTACGACGTGTCCGGCAAGCCTCCGGCGACCATCGAGTGGGAATGATCTAGTGATGGGTGCCGTTGCCGTCGTCGGGGGCGGACCGGCAGGCTTGATCGCAGCAGAAACGCTGGCACAGGGCGGCGCACAGGTCGATCTCTACGATGCGATGCCCTCGGTGGGCCGCAAGTTTCTGCTGGCGGGCATCGGGGGCATGAACATCACGCACGCCGAGCCATTCGAAATCTTTGCGACCCGCTATGGTGTGCGTGAGCAGGCCCTGCGTCCGCTGCTCGATTCGTTTTCGCCGGATGCGCTGCGCGGATGGATACACGCCCTTGGCATCGAAACCTTCGTCGGCTCGTCTGGCCGCGTGTTTCCGCGCGACATGAAGGCGGCACCGCTGCTGCGTGCCTGGCTGCATCGACTGCGCGAGGCCGGCGTGCGGTTTCACATGCGGCATCGCTGGCTGGGCTGGACGGAGACGGGTGCGCTGCGTTTTGCCACCCCGGCAGGCGACCTCCATGCAGAAGCCGACGCGCTGGTGATGGCGCTCGGCGGAGCAAGCTGGCCCAAGCTGGGCGCGAACGGGGACTGGGTGCCGCTGCTGCGCCAGCGCGGCATCGACATTGCGCCACTGTTGCCGGCGAATTGTGGATTCGACGTGGCGGGTGGCTGGAGTGCGCACCTGCGCTCGCGCTTTGCCGGGCAGCCGTTGAAGACCGTCGCGTTGCATTTTGCCGATGTGAGCGGTCAGCCACACGCACGACAGGGCGAGCTGATGCTGTCGGATACCGGCATCGAGGGCAGCCTGGTCTACGCATTGTCAGCCACGTTGCGCGATGCGATCGCGGCACGAGGTCCTGTGGTGGTGAATCTGGATCTGCTGCCGGACAAATCGCCTGCGCGGGTGCTCGCCGAGGTGAGCCACCCACGCGGTTCGCGTTCGCTGTCCAGCCACCTGCAAAGCCGCGCGGGCTTGAAGGGCGCAAAAATGGCACTGCTATACGAATGCCTGGCGAAAGACACCCTGAACGACCCGGTCCGACTCGCGCAGGCGATAAAATCGTTGCCCCTGACCCTGGCTGCCCCGCGTCCCATCGAGGAGGCGATCAGCAGCGCCGGCGGCGTGCGGTTCGAGGCAATGGACGCGAAGCTGATGCTGCGCGACCTGCCCGGCGTGTTCTGCGCCGGCGAGATGCTCGACTGGGAAGCGCCCACTGGTGGCTATCTGCTCACGGCCTGCCTTGCCAGCGGGCGCGCGGCGGGGCAGGGAGCCCTGGAATACTTGACGACCCGACATGCTGCGACTGACTGAACTCAAACTGCCGCTCGACCACACGCCGGACGCCCTGCGCGTGGCGATCCTCGTGCGCCTGGCGATCCGCGACGAGGACCTGCTGGGTTTCAGCATCTTCAAGCGCAGCTACGACGCGCGCAAGAAGCATGCGCTGCTCATGGTGTATGCCGTCGATGTCGAGGTTGTGAACGAAGCGGCGCTGCTGAAAAAATTCCGCAACGACGCGCAGCTGAAGCCGTCGCCGGACATGCGCTACCAGTTTGTCGGGCAGGCGCCGGCCACGCTGGACGAAAGACCCCTGGTGGTCGGCTTTGGCCCCTGCGGCATCTTTGCCGCGCTCGTCCTGGCTCAAATGGGTTTCAAACCCATCGTGCTCGAACGCGGCCGCGCGGTGCGCGAGCGCACGCAGGACACCTGGGGCCTGTGGCGCAAACATGTGCTCAACCCGGAATCCAACGTGCAGTTCGGCGAAGGCGGCGCAGGGACGTTCTCCGACGGCAAGCTCTACAGCCAGATCAAGGACCCACGGCATCTCGGGCGCAAGGTGCTCACCGAGTTCGTCAAAGCTGGCGCGCCGGAGGAAATTCTCTACGTGTCCAAGCCGCACATTGGCACCTTTCGCCTCGTGTCCATGGTCGAGACCATACGGCGCGATATCGAAGCACTCGGCGGCGAAATCCGCTTTCAGCAGCGCGTGACCGATGTCGTGATCGAAGACGGGCGCATCGCGGGGGTGCAACTCGCCGGCGGCGACACTCTGGCCAGTCGCCACGTCGTGCTCGCGCTCGGCCACAGCGCGCGAGACACCTTCGAGATGCTGCACGCGCGCGGCGTGTTCATGGAAGCCAAGCCGTTTTCCATCGGCTTTCGTATCGAGCACCCGCAATCGCTGGTTGACCGCGCCCGGCTGGGGCCGAACGCCGGCAATCCGCTGCTGGGGGCGGCCGACTACAAGCTGGTGCACCACGCGAAGAACGGCCGCGCGGTCTACAGCTTCTGCATGTGCCCGGGCGGCACCGTGGTCGCGGCCACCTCCGAGCCGAATCGCGTCGTCACCAACGGCATGAGCCAGTATTCGCGCAACGAGCGTAACGCCAACGCCGGCATCGTGGTTGGCATCACGCCTGCCGATTATGCCGACGGCGTGCTCGGTGGCATCGAATTGCAGCGGCAACTCGAATCGAGTGCGTTCGAGCTGGGCGGTGGCAACTACGATGCGCCCGCACAACGGGTCGGTGACTTCCTTGCCGGGCGCGCCTCCACCCAGCTCGGCAGCGTCGAACCGTCGTACAAGCCTGGCGTGCGTCTCACCGACCTGGCGACCGCGCTGCCCGATTACGCCATCGAGGCGATCCGCGAAGCGTTGCCCGCGTTCGACCGGCAGATCCAGGGCTTTGCCATGGACGACGCCGTGCTCACCGGCGTCGAGACACGCACCTCGTCACCGGTGCGCATCACGCGCGGTGACGATTTCCAGAGTCTGAATGTGAAAGGCCTGTACCCGGCGGGCGAGGGGGCGGGCTACGCCGGCGGCATCCTCTCCGCCGGCGTCGACGGCATCAAGGTGGCGGAGGCCGTGGCGCGGGACATGCTGGGGCTGCCTGCGGCGGATTCAGGCGCGCGTGCCAATCCGGATTGTGGCTACTGAGATGGGCCGGGTGATGCCGTCCGGCTGGGACTCAACGACTGCGCGGCAGCGGCTGCGTATTCAACCGCTGTAGCCGCTGGCCAGCCAGTGCGCACAGGCCGGACCCAGTTCGGCGCGCGCCCGCGCTTCGTAGTCGGCGCACTCTGCTGCGCTCAGCGTCTCGCGCCACCGTCCATTGATACCCTTGTTGATGAAGGTGCTGGCACCGCCTTCCCAGAACGCACCGCCCAGGGGCGCGCTCTGGGGGGCATGCCGTTTCATCCAGTCAAAACTGCAATGGGTGATGGCGTCCTGCCAGCGGGCCTCGTCGAGGCGCAGGTCGAGAAACGCGGCTATCCGCCGCATTTCGCTCTCCAGGTTGCGTTTGAGGTCGGAAAAGTGCAGCAGCATCACGTTGGGCAGGTCACGGATGGCCCACCAGCTGCGCACGTTCTCCCAGAATGGCCAGAAAGGGTGGCCGTCGTGCTCGATCCAGTCGCGCCAGTACTGCCGGATATCTTCCACGGGCGGGTCAATCGGCGGGCCGATCCGCCCGGGCGTGTCATTCAGGGCCTGGTACCAGCTGGCGTTCGCCTGCCGATGATGGTGATAGAGGCTCCAGAGCACGTCCCGGCCGTCGCGGGCGACGTAAAGGTATTTGGCGCGGGGGGAAAAGCGCAGGGCATCAACCGGCAGATGGGTTTTGACGAAGCGGCGATGGGTCTGGGCTTCCAGCGCGGCAAGCTTGACCGCTTTGGGCGGCACGCGCAGATCCAGCCAGGGTGAACGGTCGGCCACACTCACCGTCGGGTCGGCATCGAACAGCAACTGGGCGACGATCTGCTGCGTCCACGTGGTGCCCGCCTTGGCATAACTGGCGATCACAATGTCGTCGTCACGGAAGACGAAGTCGTTCCAGATGGTCGAATCGAAATGGTGGGAGTGCAGCTCCCGGGTTTTGCGCGGCCAGTCGATGGACATGGGGTCGGATTCCGGATACTGGACCGCATGGTAGCCGATTCGGATAAATGCGCGTTTATGGTGGGCGGGCGTGGTTTTCGTCGCCGCCCTGAAGTTTCGCAATGCTAGAATCGGCGACATGTTCGAAGCCTATTCCCCGTGCCGGCCCTGGTTGTTCCGCCGGCCCGCCAGTTCCCGCTAGATGCGCATCCTGCTCTCCAACGACGACGGCTATTTTGCCCCCGGCCTCGCCGCGCTGGCCCAGGCGCTGACTCCGCTCGCCGACGTCACCGTGGTGGCCCCCGAGCGCGACCGCAGTGGTGCGTCCAATTCGCTCACGCTCGACCGGCCGCTGATCCTGCGCCAGGCACCCAGCGGCTTTTATTACGTGAACGGCACACCGACTGACTGTGTGCACCTGGCCGTGACCGGCATGCTCGACCAGATGCCCGACATTGTCATCTCCGGCATCAATCACGGTGCCAACATGGGGGACGACACCATCTATTCCGGCACCGTGGCCGCCGCCACCGAAGGGTATCTGCTTGGCATTCCCTCGATTGCGGTGTCGCTCGCGAGTCACAATGCACGCCACTTCGATACCGCTGCGCGCGTGGTGGCCGATCTGGTGCGGCGTATCCAGGCCCAGCCGCCGGTCGAGCCCATGCTGCTCAATGTGAACGTGCCGGACGTGGCTGATGAAGACATCGAACCGCCGGTCGTCACCCGCCTGGGCAAGCGCCACAAGGCCGAATCGGTGGTGAAGACGACCAACCCGCGCGGCCAGACCGTGTACTGGGTGGGCGCTGCCGGCGCGGCGCAGGATGCGGGCGAGGGCACCGATTTCTTTGCCGTGGCGAACGGCCGCGTGTCGATCACGCCGCTGCAAATGGACCTGACCCGTTACAGCCAGATGGATGGCGTGAAATCATGGCTGAAACTCTGAATCCGCGTGCCGGCATCGGCATGACCTCGGCGCGCACGCGCGGCCGCATGGTCGAGCGCCTGCGCGAGCAGGGCATCAAGGATGAAACCGTGCTGGCCGCCATGGGCTCGGTGCCGCGCCATCTCTTCGTCGACCAGGCGCTGGAATCGCGCGCCTATGAAGACACGGCCCTGCCCATCGGATTTGGCCAGACCATTTCCAACCCCTACATCGTGGCACGCATGGCCGAACTCGCGCGCCACGGCGAAGCCGGCCACGGTCACACCCTCAACCGCGTGCTGGAAATCGGCCTTGGCTGCGGCTATCAGGCAGCGGTGCTGGGCAAGCTCGCACGCGAGGTGGTGTCGATGGAGCGCATCGCGGCGCTGGTCGGCAAGACGCGGGTGCGCCTGCGCGAGCTGCGCATCAACAACGTCAAGCCCAAGCATGGCGACGGCCTGCATGGAGCAAAGGATTTCGGACCCTTCGATGCCATTGTCGTGGCGGCCGCGTTCCCCGAAGTGCCGGCCGAGCTGACCGAGCAACTGGCGGAGGGCGGGCGTCTGGTCATGCCCCGGGGCGGAGCCCAGCAGACCCTGTGCATGGTCGAACGCCAGGGCGATACCCTGGTCGAGCAATTGCTGGAAGACGTGAAATTCGTCCCCTTGCTGCCGGGGGTGGCGTGAAAGCACTCGCGTGCATGCTGATCGCGGTCACGCTGGTCGGATGCGCAGCACCGGGGCCAGCCCCGGTTCGGGATGCCCAGACCCGCAAACAACCCGCACCCGCCACGCCAACCCGCGAACCGCAGGCCGAACCGGCGCGCGTGACCACGCCGCAAATCGCCCCATCCAGCAACGGACTCCACATGGTGGCGCGGGGTGACACGCTGTACGCCATCGCCTTTGCAAACAGCCTGGACTACCGCGATCTGGCGGTGTGGAATCGTCTCGACTCTCCCGACCGGATTCTGGTCGGACAAACCCTGCGTCTGACCCCGCCGCCCGGCACGGCCGAAACCCGGCCGCTGGACGAGGCGGCCCCGCCTGCCGCCCGGGCGATCAGCGAACCGCCGCTGCTGCGCGCGCCGCAGGCGGTCTGGCTGGGGTATTCCGATGCCAACTGGGCGCAAGTGTCCGGCACCACAGTGTCGCCTCCGGCCGCCCTGGCCCCCGCCCCGGCTGCGGCCATGGCGGCCGCGTCGCCGGCGACACCCGCCCCGGCACCTGCGCCTGCTTCTCCGGCTGCCGCAGCGCCGCCTCCGTCAGTCGCGGCTGCCACGACTGTCGATGCCTGGCTATGGCCGGCAGAGGGCACCCTGCTGGGCAGGTTTGGCGGGGCAGGAGGCAAGGGCATCGACATCGTCGCTGCCCGCCACGCGCCCATCAAGGCCGTTGCGCCCGGCAAGGTGGTCTACAGCGGCAGCGGGCTGCGAGGCTATGGGCAACTCGTCATCGTCAAGCACGCCGGCGAGTTTCTGTCTGCCTACGCGCACAACGAAACCATTCTGGTCAAGGAAGGCGAAGCCGTATCCGCCGGCCAGAAAATTGCCCTCATGGGCGACAGCGGCACAGACCGTGTCAAACTCCATTTCGAGATTCGCCGTTACGGCAAACCGCTGGACCCCCTGACCTATCTACCGGAGCGCTCATGAGCAAGGAACGCGACGACGAGCAAGAAGACCCGTCGCCCGACGAACCGGGAATTGACGACGTGGAGCGCGCAGATCACGCGGCACACGACAGCGCCGAGGACCTGGCGTCCGCGATTCTCCATGAACCGCAGGTCGACGTGACCCAGCTCTACCTCAACGAAATCGGCCAGGCCCCCCTGCTCAACGCAGAAGAGGAAGCCGCGCTCGCGCGGCGCGTGGTGCAGGGAGATTTCGAAGCGCGCCAGACCATGATCGAGCGCAACCTGCGCCTGGTGGTCAACATCGCCAAGCACTACGCCAACCGCGGCCTTGCGCTGCTCGATCTAGTGGAGGAGGGCAATCTTGGCCTCATCCACGCGCTGGAAAAGTTCGATCCCGAGCGCGGCTTCCGGTTTTCCACCTACGCCACTTGGTGGATCCGCCAGAACATCGAGCGCGCGATCATGAACCAGTCGCGCACCATCCGCCTGCCGGTGCA
>ERZ1645185.249-NODE-249-length-22799-cov-5.550607_pt1 | contig 22799 bp, 25 predicted proteins | sample MGYA00575351_ERZ1645185 | MGnify/ENA primary metagenome ERZ1645185 (study PRJEB40838, sample SAMN11284767) | freshwater sediment metagenome | isolation source: river sediment | host: Sediment | place: India: Jana village, Kanpur | collected 2015-12-17 ... | reverse complement strand
GCGGCTGGTTCCAGTCCTCGCTGCTGCAATCCTGCGTCACGCGCGGCCGCGCGCCCTATGATGCGGTCGTCACGCACGGCTTCACGCTCGATGCGTCGGGCCGCAAGATGTCGAAAAGCCTCGGCAACACCATCGATCCCAACAAGGTGATCGGCGAAAGCGGCGCCGATGTGCTGCGGCTGTGGGCGGTGAACGTCGACTGGCGCGAGGATCACAGGATAGGCCCGGAAATCATGCGCGGCATGACCGATGCCTACCGCAAGATCCGCAACACCTTCCGCTACCTGCTCGGCGCGCTCGACGGCTTCGACGAGGCCGAGCGCATCGCGGCGTCCGACATGCCGGAGCTGGAGCGCTGGGTGCTGCACCGCCTCGCCGAACTCAGCGACGAGCTGCGCGGTTGCGTGAACGACTATGATTTCACGCGCTACGTGACGGCTTTGCAGGCGTTCTGCGTCCACGACCTCAGCGCCTTCTACTTCGATGTGCGCAAGGACAGCCTCTATTGTGACGCCGTGACGTCACCGAAACGACGCGCCTGCCGCACGGTGATGGACACGCTGTTCCACGCGCTCACCCGCTGGTTCGCGCCCGTGCTCGTGTTCACCGCGGAAGAAGCCTGGCAGGCCCGCTTCCCCAGCGAAGATGGCTCGGTCCACCTGCTCGATTGGCCGGAGATCGATGCGGCGTGGCTGGACGCGGCGCTTGGGGAAAAGTGGGCGACGATCCGCGCGGCGCGCGAAAGCGTCACCGAAGCGATCGAGCCGTTCCGCCGCGAGAAGACGATCCGCTCGTCGAACGAGGCGGTCGTGCGCCTTCCCGAAGTCCCCGGCATCTCGGCCGCCGACTTCGCCGAGGTCTCGATCGTCAGCGCGGCCGAATATGGCGGCGACGTCACCGTGGTCACGCGCACCGAGGCCGAAAAATGCGCCCGCTGCTGGCGCCACACCGGCGACGTTGATCCAGCCACCGAGCTTTGCGTGCGCTGCGACGAGGTTCTCGCGTGAGCGCGGCGAAGGGCTATCTCGTCGCGGCGGCCATCTTCGTCGTCGATCAGCTCGTGAAGCTCTGGATCATCGCCGGGCTAGGCCTGCAGGCGAAGGGCAGCATCAATCTCTTGCCGGTCCTCAGCCTCACATGGGTGGAAAATCGCGGCGTTTCGATGGGGCTGCTCCAGGCGGACGGCGCGAAGGAGCGCTGGATTCTCACCGCCGTCACCGCGCTCATCGCGGCGGGCGTTGCCTGGTGGATGCGCAAGGAAACGAACCGCATCGACATCCTCGCGCTCGCGCTGGTGCTCGGCGGCGCGCTCGGCAACATCGTCGATCGCGTGCGTTTCGGCTATGTCGTCGATTTCGTGCACGTCCACGTCGGCGCGTGGAGCTTTTACGTCTTCAATGTCGCCGACGCGGCGATTACGATAGGTGTCGCAATCCTGCTGCTGCGCGCGTTCTTCGAACGCAAGCCTGCGGCAGCAGAATGAAGTGGAGTTGAAAAGCATGTCTTCCCTGACGCGCGCCGCGCTCGCGGCGATCACGGCGCTTGGACTTTCCGCCTGCGGCAGCAGCGGCATCTTCGGGCGCGACGCGCCGGACGAGTTCGCCATCGGCCGCTCCGCGCCCCTCGTCGTGCCGCCCGACTACAACCTCGCGCCGCCGCGCCCCGGCGCCCCGCGCCCGATGGAGACCGATGCGCAGACGCAGGCGATGGAAGCGCTGTTCGGCCCCGGCGTGCGCCCTGCGCCGAAATCGGCGGGGGAGCAGAAGCTGCTTGACGACGCGGGCGCCGCGCGTCCCGATCCCTCGGCGCGCTCCACGGCGGGTGATCCCGCCACGGAGGTCGTCAACAAGGGCGCGCTCCTGAAAACGATCATCGACGCGCAGCCCGCCAATACCGATCCGGCGACGGCAAACGTCTCGATCAACGGCTGATCGTCAGCCGATCTTCTTCGCCATCCCGCGGCTGAAGCTTCCGAGCACGCCGCGGCCGATGCGTCCGCCCATCGGGCCCGCGATCGCCTTGCCGATCTCGTAGCCGATCTGGCTGCCTGCGGTTCCGACGGCGGTTGACGTCGCCGACGCGCTGCGGCGCGAGGGCTTCTTGCCAGCCAGGCTGTCTCCGAAATCGCGCGCCTTCTTCGCCACGAAGGCGCCGATCACTGCGCCCGCGATCTTGCCGAGGATGCTGTTCGACCAGCTGCCGCCGCGTCCCCCCGTCGCTTTCGCTTCGGCCTTCGTTTCGGCTTCTGCCTCTGCATCTTCAAGCGCCTGCTCCGCCCGGCCCTTCAGAATCTCGAACGCCGATTCGCGGTCGAGCGTCTCCTCGTAGCGCCCCGCGAACGGCGAGCTTGCGACCATCACCTTGCGCTCCTGCTCGGTGAGCGGCCCGAGCCGCGAGCAGGGCGGGCGGATGAGCGCGCGCTCCACGGGCGCGGGTGCGCCGTCGCGATCGAGCAGCGAGACGAGCGCCTCGCCGACCTTCAGCTCGGTGATCGCGGTCACGACGTCGAGCCCCGGATTGACGCGGAACGTCTCGGCCGCCGCTTTGATGGCCTTCTGGTCGCGCGGCGTGAAGGCGCGCAGCGCGTGCTGGATGCGGTTGCCGAGCTGCCCGCCGACGCCTTCGGGCACGTCGAGCGGGTTCTGCGTGATGAAATACACGCCCACACCCTTCGAACGAATGAGCCGCACGACCTGCTCGATCTTCTCGAGCAGCGCCTTGGGGGCCTCGTCGAACAGCAGGTGTGCCTCGTCGAAGAAGAACACCATCTTCGGCTGGTCGGGATCGCCCACCTCGGGCAGCGCCTCGAAGAGTTCGGAGAGCAGCCACAGCAGGAAGGTTGAATAGAGCCGCGGGCTTTGCATCAATTTGTCGGCGGCAAGGATGTTCACCTGGCCCCTGCCGTCGCCTGCCACCTGCATGAAGTCCTTCACGTCGAGCGCGGGCTCGGCGAAGAAGCGCGCGCCGCCCTCGTTCTCCAGCACCAGCAGTTGCCGCTGGATCGCGCCGACGCTCGCCTTGGTGACGTTGCCGTAGCGCGTGCCGATCGTCGCGGCGTTGTCCGCCACATATGTCAGCATCGATTGCAGGTCCTTGAGGTCAAGCAGCATCAGCTGCTCCTCGTCGGCGATACGGAACGCGATGGTGAGCACGCCCTCCTGCGTTTCGTTGAGCCCCATCAGGCGGGAGAGCAGCAGCGGCCCCATCTCGGAGACGGTGGTTCGCACCGGATGCCCCTGCTCGCCGAACAGATCCCAGAACACGACCGGAAAGGCCTCATAGGCATAGTCGGCAAGGCCCATTCCGGCGGCGCGTTTCTGCAGGGCGTCGTGCGCCTTGTGCGTGGCGGAACCTGGCATCGCGAGGCCCGCGAGATCACCCTTCACGTCGGCCATGAACACGGGCACGCCCACCTTGGAGAAGCCTTCGGCAAGGATCTGCAAACTCACCGTCTTGCCGGTGCCCGTGGCGCCCGCGATCAGCCCGTGCCGGTTGGCGCGTTTCAGGTCGAGTTCGAGCCGCTTTTCACCCGCCGCACCGACGAAGATCGTTCCCATTGCCAGCTCCCTGTCCGCCTGCCGTCAAGTAAAGCATGTCGCGCGAAAACGGGAAGCCGGAAAACAAAACCCCGGCCGCGAACGTGTCGGGGCCGGGGTTTGCGCTTCCGTGCAAAGGGTTGGGGGCTTAGTCCTCGTCCTTGCCCATCATCGCGATGCCGATGAACTGCGGCGGGCGTGCGCCGCGCTTCACGAACAGCACCACCGTATCGCGCCCGGCCTTGCGCGCCGCGTCCACGGCGGCGGCAGCGGCTGCGGGCGTCTTCGTCGGCTGCTGGTTGATCGAAAGGATCACGTCGCCCCGCTGCAGGCCACGCTTGGCGGCGTCGCTGTTGCGGTTGAGGCTGGCGATCACGACACCTTCGACATCGCTATCCACGCCGAGCTGGCGACGCACTTCCGGCGTCAGTTCGGCAAGCGTGATGCCGAGGCTGCGCCGCGCCGAGGCCGTGGCCTCGTTCGCCGCCTTGTCGTCACCCGGGGCCGCGTCGTCGCCGCCCGCGACAGCGATCTCGGCGGGACGTTCCACGAGCGTCGCCTGCACGGTCTGGCGCTTGCCCTTTCGATAGAGCTCGATCGGCACGCGGCTGCCGATGCCGCTGTTCGCGACGATCGAAGACAGCGTGTTGTCGACGGTGACTTCCTGGCCGTTAACGCGTGTGATGACGTCGCCGGCAAGGATGCCCGCCTTCTTCGCCGGGCCGTCGTTCTCGACGCTGGCGACGATCTCGCCGCGATCCTTCTGGAGCCCGAGCGCGGAGGCGATTTCAGGCGTCACCGGCTGGATGCTGACGCCGAGATAGCCGCGCCGCACGCGGCCGATCGAACGCAGCTGGTCGATCACGGGGGAGGCCTGTTCCGCGGGAATCGCGAAGCCGATACCCACATTGCCGCCGGTCGGCGAGAAGATCGCCGTGTTCACGCCGATCACGTTGCCGGCAAGGTCGAACATCGGCCCGCCCGAGTTGCCCTGGTTGATCGAGGCGTCGGTCTGGATGTAGCGGTCGTACTGCCCCGCCTGGATGTTGCGGTGGAGCGCCGAGACGATGCCCGCCGTCACCGTGCCGCCAAGGCCGAAGGGGTTGCCGATCGCGATCACCCAGTCGCCGACGCGCACGCGCTCGGATTGGCCGAAGCGCACATAGGGCAGGTCCTTGCCCTCGATCTTCAGCAGCGCGAGGTCCGAAAGCGGATCGCGGCCCACGATGCGCGCCGAATATTCGGTGCGGTCGGAAAGCGTCACGGTAATCTTGTCGACGGGCTCGGTGCCGCCGCGCCCGGTGACGACGTGGTTGTTGGTGACGACATAGCCGTCGGGCGAGATGATGAAGCCGGAGCCGAGCGACTGCGCCTCGCGCGTCTCGGGTTCCTGTCCGTCCTGCTGCTGTTCCTGGAAGCGGCGGAACAGCTCGTCGAGCGGCGTGCCGGGCGCAAGGCGTGGGATGCCGCGCAGGCGGCCGACCTCGATCTCCTGCGTGGTCGAAACGTTGACCACCGCGGGTTGCAGGCGCGCGGTGAGGTCCGCGAAGCTGCCGGGTGCGCCGCCGGGGGCAGCCAGCGGCTGCGCGCTCAGCGATTCCTGCGCCGTCTGCTGGGCGTGGCCCGGTTCCTGAAGGGCAAGTGTAGCGGCGCTGGCAAACAGAACAGCCGCGCCGGTCATGGCTAATGCGATACGCACGTATCTCGTCTCCTCAAGTTGACGCCATGTAAGCACCGCCCGGCGTCAATACAATCAGCCCCTATTGTCTTCATCCCTGTAACCGAACCGCCGCGACGATCGCGACACCCGCGATCACTGCGCCGAGCCCGGCAATACGCACCGTGCTTTCTCCCTGCGCAAACAGCATCGCGGCCGCCCTTCGCATCGCATCGGGAAACAGCGCATAGGCCGCGCCCTCCAGAACGAGCGCGAGGCCGATCGCCGCAAGGAGATCGCTTCCCATACGGATCAGCGACCGCGGACCCCTTGGAACTCGCGCAGGAATTCATTGTCGGGCGAGAGAATCACGCTGGCATTGCCGTCGTTGAACGTCGTCCGATACGCCTGCATCGCGCGGTAGAAGGCGTAGAAGTCCTTATCCTTGCCGAAGGACTGCGCATACACGCGCGATGCCTCGGCGTCGGCTTCGGCGCGGATGATCTGCGCCTGTTTGCGTCCCTGCGCACGGATCGATTCGGCTTCCTGCTGGCGCGCTGTCTGCATCCGCAGGAACGCGGACTGCAAGGGATCGCCAGGCGGCAGGTCGGCGCGCTTGATGCGCACGTCGACGATTTCGGCGCCGTAGCGGCGTGCTTCGCGGTTCACCGCCTCCTGGATCGTGTCCATCAGCTGGCCGCGTTCGGGGCTGAGCAGCGTTGCGAAGGTCTGCCGGCCAAGCTCGTTGCGCAGGCGGGAGCCGAGAATGCGAGACAGTTCGTCGGCGACGCGGTCTTCCGATCGCACGGTCTGGTACATGCGCAGGGGATCGACGATCCGGAAGCGTGCGAAGGCATCCACGACAAGGCGAAGCTGATCGGTGGAAAGCACCACCTGCTGCGGCATGTCGAGATCGCGGATGCGCTTGTCGACCCACACGACGTTTTCGATGAACGGCGCCTTCAGCGTCAGCCCGGCGCCCGTCGCGCCGAAGGGGTCGTTCGGGTTATACCGGTTGACGATCCTGTCGGGCTTGCCGAGGCGCACGATGATCGCCTGTTGCGATTCGGAAACGGTGAACAGCGACGTCGTGATCAGGATCAGCGCGAGGAAGGCAAGGCCGACGAGCGCGATCGGGTTGCGCAGGGTCATTGCGCGTCTCCCGTCGCGTTTGCGGCAGCGCGTTTTCGCACCTCCGGCAGTGGCAGATAGGGGACGACGCCGTCAGCTTCGATGATCGTCTTGTCCACCTTGCCCAGCACCTCCTCCATCGTCTCCAGATACATGCGCTTGCGCGTCACTTCCGGGGCCAGCCGATATTGTTCGTACACCGCGTCGAAGGCGGCGGCCTGCCCCTGCGCCAGCGAAAGCAGCGACTGGGAATAGCGGCGCGCCTCGTTCAGATATTGCTCGGCGTTCTGCTGCGCGGCAGACACGTCCTTGAACGCCGTATCGACAGCGGCGGGCGGGTCGGCCTGCTTGATGTCGACGCCGACGATGTCGATGCCGGCCTTGTAGCTGTCGAGCATTTCCTGCGTGCGCACCCGCACCTGCTCGGCGATCTGCGCGCGCTGCGGGCCGATCGCGGCGTCGAGCGGAACGCGCGCCACTTCCGCGCGCATCGCCGATTCGGCGACCTCGCGGATCGTGGTTTCGGGCTCGGCAAGCTGGAACAGGTACTGCACCGGGTCCTTGATCTTCCAGCGGATTGCATAGGCGATGTCGATGATATTCTGGTCGCCCGTCAGCATCAGGTTCTCGCTGGAGGCGTCGACCGTGCCGATGTCGATCGTGGAGACGGTTTCAACCGCGGGCTTGGTCACGGTTTCGAACGGTGCGGGCAGCTTGAAGTGCATACCCGGCCCCGTCGTGCGCGAATAGGCGCCGAAGCGCTGCACGACGCCGCGTTCTTCGGGCACCACGCGGTAGAACGACGTAAACGCGATCCAGACGAGCACGATGCCGAGGATCACATAGCCCCACGGCATCGAACCACCCTTGGAGCCGCCGGGCAGGCCGGAACGAAGCCGTTCCTGGCTGCGGCGGATGAACTCGTCGAAATCGGGTCCGCCGCTGCCGCCGCCGCGATTGCCGCCGCCGCCGGAGCCGCCGCCCGACCCGCCACCCCAGGGGTTGCGCGGACCGTTGCCGCTGCCGCTGCCCCAGGGCCCGGAATTGTTACTGTTGTTCTCCCAAGGCATTCGCTACCCGTCGATTGCTTCCAATGAGCAGCCTATATACGGACGCCTCCGCGCATTTGCGAGACATGCTGACCGGCAAGGAGTGAAAATGGCGGGTGAAGACCTGTTGCGCGCGGCGCTTGAGCGGCTTGCGGACCCGGTATCGGGCAAGGATATCGTAAGCGCCGGGCGTGTTTCGGGCATCGTGCTCCGAAGCGCGCAGGCCGGGCTGGTGCTTGCCGTCGACGGACTTTCGCCGCACGACGCGAAGACGCTGGAGGCGCGCGTCGAAGCCGCGCTGCGCGCTGTGCCGGGCGTCGAGGGCGCGCGCATCATCACCACGGCCGAACGCGGCGATGCGCCGCAGGGGCCGCACCCCACCGCGCCCGCGCCGCTTCCCGAAATCCGCCACATCATCGCCGTCGGCTCGGGCAAGGGCGGCGTCGGCAAGTCCACCGTCGCGGCGAACCTCGCCGTTGCGCTGGCGTCGCAGGGGCTCAGCGTCGGGCTGCTCGACGCCGATATCTACGGCCCGTCCGTGCCGATGCTGATGGGGCGGCAGGAGCGGCTGACGCTGCGCGAGAAGCTCATCCAGCCCGCCGAGGTGCACGGTTTGAAGGCCGTCTCGATCGGCGCGATGACCGATCCCGATCGTGCTGTCGTCTGGCGCGGGCCGATGGCGTCGAGCGCGCTGATGCAGATGCTGACGCAAACCGAGTGGGGACCGCTCGATGTGCTCGTCGTCGATCTGCCGCCGGGCACGGGCGATATCCAGCTCACGATGGCGCAGAAGGTGCCGCTCGCGGGCGCGGTGATCGTCTCGACGCCGCAGGATCTCGCGCTCATCGACGCGAAGAAGGCGGTCGCGATGTTCGGCAAGGTCGGCGTGCCGATCCTCGGCATGATCGAAAACATGTCGACCTTCCATTGCCCGGCGTGCGGCCATGAAAGCCACATCTTCGGGCATGGCGGCGCGGAGGAGGCCGCGAGGACGATGGGCATCGCTTTCCTCGGCGGCATCCCGCTTGAAATCGGCATCCGCGAGGCGAGTGACGCCGGCACGCCCGTTGCCCTTCGCGATGATCCGGCGGGGAACGCCTTCCGCCGCATCGCCGTTCAGGTGCTGGATACATTGAAGGAGACCGAACGTGGACGCTGACGAGATTCGCGACCTGCTGACGACCACCCGCACAATCGCGATGGTCGGCGCATCCGATCGCCCGGACCGCCCGAGCCACGGCGTCATGGCCTATCTGCAGGGGCGCGGCTACCGCGTCATCCCGGTGAACCCGACGCTCGCGGGCGCCACGCTTCATGGCGAAACCGTCTACGCTTCGCTTTCCGAAATCCCCCAGCCTGTCGACATGGTCGATATCTTCCGCCGCTCCGACGCGGTCGGACCGGTCGTCGATGAAGCCATTGCGATCGGCGCGAAAGCAGTGTGGATGCAGCTCGGCGTCATCAACGAAGATGCCGCCGCGAAGGCGGAGGCCGCCGGTCTCAAGGTGGTGATGGACGATTGCCCCGCCCGCGCGATTCCCCGCCTCGGCGTCCCGAAGGTGTTGGAATAGGAAAGCCGGCCGCAGACTCGGCCGCCGTCCGACTACTTCCTCTACTTGTGAAGTTTCAGGCGCCCGCGACCGTCATGCCCTCGATGCGCAGCGTGGGCGCATTCACGGCATAGCGGAACACCAGGTCGTCCGCCGGCGTCAGGTTCAGGAACATGGACTTGAGGTTGCCCGCGACGGTAATCTCGGCGACCGCGCCCGCGATCTCGCCGTCCTCGATCAGGAACCCCGCCGCCCCCCGGCTGTAGTCGCCGGTCACGCCATTGACGCCCTGGCCGATGAGTTCGGTGACGAGCACACCGCGGCGGATGTCGGCGATGAGTGCGCTGCGGCTGAGCTCGCCCGCCTCCATGTAGAGGTTCGACGTGGAAACGCCGGGCGGGCCCGAGACGCCGCGCGAGGCGTGGCCGGAGGGGCTGCTGCCCAGCTGCCGCGCCGAGGCGCTGTCGAGCAGCCAGCCGGTGAGGCACCCCCTGTCGATGAGCCGCGTGCGCGCGGTCGGCAGGCCCTCGCCGTCGAACGGCCGGGAGCGGAGCCCACGCACGCGCAGCGGGTCGTCCACGACCGAAACGCCCTGCGGGAAGATGTCGTGCCCCAGAGAATCCTTAAGGAAGCTCGTCCCGCGCGTGATCGTCGACCCGCTGATCGCCCCCGCAAGGTGGCCAAGCAGCGAGCCCGCGACACGCGGATCGAACACCACCGGCATTGCGCCGGTCGCGAGTTTCACGGGCGACAAACGCGAGACGGCGCGCTCGCCCGCGAGGCGGCCCACGGCTTCGGGCGCTTCGAGATCGGCATCGTGCCGCGCACTGTGATAGGCGTAGTCGCGCTGCATCGCGTCGCCCGATCCGGCGATGATCGAGGCTGACACGCCGTAGGAGCTGCCCGAATAGGCGCCTGCAAAACCGTGCGAAGTGGCGAGCGCATAGACCGCGCGACCGCTGCTGGCCGACGCGCCCTGCGAATTGCTGACACCCTCCACGGCGCGGGCGGCTTCCTCGGCCGCAAGCGCGCGGCCCCGTAGCGCCTCGACTGGGATGTCCGCGCCGTCGTCGATGTCCAGTGTGGGCCAAGGCCCTTTCGTCAGCCGCTCGGCGGGGGCGAGGCCCGCGTAGCGATCCTCGGGCGCCTCACGCGCCATCGCGACCGCACGCTCAGCAGCAGCGGCGAGCGCGGCGGCGGAGAGATCGGACGAGGAGACGTTGGCGCTGCGCTGGCCGATGAAAACACGAATGCCGATTTCCTCGGCCTCCGAGCGGCCGATGTCTTCAAGCTCGCCAAGCCGGACATGCACGCTCGACGACATGTCGCCAAAGTAGACCCCGTCTGCAGCATCGGCGCCGAGCGCCTTTGCGCGGGCGATGGCGTGGTCGAGGCGGTCGAGCGCGGCGTTCGGATCAAGCATGGTTGCCGCGCATAGGCGCTCGGCGCGCGTCCGTCAAAGTCCCGCCGCGAGGCAGGCCGCGAACACCAGCGTGCCCGTCAACGTATTCGAACGGAATAGGCGCAGTGCGCCCGCTGTGTCGGCGCAGCGCAGATCACGGACCTGCAACAGCAGATGGAGCGCTGCCGGGAGCAGCGCCGCAAGCACGAGCGGTCGTTCCGGCGCGGCGAACCAGAGCGCGGCGGCGAGCAGGACGACCGTGACGGCATAGAAGATCGCGACACCCGCGCGCACATCGCCGCCGAGCCGCCGCGCCGAGGACTTGATGCCCGCGAGCGCGTCGTCCTCGATGTCCTGAAGCGCGTAGATCGTGTCGTAGCCGAGCGTCCAGAACACGCCCGCCGCATAGAGCGCGAGCGCTGCGGGCGGTAGGTCGCCGGCGATTGCCGCGAAGCCTACGAGCGCCCCCCAGTTGAAGGTCAGCCCGAGCCACGCCTGTGGCCACCACGTGATGCGCTTCATGAAAGGATAGGCGCTCACCAGCAGCAAGGAGCCGAGCGCGACGAGTTGTGCGAACCCGCCGAGCTGGAGCAGGACGACGAGGCCGACGAGCGACAGGCCGACGAGCAACGCCCAAGCGGCCTTCAGCGACACCCTACCGCTGGCGAGCGGACGGTCACGGGTGCGCTCGACACTCGCGTCGAGATCGCGGTCGATGATGTCATTGTAGACACAGCCCGCCGAGCGCATCGCAAACGATCCGATCAGGAACAGCAGCACCAGATATGTTTCCTGCGGAAGGCCGCCCGCCAGCGCCGTGCCCCAAGCGCAAGGCCAGAACAGCAGCCAGGCGCCGATCGGCCGGTCCGCCCGCGCCAGCCGGGCGTACGGCTTCCACGACCGTGGCAGCATTTCGACCCAGCTTCCGGCAACAGCATCGGGCGTCGCGCGATCGTTCGGCTCCGGCGTGGTCAGGGGCGGGGTCTCCATGCTAGCGGGTCAGCATGGGTGATCGATCATTGTCAAGCAAGGCAGGCCCCCGCCTGTTCGTGGACACGCCGCTGGGTGCGGGGAAGATATTGCCGCTACCTTCGGCAGCAGGGCATTATCTGACGCGTGTGATGCGGCTGCGCGAAGGCGACGGTGTCAGGCTGTTCGACGACCGCACGGGCGAGTGGCAGGCAGTGATCACCACCATCGGTAAGCGCGAGGTGGTGGTACGCGCCGAGGCGTTGCTGAAGCCGCGCGAGGTGGTGCCGGACCTCTGGCTCTGCGCCGCGCCGCTGAAAGCAGGGCGTATCGACTGGCTCGCGGAAAAGTCCTGCGAGTTGGGCGTCGCGCGGCTCGTCCCGACAACCACGCGGCGAACCGTTGTGGGTAACCTGAAACTCGACCGCCTCCGCGCCCACATGATCGAGGCCGCCGAACAATGCGAACGCACGGCCTTGCCCGAGCTTGGCGGTCCCGTTCCGCTCGTGGCGCTGCTTGCGGACTGGCCAGCGGAGCGCGCGCTGATCTTCTGCGACGAGGAAGGTGGCGAATCGGTCGCGGAGGTGCTGCCCGGCGTTGCTGCGCCCGCAGCGATCCTCATCGGCCCCGAGGGCGGGTTCGATGATGCGGAGCGCACGGCCATCCGGGCACTGCCACAGTGCGTGCGCGTTTCACTCGGGCCCCGCATACTCCGCGCCGACACGGCAGCAGCAGCGGCGGTCGCGATCTGGCAGGCGCTTGCGGGGGATTGGCGAGGAGCTTGAGCCTCGCTCATTTCCTCTCTGGCGCGCGGCCGCGCGGACGGCTAAGCGCTCGCCATGAGCACGCGCAAGGCCGGTGAAGGGGATGCCCTTCCTATCGAGTCAAAAGACGATTTGCTGAGCGTTTTCGAGCGCGGCAGCAAGCCCGCGGAGCGTTGGCGAATCGGTACTGAGCACGAGAAGTTCGTGTATCGCACCAGCGATCACCGCGCGCCCTCCTATGACGAGCAGGGCGGTATCCGAGACCTCCTGATGGCGATGACGCGCTTCGGCTGGGAACCGGTCGAGGAGAACGGCTATGTCATTGCCCTGGCGGGGGACGACGGGAACGTCAGCCTCGAACCTGCCGGACAGTTCGAGCTTTCAGGCGCGCCACTCGAAAACCTCCACCAGACCTGCGCCGAAACCGGGCGCCACCTGCGGCAGGTGCAGGAGGTCGGCAACGAACTCGGCCTCGGCTTCCTCGGGCTCGGCATGTGGCCGGACAAGCGCCGCGACGAACTGCCCATCATGCCCAAGGGGCGCTATGCAATCATGCTGCGCCACATGCCGCGCGTCGGATCGCTCGGCCTCGACATGATGCTGCGTACCTGCACCATTCAGACCAACCTCGATTATTCGAGCGAGGCGGACATGGTGAAGAAGTTCCGCGTCAGCCTCGCGCTGCAGCCGTTGGCGACGGCGCTGTTCGCGAACTCGCCTTTCACGGAAGGAAAGCCCAACGGCTTTCTCAGCTATCGCAGCCATATCTGGACCGACACCGATGCAGCGCGCACGGGGATGCTGCCGTTTGTGTTCGAAGATGGCTTCGGTTTCGAACGCTGGGCCGATTATATTCTCGACGTGCCGATGTATTTCGCTGTGCGCGACGGCAACTACGTCGATCTCGCGGGCCAGGATTTCCGTGCCTTCATGGACGGCAAGCTCGATGCGCTGCCGGGTGAGCGCGCCACGCTCGGTGACTGGAACGATCATATCTCGACCGCCTTCCCGGAAGTGCGTCTCAAGTCCTACCTTGAGATGCGCGGCGCGGACGGCGGCCCATGGAACCGTATCTGCGCGCTGCCTGCCTTCTGGGTGGGGCTGCTCTACGACGACATCGCGCTCGATGCGGCGTGGGACGCGGTAAAGCACTGGTCAATCGAGGATCATCACCGCATTCGCGAGGAGGTGCCGAGACTGGGGCTGCAGGCAAAAGGGCCGCGCGGACGCACGTTCCAGCAGCTCGGCAAGGAAATCCTCGCCATCGCCGAAGCCGGGCTGACACGTCGGGCGCGGCTCAACAGTTCGGGCGACAGCGAGGCGATCTTCCTCGCGCCGCTGTTCGAGATTGTCGAAAGCGGCAAAACTCCCGCCGAGCGTTTGCTCGAGGCCTATCACGGCCGCTGGGAGGGGGATCTCTCGCGGATCTACGCCGAAGAGAGTTTCTAGCCGCGCCGCCTAAATGGCGCGGCTCACGACTTCCTTCATGATTTCCGATGTGCCGCCGTAGATGCGCTGTACGCGCGCGTCGCGCCATAGGCGGGCGATCGGGTATTCGTTCATGTAACCCGCGCCTCCGTGAAGCTGGAGCGAGAGGTCGCACGCGTCCCATTGTAGCTCGGTATGCCAGAGCTTGGCGGCGGAAGCCTCGGCGGCGGTGAGCTTGCCTTCGACGTGGCGCTTCAGCGCCCAGTCGAGATGCGCCCAGCCGACCTGCAGTTTCGTCGCGAGGTCGGCGAGCGTGAACTTGGTGTTCTGGAAATCGAACACGGTCTTGCCGAACGCCTTGCGCTCCTTGGTGAACTTGACCGCTTCGTCGAACGCGCGCTGCGCGACCGCCTGGCCGGAGAGCGCGATCTGGAGACGCTCCTGAGGGAGCTGCTTCATCAGGTAGATGAAGCCCATGTTCTCCTCGCCGATGCAGTTGGTGATCGGGACGCGGACGTCGTTGAAGAACAGCTCGGAGGTGTCGGCGGAGTGTTGCCCGATCTTGTCGAGGTTGCGGCCGCGCGCAAAGCCCTCGCGGTCGGCTTCGACGAGGATGAGCGAGGTGCCCTTGGCGCCTTGCGACGGGTCCGTTTTGGCGACGACGATGATGAGGTCGGCGTTCTGGCCGTTGGTGATGTAGGTCTTGGAGCCGTTCACGACATAGTGGTTGCCGTCGCGCTTCGCGGTTGTCTTCACACCCTGGAGATCGGAGCCGGCGCCGGGTTCGGTCATCGCGATCGCGGTGATCACCTCGCCCGAGACCATTCCGGGGAGCCAGCGGCGCTTTTGGTCTTCGGAGCCGTAGTTGATGATGTAGTCGACGACGATGTCGGAGTGGAGGGTGATGCCTGCCGAGGAGCCGGCGTAGCAAAGTTCCTCCCCTATGACGGCGTTGTAGCGGTAGTCGAGGCCGAGACCGCCATATTCTTCAGGGACTTGCGGGCAAAGTAGACCCGCTTCGCCGCAGGCGCGCCAGAAGTTGCGGTCGACGATGCCCTCGTGCTCCCACCGGTCGAGGTTGGGATAGAGTTCGCGGTCGAAGAACTTGCGGACGCTGTCGCGGAAGAGGGCGTGATCCTCGTCGAACGCGGTGCGGCGGGCGGTATCGAGCATGAAAGGTTCCTTTCGGCGCCGCGGTTAGCGGCGGCGCCTTCGGGCGCATACTCCCTAAAGTGGGCGTACCAATGTTGCCGCGACCGCGAGCCAGGGGGTTTCGGAGACGACGAGCTGCCGCGCGCCGGGGACCAGCGGCAGGATGGCGAGGCGCTGGCCATCGAGATCGACGAGGCGGCCGAACACGAAGCGCCCGGCGGGGCGGGGGACGAGCACGTCGCGGTTGCGCGCGCGCTCGAAATCGGCTGGCGCAAGCCGTTCGCACCAGATCGAATCGCCGGTGCGATAGTCGCCGATGCCCGAGACGACCTGCACGGCGATCATCGCGCCGGAGGGGCGGGGCGGCAGCAGCGTCTGCGGCATCGTCGGCGCACGCGCGCCGTCTGCGGCGAGGAGGGCGGCGACGGGGACGTCGGGGCGTTCGGGATGCGTGACCAGCTCGGCGGCTTCGACGCCGAGCGCGGCGGCGATGCGGTTGAGCCAGCCGACCGAAACGGTGCGGGTGCCGGTTTCGAGGCGGCCGATGGTTTGCGGGGTGGTCGCAGGGCGGCAGCGTTCGGCGACGTCCGCCAGCGTGAGGCCCTTGCCCTTGCGAACCTCGCGGATGCGTGTGAGCATCGAATTATCCTATTGGGTTATTTTTCACTGTCCTACAGCGGACACGCGATGGCAAGGGCGATTCGCAACTGAACGCGAGGGAGCGCCCATGCCCGAAACCCGTAACCGTATGATCGTGAACAGCATCGACAGCCCGCCGCACCGCCGCGCGGCCACCGAAGGCGCGCGGCACGCGAACCGCGCCGAGGAGCCGATCGCGTGGCTGCACGCACGCGGCAAGATCAGCGACCGCCAGTTCGAGGCGGGCGTGCGCCTGCGCCGCGACTTCATGATCGCCGCGCGCGGCCCGCGCGTGACGATGGCGTGGGACGCCGGGCCTGTGGCGAAAGGCGCCCGCAGCGCGCCCGACGCGCCCGATCCGACGACGGCGCAGATCGGCGCGAAAGCGCGCGTGGACGCGGCGCTCGCGCACGCGGGGCAAGGCCTTGCCGACGTGCTGACGCGCACGGTGTGCCTGGGCGAGGGGCTGGAAACGGCGGAACGGGCGATGGGCTGGCCGGCGCGCGCCGGAAAGGTGGTGCTGTGCCTGGGGCTGGACCGCGTGGCGGACTATTACCGGGTGTGAGCGGCAGCGTCTGCGGCCGCAGACGGCGTGGAGGCGATCGCGCCCGCGTGCGGCGGAATCGCAATGGCGCCGACGGCGGCGATGAACAGAAGGCAGGCGCAGACGATGATCGTTTTCATTTCAACCTCTTTTGCCCGGCCCCGGTAAGCGCCTCTTACAGCACATAAAATTACGATCCGATGAACGACATATCAGGATCGACGCGGGAGGTGGCCCAGCCGCCGCGATGTTACAACCCGGGTGCGGCCATAAGGACCAAAAATAACCAAATAGGCAAAATAATGCTTGACGAGCGAACCGCTTTTCGCTAGAGATCAGACACGCTGAGGAATTGCGGCTCCGGGGGTTCAGGCCCTTCGGAGCCGTTTTCATGTCGGGGCTCGGCGCGGCTTCTCCTGTGAAAGACCCCGATGACGAAAACGACACCGGCGAAAAAGCCGGCGCGCCGCGCATCCCAGCGGCATGACGGATGGACGGCGAAGCGGCGCGGCATCTTCCTTGAAACGCTGGCGGAAACGGCGAATGTGCGCCGCGCCGTGGCGGCGACGGGCAAGACGACATGCGGTGTCTATGCACTGCGCCGCCGCGATGCCGACTTCGCGCGGGCCTGGGACGACGCGCTTTCGCTCGCGATGGATGAACTGGAGGCGATCGCCTTTGATCGCATCCGCAACGGCGTGGAAAAAACCGTGGTGCGCGGCAGCGGCACGCCGGTGACGATCCGTGAATATTCGGACCGGCTGCTGATGTTCATGCTGAGCCGCCGCAGGCCGCAAGCCTATGCGATGATCGTGGGCGAAGAGGGGGGCGGGGAGGCGGAGGACGACGCGCTGGCGCTGTATCGCACCGTCGAAGCGCGTGCCGCCGCGATCGAGGCGCGGCGCGGAGACGCCGACGCATGACCCCGCCGAACCTGAAAGCGCGGCTGGAGGCGATGTCTCCCGCAGAGTTCGCCGAGGCGTTGGAGGGGATCCACCTTGAAGATCGCAACGCGCTGGTCGGAAGCTGGTATTGGCGCGCCCGGTCTTCGCAGGTCATGCCGCCGGGTGATTGGCACACGTGGCTGGTGATGGCGGGCCGCGGCTTCGGCAAGACGCGCACGGGCGCCGAATGGGTGCAGCGTGCGGCGCGAAGCGGCGGCGCACGCATCGCCATTGTCGGGACAACGCTGCATGAAGCGCGCGCCGTGATGGTGGAAGGCGAATCCGGCCTGCTCCGCGTGCGTGCGGATTGGCGCCCGCAGTTCGAACCCTCGCTGCGGCGGCTTTCATGGCCGACGGGCGCGAAGGGCTTCCTTTATTCGGCGGACGACCCGGATGCGCTGCGGGGCGCGCAGCATAGTCATGCGTGGGGCGACGAAATCGCGAAATGGCCACACGGGCTCGACGTGTGGATGAACCTGCGCATGGGGCTGCGGCTCGGAAGCGCGCCGCGCGCGGTGCTGACGACGACGCCGCGCCCCGTGCCACTGGTGCGGCGCCTGCTGGAAGAAGCGATGGCGGGGCAGGCTATCGTGGTGACGCGCGGGCGCACGGCGGAGAACGCCGCGAACCTGCCGGCTGCGTTTCTGGCGGCGGTGACGGAGGCCTATGGCGGCACGCGGCTGGGGCGGCAGGAACTGGACGGCGAACTGATCGAGGAGGTGGAAGGCGCGCTCTGGTCGCGCGCGCTCATTGAGCGGTGCCGGGTGCGGGCGCTGAACGGGGTGCAAGATGAAGGCTTCGTGCGCGTGGTGATCGGCGTCGATCCGCCTGCCGGGCACGGCGCGGGATCGGTGTGCGGGATCGTGGCGGCGGGGCTGCGCACGGACGGCGCGATCGTGGTGATCGAGGATGCGAGCGTGGAAGGTCTGTCGCCTGAAGGCTGGGCGCGTGCGGTTTCCGCCGCTGCCGCGCGGCACGGCGCCGACCGCGTGATCGCGGAAGTGAACAACGGCGGCGACATGGTCGCGCGCGTGCTCGCCGCCGTGGACGACGCGCTGCCGGTAAAATCGGTGCGCGCGACACGCGGCAAGGCGATCCGCGCCGAGCCGGTGGCGGCGCAGTACGAGGCCGGGCGCGTGCATCATGCGGGCGCGTTTCCGGCGCTGGAGGATGAACTGTGCGGGCTGATCGCCGGGGGCGGCTACGAAGGGCCCGGACGCTCGCCGGACCGGGCGGATGCGCTGGTCTGGGCGGTGTGGGCGCTTATGGGGAAGAGTGCGCGGCCGGGGGTGAGGGTGGTTTAGGGGCCTGTAACTACCGGTGTGCCAGTGGTGCGGTGAACAATGAAACACATGCACATTGCCGCGATCATCCAGCCACCAACGGTTGCAAAAACGGTCGCCGCTTCTGCGTTGGCATTGCTGAAAAACGCCAGTTCGAACGCCGCTGGAGCTATGCTCGGGAATATCCAAAACAACGCGGAACGGCGTGCTGTTGCGGCTTCAAGGAGCATCGCGACCGTGAGAAGCAGGAGGCCGCCAAAAAATTTGATCGGTACGGTGAGCAAAGCCACCGGTAGTAGAGACAGGGCATAGAAGACCGCCCCGATCGATCCGAGCCAGTGACCGTTCGCAATCGCAACGGCTGCAAATTGGAGCGCGAAGGCAAAATAGGTCTGCAATAGGCTGCCGAGCAGTATTGCGAATACTATGGGTAAGACATGCCGGTGCATCGCCTGTGTCTACTGCTTGCCTGTAACCAAGGCGTAAAGTGCATTGTGATGACCCTGGAGGATACGCGGCATCGTGCGTTCCAGCACAAGTCGCTCACTCCTGATCGTCATACCGGCGAAGGCTGGTATCCATACGACGGTGGTTATGGGCCCCGGCCTTCGCCGGGGTGACGAGGGGTATAAGATTAAGCGTCTCGCAGGTCAGATTTCGTGTCGCGTTGGTATGGATGGTGGGCGTGCATATCACGCAGGCGCCATCTCCTCTCCGAGAGGATTGCCGCTATCCCTAATGCAAGGACTGCTGGTGCAAAAATATCTGTAAGTATCCCGACGTCCTTGTATCTGTTGTTAGGCAAGTCATCAACGACAAAGCGCCAGATAAGATCGCCTGCTATCAACGATCCAAGCGCTACGAACCCATGTACCCAAGGAAGGCGACGAGCCCTCAATGCTGTAATCAATGCCCATAGTGTCAGTACAAGAAACGCCAACGCTATGAGCGAGTAGAGACTGATATGGAACCACTTGCCTATCAGCCACCGATACATTTCCGCTGAAACACGGTTAGAGGAAAACACACCAAAAGCAGCATAAAACAGCAATGTTGTTCGGGTGGGCTTAGGGTACTGCCAATTCATGTTGGCGAACATCGCACCAAGCGCGTGCATCCACAATAGAGGCATCGTGTTTCTTCGTCATACCGGCGAAGGCCGGCATCCATGCGACCGTGGTTATGGGCCCCCGGCTTCGCCGAGGTGGCGCGGAGGTTGGTGCTCAGCGATTGTCGAGCAGCGGAAGCGTTATGTGCCTGATCGATTTTATCCTCGTTCTGTCGAACGACGTTTCCGGCTTTGCTGTCGGCGCGTGCGAGGGTTTTGGTGATGACAAGGATTGCAGGGTAATGACCGGGGGGTCGACGGGCAGCACCGTCACATCATAAATCGCAATTCGCTTTTCCCAATTAAAGTCGTTGCCGCAGCTTGTCTGGCGTTCGGGCGGGATGTCTTCAAACTCAACGAACTCGAACTGCACAAGCTGAAAGTCGGAAACATCTATGGTGCGGGATTTTATGCCACCGCGCTTGGGCTTCGGCTCACCTTGAAGGATCGCAATGTAATCGCTGGTGCCCAACGGCGATTCATTCAAATCAGGATAGAACCGGAAATCGTCGGACAGGAGGGCTGCGAGACGTTCAAACTGCCGAGCGTTCAACGCATGGAGGAATGCCTTCACAACCTCTTCAAGCGCCTCTGCGTCTTCGAGGATGACGCACGCGGATGCAGGCCTTGCAGAGAGCGCCGCAATTCCGGCGATCGCGAGAAGCTCCCGCCGCCCTACGCCGCTTGAAGGCCCATGTTCACGATCGCTCGACATCTTCAATTCCCATCATGTTGAGAGGCGAAACATTAGTTCGTACCCGTCAGGGTGTGAAGCTGTGTGGGGGCTTAAGTGCGACGTGCCCTAGGTAACACTGTTGCGCTCGATGGCGGCATGGGCCCGGTCTTCACCGGGGTGACGGGAGATCGAGATCGACGCAGAAAAGCAGGGTAGACTTCAAGTCTCGTTATTGAGAAATAAATATAAAATTGATCGAGGGCGTCGATTTTGAAGAAAATCATTATCGCTGCAATGCTGTTTCCAAGCATCGGCTTCGCCGAGCCTGAGCCCGGATCACGCGTTGATACAGCGCCCAAGTCCGCGAAAGGGAACTATCGGCCGGGGACGAAGGATGCGGAAATCCTGGCGCACACCGTTTCCAGGTGTGTTGCGGATAGGCGCAGAGGACGCGCTGCTGAAATCGTAAATTTGCCGTTCCGCAGCAAGGAACAGGCGACAGCGGCAAGCCGTCTGACCAGCGGCGAGGAAAAGTGCATGGGGCACGTTTCGGGGACGTTGACGTTCAATACAGATATGCTCGTAATGGGTATGGCAGAAGAGCTGTTTCTGATGTCCCACAGACGCGCTGATATCAACGCTTTGATTGAGGGCAACGGGTTTGCCCCGCGCAACAGCCTTGAGGAGCTCGGGCTTTGTGTCGCCAGGGCAGAGCCCGTTGCAGCGAGGGCCATTCTTGATACGCCGACCGGCAGCGCCAGTGAGGACACCGCGATCCGTGCTGTTGTACCGGCGCTCGGCCCGTGCGTGTCCGCAGATGTAACGTTGAAATTCAGTAAGCCGGTCATCCGGGGATTGATCGCTCTCGCGCTCTATCATTCCGCGCAATACGCCAGTACCGCACCGTGACCAGGTAATCTGTTTGAGCGGAGTGGGCCTCGGGTGGCGGGGCATCCTGCCTGACGGATGCATCATACGGGGAAGTCAAAGTCATGCATATCGATCCGCTCGCTTTCGAGACCGCCGACTGGGCGTCTGTTCCCGAGACCGTTTATCCGGGCGAGACCGGCCATGCGACTTGGCGGACGCGGCAGTTTGGGGCGATCCGGATTCGGATGGTGGAGTATTCGGCGGACTATCTCGCCGATCACTGGTGCGAGAAGGGGCATATCCTGCTCTGCCTTGAGGGCGAGCTGGTGACCGAGCTTGCCGATGGGCGGCGGGTCACGCTGACGCCGGGGATGTCGTATCACGTGGGTGATGGCGCGATGGCGCATCGGTCGGTGAGCGCGGTGGGGGCGCGGCTGTTTATTGTGGATTGAGAGGTGCGTCCCTCGACTTCGCTCGGGATGACGGGCGTTTGAGGGATTCCGACTGATCGGTTCTCGATTGTCCCCTCTCCCCTTCCCTCTCCCCAACGGGGCGAGGGGGATTTTCTTCTTTTTCTGGAGATCGCTGATGTTCAATTGGTTCGGCCGCAAGAGCGGGCGTCCGGCCTTGCCGCGTCATGTGCTGGGCTATGGCGGGGCCTGGGATGGTGGCGACGTGCCTGCGTCTTATGCGGCGCGGGTGCGCGAGGCTTTGACGCGCAATCCCGTGGCGAGCCGGGCGATCCGGCTGGTGGCGGAGAGTGCGGGTTCGGCGCCGCTCAAAGTTTCGGGCGGGGCGCTCGCGGCGCTGATCGCGCAGCCCAATCCGCGCGAGACGCGGGCGGGGTTTCTGGAGGGGCTGGCGGCGCATCTGCTGCTGCACGGCAACGCCTATGTGGACGCCGCGATCGGCGCGGGCGGGCGGCCTGCGGAACTGCACGCGCTGCGGCCCGACAGGGTGACGGTGGAAGGCGATGCGCGCGGGTGGCCGGCGGCGTATCTCTACCGCGCCGGGGAGACGGCGGTGCGGCTTCCGGCGCATGGCGGCGGATCGGGTGATGGCGCGGGCGTGCTGCACATCCGGATGCTGAACCCGACCGACGATCATTATGGGCTCGGCTGCCTGGCGGCGGCGGCGGGGGCGGTGGCGACGCACAATGCGGCGGCGGCGTGGAACCGCGCGCTGCTCGGCAATGCGGCGCGGCCCTCCGGCGCACTGGTGTTCGAGGGCGAGGGGGCGCTGTCTCCGGCGCAGTTCGAGCGGCTGCGCGCGGAGATGGAGGCGAGCTTCGCGGGCGGGGCCAATGCGGGGCGGCCGATGCTGCTGGAAGGCGGGCTCAAATGGCAGGCGCTTTCGATGACGCCCGCCGACATGGATTTCGCCGGGATGCACGCCGCCGCTGCGCGCGACATCGCGCTCGCGTTCGGGGTGCCGCCGATGCTGCTCGGGCTGCCGGGGGACAATACCTATGCGAATTATTCGGAAGCCAATCGGGCGCTTTGGCGGCTGACGGTGCTGCCGCTTGTCTCGCGGATTGTGGAGGCGCTTTCGGGGTGGCTTTCGCACTGGTGGGCGGACGCTGTCGTCGCGATCGACAAGGACGAGATTCCGGCGCTGTCGCACGACCGTGAGATCCTGTGGGCGCAGGTGAGCGCGGCGGATTTCCTTTCGGGTGAAGAGAAGCGGCGGCTGCTCGGGATCGATGCGGAGGACTTCGCGCATGAATGAGGCGGCGATGCTGACGGGCCTCATCGCGCAGGCGGCGGGGAAGGGCGCGGACCTGGTGACGCTGCGCGCGCTCGTGGAAGAGGCGAGCGAGGTGGGCGCGAGCCGGGCGCTCGCGCGCGTGGGGCTGACCGACGCGAAGGCGGCGCATGACGTGGGCGAACTGCGCGCGCTGCTCGGCGCGTGGCGGGAGGCGAAGAAAAGTGCGCGGGCGGCGCTTGTCGGCTGGCTGGTGCGCTTGACGCTCGCGGGGCTGGTGATGGGGCTGGCGGTGACGGTCGGCCTCAAGGGCGTGTTCGCCGAATAACAACGAGGAAATTGCGGATGAACGGAACGGAAGGCGCACTGCGCCTCGCCGGGTACGCGGCTGTG
>ERZ1645185.247-NODE-247-length-22882-cov-4.520831_pt1 | contig 22882 bp, 19 predicted proteins | sample MGYA00575351_ERZ1645185 | MGnify/ENA primary metagenome ERZ1645185 (study PRJEB40838, sample SAMN11284767) | freshwater sediment metagenome | isolation source: river sediment | host: Sediment | place: India: Jana village, Kanpur | collected 2015-12-17 ... | reverse complement strand
GAGTGGTGGATGTTGATGATCCGCCCCGACATTTCCTTGCACATCTGATCCGACAACACCTGCATATAGCGCGCCAGAACGATCAGCTCGGCCCCCGAGTCGCGCACGATGCGCATCTGCTCGGCCTCGGCCTGCGGTTTGTTCTCTTTGGTAACCTTGACGCAGTAGTAAGGAATGTCGTGGTTCACCACGACCTTCTGATAGTCCATGTGGTTCGAAATCACCGCGACGATATCGATCGGCAGCGCCCCGATACGCCAGCGGTACAGCAGGTCGTTCAGGCAATGGCCAAAGCGGCTGACCATGATGATGACCTTCATCTTCCGCGATTCGTCATGGAAGTCGAAGTTCATCGAGAACTTCTTGGCGGTTTCGCCGAAGCCCGCCTTCAGCTCGTCCAGCGACTTGCCCTGCTGCGAGGTGAAGCTGACGCGCATGAAGAACTGGCCGGTCTCCAGATCGTCATATTGCGAGCTGTCGGTGATGTTGCAGCCGCTGTCGGCCATGTAATTGGCGATGGCGGCAATGATCCCGCGGGTCGACGGGCAGGTGACAGTGAGGGCGAATCTGGACATGGGCATCCTCTGGGTCTCTATGCGTCGGTTCTACACTGCGCCACAAAGGGCATCTGCGGCGTAGAACGTCACTCCGACGCGCATAACCGTCATTGCTGTCGTCCGAGTGCAAGCCTGATCGGTGGGCTTGCCTGCGATTGGCGGCGGCGGTTACAGATTCGCTGCCTCCGGGATCGGCCGGACGCTGGCCCGGAAAAGGACTGACATGCCCCTCCCATTCTCATTCGCGACGGCAACCGAGATCCTGTTTGGACGGGGTCAGGCAAATTCCGCGCCGGGCCGGGTGGCGGCACTCGGGAAAAGGGTCTTGCTGGTACAGGGTGGCAATCCCACGCGAAGCGAGGCGCTGGCAAAGGGTCTTGCGGCGGCGGGATGCGCGGTCGAACGCTTTGCAGTGACCGAGGAACCCGATACCGCGATCATCGAATCCGGCGTCACGATGGCCCGCGCGACCGGGGCCGAGGTAGTGGTGGCGCTTGGCGGCGGGGCGGTCATCGATGCGGGCAAGGCCATTGCGGCACTAGCCCCCGCCACCCGCCCGATGATCGACCATCTGGAAGTTGTTGGCGCGGGTCTGCCGCTCGATCACCCGCCCCTGCCCTTCGTGGCGCTGCCGACCACTGCCGGGACCGGCGCCGAGGTCACACGCAACGCCGTGATCGCGGTCAAAGAGCACGCCCGCAAGGTCAGTCTGCGGGATGCGCGGATGCTGCCCCGGATTGCGATTGTTGATCCCGCTTTGACCGATGGCTGCCCGCGGGCGATCACGCTGGCCTCGGGCCTTGATGCCATCACGCAGGTGATCGAGCCCTATGTCTGCACCCGCGCCAATCCATTGACCGATGCGCTGTGCCGCGATGCGATACCGCGCGGTCTGTCTGCGCTGATCCGTCTGATGCAGGCCGAGGATGCGCAGGCGCGCGATGAGATGGCATGGGTCAGCCTGTGCGGTGGGCTGGCGCTTGCCAATGCGGGGCTGGGCGCTGTGCATGGGCTGGCGGGGCCGCTTGGTGGCCTGACGGGCGCAGCCCATGGCGCGATCTGTGGTGTGCTGCTGCCGCATGTCCTGATCGCCAATCGCGCGGCGGTCACCGATGCGGCATTGGCCGCGCGACTGGACCAAGTGGGCCGTTGGATAGCCGCGGCATTTGATCGCACCGACGGCGCGCTCGCCCCCGCCGCAGCGCATTTAGCCGATTGGGCACGCGCCAGCGGCCTGCCCGGATTGACCGCACTTGGCGTCGACGCCGCCGCGATGGCCGCCGCGGCAGAGGCCGCCGCCACGTCGTCCTCGATGAAGGCGAACCCCGCGTCGTTGTCCGCCGAGCTACTTCTTTCGGTCATGCGCGCCGCCGCCTGATTGCGCAGTGAACGGGCGTTTGCACGCTATACGATCAACTTCGCAGGATTGATCAAAAAGAGGCTGTTGCCCTGCACAAAGTTTGTTCTAGGGTGAGCGCAAGCTGGTCGATCAGGGATTCACGTCCATCTGCGACGCCAGCTTGAACTTGCGGCCCTGGGGCCGTCCGAGAAGCCGCAGTCAGAAAAGAAACTTGCGGTCCAACACTGGGAGCCAACGAATGAAGAAACTGCTCGCCCTGTCCACCGCCCTGTCGGCCGTGGCCCTGTCTGCTTCGGCGGATGTGACGGTCATGTCCTGGGGTGGTTCCTATGCCACCAGCCAGATTGAAGCCTATATCAAGCCCTACACCGCCCAGACCGGCGTCAAGGTCACCATGGTTGATGCCGACAACCCGGCCACCCCGGTGAAGGCCATGGTCGAGGCCAACAACGTCACCGTCGACGTTGCCGACGTCGAATACGCCGACGCGATTCGCCTCTGCGACGAAGGCATGCTGGAAACCATCGACCCCGCAATTCTGCCGGCTGCCCCCGATGGCACCCCTGCAACCGATGACTTCCTGCCGGGCGCGCTGACCGATTGCGCGGTGTCGACCATCGTGTTCTCGACGGTCTATGCCTATGACACGACGAAGTTCCCGGAAGGCCCGACCACGATGGCGGACTTCTTCGATCTCGAGAAATTCCCGGGCAAGCGCGCCATGCGCAAAGGCGCCAAGGCGAACCTCGAAATGGCTCTGATGGCCGATGGCGTCCCGGCTGCCGAGGTCTATTCGGTGCTCGAGACCCCCGAAGGCGTCGATCGCGCGTTCTCGGTTCTGGACAAGATCAAGAAGGACACCATCTGGTGGGAAGCCGGCGCACAACCGCCGCAACTGCTGGCCGATGGCGAAGTCGCAATGACCACTGCCTATAACGGCCGGATCTTTGCCGCCGCCGTGTCCGAGGGCAAGCCGTTCGCAACCGTATGGGATGGTCAGGTCTTCGAATACGACCTCTTCGTGATCCCGAAGGGCGCGCCGAACCTGGAAGAAGCCAAGAAGTTCCTGGCCTTTGCGACCGACACCCAGCGTCTGGCCGATCAGGCCAAATGGATCAGCTATGGTCCGGCACGCAAGTCGTCGGCCTCGCTGGTCGGGCTCTATTCCGACGGCAAGACCGAGATGGCACCGCACATGCCGACCAACCCGGACAACATGAAGAACGCGCTGCCGTCGTCCTATGAGTTCTGGGTCGACCGTGACGCCGAGCTGAACGAGCGTTTCAACGCCTGGCTCGCCGCCAACTGATTGCGTGACTGCCTTGGCCCCGTTGTGAGCCAGGCATTCGCCACCAAAATCCAGTCATGGCCGGCTTGTGCCGGCCATGGCCTTTTCAGAGTATGAATTTTCATGCGACCGTCACGGATCTGTGCAACCTGCGGCCTTTTCTGCCGCCTCAAGGTGTTTCAATCGATGGAGACCAGAATGGTTTTGAAATCTGCAACTCTTACCGCCATGCTCGCCCTGACCGCCGGTACCGCCCTGGCAGACCCCAAACCCGTAAATGCCGTCACATTCATCCGGGCGGAGAGTGACCGCTACATGGGGAACATGGTCGCGGCGCAGGGGCTGGGCAAAATGGTCCACGAACGCACGACAACTCCACTCGACAAACAATCCATCATCCGCATGAACCTCGACACGCTCTATTCCTCGGGCGTCTACGACTTGTCGGCGGGACCGGTCACGGTGACGATGCCCCCGGCCGATCCCAAGCGCTATGTCGCCCTGCAGATCGTGTCGCAGGATCACCTGACGCCCGCAGTGCTGCATGAAGGAACGCATACGATCACGCAGGAAGAGGTCGGAACCCGCTATGTGGCACTTTTGGTGCGGGTGTTCCTCAATTCGTCCGATCCTGACGATCTGGCCCGTGTTCATGCCGTGCAGGATTCGATCAAGGTCGAACAGGCCGCAACCGGCACTTATGAGGCTGTGGACTGGGACAAGACCTCGCTCGATGCCGCGCGCAAGGCGCTGCTGGACCTCGGCGCACTTGGTAACGCCGGATTCGGGACCCCGATGGGCACGAAGGAGCAGATCGACCCGATCGCGCATCTGGTGTCAACCGCAGCCGGCTGGGGCCTGAATCCGCCGACCGAGGCTGTCTACAAGATGGTCACCCCTGCGCAGAACGATGGCACGACGCCGCATCAGGTGGTGATGAAGGACGTCCCCGTCGATGCCTTCTGGTCAGTCAGCGTCTATGACAAGGACGGCTTCTTTGCGCCGAACAGCCTGAACGTGAATGCCCTGAACAGCGTCAGCGCCAAGGCGGCCGCCGACGGCAGCCAAACCATCCGCTTTGGCGGTTGTGACGCGGGCGTGGAAAACTGCATTCCGATCACCGAGGGCTGGAACTACACGCTGCGGCTCTATCGTCCGCACGCCGAGGTGATCGATGGCAGCTGGACCGCACCGGTGGCCGAGGTGGTGAAATAACCGAACTCCTACGCGCCACCCTTGAGCGGGTGGCGCGACAGCAGGACGAACTGCCCGTCATCTGCCTTTTCGCCAAAGAGGCACAGATCCTCGATACGGTAGGGCCGGGGCAAGGACTCGTTGAACCATGCCCGCAGGATCGGCGTGGCCCGGTCTGTAAGTTCCGGCGATAGCCGGTCTGTCAGCGTCATGTGAAAGCGGAACTCTTCCAGCACGTAAGGATAGCCCCAGAGGGCGAGCAGCTCTCGCTGCCGTGGCGTCAGGCGTTCTGGCCGCCTGCGGGCGATCTCAGCCTCGGTCAGCGGGGCACGAAAGGGATCGAGTGCGCGCACAACCTCTGCCGCCAGATCCTGCAAGGCCGCACTCTCCGCTTCGGGGACTAGCGCAAGAAATCCGCCAAGCGGGCGCATCTCCAGCCCGGTCAGGACTACCGGTGGCAACCGGGCGGCCAAGGCGTCAAGCGCTTGCTCAAGCCCCTCGACGGTCTGACCTTCGCGCAGTCGGAACGGCGGCTTGATCGTCGCATGAAAGCCGTATCGGCGGGGCTCGGCGGTCATCTCCCCGGCTGGCAGGCCCAGATCAGGGTGCGGCGCAACCTGACCGCGCTCGGCGTCCCAGCCCAGCCAATCCGCGGCGCGACGGGCGAACTCTCCGGCCGGTGGGGCGTGGTAGATGGCATAACGACGGATTTCGGTCATGGTCTGCCCTGCGATGTGAATGGCCGCAACCTGCCTGAATCGCAGGCATTTTGCGACGGAAATCCGCAGCCGGGCCGTTAGCGCTGGCAATCGCGGCGAAATGCTTCGGCCTGTCACCCCGCTGTCGCCTAACCTTCACACAGGTGACGCGCGCATAGGTCAGTGTCCCGGCAAGAAGGCGCATAACCGAAATGGTCATCGGAGCCCGCTCATGGACCTTGCCCAGCCGACACTGCATCATCGCGCCCTGTTCCTGTCGGATCTGCATCTGGGCGCGATGGGAAGCCGGGCTGATCGGTTGCTGGAGTTTCTGCGCGGGGTCAGTGCCGATACGATCTATCTGGTGGGCGATGTGCTGGATCTGTGGCACCCGCGCCGTCCGGTCTGGGGCCACGCTGAGGAAGCGGTGCTGAGCCTGCTGTCGGATCGCGCCGATCGCGGGACACGGGTGGTCTATCTGATCGGCAACCACGATGCCGCAGCGCTGGCCGACCGGCGCCGCCTGCCCCCCAGTTTTGAAATCGCGCTGGAATGCCTGCACCGGGCCGGGAATGGGCGCTCCTATCTCGTGTTGCACGGTGACGTGGCGGATGCGCGCATCTTTCGTTCGCACCTCTCGACCCGGATCGGCAGCTGGACGAACAGCGGCCTGCGCCGTCTGGACCTCGCCCTGTCACGCCTGCGCCGCCAGAGCCGCGTCGAGCAGCGCAGCCTGATCGAGGCGGCACTCGCCGGGGTGAACGCGCTGATGGCGCTCGGGTCGCGGCACGAGCGGCGGTTGATCGCCATGGCCCGCGCGCTTGGTCAGGACGGGGTGATCTGCGGCCATTTTCACAAACCCATGCTGCACCACAACCACGGGCTGACCTACGCCAACTGCGGCGACTGGATGGACAGCTTTACCTCGCTGGCCGAAGATGCGGACGGCCATCTGAAGCTGGTCCGCTGGCAGGGCGCGTCTCAGGACGCGCGCGCAGGTCGGGACGATCCTACCCTTGTCGGGGCTGCACGATGATCCTCTGGACGATCGCAATTTTCGGCGGACTGCTTTTGCTGGCGCACTGGGTATCGACCCTCATGGTCATGCGTCGCTTGCGCCGCGCACCAGAGGTCGCCGAACCCGCGGCGGGCTGGCCGCGCATCACGCTGCTGCGCCCGGTCTGCGGGCTCGACCCTCAGGATCGCCAGACCTTCGCCTCCAGCTTTTCCCAGACCTATCCCGATTGGGAGCTGATCTTCTGCGTCGCCCACCCTGATGACCCGGCCATTCCGGTTCTGCGTGAACTGATCGCCGCGCACCCGCATGTGCCTGCGCAACTGCTGATCGGTGAGACCCGGCTGACCGGGAATCCGAAGCTGAACAACCTGTTGAAGGGGTGGGATGCCGCAAACGGCAGCTTTGTCGCGATGAGCGATTGCAACGTGCTCTTGCCGCCCGACTATCTGCGCCAGCTCGCCGCCATATGGCGCCCCGACACGGGGCTTGTCAGCGCGCCGCCGCTGGCAACGCAACCGAGCGGACTTTGGGCTGCGGTCGAGGCCGCGTTCCTGAACGGCAATCAGGCGCGGCTGCAACTGGCGGCCGACTGTCTTGGCGCGGGCTTTGCGCAAGGCAAGACGCTGATGTGGCGCAAGGCCGATCTCGATGCGGTGGGCGGATTGCCCGCGCTGGCCCGCGATCTGGCCGAAGACGTGGCCTGCACCAAGGTGGCGCACGCCATGGGCCGCAAGGTGCACCTGACGACACGGCCTTTCCCGCAACCGATCGGGCAGCGCAGTGCGGGCGCTGTCTGGGCGCGGCAGTTGCGCTGGTCAAAAGTGCGGCGCGCGGGCTTTCCCGGCATGTTCCTGCTGGAGCCGCTGAATGGCCCGCTGATCCCCTTTGCCGCACTTGCCCTGCCTGTGCTGTCAGGTGCGGCGCCCGCCGCCGCATTGATCGCCCTGCCGGTGCTCTGGTATCTGCCCGAGTGGGCGCTGGCCCGCGCGGGTGGCTGGCGCTTCGGCGGGATCGACCTTTGCGCCGCAGTCATCCGCGATGCGCTGTTGCCCGCGCTGTGGTGTGCCAGCCTTGGCCGTCAGGGGTTTGACTGGCGCGGCACGGCGATGGCGGCGTCTGAGGCCCGCAACGACGCGATGCCCACGGTGTGACATGGACGATATCTGGGCAGAGGTGATGCGGCTGGTCTCGATCTGGGGACTGTGGGTTCTGCTGCCGGTCACGATCATCGAGGGGCCGGTCGCAACCGTGATCGCAGGCTGGCTGATCAAGATCGGGGCACTGCCGATCCTTCCGACATTCGCCGCCGTGCTGGCAGGCGACGTGATCGGTGATCTGCTCTACTACGCCCTGGGCCATCAGGGCCTGCGCCGCATGCCGGAACGCTGGCGCGCCCGGCTGGGCCTGAACGAGCGGCGTATCATGGCGCTCAGCGCGCGCTTCGACCGTGACGGCATGGCCTTTCTGATCGCGGCCAAGCTGACCCATGGCGCCGGCGCCCCGGTTCTGGCGGCCGCAGGGATGGCAGGCATGCGGATCTTGCCCTTCCTGCTTGCCAACACGGCCGCAGGTGGCGTGAAGGCCGCAGCCCTTCTGACCGTGGGCTACATCCTCGGGCAAGAGGCGGTGCTGGGCTGGCTTCTGCCCGCTGCGGGGCTGATCGCGGCCCTCGTTCTTCTTGTCAGCCGCAGGCAGAGGCCGCTCGCATGACCCGGATCAGCTGCATCATCCCCGCCTGGAACGAGGCCACACGCATTGGCGCCGTGCTGTCGGTCGCCCTTGATCACCCGATGATTGACGAGGTGATCGTGGTCGATGATGCGAGCACCGATGATACCGCTGCGGTGGTGGGCGCCTTTCCCGCTGCGCGGCTGATCCGTCAGCCCATGAACGCAGGCAAGACGCGGGCTGTCGCGACGGGTGTTGCGGCGGCGCGGGGCGATCATGTGCTTCTGCTCGATGCAGACCTGCAGGGGCTGACGCCAGATGCGATCACGGCGCTGGTGATGCCGGTCGTGCGCAAGAAGGCGGATACCACGATTTCTCTGCGTGGCAATGCCCCGGCGCCATGGCGGGCCATCGGGCTCGATTACATCTCGGGCGAACGGGTGGTGCCGAAGGGACTGCTGGCGGGGCTGGAACCACAGGCCCGCTTTGGGCTTGAGGTTGCGATGAACCAGCGCATCCTTGCGCAGCGCCTGCGGCTGACCATCGTGCGCTGGCCTGCCGTGCGCAGCCCGCTGAAGGCGGAAAAGATGGGGCTTTGGCGCGGTCTGCGCGCCGATGCGGGCATGATGCGCGACATCTTCCGCACCATCGGGCCGACGACGGCAGCCGCGCAGATCTTGGGGATGCGCCGGTTGGCACGGCAGGGTTAGCGCCTATTCGGCAGGCTCGGCCACCCGGCGCCGCCGGATCAGCATGTGCCCGCCCACCAGCGCGCCATAGATGACCCCGCCCAGCAGGGCGAGCGACACCAGCCGCAGCGGCGGGCTCAGATCCGCAAACCAAAGCCGGTCTGCCAGAATGCAGACCGCCGCCATGATGGCCGTCGCCAGCGCCGGACCGCGCAGTGCCTGCCACAGCACCTCGGGACCAAGGCCCGAGAATCGCCGCGCCAGTGCCCAGCTGATCGCCGACAGGATGATCGCCTGCACCACCTGCCCCATAGCCACGCCCTTCAAGCCAAAGGTTGCGGCAGCAATCAGCAGGGGCGCCGCAATCACCAGGTTGCCGAGGTTGATCCAGGTCAGCACCTGTGGCCGCCCCGTCGCCTTGTAGACATCGCCCACGTTGAATCCGACGGCGTAAAACATCGCGTAAAAGGCAAGAATGCGCATCAGATCCGCCGCCTCGGCCCATTTCGCGCCGTAAAGCGTCAGGATGAAGGGCTCGGCCGCGATGGCGAGCCCCGCCGACATCGGTAGCACCAGAAGGAACAGCCGCCCCAGTCCTTTGCGAAACATCCGCTGCAAGGCTTCAGGGTTCTGGGCGGTGGTCGCAAGCGCGGGGAAGAACGCCTGACTCGCCGCCCAGACGAGGCCCATCACCGAAAGCTCCACCAGCGAGAAAGCCAGCGTATAGTGCCCCAGTTGCGCCGCATCGAAGCGATAGCCGATGATGGTGACGTCGAGTTTCTTGATGGCGAGGCCCAAGAGACCAAGCGCTGCGATATTCAGACCATAGGGCAGAACCTGCCGCAGGATGCTGGGCCGCAGCGACAGCCTCGGCGTCCAGTCCGAAAGCCGCCAGAGCAACGCAAGGCCCACGACGACCCCTGCAATCTGGCTGAAGACAAGGCTCCATGCCCCGAACCCCCAAAGCGCCAGCGGGATGCCCACTGCCCCTTTGGCAATCGCCTTCAAAAGCTCCGGCATCAGCCGTTTGCCGAACTGCATGCGTTTTTGCAGGATGCCCGAGAATACGGAAGCCGGCGCGCTGATCAGGGCACAAAGCGCAAGCGCGCGGATGATGCCGGTGGCCTCGGGCTCGTGAAAGAACGCCGCAATGGCAGGGGCCAGCGCCAGCACCAGCGCCACGATGATGCCCGCCGACAGCAAGCCCACCGCCAGCGCCACAGGCGCGGTTTCCTCAACGTCGGCGCCGTGCCAGACGACGGCGGCCCCTGTTCCGGCCTCGGCCAGTGTCTCGGCCACCGCAAGCACCAGCAGGCCAAGCGCGACCAGACCGAAATGCTCGGGCGCCAGCAGCCGGGCAAGGATCACCGTGTTCAGAAAGACGATCAGCTTGCCCGCAAAGAACCCGGCATAGTTCAGCGCCGCGCCGGTAACGATCTTGCGGTCGATATTGCCGTGCTGCGGCATTCCTGTGCTTCCTTGACCTGCGTGCACACCGCGCGCACCCATTTGGACCCCACGCCACAAGGCACGGAAATTGCGGTTGTCTTGCCGCAGATTCCCCCGGATGATAGCGCAATGATCTTCATGTGCGCCATGGCGCCGCGAGACATGGGGTGGGTATGTGCGGCCTGTTTGGCGAGTTCGGACAAGATGTCCTGCGAGATGAGGCAGCACTTGCCGCAATTTCTCGCAGCATCCGGCATCGCGGACCCGATGATGACGGCCTTGCCTCGGGCAACGGCTGGATGCTCGGTTTTCGCAGGCTCGCGATTCTCGACCTTTCCCCGGCCGGACATCAGCCGCTTTTCCACGACGACGGCCGCTATGTGCTGGTCTATAACGGCGAGATCTACAACTATCTGGAACTGAAGGCGGAACTTCTGGCCGCGGGCGAGCGGTTCCGCAGCGGCACCGATACCGAGGTGCTGCTGAAGCTGCTGATCCGCGAAGGCGCCGCGGCCCTGCCCCGGTTGAACGGAATGTTCGCCTTTGCCTTTGTGGATATGGAGCGGCGCAGTTTTGTGGTGGCCCGCGACCGGCTTGGGGTTAAACCGCTTTATCTGCACCACCGCCCCGGTCAGCTGCGCTTTGCCTCGGAACTGAAAGCCTTGCTCGAGTGGCCGGGCGCCGAGCGCCGGATCGACCGCGGGGCGCTGGCCGATTATCTGGCCATGGGCTATCTGCCGCATGAAAGCTGCATCTTCCAGGGCTACGCCAAGCTGGCACCGGGCCATTTCCTGTCCGGCAGCATTGACGGGCCAGAGGTCGTCCCGCAGCGCTGGTGGCAGGTCACCATGCAGCCCGAAGATCGCGGGCCGGACCGGGACGATGCCTTGCTGGAAGAGCTTGATGCGCTTCTGGACGATGCCCTGCGCATCAGGATGCGCAGCGACGTGCCCGTGGCCCTGCTTCTGTCCGGCGGCATCGACAGCGGGCTGGTTGCGGCCTATGCCGCCCGCACGGGCCAGCCGCCGCTCGCGCTTGTGGCGGGCGTCGGCAGCCCCGAGATGGACGAGACCGACCTCGCCCGCGCTACCGCCATGCATCTTGGGATCGACCTGCGCGAGATGCAACTGACCGCCGACAGCCTGAAGGACGTCGACCGCGTCGCCACAAGCTTTGACGAGCCCTTTGCCGATACATCAGCCCTGCCGACATTGCGGATCTGCGAGGCGGCGCGCCAGCATGCGACCGTCCTCTTGACCGGCGATGGCGGAGACGAGGCCTTTGGCGGATATCGCCGCTATCTTGAAGCGCAGCGGTACCAGCATCTGATGAACCTGCCCGAAGGCGTGCAACGGCTGGCCTGGGTCGCGGGTCGTGGCTGGTTGCCGCCGCGCCTGGCCTATCGGCTGGCCAAGGCCACACTACCCGACGAGTTGCTGGGCGCGGTCTTTGATGGCTTCGGGCTGACCCGCGACCCGGCGCTGGCATTGATCTTGCCTGACGGGCTGACAACAGCGGCTGATGTTGCCGCCCCCGTCGCCCGTGCATGGGCGAAATCGGCAGGGCTTGACCTTTTGTCGCGACAGCGCGATTTCGACTATCGCTGCTACCTGACCGATGACGTGCTGGTGAAGGTCGACCGTGCCTCTATGGCGCATTCGACCGAGGTGCGCTCACCCTTCCTTGACTACCGGGTTGTCGAATGGGCCGCGCGGCTGCCGCACCGGCTCTTGGTGGATGATCGCCACGGGAAGCTGATGCTGCGCAGGCTGGCGGCGAAGATGCTGCCCCCGGCCGTGACCACCGGCCGCAAGAAGGGGTTCGGCGCCCCGGTGGACGACTGGCTCCGCACGCCCGGTGGCGCAGCGATGATCCGTGACCGGCTGGTCGCAAACGGTGTGCCCGACCTCTGGAACCCTGACGGTGTCGCACAGGTATTGGCCTTGCATCTGGCGCGCAAACGCAACTATGGCGATATTCTGTGGCGTTTGCTGGTGCTTGAAGCCTGGCACCGGCGCTATCTGGCGCCTGAACTGTCGGACAAGGGCCTGGCCGCATGACCCCATTGAAAGTCGCAATGTTGACGCAGGTTTACCTGCCGTTCATCGGCGGTGCCGAAAAGCAGCTCGCCGCCGTGCTGCAACGCCTTCCCGCCTATGGGATAGAGCCGATGGTCATCACCCGTCGGCATGATGCAAGCCCCGTCGATGACCGGGTCGAGGGCGTTCCGGTGCACCGGATCGAGGTGGGCCGCCACCGGGAGCTTGCTTCGATCACCTATACGCTCAAGGGTCTTCTGGCGCTGCGCCGCTTTCGCCCCGATGTCGTCCATGCATTCGAGTTGCGCTCGCCCTCGACCACCGCCGTCGCGTGGCGCGCGCTCAGCAGGACGCCGGTTCTGGCCAAGGTGTTGCGCGGGGGCACCCTTGGCGATATCGCGGCACTGTCGCGCAAACCGTCCGACCGCATGCGTCTGCAGCGTATCCTGCGCAAGATCGACGCCTTTGCGGTGATCAGCCGCGAGATCGATGATGAGCTTGCGGCCGAGGGTGTATCTGCCGAGCGGCGACTTTTCATCCCGAATGGCGTCGATCTTGACAGCTACCTACCCGCGACGCCGACCGAAACGACCAGCTTGCGCGACGAGCTTGGGCTTGGTGCGGGGCCTGTCGCCCTTTTCGCAGGCCGGCTGGAGCGGGAAAAGCAGGTCGACCGCCTGATCGAGATCTGGCCACGTGTGCGCGCAGCGGTGCCCGGAGCGACGCTTGTGGTCGTGGGCACGGGGTCACTTGAGGAGGGGTTGAAGGCCGGCGCGCCTGAAGGCGTGCGCCTCGTTGGCAAACAGACTGCGATGCGGCCATGGTTCGCCGCATCAGACGTCTTTGTGCTGCCATCGCTTGCCGAGGGGCTGTCGAATGCGCTGCTTGAGGCGATGGCGATGGGCCTGCGCTGTGTGGCGACCGAAGTGGGTGCCGCGCCCGACCTGTTGGGCGATGGTCTGGGCCGTCTTGTTCCGGTGGGCGATCCAGATGCCCTGTGTTCGGCGCTCAGCTCCGCGCTGGCGGCCGCGCCGGACGCGGCGCTGTCGCAGCGCATCCGTGCACGGATCGAACGCGATTACAGCATTGATGCCACCGCGCGCAAACTGGCCGAGGCCTACCGCAAGCTCGCCCACCGCCCGGCCCAGACGCCGGCCTAGACGAAGCGCCGCCGCACCCGGCCGATCAGGCGTCTGACCTTGCGCAGAAACCGTTCATCGCCCCGGATCAGATCAAGGTAGTCCTGATCGGTCATGTCGGCCCGCATATTGGTGCGCGGCGCCATGAACGCGCCGCGGGGAAAAGAGCCGCCCTCGTTTGTGGCAAGGCGCCTGTACCCTGCGGCGCGCGCGGCGGCGACGACCTGCCGGTTGAACCGGCCGAACGGCACCGACGCACGATCGATGGTCGCCCCGCAGATCCGCTCGAGCGCGGCGCGCGATCCCTCAAGCTCGGTCCGCAAGGTATCCGGCGCGATCTCACGCCAGTTCAGGTGGTGCATGCCGTGGCTGCCCACGCCCATGCCTGCACGGTGCAGGGCGCCGATCTGGTCGGAAGCCAGAGATCCCGGCTGATCAATGCGGCCCGTCAGCACGAAGAAATCCGCCGTCAGCCCGCGCTCGGCCAGTGCCGGAAGCGCAAGGTCATGGTCAGAGGCATTTCCGTCATCGAAACTGATATAGACGGATGACGGGTCCGGCAGCGACAGCACCGCATCAAGGCAACGGTAGAAACGGTCCGCGCTGATCCAGTAGCGGTCCTCGCCACGTTCGAGGCTGCGCTCCGGCTCCCCGATGCCGTGAAAGACAATCCCCCTGCACTGGTCATTCATCAATACGGCCTGCCTTTGTCGCGCCCCGGCGCAAGATGGGTGAACCAAGACGCCTTTGGCAGAATCAACTGCATTGTTTAGCCGCGTCACGCAACATTGATTGGCAGTGCAGGCTGGACAGGCAAGCCCGATTGTGCACTTGCAACATTGCCTGTTGAACAAAATCCACGCTCGGGGCAGCATCCCCCGGGTTTGCCGATGGAGTATCCTGTCAATGTTTTCGAATCTCACACGATCGATTGCGCTTTTTGGTTTGTTGCTTGGTGGTACTGCGGCGGACGCCGCACAGGAACTTTCCGGCCAGAATACATGCCAGCCCGGAACGGGCAGCGTGAGCCTTGTCGCGCCGCCGCCGGCGCCGCTTCCAGAACTGACCGCCGCGAACCCCGACGTGCAGCGCAAGCTGGACCGGCGCGGCACGATCAACCTGTTTGGACCTTGGGTGGAAACCGGACGTCATCCGGCTTCGGACTACGGCCTGACCTGGCATAGCTGGGACGAGGCGCCTGCAGGCAACTCGATCTGGCTCAAGGAAATGTACTGGGCCTATTTTTATGATCGGCCCGACAGCCGGAAGGCCGCCTACCGCTTCCATGTGCCTGAACTGGACAGCTTCCTTGAACCCGAACGCTGGGAACATGACCCGGAGTATGGCAGCACCTATCGCATCGCCTATCGCACCCCCGGTTTCGTCGAGTACTCCGCCGAGGTGGCCGATCGCATGCTGAAGGGCACGGGCGCCGAGGGCCTGATGTTCGACTGGTGGATCGACAACCACCCGAAGATGGACCGCAGCGAGGTGCAATCGATCCGGCAGGCAATGGCCAAGGCCATCCGCGCCAAGGTTGGCGACGAGCCGATCCTGCTGGGCAACGTCGGGCGCGAAAAGGAAGTCGCGACCATGGGCCAGCTGAACGGCGTGTTCATGGAATACTGGAAGAAGGTTCCGGCAGACGGTTATGACTGCCCCGACCTTCTGCGCATGGAAGAGCTGATCACCTATTATGACGAGGCCTTGCAGCAACCCAAGATCGTTGCCTTCGAACCATGGCGCATCAGCCAGACCAAAGGCGATCAGGACCGCCGCAGCCCGGTGAACCAGTATCTGGCCAAGCTGTTCAGCGCCATGGCCAGCGTTGCGCCGCGCAACGGCTACATCCTCTATACCGATAACCAGCGCGACACAGACGCAAGTGACCACGAACATGTCCGCTATGACTTTTACAAGACCGACCTTGGCCGGGCAGTCAGCGGCCGCACGATCATCGCGCCGGGCATCAGCTACAAGCGGTTCGAGAAGGGCGTCGCGATCTACAACATCTCGCGTCAGAATGCCGTGGTCGATTTTGGCGGCAAGACTATAGAGGTCCGCTCGGTCGAAGGCCTGTTCTGCAAGGAACGGAAGGATGGGTTTGACTGCATCTGATCCCGTTCCCGGGCAGGGTTGATTCCCGGTTTCGCCCTCGGCCGATTCAGCTGGCTGAGGGCAAAACAACCCAAAATTGAGCGCTCAGAGTCCGCTTCGCGCCACGCCGCACGACAGTTTCCATTTATTGGGCGAATTGGCTTCAATCCCGAAATGGTAGTGTTGCCTTCCTGCGTGCATCGCAGAAATTGCGGCTGAAATGCGGCGCAGGACTAGACTTGGCCCCGCTGGTCCCGGTAATCTGCGTCGTGGGTTGGCTTTTTGCACACGCCATGGGGTCGGGGTGACCTCATTGCCACTGACCGGATTGGTCAGGCGCGGCGCTTGCAAGAAACTTCGGTGAGGGCCGGGGCGCTACCAGATTTGATCGAGTTTGCCCGGCTTCTTTTGTGGCCGGGAACCGGAATTTGTAAGTGTTGGATTGTTTTTTGTTGGGGGTGGCAAATTGGTGAATCTGGATATGGGCCCGAGCCAGCAAGCCCAGCTGTCGGCGGCGCAAAATCTGATCCGTGCAGGCAACGACGTAGCAGCCGGAACGCAATCCTATCAGTCCGAGAGGGCATCCTCTGCACACCAGGCCATACAGCTTGGCCGGGCACCTGACTGGCGGTTTCGTGCGTTTGACATCGCAATGGTCATCCTTGCCCTTCCCTTTGTGCTGCCAATCCTGCTGATCCTTGCACTGTGCGTGAAGCTTGATGACCCGTCGTCGCCCGTGTTCTTCACGCAGACCCGCTATGGGCGCGGCGGTCGCCCGTTCCGCCTGTTCAAGATCCGCACCATGGTTCCTGGCGCCGAAAAGATGAAAGAGACGCTTGTCGCGCTAAGCGAGGACAAGGGCGCGGGCTTCAAGCTTGAAAATGACCCGCGCATCACCAAGCCGGGACGCTGGATCCGCAAGCTCTATCTCGATGAACTGCCGCAACTTCTGAACGTGCTCCGGGGCGATATGGCCCTTGTCGGACCGCGCGCCAATTCGTACTCGCCCGACACCTACGAGCCCTGGCAGCGTCAGCGCCTTGCCGTGCGGCCGGGGCTGACTGGATCATGGCAGGTGATGCTGAACAAGCCGCAGGACTTTGCTCAGCGGTGCCAAATCGACATCGAGTATATCCGCACCAAATCTTTCCGCGGTGATCTTGGGATTCTGGTGCAGACGCTGGTCGTCTGCCTTTACCGCCACACTGGCGTCTGACCGGCGCGCGGGGTTCGGGCATGGGACTGGCCGGGTTTGCTGCGTCGCTGACAATCTTTTGCCTGGGCCTGCAACTTTACCATTACGTGCTCTACCCACTGATCCTCGGGCTTCTGGCCCGGGTGATGGGGCGTCGCAAGCCGTCGGCGGCGAGCATCCGCGCCCCGCGCACCACGATGATCATCTGCGCGCATAACGAAGCGGGGGTCATCGCCGAGAAGATTGCAAACTCGCTGTCACTTGATCCTGCGCCGGATGAGATCATCGTGGTGAATGACGGCTCGACCGACGACACGCTGACAATCGCCCGACGTGCCGCCAGCGCTGCCGCACATGTGCAGGTTCTGGACAAGCCGGAGCGGGGCGGAAAATCCGCCGCGATGAACTACGGTGCAGCGGCAGCTACGGGAGAGGTGCTGGTTTTCTCGGACGCCTCCGAGATGTATGAACGTCAGGCGCTGATGCACCTTCTGGCCGAGTTTGCCGACCCGACTGTCGGCGCCGTCAGCGGATCGCATCGCGTGCGCCCTCCCAAGACCGAACGCGATCTGGTCGGAAAGTCCGAGGGGCTTTACTGGCGGTATGAGGATTTCATCCGCCGGTCGGAAAGCGCCATCGGGGCCACGGTCGCCTCGGTTGGCTCCATGCTGGCGATCCGGGCGCAGGATTGGCGCCCGTTGCCGCCAGGCACCATCAATGACGACGCCTGGATCACGATGTCGACGCTGGCCCGTGGACGGAATGTGCGCTTTGCCCCCAGTGCCGTCAGCTGGGAGGAGGCGAGCGAATCCAGCGCCGAGGAACAGACGCGCCGCCGCCGCATCACCGCCGGGCGCATCCTGCTGCTCGGACGGCCCGAGATCTGGCCAGTGCGGCGGCCAGCGGTTCTTGCAGCCTTCCTGTCGCACAAGGTGCTGCGGATTGCGCTTCCCTTTCTGATGATCGGGGGAACCGTCGCGAATATCATCGTCGTTTGGCTGGCACCCGGTTGGTGGGTATTTGCTCTGACGCTGGTGCTGCAACTGATCGGATTTGGCCTAGCTGCGGCGGGATATCTGGCGGACCGGACGGGGCGCCGCTGGCGCCTCGCACATCTGTTCTACCACATCACCCGCTCGAACCTGTCCATTCTGCTCGCCGTGCGGGATATTGCCGTTGGACGCAGCTTCCTGAAATGGGACAAGCCCTCGCGCTAGGTATCGTCAGTTGCCTGTGGCGAGCGCGCGGCGATACGTCTCGAAGGTTTCGCCGAACATCCGCTCAACACCCATCGAGGTCTCCAGATGCCTGCGTGCCGCAGCGCCAACGCTACGCAGGCGATCCGGATCGTCGATCAGCGCCTGCAAGCTTTGCCGCAGCGCATCGACGTCTCCGGCTGGCACGAAGAAGGTGGTCTCGCCATCGGTCAGCACATCCTCGGTGCCCTCCAGCCGCGAGCCAAGCGTCGGGACGCCCTGCCGCGCGGCCTCTAGTACCGTATAGGGCAGACCTTCGCTCAGCGATGGCAGCAGAAACAGGTCCGTGCGCGCCAGTATCTCGGGCACATCGCTGCGGAAGCCCGCGAAATGAACATAGTCGGCCATGCCGGTCTGCGCCACCAGATCGCGCAGCACCTGCTCTTCGCGCCCGGCCCCGGCAATGAAGAGCCGCGCGCGGCGTTCGCCTGCCTCGACGATCTGACGCAGGGCCTCAATGGCAAAGCGGTGCCCCTTGCGGGCATCCAGGCGCCCGATCATCGTGAGCACCAGCGCATCGGCTGGCCAGCCCGCCTCTGCCCGCACGTCAATTGGCGCCGGTTCACGGCCCAGAGGCTCCATCCCGTTCCGGCTGAGCGTCACGCGATCCGGCGGGACATGCATCGGGCCGAGCAGGTAATTCTCGACGCTGCGCGAAACCGCAAGAAAGCGGAACCCGGCCAGCCGTGCCAGAACCAGCGCGCTTTCATGAAAGCGCTGGCGCAAGGCGCCCGGATGATCCTCGGAATACACGGAATGGGTTGTCGCGATCCGGCCAGGAATACGGCCCAGCATCGCGGCCGCAACCGCCCAGTACTGCGACTGCGTGTTGTGGGCATCGATGATCCGCGCGCCCATCTTACGGGCCAGCCGCAGGATATCGCGCACGATCCGTGGATCGCCGCGCCCACGATCAAGCGGATGGGTCGCAACCCCGGCAGCAGACAGACTTTGATGCAAAACGCTGTCGCGGATCACGACCACGCGGTGATCCACCCCGCGCGCGGCAAGGGCCAGCGCGGTCTGGCGCACGCGCACATCCACTCCACCGTGCCGGATCGACAGGCAGACGATCACCACCGGTGGCAGCGGCTGGAGATTGGTGTCAGGCGCCAGTTGATCCACCGGAATGGCCTTCTTCGGTTTCAGTCTTGATGGACGCCCCATCCTCATCGTCTTCAGGGCGGCGCAGCCCGGCACGCACGACGGCGATTGCCGAAGCCGCAAGGAAGACCATGATCCCCCACAGCACCGACTTGGTGAGGGATGACAGCCCCGCCACCTCATCAGACACATAGGGCGGCGTCATCACCTCGACATTCGCGCTACCAAGTTCACGCACCTGCTGACGCATCAGGGCATCGTCAAGCGCGGCAACGCGGGTCCCGACTTCCGCCTCGACCGTGTTCAGTGCAGAGATGCGGTCTGCCATGCGCCCCAGGTCATCAACCATCGCGACAACCGAGCCCGGCGGAACCGGTGTCGTCGGGGCCAGACCCGGGCTCTCATCGGATCCGATGCGATCCAGCAGGGCGACGACGCCCTGCGTGGTCTGCCGGTCAGCGAGGCGCAGCTGAAGCGCCGCCAACGCCGCCCGCACATCGCGATACTCTGCCTGCCGTGCCGGATCTGAGGCGAGAACCGAGATCCCCTCGCGCAGCTTGGCAGTCTGCTGGATCATCGCCAGGGTCACCTCTGCAAGCTCTGCCCGCCCCGCCTCCAGGGCACTCTCCGCCTCGGAGCGCTGAGCGGTCAGCATCTCTGTATAGGCATCCTGCCCATAAAGCCTGCTCCGCTCTTGCCGGTAGTTGGCGATCAGCCGGTCGAGAAAGCGCGCGGCCCAGTCCGAGCGCTCATCCAGCAACTCCAGCGCGACGATCGTGCTGCCCTCGATGCGCTTGACCTCCAGCCGCTCCAGCACGTCTTGCGCGGTCAGGTCGGCGACTGCCGGGCCGTGGGGGTGTGGCTCGTCCTTCAACGTGCGCGCAATCAGTGGCAGGCTTGAGAGGATCTGCAGTTCGGTTCCGATGGCCTCGTCCAGCCGCACGGTTACCTGCTGGTAGTCGCGTGTCGGGTCTGCGGGGGCGGGCGTGTATTCATAACCCACCCGCATCAAGAGCTCGGCCTTGGCCGGATGCGGCGCCGGGCGCGCTTCGGCCAGCAGAAAGGCTGCACCCGCGCCCAGAGCCGAGACCAGAAGGATCGGCCGGATGTGATGAAGGATCGGCGCAGCGATCTGCCACTCGGGCATGCGGGAAAGTGGCGCGTGGCGATGGTCAGGGTCAACCGGCATGGACTGGCTTTCTGTTTGGCGTAACGAAGCTGGGGAAGAATAGGGTGACACGCTCGCTTGCGAAAAGCAGCGTCAGAGGGATCCAGACATTCTGCCCATAGGCATCATGGAGGAAGAGAGACGCCGCGAACAACCCGGTTGCACCGGCGATCAAGGCGTCGATCATCGCCCTGAGACGGGTGTCGCCCGCCCGAAGTGCCGCCGTTCGGGCCAGGAACGCGGCCCGATAGGCAAGCCCGATCAGGACAAGCAGCGCCAGAAGGCCGGGCAGGCCCTGTTCGGCTGCGGCTTCAAGGTAAAGGCTGTGCGCCGAACGGTCGGCCGAGCGCAACTTCAGATCAAGCCGAACGGATTGCGCCTGATAGAAGTCCTGGAAAGTGCCGTAGCCCAGTCCGGCGCCGGGATGCTCTGAAAAGGCCTGCGCGGCAGCCCCCATTTCGGCCAGACGGCCCGAGACAGAGGCCTCGTTCACATCCTCGCCCGAGAAGGCCGCGATGGCAGAGCTTGCGGTCGTGACAAGCCGTTCGGCGTAGCCGGGCATGAGCAAGAGCGTCGCAAGCAGGGGCGGTGCCAGGAAAGCGATCACACCGAGCCTGCGTTCCCGCACCAGCCAGAACAGAACCATCAGTCCAAGTGCCACGACCCCGCCACGTGATGAGGTCAACAGGACCGCCGCAGTCACGATCAGCACTGCAAGCCCCGCCGCCAGACGGAAGGTCAGGCTGCGCGCCACAATGGTCACGCCCAGCCAGAGACCAAGGCCCGGCAGCAACATCTGGGCAAAGTAGTTCGGGTCTTCGATCGGGCCGGTCGGACGCAGCGAATCCACCTCGTCGATGATGTTGCCCATCGCGTGCTTGGCGAGGCCAAGGAACGTCTGATCCCAAAGCCCGAAGGCCGATTGAACCACCGTCAGGGCTGCAAGGATCAGCGCGGCGGATGCCAGACCGTAACAGGCGTAGAGAAAGCGCGTCCGGTCGGTGATCAACAGAAGCAGCGCCGCCGACAGAAGGACATTCGGCGCGAACTCTCGCAGATACGTCAGCGGGGATTCTGGCGCCCATGACCAGACTGCCGAGTTGAGAACGGCCAGAAGCCAGATCGTCACGGCAAGCAGATAGCGCGACATGCCGGTCGGACGGTCGCCATGCACGACCGTATTGGCCACGGCGAGGCCGGCCATGCCGGCGAAAAGCGCAAGGCTACCTATGCCCACCCCATGCTCGACCGCCAGCACGTGGTTCAGGTTGAGCCCGAGGATCAGGGTCATCGAAAAGACCGCCCAGTCCGGACGGCGCAGCAGAACCGGGACAAGTCCCAGTACGACGGCAGCGGCAAGGATCAGCGAAAGCGGCATCAGCCCCTCCCTCCGGCGGCGACCTGTGCAGCGGTATCAGGGTCACGCGCCGTCTCGCCTCGGTAAAGGCACTGCAACTGCCGATGCCAGCCCTCGACATCGGTAAAGTCGCGAGATGCCGAAAGTGCCGCTATGCCACAGGCCCGGCGCCTTTCGGCATCGGTAAAAAGGGGGCGCAGCGCCTCGGCGAGACGCTCTGGCTGACCGGGCGGGACAAGGCCACCGGCCGCTGCAGGCAAAACCCCGGCCACATCGCCCACATCGGTCGACACGACCGGCAAGCCCTGCGCCATCGCCTCAAGCAGCCCAAGCGGCAATCCTTCCCAGGCCGAGGACAGCACAAAGACATCCGCCGCCGCCAGAAGCTGCGCGACATCCCCACGCTCGCCCGTCAAGACCACACGATCCTCCAGCCCCAAAGCGGCACGAAGGGCGGTGATTTCGTCCAGCATTGGCCCCGCGCCAACCATCCAGAGCCGCGCGTTCGGCGCCTCGGCGGCAAGCAGCGCAAAGGCCCGCAGCAAGGCCGCCGGGTCTTTCTGCGGCATCAGGCGCCCTGTCGCGATCAGCACGATGTCCTGCGCCTTGGCACCCATCGCGCGACGGATCGACGCCCTCTGCTCGTCCGAGACGGGTTCCGGCGCAGCAATCACGTTGCGGATGGTGACGCCCGGCGTGCCACCGATGCGGCCCTGATTGGCCCGCGCGACATTGGCGCCCACGAAAACAACCTGATCCGTAAACCACCGGAGCGCCCGATCCTCGAGACTGCGCAGCACCGAATGGCGCAGCCGCCGGCGTCCACCCGAACCGCGCGCGGTGTCTGCGTTGTGCAACGAGACGACAACGCGCTTGCCCTGCAGCCGGGCGATCGGCGCGGCTAGGATCGTGGCATAGGTCAGATGCACATGCACGACGTCCGCACCACTTTCGCGGATCGCACGCGCGACGCGGCGCCAGGAAAGCGGGCTCCAAAGCCGTATGCCGGTTGTTTCCTGCAAACGGACACCCGCAGACAGAAGCTCAGCCCGCATCGGCGTGTCACCTGCGTTCAGCGCATAGACCTGCAGAGGCGCGGAGCGTGCAACATGTTTGGCCAGCGTGATCAGCAGACGCTGCGCGCCACCCAACGAGAGGTTGTCGATGATCTGCAGCACGACAGGTTCATCAGTTCCGCGGTTCGGCGCGGTTCCGAGGAGGTCGATCTGGTCAACCACCGCAGGCCTGACTGAATGCACCATCAACTTCCCATACCAGACACGAAACAACTTTACAGTATGGCGCCCGCCAGCCGCGACCACCGCATTTCCGCCCTGCCTCGCACGAATCGCGCCTCACGTGGAAGCATCTGATTCACCGAGAGAGGTCGTTCAAGACATTCCGAACGAAACTGCACGTTTTTATGCCAGTTTTCGGGCAAAGGTGTAGCTCTTTGTCAGCACAGGCTGCAATTGGCAAAGCGCCAGCCACAAGGCATGGGCAGCGTGCACTGAGCCGCCGAAGCGGTAAGTCTTTTCTATGTAGGGGAAGTGGCGGACCCGGAGCGATTCGAACGCCCGACCCTCAGATTCGTAGTCTGATGCTC
>ERZ1645185.246-NODE-246-length-22883-cov-9.247284_pt1 | contig 22883 bp, 18 predicted proteins | sample MGYA00575351_ERZ1645185 | MGnify/ENA primary metagenome ERZ1645185 (study PRJEB40838, sample SAMN11284767) | freshwater sediment metagenome | isolation source: river sediment | host: Sediment | place: India: Jana village, Kanpur | collected 2015-12-17 ... | reverse complement strand
AGGGAATCCCGCGCGAGCGGCACAAGCTTCGGAAGCCCCTGAACAAGCTCCATCCTCCCGACATGAATCCCCCGAAACTGTTACCGGCCGGAACCGCCCTTTGCCCGATTCCACACCGCCGCGCCACCCGAACCCGAACAGGGTTCGCAAGCCCGACCGGGCGCCGCAGCCAATGCCGCGCCCCCGCGGAGGGCCTCGCCCGTGAGCGAAAACCGAAATCACACCCGAACCCGAACAGGGTTCGCAAGCCCGACCGGGCGCCGCGGCCAATGCCGCGCCCCCCGCGGAGGGCCTCGCCCGTGCGCGAAAACCGAAATCACACCCGAACCCGAACAGGGTTCGCAAGCCCGACCGGGCGCCGCGGCCAATGCCGCGCCCCCGCGGAGGGCTTCGCCCGTGAGCGAAAAAAGCTGGTGGGCCCGGCAGGACTCGAACCCGCAACCAAGCCGTTATGAGCGGCCAGCTCTAACCATTGAGCTACAGGCCCCACCTGAGCGTGGGGGATAGCCGCGCGCGTTCGGCTTGGAAAGCCACCCGCCCGCCGGCCAGGCAACAGCGCAACCCGCAGAAAAGAAAAAGGGCCCGGCGGAGCAAGCTCGACACCGGGCCCAGATTTCGGTCGACCTCCGAGGGAGGGAGGGAGAGTGGTGGTCGACCAGACCGGGAGCCTCGGGGAGGAGTGAGGCTGACCGGCCGCGCTGCAATGCAGCAACAACGCCTATGTAGGAGAGCCCGGTTTTTTGTGCAAGTGCGAAGTAAACGGGGCAGCCATGCATCATATGCATGACATTTAGGGTCAGTTCATGAACCCGCCCGCGTCACTTGATCAGGTCGCCCAGGTTCGCCGGCGTCATCCGGTCGATCAGGAAGTCCCTCAGCGCCGCCACCCGCACCGAGCCCCTCAGTTCCGAGGAATAGACGAAATAGGTCTGGAACACGGCACCCTGCAGTTCCGGCAGCAGCACCTTCACCTTGCCCGAGTGGCGGATCAGATAGGACGGCAGCGCCGCGATCCCGGCGCCTGCCTCCACCGCCTGCAGCACGCCGAAGCTGTTGTTCACCGTCAGCGCGGGTTCGCGCGGCGGCCCGTCATGCCCCAGTTCCAGCGCCCAGTTGATGCTGCGCAGATAGGCGGGCGCTTCCGGCCCATAGGCGATCATCCGGTGATTCAGCAGCTCGGCCGGGGTCTTCGGCTCGCCATGCGCTGCCAGATAGGCCTCCGAAGCGCACAGCCGGTGCCGGATGGACGCCAGCGGCCGCTGGATCAGGTCGGCCTGATACGGCTTGTGGAACCTCACCGCGCAATCGGCTTCCGCCCGCGCAAGGTCCCGTTCCTCGTCCGACAGGATCAGGCTCACCCGGATGTCCGGATACATGTCCAGGAAATCCTTCAGCTGCACCGGCAGCCACGAGGATCCGAAACTCACCGTCGTCGTCAGCTTGATCTCGCCCGTCGGCCGGTTGCGCGTCGCCTCGATGCTGCTGCGCGTGCGCTCGATCTCTTCGGCCATTCGGCTCGTCGTCGATCGCAGCTGCTCGCCCTCGTTCGTCAGCGCCAGCCCCCGCGCATGGCGATGGAACAGCTTGGCGCCCAGCGATTCCTCCAGCGCGATCACCTGCCGGCTCAGCGCGGGTTGCGACAGCTTCAGCCGCCGCGCCCCTTCCGTGAAGCTCCCGGCAGAGGCCACGGCGTGAAACAGCCTCAGCTTGTCCCAGTCGATCGGCATGATGCCCCCCTCGGCCGCGCGCTCAGGCCGCTTGCTGCTGCGGCGCGTGCGCCTGATGCGCCAGGAAGCGCTCCGCCTCCAGCGCCGCCATGCAGCCCATCCCGGCCGCAGTCACCGCCTGCCGGTACAGCTTGTCGGTCACGTCGCCCGCCGCGAACACGCCGGGCACGCTCGTCACCGGCGTGCCGGGTGCCACCAGCAAATAGCCCTCCTCGTCCATCGCCAGCTTGCCCGCGAACAGGCCGGTCGCCGGTTCATGGCCGATCGCCACGAACAGCCCGTCCACCGCCAGCGGCCGCGCCTCGCCCGTCACCGTATCGGTCAGCACCAGCCCGCTCACCCCGTCCGTCCCCGTCACTTCGGAAACGGTGGCGTTCCACACCATCTCCACCTTGGGGTTGGCGAACAGGCGCTGCTGGTTGGTCTTGTCTGCCCGCAGTTCGTCGCGGCGATGGATCAGGGTCACCTTGCTGGCGAAATTGGTCAGGAACAGCGCTTCCTCGACAGCGGTGTTGCCGCCGCCCACCACGGCCACATGCTTGCCGCGGAAAAAGAACCCGTCGCAGGTCGCGCAGGCGGAAACGCCCTTGCCGCGCAGCCGCGTCTCGCTCTCCAGCCCCAGCCAGCGCGCGCTGGCGCCCGTCGCCACGATCACCGTCTCGGCCTCGATCACCTCGCCGCCGTCCAGCACCGCCCGGAACGGCCTGCGGCTGAAATCCACCTCGGCCACGATGTCGGAAATGATGTGCGCGCCCACATGCTCGGCCTGTGCGCGCAGCTTCGCCATCAGCTCCGGCCCCATGATCGCCGTCTCGCCGGGCCAGTTCTCCACATCCGTGGTGATGGTCAGCTGGCCACCGGGTTGCAGCCCCTCCACCAGCACCGGCTCCAGCATGGCCCTTGCGCCATAGACGGCCGCAGTGTAGCCGGCCGGCCCCGAGCCGATGATCAGCAGCTTCGTGCGCCTGACGTCGCTCACATGAATATCCTTTCACGGCTGACTTAGGCGGCGCGTCCCCCCTGCGCAAGTTGTGTCGGGCCGAAGCCGCCGGCAGGCGAAAACAATCCGTTCGTCGCAAGGCCCTTGCGCGATCGCGCAATAATCCTATAGCGAACACCCGATTCCAAGGAATGAAGCTGCACATGAGCCGCACGCATCAACTCGATCAGATCGATCGGGACATCCTCACCCATCTTCAGGCCGATGGCCGGATGACGAATGTGGATCTCGCGCAGAAGGTCGGCCTGACCGCCCCGCCCTGCCTCCGCCGCGTCCGCGCGCTGGAGGAATCGGGCGTCATCAAGGGGTATCATGCCGATCTCTCGCCGGATGCGCTGGGCTGGCCGATCACCGTGTTCGCCATGGTCAGCCTGAAGGGCCAGGCCGAATCCGATCTGCGCGCCTTCGAAACCCATGTCGCCGGCCTGCCGCAGGTGCGCGAATGCCATATGCTGAACGGAGAGATTGATTTCATCCTGAAGCTCGTCGCCCGCGATCTGCCCAGCTTCCAGGCCTTCCTCACCGAACATCTCACCAGCGCCCCCAATGTGGCGTCGGTGAAAACCTCGCTCACCATCCGCACTTCGAAGTCGCAGATCGGGGTCCCCGTCGATGGCTGAGGGCCGCCCCCCGCGCCGCACCGGCCCCGGCAGGCCGGGCGCCCCCGGCGGCCCGCGCAGGCCCGGCGGCCCCGGCGGTTCCAAGTCCGGCGGGCGCGGGCCCTCCGGCCCCACCGCCACGGCCCGGGCAGCGCCCGGCGGCCGCCGCGCCGCCCGTGTCGCCCGCAGCGCCCCACCGCCGGGCGCGGCAAAGGCGCCGGGCAGCGGGGACCGCATCGCCAAGCTCCTCGCGCGCGCGGGCGTCGGCTCGCGCCGCGATATCGAACGGATGATCGCGGAAGGCCGGGTCGCGCTGAACGGGCAGGTGCTGGAAACGCCGGCCACCATCCTGAAGTCGCTCGAAGGCGTCACGGTGGATGGCAAGCCCGTCGCCGAAGCCGATGTCACCCGCATCTTCCTGTTCCACAAGCCGTCGGGCTTCCTCACCGCCGCGCGCGATCCGGGCGGCCGCCCCACCATCTATGATGCCCTGCCGCAGGGCCTGCCGCGCCTCGTGCCGGTCGGCCGGCTGGACATGAACACCGAAGGCCTCCTCCTCCTCACCAACGACGGCGAACTGAAGCGCGCCCTGGAACTGCCCGCCAATGCCGTGCCGCGCACCTATCGCGTCCGCGCGCTGGGCGAAGTGCGGCAGCAGGATCTTGAGGCGCTGGCGCTGGGCGTCACGCTGGAAGGCATGCACTATGGCCCGGTCGATGCCTCGGTCGATCGCCGCGCCCGCGCCGACGGCGCGAACATCTGGCTGACGATGACGCTGACGGAAGGCAAGAACCGCGAAGTCCGCAAATTGTGCGAGGCGATGGGCCTGAAGGTCAGCCGCCTGATCCGCACCAGCTATGGCCCCTTCCATCTGGGGGACCTCGCGGCGCGCGGCGTGCAGGAAGTGCCGGGCCAGATGGTCGCCAACCTGAAGCGCAGCCTGATCCGAACCCCCCGCCGGGACGGCTGATCCATGCGCATCATCGCAGGCGCCTGGCGCTCTCGCCCGCTGGACGCACCGGCGGGCGCGGAAACCCGCCCGACCGCGGACCGGGCGCGTGAAACCCTCTTCTCCATGCTCACCAGCCGGCTGGGCAGCTTCGAGGGGCTGACCGTGCTGGACCTGTTCGCCGGCTCCGGCGCGCTGGCGCTGGAGGCGCTGTCGCGCGGCGCCGCGCAGGCGTTCCTCGCCGAGCGCGCACCGCCCGCCCGAAAGGCGATCGAGGCGAACATCCGCAAGCTCGGCGCCAATGCCCGGCTGATCGCGCATGACGCCGCCGCCCTGCCCCCCGCGAAGGCGCCCGCCGATCTCGTCTTCCTGGATCCCCCCTATGGCGAAGGCCTTTGGGCCCCTGCCCTCGCCTCTGCCGCCGCCATGGGCTGGATCGCGCCGCACAGCTGGATCAGCCTGGAAACCGCCCGCGACGAAGCCGTCGAGCCGATCGGATTCCGGCTGGAAACAACCCGCCCGGTCGGCAAGGCGGCCCTGCATCTGTTGCGCCCGGCCCCCTAAGTTCGCTATCTGTTCTCCCCATGGCAAGCCTTTCGCCCCAAGATCCCCCCTGGCTTCAGGGGCTGAACCCGCCCCAGCGCGAAGCCGCGACCCTGCTCGACGGCCCCGTGCTGGTGCTGGCCGGCGCGGGCACCGGCAAGACCCGGGCGCTGACCGCCCGCCTCGCCCAGATCCTGCACGAGCGCCGGGCCTGGCCGTCCGAAATCCTGGCCGTCACCTTCACCAACAAGGCGGCGGCGGAAATGCGGCACCGGCTCGCCCAGCTGCTGGGGCCGCAGGCAGAAGGCATGCCGTTCGTCGGCACCTTCCACTCCATCGCGTCCCGCATGTTGCGCCGCCACGCCGAACTGGCGGGCCTGAAAAGCAACTACACCATCCTCGACACCGATGATGTCCTGCGCCTGTTGAAGCGGATCATCCTGGATGCCGGACTGGACGAAAAACGCTGGCCCGCCCGGCAACTCTCTGGCCTGATCGACAGGTGGAAGAACAAGGCGCTGCTGCCCGATCAGGTGCCCAAGGGGGAATCCTTCGCCTTTGGCGACGGACGCGGCGCGGATCTCTATGCCCGCTATCAGGCCGAACTGAAGCAGCTGAACGCCGCCGATTTCGGGGATCTGCTGCTGCACATGATCCGGATCTTCGAAACCCACCCGGATGTGCTGGCGGACTGGCAGAAACGCTTCAAATATGCGCTGGTCGATGAATATCAGGACACCAATGCCGCCCAGTATCGCTGGCTGACCTTGCTGGCCGCAAGATCGCTGGGTGGGCAAGGCAATATCTGCTGCGTGGGCGATGACGACCAGTCCATCTACAGCTGGCGGGGGGCGGAAATCGCCAATATCCTGCGCTTCGAAAAGGATTTTCCGGGCGCGAAGGTGATCCGGCTGGAACAGAATTACCGCTCCACCCCGCACATCCTGGCCGCTGCGGCGCATGTGATCGCCAACAATCAGGGGCGGCTGGGCAAGACATTGTGGACCCAGCTGAACGCCGGGGAAAAGGTGAATGTGATCGCCATCTGGGACGGGCCGGAAGAAGCCCGGCTGGTGGGTGAACGGATCGAACGGCTGCTGCGCGAAGGTGCCTCCCCAACGGAAATCGCCATCCTCGTGCGCGCCAGTTTCCAGACGCGGGAGTTCGAGGACCGCTTCATTTCCATCGGCCTGCCCTATCGCATCGTCGGCGGCTTCCGCTTCTACGAGCGGGCGGAAATCCGCGATGCGCTGGCCTATCTGCGCCTGATCGCGCAGCCGGATGACGCGCTGGCGTTCGAGCGGATCGTGAACACGCCCAAGCGGGGCCTGGGGGACAAGGCGCAGGCGAAGATCCAGGCCCATGCCCGGCTGACCGGGCTGACGCTGCCCGCCGCCGCCCAGCAGCTGGTGGAAACCGAGGAACTGCCCCCCGCCGCCCGCCGGTCGCTTGCGGAGTTCCTGGCCGGGATCCGGCGCTGGCGGGACCAGATGACCAGCATGGACCAGGCAGCACTGGCGCAGCTGGTGCTGGAGGAATCGGGCTATATCGCCATGCTGGAAGCCGACCGGGGCGCGGAATCCGCCGGGCGGCTGGACAATCTGGCCGAACTGGTGCGCGCGATGGAGGGGTTCACCGATCTTCAGGCCTTCCTGGAGCATGTGGCGCTGGTGATGGAAAATGACCGCTCGGACGCGGACGCCAAGGTGACGATGATGACCTTGCATGCCGCCAAGGGGCTGGAATTCGACCATGTGTTCCTGCCCGGGTGGGAGGAAGGGATTTTCCCCAGCCAGCGCGCGCTGGACGAGAATGGGGCGGCCGCGCTGGAGGAAGAACGGCGGCTGGCCTATGTGGGCATCACCCGCGCCCGGCGGCGCGCCACCATCCTGCATGCGGCCAACCGGCGGGTCTATGGGCAATGGACCAGCGCCATTCCCAGCCGCTTCCTGAGCGAGCTGCCCGACGCGCATGTGACTGTGGAAACCACGCTGACGGGCGGCGCCAGCCTGTGGCGGGCGGCGCTGGACGACCGCGATCCCTTTGGTGACGTGGATCGCGGCGCCGGGCGCGGCCCCGGCTGGGAACGGGCGACTGCGCGCGGCGGGCTCGACCGTTCGACCGCGCGCCGGGCCGTGACCATCAACGCCCGGCCGCTGAGCTCTTCGGTGGGCGGAGCCGCGCGCGACGACATCGGCATCGGCGCCCGCGTGCATCATTCCAAGTTCGGCATGGGCACGGTGAAGGGACAGGACGGCAACAAGCTGGAAATCGAGTTCGACCAGGCGGGCCTGAAGATGGTGCTGGACAGCTTTGTGAGCCCGGCCTGACCGGATAACCAGATTGGTTGTTCCACGTGGAACATTTCCCTACACTGCAGACTCAACGGGTTACATGGTTAATCTGTTGGAAATGTAGGAAATGTTCCACGCAAACCCGACCGTTCAGGCGCTGACGGCCCGCGACTTCCTGCGCAAGGCAGCGCCGATGACGCCGAAGCCCGCGATCAGCATCGCCCAGCTGGCGGGTTCCGGCACATAGGATATCGCCAGCACCTGCCCGATGCCGGCCACGGGGCTGAAGTTGCTGACATAGAGCTTGCCGTTCGCGCCGATTTCCAGCCCGGTCGGCACGACCAGGCCTTCCAGCACCGTGCTGCGCTTGCCGCCGGGGCCCACCCGGATCAGCTGGCCGCTGCCGCCCGGCGTCGCCAGCCCGTTGGAATCCGCCTGAAGCACATAGAGGCTGCCATCCTTGCCGAAGGCGATGTCGGTGATGGTGGTGAAGCCTTCATAGGCGATCGTCACCACGCCTGCGGGCGTGACCTGATAGATGCGCGCGGCGCCCGCCGTGAAGGGAAAGCCCGTGAGTTCGGCCACATAGAAATTCCCGTCCGGCCCGACCGTGACGCCGGTGGGCACGGCATCGCTGGAGGGCACGGGCGGGCCGATGAAGCGGCCGGGGAAGGCCGCGACGAGCGAAACCGTGCCGTTGGTGCGATCCACCCTGAGAAGCGTGTTGGAGCCCGCATCAGTGACGAGGAGATCATTGCCGATCGCCGCCATGTGGAACGGGTTGCTGTCCACCGCGCCGCCCACCGGGTTGTTCGCCAGTTCATAGGCGGAGATGTCCGCACCCTGGGCGAGCGGACCGGGCGAGAAGGACCAGACGCGGCCGAGGTTGCTGCCGACGGGCGCGAATTCCGCCGTGCGGATCGCCGGATTCATGCCCAGCCCGATCAGCACATGGCCGACGCCGTCGGGGGTGAAGACGATGTCGTTCGGGCCGCCCACATCCGTTCCGTTCGTGAGCCCGCTGGACGGGAGGCCGGTGAGTATCCGCGACTGCACGCCGCCCGCGATCCGGGTGATCGAGCCGGTTTCCATATAGCCCGCTTCCCCGCGCGGGGTGACGGCGGTGGGCCCGCCGGAGAGATAATAGCCGCCCTCTGCCACATAGAGCGCGCCATCCGGACCGAAGGCGAGGCCGCGCGGATTGTTGAGGCCGGTGGCGATCACCTTCGAGACATAATGCGCCGCCATGGCCGGCGATGTGGTGACGGCCGCCGCCAGAATGGCGGCCAGCGCACGGGTTCTGATCATGCCTGTTCTCCCTGTTCGCCGGGACGGCTCGCGCACGACGGACGCACGCCGCGCAGGAATGGAAGGCCCCGACCGGCCGGAGGATGCGGCAGTCCGGAGTCCATTTCCATGATGAGCCGCCGATGGATTTCTGATATTTTCCTGACGGGCAGCCATGGGGGGGCCGGGTGGACGCGCGGACGGGCACGCTGAAACCGCCGATCGATCTGGGCAGGAGCGACCGTCTGGCGATGGGCGACCTGCGGGCGGATCCGGCTGCGCGGCGGCTGGACGGCCCTGCCGGCAGCATCCTGATCGAGCCGCGCGTGATGCAGTTGCTGGTGGCGCTGGCGGATGGCGGGGGGCATGTCGTTTCGCGCGAGGAGCTGACGGGCCGCTGCTGGCCGGGGCTGCTGGTGGGCGAGGATTCCCTGAACCGGGCGATCGGCGGACTGCGGCGGGCGCTGAAGGACGCCGGAACGACGGGCGTGGCGCTGGAGACGGTGCCTAAGGTCGGCTACCGGCTGGTTGCGCTTGGCCCGCCCGCCCCCGAAGCAATACCCCCCGACGCGGAGCCAGCCGATATCATGCCATCCGGCCCCTCCCCCCGCACGGAGCGGGAGGCCGGCTTATCGCGCCGGCGGGTGGTGGGCGGGGTGGTGGCAGCAGCCGCGCTGGCCGGTACGGGCTGGCTGCTGTGGGACAGGCACCGGGCTGCCGAAACCGATGTGCTGGTGCGGATGGCGCGGGACCGGCTGGCGCGCAGCGAATTCGGCGCCGCGAACGCGGCGCGCGCGCTGATGGAAGAGGCGCTGGCGCGAGACCCCGGCAGGGCCGACGCCTGGGGCGTTCTGGCCCTGAGCTGGCAGGAAATCGCGCGCGGCGCATCGGCCGGCACCCTTGCCGAGGCCGAGGCCAATACCCAAAGCGCCGCCCGGCGGGCGCTGGCGCTGGATCGGGCGCAGGGTGATGCCCTGGCTGCGCTCGCGCTGCTGCCGCCCCTGTTCGGGGACTGGCATGCCGCGGAGGAACGGCTGACGCGGACGCTCGACGTCGCCCCCGAGAATGAGGCTGCGCTGGCCGGCATGGGATTGCTGGCGGCGTCGGTGGGCCGGATGGCGGATTCGTTGCAGCTGGCGGACAGGCTGCTTGCGACAACCCCGGCGCACCGGGATGCCGCCGCACGGCGAATTCATGCCCTGTGGGCGATCGAGGGGACTGGCGCGGCCCTGAAGGCCGCGACGGACTGGCAGGCAGGAGGACCGGGAACCGACGCGCCCGACCTGCTGCATCCCTGGCTCCTCGCCTTTGCGGGGGACACGGACGCGGCCGGGCGGCTGGTGGGTCAGACCCAGGCCAGGCAGCGCCACCCTTCGCGGATCCTGACCGCCATGCAGCTGAGCTTTCAGGCGATGGCGTCAGGCCAGCGGCAGGACGCAGACCAGGCCGAGGCGGCCCTGACCGGGCTGGCGCGCTTCGGCGGCGGGACGAACGCGATCGGCATCCTGGGGCTGTGCGGCCTGGGGCGGCATTCGCAGGCGCTGGACATGGCGCAGAACTGGTATCGGACGGCAGCTGTGGCGGGGCCGTCGGCCGCCGAACGGACGGCACGGTTGCACCGCACCCGGACATCCGTGCTGTTCCTGCCGCCGGCGCAGGGGCTGCGCGCCCATCCCCGCTTCCTGCCGCTGTGCGAGGAAGCGGGACTGGCGGGCTATTGGCGCGGCACCGCCAGACGCCCCGACTTCATGGCCGGGGCCTATCTGCCGATCTGAGGGCGAAGGGCGACAGCCCCCTGCCCCCATGACCCCGCGCGGCGTTACTTGCCCTTCGCCGCGTCTGGCGCGCCATGCGCCTGGGCGACGACATAGGCGCGGACGGCTTCGGCGTCTTGCGCCGTCATCACCTTGGAGAAGCTGACCATGCCGTTCGACGCGCGGGAGCCATCGATCACCACGTCGCGCCAGGCTTCGGCATCGCCGGAAATCGGCGACCAGCGCAGATCGGGCAGCACGCCGGACGAGATCGCCATGGGACCGTGGCAAACCATGCAGTTGCGGCTGTAGGCGACGAGGCCGCGCTGAAGCATGGCCTGATCCCCGAACTTCGGCGCCTGCGCGACCTTGTTCACCGGGATGAGGTTGTGATCCGGCACCGTTCCCTTCGCGCCGAGCTTGAAGGCGATGACGCGGCCGAGGTTGGACTGGATCGCCTTGTCGAACAGGAAGCCCGCCGCGAGGCCATAGGCGCCGCCCCATCCGCTGGCGACGGCGACATATTGTTCGCCATCCAGTTCATAGCTGACCGGCGGAGCCGCGATGCCGCCCTTCACATTGCCGCGCCACAGCGGCTTTCCGGTGGCGGCGTCATAGGCGACGAGGTCGCCGCCGACGGTGCCCTGGAACACGAGGCCGGCCGCCGTGGACAGGACGCCGCCGTTGGAGGGGGTGGGCAGTTCCACCGTCCACCGGGCTTCCTGCCTGACGGGATCCCAGGCGATCAGCCGGCCCTTGTACATGGCCCGCATGCCCTTCAGCGTGGCGGCGTCCACGGGGCCGACGGGCATGCCGTCTTCGAAGCCGAAGCCGGTGTTCCACTTGGTGTTCGGATCGGCGGCCTTTTTCGGCGCATAGCCCTGCGGCAGTTCCTGGGCAGGGATATAGGCGAGGTTCAGCTGGGGGTTGAACGCCATCGGGTGCCAGTTGTGGCCGCCCTGAGGCCCCGGCAGCAGCAGGCTGGAGCCCGAGACGGGCCGGGCCTGCGCGGTTTCGACGGGCCGCCCCTTTGCATCGAGGCCCGTCGTCCAGGTTTGCGGAACATAGGCCTTGCCGGAGATGAACTCGCCGGTTTTCGCATCAACGACGTAGAAGAAACCGTTTTTCGGGGCCTGCATCACCACGCGGCGGGGCGCGCCGCCCTCACCCAGCGGAAGATCCGCCAGGATGATCGTCTGCGTGGCGGTGTAATCCCAGTTGTCGCGCGGGGTGGTCTGGAAATGCCACTTGTATTCGCCGCTGTCGGCATCGACCGCGACGATCGAGGACAGGAAGAGATTGTCGCCCTTGCCATCCGGATCGCGGAGCTGGGCATTCCAGGGGGAGCCGTTGCCGACGCCGAAGACGATCTGGTCGTTCTTCGTATCATAGACGATGGAATCCCAGACGGTGCCGCCGCCGCCGTCCTTCGTCCAGCGGCCGGTCTTGCCCCAGCTGGCGTTGCCGAGTTTTGCAAAGGCCGCATCGGACGCCGCGCCGTCCGGCTTCATTTCGGGATTGGGGACGGTGTAGAAGCGCCAGACGAGCTTGCCGCTTTTCACATCATAGGCGGAGAGGTAGCCGCGCACGCCCAGTTCGGCGCCGCCGTTGCCGATCAGCACCATGTTCTTCACCACGCGCGGCGCGCCGGTGATGGTGTAGGGCTTCGAGCGATCAACGGTCTGCACCGACCAGAGCTTCTTGCCCGTCTTTGCGTCGATGGCTTCCAGCCGTCCGTCGATCACGCCCAGGAACAGGACGCCGTCCTTGATGGCGACGCCCCGGTTGACGACGTCGCAGCAGGCATCGACGCCGACAGCCTTGTCTGCGCCCGGATCATAGACCCACAGTTCCTTGCCGGTGCGGGCATCGATGGCGTGGAGGATGGACCAGGAGGAGGTGACATACATGACGCCGTCATGGACGATGGGCGTCGCCTCGATCCCGCGGTTGGAATTGAGATCGTAGGTCCAGGCGACGCCGAGGCCGGAAACGTTTTCCGCGTTCACCTTTGTGAGGCTGGAGTGGCGCTGTTCATCATAGGTGCCGCCATAGGTGAGCCATTCCGCAGCAGCCGAGCCGGCCTTGGCATAGACATCTTCCTGCGGCCCGGCGGGGGCGGCCGGGGTTTCGGCCTTCTGGTTGCAGGCCGCCAGCACGAGCATGGCGGTGATGGCAAGGGCGGAGGCCCGGTTGCGGACGATCATCTTGTCACTCTCCCGATGACGCCCACTCCCCTGGGCGCTGATGTTGCGGTGTTTGCCACGAACCGCCGGGGGCCGAACCTTCGCAAACTGCGAGGAACCGCCTGAACAGCACGGATTTCCGGGCCCAAAGCGGAAATGGGTTTGAGGCCGGGCGGCGGCCCTGCTAGCCCGCTGGACGTGGACGATACTGCCCCCTCCCCCTTTGCCTGGCCGGCCTTCCGGGCCTTCTTCGTGGCGAAGCTGGGATCGACGCTGGCGCAGATCATGATGGTGGTGGTGATCGGCTGGCAGGTTTACGATCTTGCGCGGCAGACGATGCCGATCCGCGAGGCGGCGTTCCTGCTGGGGCTGATCGGGCTGGCGCAGTTCCTGCCCGTGTTCCTGCTGAGCCTGGTGGTGGGCGTGGTGGCTGACCGGATGGACCGGCGGGTGATCGCGCGGGCCGCGATCCTGCTGGAACTGCTGTGCGCGCTGGCGCTGGCGGCGCTGGCGATGGCGGGTTCCACCCTGTTGTGGCCATTGTTTGCGGTGGCCGTGGCGTTGGGCGTGGCGCGGGCCTTTGCGGCGCCGTCGCTGTCTGCGCTGGCGCCCAACCTTGTGCCTTCGCATGTGCTGCCCACCGCGATCGCCTGGAACTCGATCGGCTGGCAGACGGGCGCGGTGCTGGGGCCAGTGCTGGGGGGCATCAGCTATGATCTGAACCCGGCGATGCCCTATTGGCTGGCGGCCGCGCTGTTGAGCGCGTCGGTGGTTTCGCTGTTCCTGATCCCGCCGGTGAAGCTGCCGCCCTCCACCGGGGCGAAGGGCCTGTCCGCCGTGAAGGAGGGGCTGGATTATGTGCGGGGCAACCGCATCGTATTCGGCGCCATTTCGCTGGACATGTTCGCCGTGATCCTGGCCGGGGCGACGGCGATGCTGCCCATCTATGCCCGCGACATCCTGCATGTGGGCCCGGCCGAACTGGGCTGGCTGCGCGCGGCGCCCGCGCTGGGGGCTGCAGCGGTTGCCTTCTGGCTGACGCGCAACCCGCTGGGCGGGCGCGTGGGGCAGAAGATGTTCGTGAACGTGGGGCTGTTCGCGCTGGCGACCGTGGCGTTCGGGCTTTCCACGATCCTGTGGGTTTCGATCGCGAGCCTGGTGGTTCTGGGCGCGGCGGACATGGTTTCGGTGTATGTGCGCTCCAGCCTGATCCAGCTGCACACGCCGGATTCGATGCGGGGGCGGGTTTCTTCCGTGTCGCTGCTGTTCGTGAGCGCCTCAAACGAGCTGGGGGAGTTCCGCGCGGGGGTGATGGCGGCCGCCATCGGGCCGATCGCGGCGACCGTGGGCGGGGGCGTGCTGGCGCTGATCGTGACGATCCTGTGGGCGCGGCTGTTCCCGGAACTGAGAGATGCGGACAGGCTGGACGTGCCTGACGATCTGAGAGCCTGAAGGAGAGAGTGATGCGCGCCGCCAACATTCTGGAAACCATCGGAAATACGCCACATGTGCGGGTTGCCCGGCTGTTCCCCGAAGCCCAGGTCTGGATCAAGAGCGAGCGGCAGAACCCCGGCGGTTCGATCAAGGACCGCATCGCGCTGGCGATGATCGAGGATGCCGAAGCCTCGGGCGCGCTGAAGCCGGGCGGCACCATCGTGGAGCCGACGAGCGGAAACACCGGCATCGGGCTGGCCATGGTGGCTGCCGTGAAGGGCTATCGGCTGATCCTGGTGATGCCGGACAGCATGAGCGTGGAGCGGCGGCGGCTGATGCTGGCCTATGGCGCGAGCTTTGACCTGACCCCGCGCGAGAAGGGCATGAAGGGCGCGATCGCCCGCGCGCAGGAGATCGTGGCGGAGACGCCCGGCGCCTGGATGCCGCAGCAGTTCGAGAACCCGGCCAATGTGGCGGTGCATGTGAAGACCACCGCGCAGGAAATCCTCGCCGATTTTCCCGAAGGGCTGGATGCGGTCATCACCGGCGTCGGCACCGGCGGACACATCAGCGGCGTGGCACAGGTGCTGAAGGCGAAATGGCCGGGATGCCGGGTGTTCGCGGTGGAACCGACGCTGTCGCCGGTAATTTCGGGCGGGCAGCCTTCGCCGCACCCCATTCAGGGCATCGGCGCGGGCTTCATTCCGGGCAATCTTCACACCGAACTGCTGGACGGGGTGATCCAGGTGGACCCGGCGGACGCCAAGGAGATGGCGCGCCGCGCCGCGCGCGAGGAAGGGATGCTGGTGGGCATTTCATCCGGCGCGACGCTGGCGGCGATCGCGCAGAAGCTGCCCGAGCTGGGGGCCGGCGCCAAGGTGCTGGGCTTCAACTATGACACGGGCGAACGCTATCTGAGCGTGCCGGACTTCCTGCCGGAATAAGGCCCCTCACCCCGCGGTGAGGGTGAGGAGGACCAGTTCGGGCGGCACGCCGATGCGGAGCGGAAGCCAGCTTGTGCCGACGCCGGACGTGACATGGAGCCGCCAGCCGTTGAGGGTGCATGCGCCCCGGCGGCAGGCCGGCTTGCCCAGCAGCCATTCCCCCGGCGACCCGATGAGCGGCAACATCATCTGCCCGCCATGGGTGTGCCCCGCCAGCGCCAGCGCCGAGCGGCCGGGCGGCGGCTTGTCGAAGGCGAGGAAATCGCCTTCGTGGCGCAGCAGCAGCAGCGGCTTGCCCGGCGGGAGGTCGCTGGTGGCCCGGAAGAAATCGGCGCCATGGAGGGTAGAATTGAGCCCGGCGATGACGAGCGGGCCGATATCGACCGCTTCGTTCATGAGGAGCCGCGGGCGCGGCTGCGCGGCGAACACGACCGGCCCCCATTTCGGATTGTCGTGGTTGCCGAGCACGGCGAACACGCCCATTGGCGCCTGCAGCGCCGCAAAGGGGCGCACAGCCGGTTCCAGATGCGGGCGGCCGCCCATGTCCAGGATCTTGCCGCCGATATAGTCCCCCGCGAGCAGGATCAGATCCGGCTTCAGCGCATTCGCCTGCGCGACGATCGCCGCCAGCCGGTCCGGCGGCATGTCAGGGACGCCGAGGTGCGTATCCGACAGAAGAAGGACGCGGATCTGCGCGCCGGGCGGCAGCCCGGCCATCGCATAGCTGTGCCGGACGACGACCGGGGGGCGCGTGGCCCCCCAATAGCCCCAGCCGATGAAGGCCAGCGCGAGCGCCAGACCGACGCCGAGCGCCCGCGCCGCCAGCCTCATCGCAGCAGGGTCATTCGGCGGCCTGCGCCTGGCTCCACCCCAGCACCGCCTTCACTTCGAGGAATTCGGTGAAGGCATGGTCGCCCCATTCGCGGCCGTTGCCGGATTGCTTGTAGCCGCCGAAAGGGGCCATGAAATCGGGCGCGGCGCCGTTGATGTTGACCTGACCGGCCCGGAGCCTGAGCGCGACCTGCCGCGCTTCATCTTCGGGACCCTGCACATAGGCGGCGAGCCCATAGACGGTGTCATTGCCGGCGCGGATCGCGTCTTCCAGCGTGTCGTAGGGCAGCATGGCGAGGACCGGGCCGAAGATTTCCTCGCGCGCGATCGTCATGTCGTTGGTGACATCGGCAAACACGGTGGGCTTCACATAATAGCCCTTGTCCAGCCCTTCCGGCCGGCCGGGACCGCCCGCAACAAGGGTCGCGCCTTCGTCGATGCCCTTCTGGATCAGGCCCTGGATCTTGTTGAACTGCACTTCGGACACAACCGGGCCGATCACGCTGTTGCCGTTGGGATCGCCCACGGTGATCGCTTCAGCCGCAGCCTTTGCGATCGCCTTGGCCTGCTCCATCTTGGGGCGCGGCACGAACATGCGGGTGGGCGCGTTGCAGCTCTGCCCCGAGTTCAGCATCATGGACTGGATGCCGCCGCCGACGGCCGTGGCGAGATCGGCCGAATCCAGCACGATGTTCGGCGACTTGCCGCCCAGTTCCTGGCTGACGCGCTTGACCGTGGGGGCGGCGTTGCGCGCCACCTCGATCCCGGCGCGGGTGGAGCCGGTGAAGCTGACCATGTCGATCAGGGGATGGCTGGAAATGGCGGCGCCGACTTCGGGGCCGTCGCCGTTGATGAGATTGAAGACGCCCTTGGGGACGCCGGCCGCGTGCATGACTTCCGCGAACAGGAGGGCGTTGAAGGGCGCCACTTCGGACGGCTTCAGGATCATCGTGCAGCCGGTGGCGATGGCCGGGGCCACCTTGCAGGCGATCTGGTTGATCGGCCAGTTCCAGGGCGTGATGAAGCCGCAGACGCCGATCGGTTCCTTGACGAGGTGGGTGGTGCCCTTGTCTTCCTCGAACTTGTAGTCCTTCAGGATGGCCATCGCCGTCTGGAAGTGGGCCGCGCCAAGGCCGGCCTGATATTGGGTGGCGAGCCAAGCCGGCGCGCCCATCTCTTCAGTGATGGCGGCGGCGATATCGGCATAGCGCTTCTGATATTCGGAGACGATCGCGCCCAGCAGATCGAGGCGTTCGGCGCGGGTGGTGCGACCGAAGCTTTCAAAAGCGGCGTAGGCGGCCTTCGCGGCGCGATCGACATCGGCGGCAGACCCCATCGCGATGCGGCCCATCGGCTGTTCGGTGGCCGGATTGATGACATCCAGCGGCTTCACGCCGTTGGCAGGATCGACCCACTGGCCGTCGATGTAGAACTTCAGTGCCTCGCGCATGTCTCTCTCCCAAACTTGTGCGGCAGTTGATGTAGGGCGTGGGGCGCCCGGCGAAAACGCCCAACAAAGAGGGGGTCGTCTTGGCAGACGGGCAGCTCGTCGTTAGGTGACAATATATCCTTGCTTCTGGAGAGACGGAAAAAAATGCGGATCGCCCCCCTTGGACTGCTGATGATTGCAACTGCCCTTTCGACGCCGGCGCTGGCGCAGGACCGCCCTGCCGGGCTGGCGGGCAGCGGTGTGGTAACCTCTTCCCGGGAAAACAGCCCGCAGCGCCCGATCCGCTTCGCGGCTGCCGTTCCGGCCGGCGCAGCGCTGATCGTGCCGGTGACGGCTTCGATGGACCTGTCCGCAAGCGGCCTTCCCGCCGGAACAGCGGCAGCCGTGGCGGCCGCCGCGAAAGCCGCCCGGTATGAGGGCAAGCCGCTTTCCACGCTGAAGCTGCACGACATCGGCGGGCATCCGGCAATCGTGCTGGTGGGCGTGGAGAAGCTGGCCCAGCCGAAGGAGGCGGCGCTTGCGGATGCGGCGGGCAAGGCGATGCTGGCGCTGCGCGACCAGCCGAGCGATATCGCGATCCTGGGCGGCGGGCTGCCGGCCGGATCGGCCCCCTACCTCGCCTATGGCGCGGCGCTGGCGGGTTACCGCTATGACCGGCTGAAATCGGAACCGAAGGCGCCGCCTGCGAACCCGGTGGTGGTGGTGTCCGCCGAGGCGGGCGCCGAGGCGGCCTATGCCGCTGACCTGGCGCATGTGGCCTCTGCCGTGCGCTTTGCGCGGGATCTGGTGACGGCGCCCGCCAACGAGCTGTACCCGGAAAGCTTCGTCGCCGCCGTGCAGCGCGAGCTGAAGGGCGTGCCGAACGTGAAGGTGACCGTGCTGGACGAAGCGCAGATGCGCGCGCTGGGCATGGGCACGCTGCTGGGCGTGGGCCAGGGATCGCGGCGGCCATCGCGCCTGCTGGCGGTGGAATATCGCGGCGCGGGCGACACGGCGCCGATCGCGCTGGTGGGCAAGGGCATCACCTTTGACAGCGGCGGGATTTCCATCAAGCCCGCCTCTGGCATGTGGGAGATGAAGGGCGACATGTCTGGCGCGGCTGCCGCCATCGGCGGCGTCATCGCGGCGGCGAAGCGTGGCGCGAAGGCCAATGTGATCGGCGTGGCGGCGCTGGCCGAAAACATGCCCGGCGGCGGGGCGCAGCGGCCCGGCGACGTGGTGCGGACGCTGAACGGCAAGACGGTGGAGGTGATCAACACCGACGCCGAGGGGCGGCTTGTGCTGGCCGACGCCAACCAGTGGACCATCCGCCAGTACCGGCCGGCCGCGCTGGTGAACATCGCCACGCTGACGGGCGCCATCGTGGCGGCGCTGGGCGAGGAATATTCAGGCCTGTTCGCCCGCAACGAGGAACTGGCCGGGCGGTTGACGAAGGCGGCATCCGGCGTTGGCGAGGACCTGTGGCGGATGCCGCTGCACCCAAGCTATGCCGAGGACATGGCGAGCGAAATCGCGGACATCCGGAATTCGAAGGAAGGCGGGCGCGCAGGCGCGGGAACCGCCGCGCATTTCATCAGTTTCCTGACGCCCGAGCCGACCGCCTGGGCCCATATCGACATGGCCGCCGTGGACCGGGCCGAAAGCGACCTGCCGACGGTGCCGAAGGGCCCGCGCGGCTATGGCGTGCGGCTGTTCGACCAGCTGGTCAGATCCTACGAGAAGTAACGAGGAAGGGCGGTCCCTTGCGGGGCCGCCCTTCTGTTTCCGCAGGGTTGGAACTGTTGGCGATCAGGCCGAGACGCTGAACGAACGACGGCGACGGGCGGCGACGCCCACGAAGCCGAAGCCCGCGATCAGCATGGCCCACATGCGCGGTTCGGGAATGATGTTGAAGCTGATGGAATCCAGCCGGTACCCCTGCCCGCGATCGCCGTTGTAGAGGATGTTGCCGGGCACCCGCGTCGTGAAGACATATTGGGTGAAATTGCCCCACGGATTGTCGAAGGTGAGGCGCGAGGTGCGGCCGTTGACGTTGCTGTTGACGACCGTGGCGGCGCTGTCGAGGCCGGAGCGGATCGTGCCCGAGCTGATGAGCGGAACGAAGCTGCCGTCCTCGTTCACGCCATAGAGCATGAGCGTGTCGTTCGCGTCTGCCGCGGAGAGCTTCAGGCCGCTGATTTCGAACGGGCGGCTGGCGGACAGGACGAGCGCTTCGCGGCGGTTGGCCTGGTTGGTATCGATCTGGGTGCCGGCGCCGCCGCCGGCGACGCCGAGGCCCGGCGCGCTGATCGAGACGGACAGCGGGCTGCCCAGCGACCAGAGGCCGGCGAGCAGCGACGGATCACCAGTGAAGCGGGTGGCGGTGAAGGTGAAATCGACGCCATCGGCCGAGCGCGTGACGCTGTCGGCTGTGCCCGACGGTCCGCCGAGGAGAACCGTGACGGCCGAGGCGGGCGTTGCCACGGCGAAAGATGCAGCAAGGGCGACGACCGCCAGCGCGGCGAAGGATTTCATCATCGGTGCGACCTCTGTTCGTTTTTTGCCCCCGGCCCAACCTGCCCGCCCTCTTTTCCGAAGGGCTTCAACGGGTTCAACCAAGAAGTTAGGGCATTGTGTAACCGAGTCGCGTTAAGATTACCAGACCCGTGCAGCAATTTTTGTGCACTGCGGAAACAGGCCGTTTTTCAGGGCTTTTCACTGCTGTCTTCGGGCGAATCCTTCAGGTTCAGGCCGTGCCGCAGCATCAGCGGAACCTGTGCCAGCGCGAACAGGAATGTCAGCAGCGTATCGCCCCAGATCTTGAAGTGCAGCCAGATATCGGTGGCGAAGAAGCGCCACAGCAGTTCGTTGGCGATGGCGAGCGCGAGGAAGAACAGCGACCAGCGGCGGGTCAGCATTGTCCAGCCGGTGTCGCTGAGGCCCGGGAGCGCAGAGCCGAGGAGCGTGCGCAGATAGTTGCGGCCCCGGATGAGGCCGAAGGCGAGGACGCCGGAGAAGATGAGGAAGACAATGGTGGGCTTCATCTTGATGAAGGTTTCATCGTGCAGCCACAGCGTCAGGCCGCCGAAGACGCCGACGAGCGCGGCGGAAAACCAGGTCATCGCCGGGATGTGCCGCGTGAGCGCCCAGGCAGCGGCCATGGCGGCCGCCGTTGCCGCCATGAAGGCGGCTGTGCCGACATAGATGTCCCAGCGGGAATAGGCGGCGAAGAAGATGAGGAGCGGGCCGAGATCGACGGCGAGCTTCTTCCAGCCATCCAGTTCGCGCCGGGCGGCTGCCGGCTTCGGTTCGTCAATCAAGGATCAGGCTCCCGTCAGGGCGGAGGCAAAGGCGCGGGCGTCGAAGGGGCGGAGATCGCCCAGCTTCTCGCCGACGCCGATGGCGTGGATGGGAAGGCCGAATCTTTCGGCCGCCGCGACCAGCACGCCGCCGCGCGCGGTGCCGTCGAGCTTGGTCATCACCAGGCCGGTGACGCCGGCGACTTCGCGGAAAATCTCGATCTGGCTGAGCGCGTTCTGGCCGGTGGTGGCATCCAGCACCAGGATCGTATCATGCGGGGCACCGGGTTGCTGGCGGCCCAGCACGCGGCGAACCTTGGCGAGTTCGTCCATCAGCCCGGCCTTGTTCTGCAGACGGCCGGCGGTATCCACCAGCAGCACATCCCGGCCGGAGGCGCGGGCCTGTTCCATCGCGGTGAAGGCGAGGCCCGCCGCATCCGCATCCGGCTTCCCCGAGATGACGGGGATCGACAGGCGATCGCCCCAGACCTTCAGCTGCTCGACGGCGGCGGCGCGGAACGTGTCTCCGGCGGCCATCATCACGGCGTAGTCATCTTCCTGGAAATTGTGCGCGAGCTTGGCGATCGTCGTTGTCTTGCCGGTGCCGTTCACCCCGACGATCAGGATGGTGTGCGGGCGCGGGAAGGCCGTGACCAGCAGCGGCTTTGCCAGCGGGGCGAGGATGGCTGCAATTTCGTCTGCCGCGACCTGCCGCACGCGCGACATGTCGATCTCGCCCGCGAGCCGGGCTTCGGCCAGCTTCGAAACGATGCGCGCGGCGACCGTGGGGCCGAGATCGGCCGAGATCAGCGCCTCCTCGACGGATTCGAGATCCTCCGCCTCGATCCGGCCGCCGCCGACCATGAAGCTGAGGTTCTGGGCCAGCTTTTCGGACGAGCGGGAAAGGCCCGATCGCATCCGGGCGAGCCAGCCCGTCTTTTCCGTGACGTCGTTCATTCAGCCAGCAGTCCGTCGTTCAGATGGGTGGGCGTGAGCCGCACAAGAGCGCCCCTTGGACGAGGCGCGGCGTAGCGCAGCCTAAGCCCATGCGCGCTCAACCCCTGCCCGCCTTCGCTGACGGTGTCGACCGGCATTCCGACGAAGGCGGCAGTGAATTCGGCCAGGCGGCTGGCGGCGGCTGCGCGCAATTCGGCAGCGCGGGCCCTGGCGAGGGCGGACGGCACCTGCGGCATCCGGGCGGCGGCCGTGCCGGGGCGTGGCGAATAGGGAAAGACATGGGCGTGAACGAGGCCGCAATCCGCCAGCAGGGACAGGCTGTTGTCGTGGGCCGCCGCCCCTTCGGTGGGGAAGCCCGCGATCAGGTCCGCACCCAGCGCAAGCCCGGGGCGGATGGCGCGCAGCCGTTCGGACAGCTGCACCGCGTCTGCCCGGCTGTGGCGGCGCTTCATGCGCTTCAGCACCAGATCGTCGCCGGATTGCAGCGACAGATGGATGTGCGGCATCAGCCGATCGTCCGCCAGCGCCTCAAGAAGCGCCGGGTCGGCCTCTGCCGCGTCGAGCGAGGAGAGGCGCAGGCGGGGAATGGCGGTCTGCGCCAGGATTGCCTGCACCAGCCGGCCCAGCGCCGGGCTGCCGGGCAGATCCTGGCCGTAACTGGTGGTGTCGATACCTGTCAGCACCACTTCCGCGACACCCTGCGCCGCCAGCGCCGCGACATGGGCGACAACCTCTGCCAGCGGGGTGGAGCGGGAGGGACCTCGCGCGAGGCGGGTGACGCAGAAGGTGCAGTCATGGTCGCAGCCGTCCTGCACGGCGACGAAGGCGCGGGACTGCCGGGTGACGGGGGCGGCCCGCCCTTCCCGACCCCAGGCGGCGCCTTCAAGTTTCAGGGCGTTGGGGATGATGGTCGCCACGTCCCGGAAGCGCGCGGGTTCGATGGCGGATGCGCAACCCGTGATGAAGACGGGGCCGGTGCGGGCCGCCGCGCGGGCGGCGGCGCGGGCATCCCGCACGGCCTCTGCCGTGACGGCGCAGCTGTTGATGACCGTGCTGCCGGCGGGCGCCAGCGCCGCCAGCGCATCGCGTTCGGCGAGGTTGGACCGGCAGCCGTGGACGATGACGGTGGCGGCCGTCAAAGCTCCGTCTCTCCGCGAAAGCTGGTGGCGACGGGCCCGGTCATGGAAAGGGAGCCGTGCGGGGTTTCCGCGATCTCGAGATCGCCGCCCGGCAGGCGGACGGTGGCGCTGGCATCCACAAGCCCCCGCCGGCGGGCGGCGGCGAACGTGGCGCAGGCGCCCGATCCGCAGGCGAGCGTGAGGCCCGCGCCGCGTTCCCAGACGCGCAGCCTGACGAGGCCCCGGTTCACGACCGTCGCCACATTCACATTCACCCGTTCGGGGAACACCGGATCATGTTCGATTTCCGGCCCCAGCGTTTCCAGCGGAACGGCATCGGCATCGGCCACGAAGAAGATGGCATGGGGGTTGCCCATGTTGACGGCAGACGGACGTTCCAGCTCTCCCCAGGCAAGCGGCATGTCCCCGGTGTCCATCGCATAGGCAAGCGGGATTTCGGACCAGCCGAAGCGGGGGGCGCCCATGTCGATGGTGACGCCATCTTTCGCGGCAGCCGCGGTGAGCAGACCGC
>ERZ1645185.245-NODE-245-length-22887-cov-8.036659_pt1 | contig 22887 bp, 20 predicted proteins | sample MGYA00575351_ERZ1645185 | MGnify/ENA primary metagenome ERZ1645185 (study PRJEB40838, sample SAMN11284767) | freshwater sediment metagenome | isolation source: river sediment | host: Sediment | place: India: Jana village, Kanpur | collected 2015-12-17 ... | reverse complement strand
ATGCAACGCAGCGAGTAGCTGTCCTGCGGCTGGTGCTTCTTGCCGCCGCGGAACGGTTTGAAGCGCTGGTAGAACTTTTCCCGGCCGTGCCGCTGCGTGGACGGCACCCAGTCCCAGGCGATATCGAACTTCAAGGCATCGAGATCCGCATCCGGCCAACAGCCCGGCTGCCAGGATTTGAATTTCGGCACCAGATGATAGGCGATATCAACCAGACTGGAACCGGCAAGCAGCCGTTTCAAATGCCCGGCGGCATGTACCTGGCCCGGATGCGGACGCAAGGCATGCACGCGCTCATCGAACGCGCTCATGCGGCCGGAAAAGGCGTCGAGGGTCATGGCCGCGGCCAGATCGGCGGTATCGCACAATTCTTCGAGCTTGGCCACCGCCAGCACACCGGTCGCCAGCATCTGCGCCGTGCCGTTGTTGAGCGCCAGACCTTCCTTGTGCGACAGTGTAATCGGCTGCAAACCGGCCTTGGCGAGCGCCTCACCGCCGGACAGGCGTTCACCGCGGTAAAACGCTTCGCCGCCGCCGAGCAGGACGATGGCCAGATGCGACAACGGTGCCAGGTCGCCGCTGGCGCCGACCGAGCCGAGCTTCGGCACCACTGGCACGATGCCGGCATTGAGCATGTCGGCCAAAGCCTGCAGGGTGCCGACCCGTATTCCGGAATGACCGCGCATCAGGGTGTTGATGCGGATGGCCATCATAGCCCGCACCACTTCGGCCGGAAACGGTTCGCCGACGCAGACCGCATGGGTGATGATCAGGTTGCGCTGCAATTCGTCGAGCAGAGAGCCTGTGCCCCGGTTGCTTTCGCGGATGTGGTGCGCGCCCAGCAATTTGTCGGCATTGGAACCGAAACCGGTGGATATGCCGTACAGGGGCTGCTGCCGGGTGACCTGCTCGGCCAGGAATCCGGCGGTGGCAGCCACATGCGGCAACTGCTCCGGATCCAGCACCACGCTGGCGCCGTAGGCTACCGCCAGCAGCTGCTCATGGCTCAGATCCGAGCCGGTCAATGTGATGGATTTCATTACAGACCCCATTCCTTCGCCTGACTCAGGCAACGCAGCAGGTCGCCGCGGGCGATTTCGACCTGTTTGCCGGTACTGAGGTTTTTCAGGCTGACCACCGCCTTGGCGCGCTCGGATTCCCCGTACAGGATCATGTAGCTGAAACCGACCTTGTCGGCATACTGGAACTGCTTGGCCAGTTTCTTGGCCTCCAGCTGCACCTCACAGTCGATGCCGGCGGCGCGCAGTTCTCGGGCGATGGCCAGGGCTCCCGGCAGATCGTCATCGTGCATCAGTCCGATCAGGATCATATGGCTTTGGTCGTCGGATTTGATCAAACCGGCTTCACGCAGCTGCCAGAACAGCCGGCTGGCGCCGATGGAAATGCCGACGCCGGGGAGTTTCGACCGGCTGTAATGGGAGGCCAGGTTCTCATAGCGGCCGCCGGAGCAGATCGATCCGATCTGCGGGTAGTCGTTCAAGGTGGTTTCGTACACGGTTCCGGTGTAATAATCGAGTCCGCGCGCGATCGAGAAATTCAAGGCATAGTGCGTTTCGGGCACGCCAAGGTTCTTCATCATGTCCAGCACGGCCATCATCTCTTCGACGCCTTCGGAGGTTCCTGGAAACCGTTGCTTGAGATCGGCGAGGATGGCGAGTGCGGACGCGTGCGTGCTCGAGCGGGTGGTCACGAAGCCGAGGATGTGCTCGATGACGGCGGCATCGAACCCGAAGCCATCGCCTTTCAGCGTCTGCGCCACCGCTTCGGCGCCGCGCTTGTCGAGCTTGTCGATTTCACGCAGCACCAGTGCCTGCAGGCCGGCATCGTTGATGCCGATGGCGTCGAAAAAACCGCGCAGGATCTTGCGGTTGTTGAGCGCGATGGTGAACGCCCCGATCGCCAGTTCGGAGAACACCGCGTAAATCACCGCCGGAATCTCGGCGTCGTAGCGGACCGCCAGCACGTCCTTGCCGATGACATCGATGTCGCACTGGTAGAACTCCCGGAATCGGCCTTTCTGCGCACGTTCGCCGCGGTACACGCGCTGGATCTGGTAGCGACGGAACGGGAACGCCAGCTGGTGTTCATGCTCGGCGACATAGCGCGCCAGCGGCACGGTCAAATCGAAGCGCAACGCCAGTTCCGGAGCCGTACCCTGTTCCAGCGCACCTGTCGACTGCACGAAATACACCTGCCTTTCGGTTTCGCCGCCGGTTTTGGTCAGCAGCACATCGGTCAGTTCGAATACCGGGGTTTCAATCGGCAAAAAGCCGAAACGCCGGAAATTGCGGCCGATGACCTCGAGCATCCGGTTGAATGCGCGTTGTTCACCCGGCAGCAGTTCCAGGGTTCCGGCGGGGGTTCTGGGCTTGATCAAGAGACGCTCCTTTGTCCGGCCCCCATTTTAACGGGTTGCCGGCTTCAACGGCGATTCCGATTTGCCTTCAGCGCTAACTACCTGAAACGGCGGCGGATGCGGGCCTGAGAGGTTTTTTAGCAATCAGCCCTGTTCCTGCCGCGGTAAAATGCGTTAAAATATCGGGATCGGGGTGTAGCTCAGTCTGGTAGAGCGCTACGTTCGGGACGTAGAGGTCGCAGGTTCGAATCCTGTCTCCCCGACCAATTCACAGCGCCGCAAGGCGCTGTTTCAGTTTCTCCAGCCCGAGATTGATGCCGGACCCCTCGGAAACGCGCATCTGCAGGCTGTCCTGCGCCGATTTTCGCTGCCAGAGCGCAGGATCGGCGGCCTTGGCATAGGCCTCACGGAACGGCAAGCCGCTGCGGGCGAAATCCAGAGCCAGATCGGTGGCATGCATGCTCGGCTCCATGGCGCCATCGATGGCCGAAGCCTGCCATTCCAGCGAGGACAGCAGCGCCGGCACCAGCGCCAAGGCCGCCAGGCCGTGGCTGAAACCGCGGATTGCCGGAGCTTTGGTGTATTGCAGGTCGCGGTGATAGCCCGACGGCAAAGACAATACCTGCTCCAGCTCCGAGCGCGCACCGGCCACCGGCGCATAGGAAGCGCGCAGCAATTCCACCAGATCCGGATTGCGCTTGTTGGGCATCAGCGAACTGCCGGTCTGGTATTCGGCCGGAAGACGCACGAAGCCGAATTCGGCACTGGTGAACAGCGACAGATCCCAGGCCAAGCGGCGCAGATCGCCCATCGCCGACAGCAGCGCTTCCAGCGCCGCCAATTCGAATTTTCCGCGCGACAATTGCGCGTACGTGGCCAATTGCTGGGTGCGCGAGAAGCCCAGACTGCGGCTGGTGAACTCCCGGTCGAGCGGCAGATTGACTCCGAAACCGGAGGCCGAGCCGAGCGGGTTGGCGTCGATCCAGGCCAATGTCTGTCCGGCGCGCTCGGCATCGTCGATGAAGGCCTCCGCCCAGGCGCCCCACCACATGCCGAGCGATGACACCATGGCGCGTTGCATATGCGTGTATCCGGGCAGCGCCTGCATGGCCTCGCTTTCGGCGCGCTGCAAGGCGATGCCGGCGATGTCGATGCAGGCCTGCCGCAATGCCGCCAATCGATCCTTGAGCCAGAGCCGTGAAGCGACCAGAACCTGATCGTTACGGCTGCGGCCGGTATGGATTTTGCGGCCGATGTCGCCGAGTTGTTCGGTCAGAAACTGTTCGATGGCGCTGTGTCCGTCCTCGAAGCGGCCGTCCAGCACGAACTCGCCGCTGCGGAAACGGGCATCGAGTACATCCAGCTGCGCGACCAGCTGTTCGCACTCGCTGTCGGTCAGAAGGCCGATCCGGCGCAGACCAGCGGCATGCGCTTGGCTGGCGGCGATATCGTAGGGAAACAGTGTGTTGTCGAGGCCGATGTCGTCACCGGCGAGGAAGCGCTGGATGGCGGCGTTGATCTCGAAACCGGGCTTGGCCCAGATGACCGGATGGCTCATACAATCCCCAGGGTTTCGGGCAATCCAAGGCCCAGGTTGATGTTCTGCAGGGCCTGGCTGGCCGCGCCCTTCAACAGGTTGTCGAGCACAGAAACCACGACCAGACGCCTGCCGTCTGCACTGAGCGTGAAACCGCCCAGCCGCGCCATCGGCGTGCCGGCGACGGCATTGGTCCATGGCGCATCCGGGGTGATTTCGATCAGCGGCTCGCCGCAGTAGAAATCCCGATAGATTGACAGCGCCTGTTCTGGGTTCGAAGCCTGCTTCAGATGCATGTTGCAGGTCATCGACAGGCCTCGGAAGTGCGGCGCCACATGCGGCATGAATTCGACTTCGCATTGCATCCGCCGCGCGACCTCGCGTTCATGGATGTGTCCGGCCAGGCTGTACGGCATGATGTTGTCCTGCAGTTTCTGCGGATTGTTCTTATCCGAAGGCGCGCTGCCGGCGCCGGAATATCCGGAAACCCCGAAACACTGGACCGGACCTTGCAGTTGGCCGCGCATCGGCGCAATCGCGAGCTGCATGGCGGTGGCATAACAGCCGGGATTGCTGATGCGTTTCCGTCCTGATCCCTGGCCACGATCCAGTTCCGGCAGACCGTAATGCCAGACAGGGTCGAAACGGAAATCCGCCGACAGATCCAGCACCAAGGCTTTGCTGCCGGCACGGTCGAAGGCCTCCGACCACGGCTTGGCCATGCCGTTGGGCAATGCCAGCACCACGACATCGGCATCCGCCAGTACCGCCTGATCCGGCTGATAGTTCACATAGCGCAGGCCCTCGGGTGCATCCGGTTCGAAATCCGACAGCAACCGAGACTCGCGTTCGCGCGAGGACACGTAGGCCAGACTGAGATTCGGATGGCCGTTGACGAGCCGGATCAGCTCCGTGCCGACATGGCCGCGTGCGCCGATCAGGCCAAGACGGTAACTTGGCGCGGAAACCGGCGCGCTCATGACTGCGCCTCGAAGAAACTGGCTGGCCGGTCCAGGCAGTAATCGACGGCGGCCTGGATTTCGGCCATGTCATTCAGCCCGTACCAGAATATCGTCCAATGCACGGATTTCAGGCAGCCGTCGCAGGCCTGCATGTAGAACTCGTTGATCGGATTGTCACGGCGCGAACGCCAGAACAGTTTCGGATGGTTCTGGCGCATCACATTCCAGGCCGCCGAACCGAGACCTTCGCCCTGCGCGTCTTCGGCAACCGCGAACTTGTCCAGATAGGCCATGCCACCGACCTTCAGAAGCACCAGGGCCGCGCGGTAGTCCTCGCTGTAGTAGATCATGGACGGCTTGTTGTCGGCGAAATAACCCGGCCGCATCTTTTTCGAAAAGCCCGATTCCAGCAGCTTTTGCAGCCTGGGCTTGTTGATTTTCGACCAGGACGCGGCGCTGCGGATGCTTTTGCCCTTGCGCACCAAGGTGCCCGAACCGCGGTGCGTGAACAATTCCTTGGCCAGCTCCGAAGGCTTGGTGATCGACACCGAACTGTCGCTGGGCAGTTCCGCCAGCAAGGCGGCGATCTGTTCGATCTTCAGCTTCATGCCCGAATGCAGCCAGGGCTGACGCAGCAACCCTTCGTAATCGGTGCTCAGGTTGATCGAGTCGATGATGCGGCCGTCGCCGTCCAGCAGGCCGCCGGTGGCGGTCAGGAAAATGATCTTGTAAGGCTGCAGGGTCTTGACCAGGGCATTGGCGGCCCAGTCGCCGTTGATGTTGACGATCTGGCCGTCATCGGTTTCACCGAGCGAGGAAATCACCGGAATCGCTCCGGCCTTGATCGCCGAATACATCGCTTCGGTGTGCACTTTCGCGACCTTGCCGACATAACCGTATTTTTTCGCATCCAGCAGCTTGGCTTCCAGCACGCCGGAGTTCAGCGCGACCGCGCGGATGCCCTGCACCTGCAGGGCCTCGACCAGACGCAGGTTTTCCTGCAGGCAGACCCTGCGCACGATCTTCAAGGCGTTCCGGCCGGTGACGCGCAGGCCGTCGCGCGTGCGTTTGCTGATGCCGGCCGCCAGCATTTCGGCGTCCAGCTGCGGACCGGCGCCGTGGATGATGATCGGGGTCAGGCCGACCTGCTGCAGGAAACCGAGCGAAGACACCAAGGCCTCCAGATCGTCGCGCAGGATGGCGCCGCCGACCTTGACCACCGCAAAACGCGAGGCGTCACGCTGCGAAAAGCGTTTCAGGTACTGCTGGATTTCCTTGGCGCTGCCGATGTTGCTGAGCAGGCGCACGATGGTGTCTCGGATCTGGCTATCGGTATTCATGACTCAATCCAGGATGGCGGCATAGTGTGAGGCGGCGGATTGCAGCTGCGGCAATGCGACCCATTCATCGGCGCTGTGCGCCTGCGCGATATCGCCCGGGCCGAACACGAGCGCATTCAGCCCGGCTTCCGAGAACAGGGCAGCCTCGGTCCAGAAATCGACCGCATTGCCGATCGGCAGACCGAGCCCTTCGGCGAAATCGCGGGCCTGCAGACGCCGGGTTTCCGCCTGCGCGGTGTCGCCGGACGGCAGCGGCGACCCGGCGAAGGTGATCTGGTAATCCACCTCGATTTCCGGCACAACACCGGCGAATTGATGGTGTAAATCCGATATGGACTGCGATGGCAACGGCCGGAAACCGATGCGCAGGCCGGCCTCGGCGGCAATCATATTGGCCTTGATGCCGCCGTGCATCTTGCCGATGTTGAACGGCATGCCGGTCAGGCCGCCGAAGCGCTGATGCGATTGCTTCGCGGCAAAATCCAGGGCCGCGCCGCCCCAGCGCAGGGCCTTATGCACGGCGCTTTGCATCGGATCGGCGAGTTTGGAAGCATGGCCGCTGGTTCCGCTGAAGCCGACCTGCACCGAGGCGATGCCGCGATGCGCCAATACCGCCTGGCAACCGGTCGGTTCGGACACGATGACATCGCTGAAGCCGTGACTTCCGGCGAGAAAGGCGGCGATACAGCGGGCATCATTGGCTTCTTCATCGGTGCTGAACAGGAATGCGGCATCGCCGCCGGTCACTTCGGCGGCGGCCAGCAAAGCGGCTGCAGCGCCTTTGATATCGCAGGCGCCGAGACCGATCGCTTTGTCTCCGGTGATCCGCAGTTGCAACGGGTCTCCCGTCCAGCCCGGCGCTGCCGGTACGGTATCGAGATGCACGTTGAACAGGATGCTCGGGTTTCCGCGCACGGCCAGCAGGGAAACCGCGCCGGCGCCGTGGTCGGTCAAGGTGAAGCGGAATCCGGCCAGTTGCGCCTGCAGATAATCGAATATGCCGCCGGTACCGATTTCACGCGGCGGATTCTGGGTATCGAAGCCGACCAGGTGCCGCAGATGCTCGAGCGTTCTGGCCAGTAGCCGGGCACTCATGCGCCGCCTCCGTTGGTTTTCGCCCACAGCTGCGAACTCATGCCGAACAGCCTGATGAAGCCTTCGGCCTCGGCCGCGCCCCAATCGGCCGATTGCGCGTAGGTCGCTCCCTTGGCCTGCAGGATGTGCGGGGACTCGACCGCCACCGCGGTTACGCTGCCGCCTTCGGTGCGCAGGGTGACCTCGCCGTTGACGCAGGTCTGGCTTGAGGCGAGGTACGCTTCCAGATCCGCTTTCAGCGGATCGAAGAAAAACCCTTCATACACCAGTTCCACCCATTTGCGTCCGACCATCGGCTTGAACCGGTTCTGCTGCTTGCTGAGCACGGCTTCTTCCAGCGCCTGATGTGCGGTCTGAAGCGCCGTGAGGCCGGGCGCTTCGAATACGATGCGGCCCTTCAGGCCGATGGTGGTATCGCCGGTGTACAGGCCGCAGCCGACACCATACGCGGCGAACAGCCGGTTCAGCGTTTTCAGCATCTCGCCGCCGGCCATGGTTTGACCGTTCAAGCGCACGGCGGTGCCGTTCTCGAATCCGATGCGGACCTCAAGGGCGGCAGCCGGCCACTCGGCGCGTTTGGCGCACCAGCCCCTGAGCTCAGCGGCGGGAGCCTGCCAGGAATCGATTTCACCGCCCGACAAGGTGATGCCGAGCACATTCTCGTTGATGGTGTAGGCCTTCTGCTTGGACGGCACGGCGAAGCCGCGCTGTTCCAGATAATCCTGTTCGTACTGGCGGACGTGCGCATGCGCTTTCTGGATTTCACGGATCGGCGCCAGAATTTCATAGTCGCCGAGCGACTGTATCGACACGTCGAACCTGACCTGGTCATTGCCCATGCCGGTGCAGCCGTGCGCAACCGTGCGCGTGCCCAGTTCACGGCAACGGGCAAGCGTACGCTGCACGATCAGGTAGCGGTCCGACACCAGCAGCGGGTACTGGTTCTGGTATTTCTCGCCGGCCCACACGAACGGCGTCACGAACGATTCGAACAGGTCCTGTGCCAGGTCCAGTGTCACATGGCTGGCGGCGCCGAGCTCGGCGGCGCGTTTCTCGATGTAGGCAAGCTCTTCGGTATCGACCCCGCCGGTGTCGGCGAACACGGTGTGCACGCTGTAGCCCTGCTCCTGCAGGTAGGGTACGCAGAAGCTGGTGTCCAGCCCGCCTGAGAACGACAGAACGACATCTTTCGACATGGGGAATTCCTTAACTGATTTCAGGGTGGTTGATGAGCGCGTCCATGATTGCCTTTTGCACGTGCAGACGGTTTCCGGCTTCGGCTATGGCGATGCAGTTCGGCGAGTCCATCACGCCGTCGGTGGCCTTGATGTTGCGGCGCAGCGGCAGGCAGTGCGAGAACACGCCGTTGCCGGTCAACGCCATCTTGGCCTCGTCGACGATGAAATGCCGGTACTGCTCGCGCATCGGCTTTTCGTCCTGCCAGTTGCCGAAGTACGGCAAGGCGCCCCAGCTCTTGGCATACACCACATCGGCCCCGGCGTAGGCCGAAGCGATATCGTGGCTTACGCGCAGCGAGCCGCCGGATTCAGCCGCGTTGTTTTCGGCCCAGCCCATGTACCTCGTGTCGAGCAGGTACTGCTCGTTCGGGCAAAGCAAGGTGACGTCCATGCCCATGCGGGTGGCGATGGTCAGCGCCGAGTTGGCGACGGCGGTGTTCAGCGCCTTCGGATGGTAGGTCCAGGTCAGCACGTATTTCTTCCCGCGCAGGTCGCGCGTGCCGAAATGCTCCTGCAGCGCCAGGATGTGCGCCAGCTCCTGGCAGGGATGGGTGATGGTCTCCATGTTGATGACCGGCACCGTGGCATGTTCGGCAAACGCCTTCAACACCTTGTCCTGGCGGTCTTCCTGCCAGTCGATGAACTTCGGGAAGGCTCGCACCGCGATCAGATCGACATAGGCTGACAGCACCTTGGCCACTTCGATGATGTGCTCTTCGGCCTCGCCGTCCATGCAGGCGCCCATTTCGAATTCGATCGGCCAAGCGTCCTTGCCCGGCTGCAGCACCACGGCATGCGCACCGAGCTGGAAGGCGCCGAGCTCGAAACTGGTGCGGGTCCGCAGCGATGGATTGAAGAACAGCAGCGCTATCGACCGGCCCTTGAGCTGATCTCCGAACTTCGCCGCCTTGAACGCGCTGGCCTGCGTCAGCAGATGCTGCAGGCCGTCGATCGACCAATCCTGAGTATTGAGAAAATGCCTTGGCATGACAATCCTTGCAAATGAAAAAACCCGGCGTGGGCCGGGTTCCGTGGAAAAAGAGAATACTTCCGGAGACCCGCTAGCCAGTAGGGGCCGGTCGGCGGGCACGCGAAGTCATCGACGCGGCTTGGTACGCGGACGAAAGCAACACGACATTGGCTGAAACGGGGGTCATGGTCCGATTATTGCCGATATGCCCGGCCGTGGCAAGCGCCCCGCCGAAATGGCAGGTAAACGGCCGCCAAAGCTTGCTAAAATGGCGCCATGAGCATCCATTTCTATAACAACCTGCATCGCCGGCTGGAAGCCTTCAGCCCCGCCAAGCCCGAAAACGTCACCGTTTACCTGTGCGGACCGACCGTCTACAACTACGTGCATATCGGCAACGCCCGCGGCCCGGTGGTGTTCGACGTGCTGATCAAGCTGCTGCGCCGGCACTTCCCGAAAGTGACCTACGCCCGCAACATCACCGACGTCGATGACAAGATCAATGCCGCCGCGAAAGCGCTGGACGTGCCGATTTCAACCATCACCGGCAAGTACACCGCGATCTACCGCGAAGACATGGCCGCGCTCGGCATCCAGCCGCCGGATGTCGAACCGCACGCGACCGAGCACATCCCGCAGATCATCGCGATGATCGAACGCCTGATTGCCGCCGGACATGCCTATGCCGCCGAAGGCCATGTACTGTTCGCGGTCGACAGCTATGCCGAGTACGGGCGGCTGTCGCGCCGTCCGCTGGATGAAATGATTGCCGGCGCACGCGTCGAAGTCGCGCCGTACAAACGCCACCCCGGCGATTTCGTGCTGTGGAAGCCGTCCACGCCGGATCTTCCGGGCTGGGATTCACCCTGGGGCATCGGAAGGCCGGGCTGGCACATCGAATGCTCGGCGATGAGCGCCGCGCACTTGGGCGAAACCATCGACATCCACGCAGGCGGCGTCGACCTGCAGTTTCCGCACCATGAAAACGAAATCGCGCAGAGCACCTGTGCGCACGGTGGCAAGGTGTTCGCGCGTTTCTGGCTGCACAACGGCATGCTCAATTTCGGCGGCAGCAAGATGTCGAAATCGGTCGGCAATGTCAGCATCCTGCATGAGCTGCTGGAACAGCACCCGCCGGAAGCCCTGCGTTACGCGCTGCTCTCGGCGCACTATCGCCAGCCACTGGATTGGTCCGACGGTTTGATCGAGCAAAGCGTGAAGACGCTGGATCGCCTGTATGGCACACTTCGCGATCTGGCGGATGTTGATGCCACCGCGGGCGCAATTCCGGATGCCATCGAAACCGCGCTCTGCGATGACCTCAATACGCCGCAGGCTCTGGCGGAACTTGCCAGCATCGCCGGGCAAGCAAGGCGCGCAACCGAGCCGGCCGAACGCGCGGCCCTGAAATCGCAGCTGCTTGCCAGCGCTGCGGCGCTTGGTCTATTGCAGCAATCCCCGGAAATTTGGTTCAGCAAGGGCGCGGGACATTCCGACGATGCCCGCATACAGGCACTGGTTGACGAGCGCAACGCCGCCAAGCAGGCGAAGAACTTCTCGCGTTCCGACGAAATCCGCAAACAGCTGGCCGAACAAGGCATCCTGCTGGAAGACACGCCGCAGGGCGTGCGCTGGAAACGGGCCTGATGGACCCCATCGAAGCCACAGCGGCCGAGGCGCAGGCCGCCATCGCTGAGGAGTTCGCGTTCTTCGGCGATTGGTCGGAGCGTTACCAGTACCTGATCGACCTCGGCAAACGCCTGCCGGCCCTGCCCGATGAAGCGAAAACCGAAGCCAACCGTCTGCTGGGCTGCCAATCCAAGGTCTGGATCGTGCCGCATGAACGGGACGGCAAACTGTTTTTCTCGGCCGCATCCGATTCCAGCATCGTGTCCGGCCTGGTCTATCTGGCGTTGCGGGTGTATTCCGGACGCAGCCGCGGCGAAATACTGGCCAACGCACCCGATTTCGTGCAGGCCATTGGCCTGTCCAAACACCTGTCACCGACCCGCAGCAACGGTTTCGCATCCCTGCTCGCCTTCATCCAACACACGGCACAACGCGCATGAACACATTGAAACTGGCGGCATGGGGTTTATTGCTGGCCGTAGCCCCGTTACCGGCCACCGAACCGGCCCGCACCGACACGGTTCCGCCCCTCGCCGAAATTCCGGCCGGCCAGCACCGTTTGGCGTTTTTCGTGCAGCGCTTCATCGACGATCTGGCCAGCACCGAACACACCCACGACATCACCGCCGGCAAGGCGCGGGAAGCGGCGCTGCGCGCGCTCTATACCGGTTGGCTGCAGCGGCTGGCCGAGATCGATTATTCAACCCTTCCGCTCGAAGACCAAATCGAATACGCCTTGTTCAAACGGGAAATGAATCACCGCCTGAGTCTGCTCGCGTTCGAAAGCCGGCGTCAGGCTGAAGCGCTGCAGCTGCTGCCCGGGGTTCCGGCATTGATTGATCTGGCCGAACAGCGACGCGCGCTGAAGCCGTTGCATCCGGCCAGGGCCAAATACCTGATCGCCGCCGCGACCGAGTCGCTGAAAAAATCGCAGGCCCAGCTGAGCGGCGATTCCACCGGCGTTTCTCCGGTGGTGGCCCTGCGCGCGGCCAGGCTGCTGGACGGCTTCCGTGGCGATTTCAAGGAATGGAACACGTTTTACGCCGGCTATGACCCGGATTACACGCGCAAGGTGGCGGCAGCCTACCAGACGCTGGACAAGCAATTCGAAGCCTACAGCGCCTTTCTGCGCAACGATCTGGCCAAAGCATCGGATCCGGAAACCATCATCGGCGACCCGATCGGACGCGATGCGGTCGAGGAAGCCCTGCGCTACGAATTGATCCCCTATTCGCCCGAACAGATTGTGCGCATCGCCGAGATCGAGCTGGCCTGGTGCCAGGACGAACTGCGCAAGGCCGCGGCCGAAATGGGTTACGCCGACTGGCGGCAGGCCCTGGAGACGATCAAGCAGGATGGTCCGGCTGTCGGCGCACAGCCGCAGTACGTGGTCAAACTCGCCGATGAAGCCATCGATTTCGTGACATCTAGGAATCTGGTGACGGTTCCGGAGCTCGCCACACGCGATTGGCGGATGACCATGCTCAGTCCGGAATACCAGCTGCAGGCGCCGTTTTTCCTCGGCGGCGAAGACGTATGGGTCGCCTATCCGCACGACAGCATGCCGGAGGAAAAACGCCAGATGGCGCTGCGCGGCAACAACAAATATTTCTCGCGTGCGGTGGTCCATCACGAGCTGATTCCCGGCCATCATCTGCAGTATTTCTACAACACCCGCTACAACCCGCAACGGCAGCTGTACGACACCCCGTTCTGGGGCGAAGGCTGGGCCCTGTACTGGGAATTCCTGCTGTACCAGAAAGGTTTCGCGCGCAACCCGCAGGAGCGGATCGGCATGCTGTTCTGGCGCAGCCACCGCGCCGCGCGCATCCTGTTCTCGCTGTCGTTCCACATGGGCGAGATGACGCCGCAGCAGGCCATCGACCTTCTGGTGGTGAAAGTCGGGCATGAGCGCGAGAACGCCGCCGCGGAAGTGCGCCGGAGCTTCGCCGGCGACTACAGCCCGATCTACCAGGCCGCCTACATGTTGGGCGGACTGCAGTTCTGGGCCATTCGCCAGGAACTGGTGGAATCCGGAAAGATGACCGACAAGGCTTTCCACGATGCCATCCTGAAAGGCGGCCCGATGCCGGTATCGGTGGTGCGTAGCCGTCTGCGGGGAGACACGCCGGAACAGACGCTGACGCCGCAATGGCGTTTCTACCCGGCGCTCGACAGACCCTGAACCGCCAAAAAAACAGCCCCGGGTCCGGGGCTGTCTGCTGTTTCAGTCGCCGAGTTGTTTTTTCTTGTGTTCCCAGCGTTCCTGGGCATCGACGGTGCGCTCGGCCATCGGCCGGCCTTCCAGGCGCTTGATGCCGATTTCCTCGCCGGTATCCACGCAGTAACCGTAGGTGCCGTCATCGATGGTGGCGATGATCTTGTCGATCTTGTACAGCAGTTTGCGGTAACGGTCGCGGGTGCGGAGCTCGAAGAAGTTTTCGGTTTCACGGGAAGCGCGTTCGGCTTCATCGCCGACATCGCGCGCTTCTTCCTTGAGGTCGTTGATGGTTTCCTGGGTCGATTTCAGCAGCGTATCGCGTTCATCCAGAAGCTTCCGGCGGAAATACTCGAGCTGGAAATCGTTCATGTACGGTTCTTTTTCGCTGGGCTTATATCCAGGCGGCAACTGCACCCGTCGCACCGATTTCTGCTTCAACACGGTTTCGGCGGCCACCTCGCGCTTGATGTATCCGGCCTTGTTGCCTTTGCGCGGGGCTTTAACCGCGACCGGCGGCGCTGACGGCTTGGCAGCCTCGGGAGCTTTGGTTTCGGATTTAATTGCGGGCTTTGCCACTGCCGTCTTTTTGACTTCCGGCTTGGCTGCGGCTTTGGCTGCCGGCACCGGTTTCACCGGCGTTTTGACTGCCGGCTTGCGGGCTGCGGCAACCGGTTTTCGGGCAATCGGCTTCTTGGCTACCGGCTTCTTCGGTGCGCTTTTGACCAATTTCTTGGCAGCTTTCGCCGGCGCTTTCTTGGCCGGCTTGGCGGCAGGTTTTTTGGCCAAAGGTTTCTTAGCCGGCTTTGCCGCCGCTTTTTTCACGGCTTTGGCGACAGTCTTGGTTTTAACGGCCGGTTTCTTCGCCTTACTCGGTTTCGGGGCCGGTTTGGATGCCTTTTTCTTGACTGGCTTGGCAGCCGGTTTGGCTTTTGCCGCCGGCTTTCTGGCGGCCGGTTTTTTTGCGGGTTTTGCCGGTTTTTTGCTGGCCACGTGGGCATTTCCTCTGTTGTTTGGGCTCAGGACGTCTTTTATAGCCTACACTATAGTCCTTCGCAAGATGTTGCGGTGGATTTATGCTGAAATTCTTGGCCTTGAAGCTGCTGCGCGCCTACCAACTGCTGATCAGCCCGATGCTTGGCCAGAACTGCCGCTTCAGCCCGTCGTGCTCCAATTATTCGATGCAGGCCATCGAACGCTTCGGGTTTTTCAAAGGCTCCTGGCTGACCGCCCGCCGACTGTTGCGTTGCCATCCCTTCCATCCCGGCGGACATGATCCGATTCCGGAAAAAACCTGCGCACAGCACTCCCGATAAAAACCCGCAACGGCATCCGACATGACCGACACCCTGACCCTGATCCGACCCGATGACTGGCACATCCATTTCCGCGATGGCGATGCGATGCGCAGCGTACTGCCCGATACCGCCCGGGTTTTCGGCCGGGCCATCGCCATGCCCAACCTCAAGCCGCCGGTAACCACGCCCGCCGATGCCGGAGCCTACCGCAACCGATTGCTGTTGGCCGCGCAAGGTACCGCGTTCGAACCGCTGATGACCCTGTACCTGACCGACAACACCACGCCGGAACTGATCCAGGCCGCACGCGACAGCGGCTTCATCCATGCCGTGAAGTATTACCCGGCCGGGGCGACCACCAACTCGGACTCCGGCGTCACCGCCCTGTCCAAGGCCTATCCTGCCATAGCGGCCATGGAACGAGCCGGACTGCCCCTGCTCCTGCACGGCGAAGTCACAGATGCCGACATCGACATCTTCGACCGCGAAGCGGTGTTCATCGAACGCCACCTGCTGCCTTTGCTGCGCGATTTTCCGGGCCTGAAAGTGGTACTTGAACACATCACCACCCGTCAGGCTGCCGAATTCGTCGCCGGCGCACCGGTCAACGTCGCCGCTACCATCACCGCCCACCATCTGCTGTACAACCGGAACGCCTTGTTCGCAGGCGGCATCCGCCCGCATATGTACTGCCTGCCGATCCTGAAACGCGAGCCTCACCGGAAAGCCTTGGTCGCGGTCGCCACATCCGGTGATCCATCGTTTTTCCTCGGCACCGACAGCGCACCGCACCCGGCCGGCGCCAAGGAAAACGCCTGCGGCTGCGCGGGCATCTACACCGCCCACGCCGCCATCGAACTGTACGCAGAAGCCTTCGAGGATGCCGGCGCGCTCGATAAACTGGAAGGATTCGCCAGCCGGTTCGGCGCCGATTTTTACGGCCTGCCGCACAACACCGACCGCATCACACTGAAACGGGAAGCCTGGACCGTTCCCGAACGCCTCGATATGGGCGGCGATGAACTGGTGCCGCTGCGAGCCGGTGAAAGCCTGCGCTGGCGGGTGCTCTGAGCATCAGCCGCGCAGGCCCTGCCGTACGCAGCGCCAGGCATCCCAGGCATGGCCCGGACCGATATTGGGTGTGTCCCGGTGCCGCAGGGCAGCGATTCGCCTGCGCGTGAACCGTAACTGCGCATGCCGGTACCAGTTCTCCGGCCGCTGCGTTTCCAATACGCCGGTCAGTTCCAGTAACCAGTCCTGACGCAGCGCCGACGGCGTTCCGGCATCCGCCATGACCTGATGCCGGGCCAACAGATGCATCGGCAGCATGGCCCGGTCAAAAGCGTTCAAACCATGCGGCAGGCGCATGCTCAACCATTGCCCGATGATGGCTTGCACATCGTCCGCGCCAGAACGCGTGCCCAGCAAAGCCGCCTCGCAGGCCGACACTGCCTGCGCCAACGGAGTCAGCTGGCGGAACAGGTCGCCGGTACTTGCGGCTTTGACCGGAACCAAAGCTGCCAATTCCGCCATCGGCGCGGCCATGGCGTTGAAAGGCGCGTTGCGGCCCTGCAGAAAACGGCTTAGCGGCTGCCTTGCCGTGTTGCCGGGCATGGCCAGCAATTCCTGTACCCACCATTGGGATTTGGCCTGGCGTACGGCATCGTGTTCGAGACTGAACAGGCTTTCGTGCAACTCCGACAGCAATGCGCCCCAGGCAGAGACCAGTTCACGTTGGCAGGCTGGCACGAACACCGCCAGCACATCCTGTTCCGGCCAAGCGGCATGCCATTTGCCGGTGAATGCCCGCAGGGAATCGCCGGATTCCATCAGCGCCGACGCAGCAGGCCGTGATTGATCAGGTCCATGGGTATGGCGGCCAAGGCATCGGCCTGCCAGCGTGCGGGATCGTCATCCAAAGGCCTGTAGCCCCAGAGTGCGCCGATCGAACGCATATTGGCGGCATTGGCGGCCTGTACGTCTCGTTCGTCGTCACCGATGTAGACCACCTGCTCCGGTTCGACCGAGAGCACATCGCAGGCATGCAGCAGCTGGTCGGGGTCGGGTTTTTTGCGCGGCAGGCTGTCGCCGCCGAGCAGGATCGCGCTGCGTCCGTGCCAGCCGAGCTTGCCGACCAGCGGTTCGGCCAGATAATACGGCTTGTTGGTGACGATGCCCCAGCGCGCCGAACGCGACTCGATGTATTCGAGCACGGCATCGATGCCGTCGAACAGACGGCTGTGTTCGGCGAGGCCGTTTTCGTAATGGCGCAGGAATTCCGGCAGCAGGCTTTCGCGCTGCGCCTCATCGGCCTGCCGGAAGCTCTGCTTGAGCATTGCGCGTGCGCCTTTCGACACCACCGGCCGGAATGCTTCGAACGCGATCGGCGGCTCCGATTTCTGCGACAGCAGCACATTCATCGCAGCGTGCAGGTCGCGCGCGCTGTCAAGCAGGGTGCCATCCAGATCGAACAGCACCAAGGGCGCGATATCGTCAGACATCCGGTTTGACCGCCAGCATCAGGTAATTGACCGAAGTGTCGGTGCTGAGCGCGGCCTTCCGGCTGAGCGGGTTATAGTTCATGCCGCTGACATCGAGCAGTTCGAACCCGATTTCGCGCAGACTGGCCGCCAGTTCCGAGGGTTTGATGAAACTGCGGTAATCGTGAGTGCCCTTCGGCAGCAGCCTCGCGAGGTATTCCGCGCCCAGAATCGCCATGCCGAAGGCCTTCGGCGTGCGGTTCAGCGTCGACAGGAACAGCCGGCCGCCAGGCTTCAGCAGGTCGAAACAGGCCTGCAGGATGGAGTGTGGATCCGGCACATGCTCGAGCATTTCCATGCAGGTCACGGCATCGAAGGCCTGCGGCCGTTCCAGCGCCATCTGTTCGGCTGAAACCACGCGGTATTCGACCGTGCGCCCGGATTCCAGCAGGTGCAGTCGGGCGACATCGATGAGTTTTTCCGACAGGTCGATGCCGGTCGCCGTTGCGCCCTCGCCGGCCAGTGCTTCGGTCAGCAGGCCGCCGCCGCAGCCGACATCCAGCACCCGCGAACCCTGCAGACGCTGATGTCTGCGCACATAGTCCAGCCGTACCGGGTTGAGTTCATGCAAGGGGCGCTGCGGGCCGTCGGGATCCCACCAGCGGCTGGCCAAGGCGCCGAATTTGGCGATTTCGTGTTCGGAAACATTGGCGTTCATCGGCGCGGTACTCCGGCAATGACCTGCTGCCACCGCCTGGCGTTGGCGCCGATGCGTTCGACATCCATGCCCTGCAGCATGCGTTCGGACAACTTGCACTGCCCGGCGATCCAGACATCGCTGACCCAATGCCGGGCTCCGGCATACACCAGCTGTGAAATCACGTCGTACATCGGCTGGGCTTCCAGCTGCGACAGGTCGATGGCAATCAGGTCGGCCTGCTTGCCGGGCTCGAGCGAACCGATGCGGTCTTCCAGGCCCATCGCACGCGCGCCGGACAAGGTGGCCGCCTCCAGCGCGCTGAAAGCTTTGAATGCCGTCGCATCTTCGGCCACGGCCTTGCCCAGCAAGGCTGCGCTGCGCAGTTCATCGAACATGTCCAGATCGTTGTTGCTGGCGCAGCCGTCGGTTCCGATGGCGACATTGACGCCGGCCGTCAACAGGGCTGCCGCAGGACAGAAGCCGGAAGCCAGTTTCAGATTGGATTGCGGGCAATGCACCACCGATACCCCGCGCTCGGCGCAGACGGCGATTTCGGCGGGCGTCAGTTGCGTCATGTGCACGGCCGTCAGGTGCTCGTTCACCAGACCGAGGCGCTCGAGACGGCTGAAGGGGCGCTGGCCGTACTGCGCCAGCGAATCGGCGATTTCCTGCCGGGTTTCGTGCAGATGGCAATGCACCGGCAGATCCAGCTGCTCGGAGAAGCGGCGGATGCGCTCGAAGCCGGCGTCGTTGACCGTATACGGCGCATGCGGCGCCATGCTGAAACTGAGCAGCGGGCTGCTGCGGAAGGCGTCGTGCACCGCCAGCCCTTTCTCGAAGTAATCGTCCTGGCAGGAAGCCCAGGCCGACGGGAAATCGATCACCGGAATGCTGATGGCGGCGCGGAAACCCAGGCGCCGATAGGCCAGCGCCATGGCATCCGGAAAGAAGTAATTTTCGTTGCAGCAGGTCGTGCCTCCGCGGATCATTTCGGCGACCGCCAGCTCGATGCCGTCGGTGATGAAATCCGGCGCCATCACCGCACGCTCGATCGGCCAGATATGCTGGTTGAGCCAGGGCATCAAGGCCAGATCATCGGCCACCCCGCGCATCAGCGTCATCGGATTATGGCAGTGGCCATTGACCAGACCCGGCATCAGCACAGCGTGCGGGCGCTGCACGAGCCGTTTCGGCGTGAAACGCGCACGCGCCTCGGATACCGGCAGCACGGCGGTTATCCGGTCATCGTCGATGACCACGGCATGGTGTTCGAGCGCGAGGCCGGCAGGCCGGACCGGAATGACCCAGCCGGCCTCGATCAGCCAATCGCAGGTTTCTGTACTTCCGGCGGAAACGGTTTCGTTCACTTCAGGATTCCTACGCTCATTGATGCAGGCGTTTATCGGCAAATTCGGGTTGTGCGCAGAACACGGTGTGCATGTCTACGGCATCGAAGCCATCATACCCCTCCACCCAGACCCTGAACGAATCGGTGGCGGTTCTGAGGTAGCGGACGATGTAAGTCTTGCCGGCTTGCAGATCGGCCTCCACTTTTCCGGTTCCCTGCCAGGTTCCCCAGATGCTGCTCGCGGTTCCCATGAATTCCATCTCGAATTCGTGATGCCCGGGCCTCAGTTCCAGATATGTCGGCCAGGTTTTCCGGATGCGGATCGGATTTCCATCGACATTCAGGAAATGGATCAAGCCCCTGCCGCCTCCCGGGCAATACTCGCGGATGACTTTGGCGTAACCGGTGGCAGCCGTGATGCCCGGCTCCCGGTATGTATTGGCGTTCGGGTACACGGCCGGATCCGGCTTTGCCGCATTGACGCCGCCTGCCGTCAACGCGAGCAGCGCGAGCCAGGTGATCCGCACGCGTCCGCCTTACTTCACGCGGCTGACGTATTCGCCGGAGCGGGTATCGACCTTGATGATTTCCTCTTGGCCGACGAACAGCGGAACCCGCACCACCGCACCGGTTTCCAGCGTCGCCGGCTTGCCGCCGCCGCCCGAGGTGTCGCCGCGCACGCCGGGATCGGTTTCGGTGATTTTCAATTCCACGAAATTCGGCGGCTGTACAGCAATCGGTTGTCCGTTCCAGAGGGTGACCACGCAGTCCTCCTCGCCCTTCAGCCATTTCCAGGCATCGCCGACGGCGTTCTTGTCGGCCTGCACCTGCTCGAAAGTTTCCTGCTGCATGAAGTGCCAGTATTCGCCGTCGGCGTACAGGAACTGCATGTCGGTATCCATGACATCGGCCGCTTCCAGGCTGTCGGTGGCCTTCATGGTCATTTCGACCACGCGCCCGGTTTTGATGCTGCGGTATTTCATGCGGGTGAAGGCCTGGCCTTTGCCCGGCTTCACGTATTCGGTCTCGGTGATCACGCACGGGTCGTTGTTGACCAGGATTTTCATGCCGTTCTTCACATCGTTCATGCCGTAGCTGGCCATTGCGCGCTCCTGAATTGTCCCGGCACCATGGCACGGGCTACAATAGTGTGTTGAATTCACGGCCGATCCGGCCGTTCCAGCCTCCTATGATAACCGTCAAACCCCTTTGTCCTCAAATGCCGTCCTGGCAGCAACAGTGGCGTGACAGCCTGCGCGACCCCCTGGAACTGCTGGAAATGCTGGGATTGCAGGCTTTTTCCGGGCGTATTTCGGCTTCCGCCCAGGCCGCCTTCGGATTCCGGGTACCACGCGCTTTCGTCGCCAAAATGCGCCATGGCGACATCAACGACCCGTTGCTGCGGCAGGTCCTGCCGATCGGCGAAGAACAGATCGATTCGCCAGGCTACGCCTTCGATGCTGTCGGCGACCTCGCCGCCCGCCACGCGCCGGGCGTGCTGCACAAATACCGGGGCCGTGCGCTGTTGATCGCTACCGGATCCTGCGCCGTCAACTGCCGCTACTGCTTCCGTCGGCACTTTCCGTACACCGAGGAAACCGCCGCCATGGGGCAGTGGCGCGGCGCCATCGACTATCTGAAATCGGATGACAGCATCAGCGAGGTGCTTCTGTCCGGCGGCGATCCACTGTCGTTGTCGACAACGAAGTTGCAAGCGCTGAGCGATGCCCTGCGGCCGCTGGCACACATCAAGCGCCTGCGCATCCACACCCGTCTGCCGGTGGTGCTGCCCGACCGCATCGATGCCGAATTCCTGTCCTGGCTGGAAGCCCTGCCCTGGCCGTGCGTGGTCGTGATCCATGCCAACCATGCCAACGAACTGTGCTCCGGAGTGCAGGCCGCCCTCGCGCGCCTGAAAGCTTCTGGCGCCGTCATCCTGAACCAATCGGTGCTGCTGGCCGGCGTCAACGACGACGCGCAGGTACTGGCCGATCTCTCGGAACGCCTGTTCGAGTGCGGAGTCATGCCCTATTACCTGCATCAGCTCGATGCGGTCAAAGGCGCGGGCCATTTCGCGGTGACGGACAGCACCGCTGTGGCGCTGCATCGATCGCTGATGGCGGCCCTGCCGGGATATCTGGTGCCCAAATTGGTCCGGGAAATCGCCGGCGAAGCCAACAAAAGCCCCGTTTACGGCCCGTAATCTGATATTTTGTTAGGGTCGATTGAATCCGGAATGCGGTAAATGTCCAAAATAGACCAAGCGTTGCGCCTGCTTATTATCGAGCAATCGCTCGAGCAGGCGGAATTCCTGATCAGCCATATCCGGAACGGCGGTATCGCGGTGCGGCCGGAACGGGTCGAGGATGCCGAGGCGCTCGAGGCCTTGATCGAACAGAGCGGCATCGACATGATCCTAGCCGATGTCGATGACCGCTTGCTGCCGGCGGCCGCGGTCACGGATGCGATCAAAAAGCACGGCAGGGACATCCCGCTGATCGGCGTGGTCGGGCAGCTGAGTTCCGAGGCGGCCATGGCCGCCCTGGCCGACGGCATTCACGATCTGGTCATCCGCGACCAGCCCAAACACATCCAGTTCATCATCGGCCGGCAGTTCAAGGCGCTGCTGAACCGGCGCTCGCTGCGCCACATCGAATCCGATCTGCGCGAATCGGAACGCCGTTGCGACGGCCTGATTGAATCCTCGCGCGACCCGATCGCCTACATCCATGACGGCATGCATATCCGCGCCAACGAATCCTACCTGCAGATGTTCGGCTACCCGGATTTCGACGCGCTCGAAGGCATGCCGATCCTCGATCTGATCAGCAGCGGGCAGCAGGCCGATTTCAAGAAGATCATCAAGGATTTCAGCAAGACCAAGCAGTGCCCGGAATCGATCACGGTCACCGTCAATCCGGAGAATGGCGAAGCCTCCGAAGTGCTGTTCGAGATGATGCCTGCCAGTTACGACGGCGAGCTGTGCATGCAGCTGGTGGCACGCCCGCAGCTGGCGGACAGCCGCCTGAACGAGCAGCTGCAGGAACTCAAGGACCGCGATCCGAACACGCTGCTGTACAACCGCAAATACTTCATGGCCAGGCTCGAGGAGTCGGTCGGTGTCGCCAGTACCGGCAAGGGCCATCAGTCCATGCTGTTGCTGGCACCGGACCAGTTCGAGCAGCGCCTGCGCACGCTGGGCATGGAACAGGCCGATGCCCTGCTGCAGAACTTCGCCGAACGCCTGAAAACGGCGGTAGGCGACCGGGGCCTGTGCTGCCATTTCCGCGACCAGACACTGGCGGTAATCTGCGCCGACAGCGGTTTCGAGCAGACGCAGGCATTGGCCGAATCGCTGCATGCGGCGTTCGACAACATCGTGCTCGACATCGGTTCGCATTCGGTCAGCTTCAGCGTCAGCATCGCGGCCGTGCAGATCGCAGAACAGAACGCCAGCGTGCCGGAGGTGCTGAACACAGCGGCACGCCTGTTGCTGTCGATGGAAGGCCTCGGCGGCAACCGGTTCGAAGTCTCCGACCCGAATGCCGGCGAACGCGCCGACGCGGAACTGGACAAAGCCTGGAAAGACCGGCTGGAAAGCGCCATAGCCGAGGGCGCGTTCACCCTGAAATACCAGCCGATCATCAACCTGATGCAGGAAGACGACATCCACAGCTACGAGCTGCTGATACGCC
>ERZ1645185.244-NODE-244-length-22929-cov-8.935516_pt1 | contig 22929 bp, 18 predicted proteins | sample MGYA00575351_ERZ1645185 | MGnify/ENA primary metagenome ERZ1645185 (study PRJEB40838, sample SAMN11284767) | freshwater sediment metagenome | isolation source: river sediment | host: Sediment | place: India: Jana village, Kanpur | collected 2015-12-17 ... | reverse complement strand
GCTGCCGCTGAACCGCAGACAGCTTCTGGCCGGCGCCGCAGCCATTGCCGCCCCCACGGCGAATCTGGCCGCCCACCCCGCGACCGGCGATGTGCAGGCAAGGCCGCTGCCGCTGTCTGCCGTGCGGTTGAAGCCGTCCGATCACGCCCGGGCGGTTGAAACGAACCGCGCCTATCTGCACCGCCTGCAACCCGATCGGCTGCTGCACAATTTTCGCAAATATGCCGGGCTGGACCCGAAGGCCCCCATCTATGGCGGCTGGGAATCCGACACCATCGCGGGCCACACGCTGGGCCATTACCTGACCGCGCTGGTGCTGATGCAACAGCAGACGGGCGATGCGGAAATGCGGCGCCGGGCGGATTATATCGTGGCGGAACTGGCGGAGGCGCAGGCGAAGCGCGGCACGGGCTATGTCGGCGCGCTGGGCCGCAAGCGGAAGGACGGAACCGTGGTCGACGGGGAAGAAATCTTCCCCGAGATCATGCGCGGCGAAATCCGTTCGACCGGCTTCGACCTGAACGGCAGCTGGGCGCCGCTTTACACCATGCACAAGCTGTTCGCGGGCCTGCTGGACGTGCATGCCGGCTGGGGCAACGCGCAGGCGCTGTCCGTGGTGGAAGGACTTGCCGCCTATTTCGAACGGGTCTTCGCGCCGCTGACAGCGGATCAGGTGCAGCAGGTGCTGGCCTGCGAATATGGCGGGCTGGCCGAAAGCTATGCCGAACTGGCCCACCGCACCGGCAATCCCCGCTGGCTGAAGATGGCGGCGCTTCTCTACGACAGGAAGGTGCTGGACCCGATCTTCGCCGGCGAGGACCGGCTGGCGAACATCCACGCCAACACGCAGATCCCGAAGCTGATCGCGCAGGCGCGCATTCACGAGGTGTCGGGCGCCCCCGATCGGGCAAAGGCGGCGCGCTTCTTCTGGGACCGGGTGACGGGCCATCACAGCTATGTGATCGGCGGCAATGCGGACCGGGAATATTTCTTCGAGCCCGACCAGATCGCGAAGCACATCACCGAACAGACGTGCGAGCATTGCAACAGCTACAACATGATGAAGCTGACGCGGCACCTGTGGGCCTGGCAGCCCGACGGCGCCTTGTTCGATTATTATGAACGCACCCATCTGAACCACACGCTGGCCGCGCAGGACCCTGAGACAGGCGGCTTCACCTACATGACGCCGCTGATGTCCGGCATCGCCCGCGAACATTCCAGCGCAGAGGACAACCAGTTCTGGTGCTGCGTCGGCTCCGGCATGGAGGCCCATGCAAAACATGGCGACAGCATCTTCTGGGAAGGGACTGACGGCACGCTGTTCGTGAACCTCTATATTCCGGCCGATGCACAATGGGCCGCGCGGAGGGCGCAGCTGTCGCTGGAAACGGGCTACCCCTATTCCGGCGATGCCACGCTGAGCTTTTCCCATCTGAAATCCGGCCGCTTCCCGGTCGCGCTTCGGGTGCCGGGCTGGGCGGCGGGCAAGGCGGTGCTGACAGTCAACGGCAAGCCGGCCGAGGCGCAGATCGCGAACGGCTATGCCCGCGTGACGCGCACTTGGAAGGCGGGCGACAGCATCGCCATCCGCCTGCCCATGGCGCTTCGGCTGGAACCGACGCAGGGCGACGACGGCACCGTCGCCGTGCTGCGCGGCCCGCTGGTGCTGGCGGCAGACCTTGGCCCGGCCGACAAGCCCTTCACGGGCGCGGCGCCCGCCCTCGTCGGCGCGGACCTGCTGGCCGGCTTCAGCGCGTCCGATCCCGCGAATGCGCTCTATGCCGCGCGGGGCGTCGCCCGCCCCGGCGATCTCGCCTTCGCCCCCTTCCACCGCCAGCACCGGCGGCTGAGCGCCGTCTATTTCCGCCGCTTCACCGACAGAGAATGGGCCGCGGAAGAGGCCGCCTTCCTGGGCGAACAGGCACGGCTGAAGGATCTCGCCGCGCGATCCGTCGATGTCATGCACCTGGGCGAAATGCAGCCCGAGCGCGACCATGACCTCACCAGCGAAATTTCCTACCCGGTCGTCTATCGCGGCCGGCAGGGACGCGACGCCCGCTCCGGCGGCTTCATCGAGTTCAGCATGAAGGTGAAGCCCGGCCCGCTGGTGCTGCAGGCGACTTACTGGGGCGACGAACGCCCCCGCACCTTCGATATCCTGATCGACGGGCAGAAGATCGCCACCCAGAAGCTGGGACACGACAGGCCCGGGGAATTCATCGACATCGATACGCCCGTCCCCGATGGCTTCACCAAGGGCAAGACGACCGTGCGCGTGAAGTTCGTGCCGCATGACCGCAACACGGCAGGCCCCGTTTTCGGCGTGCGCCTGTTCACGGAGAAGGTGAAATGAACAGCGTTTCCATGACGCTGGACGAATTGCGCACACTGGCCCGCGCAAAGCTCCGCCTCGTTGGCCTCGCCCCCGATCATGCCGACGCCGTCGCCGAAACGATGGTCGCCGGCGAACGCGACGGTTGCGCCAGCCACGGCATCTACCGCCTGCTTGTCGCAGCCAACAGCGTCGCAAAGGGCGTCGCCGTGCCGGATGCCGTGCCCGACATCACCGAACCCGCCCCGGCGCTGGTGAAGGTGGACGGCCGGGGCGGCTTTGCCCAGTTGCCCTTCGAACGCGGGCTGCCGCTCCTGGTGGAAAAGGCCCGGCGGCATGGCATCGCTGCCCTCGCCGTCACCAATTCCGTGCATTTCGCCGCCCTCTGGCCCGAGGTCGAGGCGGTCACCGCCCACGGCCTCGTCGCGCTGGCCTTCACCCCAAGCCACGCATGGGTGGCGCCCGCCGGCGGCACGAAGCCGGTGTTCGGCACCAATCCGATCGCGTTTGGCTGGCCCCGCCCGGGGCGCGACCCCTTCGTGTTCGATTTCGCGACCAGCGCCGTCGCCCGGGGCGAGATCGAGCTGCACCGCCGCGCCGGAAAGCCAGTGCCGGAGGACTGGGGCTATGATGCCGCCGGCAATCCCACCACCGATGCCGCCTCCGTGCTGGACGGGGCGATGCGCACTTTCGGCGGCCACAAGGGCTCCGCGCTCGCCGCCATGGTCGAACTGCTGGCCGGGCCGCTGATCGGCGACATGACCAGCGCCGAATCGCTGGCGGCAGACGGCGGGCGCATGGGCTCTCCCATCGGCGGGGAGCTGGTGATCGCGCTTGATCCCGCGGGATTCCTGGGCGCCGGCCTGGCAGGGCGGTTCGCGGCGGCCGAAGCCATGTTCGACAGCATCGAAGGCCAGGGCGCCCGCCTTCCCTCTGCCCGCCGCTACGCCGCGCGGGCGACCTCCCTGCGGGACGGCGTGCGGATTCCCGCCCAACTGCACGCGGACATTCTGTCAATCGGATCAAACGGATGAAACTGGCTGCAATCCTGCTGGCAGGGGCGATGATGATGGCGACGGCGGCGCACGCGCAGACGGCGGACGAGGCACTGACCGCGCTGACCGACGCGGAATATGGCTGGCGCAGCGCACAGCTGCCCCCCAGCGAAGATCGCGCCGACACGCTGTTCCACCTGCCCGACGTGAGCCCGGCGGCGCAGGCGGCAAAGCTGAAGCGCTGGGCGGACACGCTCGCCGCGCTGGACCGCATCGATCCATCGGCGCTGTCGCCCGGGCAGAAGGTGAACTACGCCGTCTATCGCGGCCAGATCGAGGCGCTGCTGGCCGAACAGCGCTTCCGCGACTGGGAAAAGCCGCTGAACAGCGACACCAGCTTCTGGGGTGACCTCGGCTATGTGGCGCGCGCGGCCTTCCGCACAGAGGCCGACTATCGCGCCTATATCGCCATGCTGCGCGACATGCCGCGCTATTTCGACCAGAACATCGCCAACATGCGCGCCGGGCTGACGCGCGGCTTCACGCCGGCGAGGATCACGCTGAAGGGCCGCGACATCGGCGTGGCGCAAGTCGCAGAGGCGAAAACCCCGGAAGCCAATCTGTTCTACGAACCCTTCCGCCGGATGCCTGCCAGCATCCCGGCGGCGAAGCAGGCGGCCCTGCGCGCGGACGCCGCCGCCGCCATCCGCGAAGCCGTGGTGCCCGCGCATGCGAAGCTGCTGGCCTTCCTGCGCACCGAGTATGAACCCGGCGCGCGCACCGCGCTCGCCGCCTATGACCTGCCGGACGGCCGCGCCTATTACGCCTCGAAGGTGCGGGAGTTCACCACCCTCGATCTCACGCCCGAACAGGTGCACGAAATCGGCCTTGCCGAGATGGCGCGGATCCGCACCCGGATGGAGGAGGTGAAGCAGCAGGCCGGTTTCCAGGGCGACCTCCCAGCCTTCCTCGCCTTCCTGCGCACCGATCCGCAATTCTATGCGAAGACCCCGCAGGAGCTGCTGAACCGCGCCGCCTGGATCGCCAAGACGTTCGACGCGAAGGCCGACCAGTATTTCGGCCACCTCCCCCGCCGCCGCTTCGCCATCAAGCCGGTGCCGGACGATCTCGCCCCCTTCTACACGGGCGGTCGCGGCGGGCCGGGCATCTACCTCGTCAACACCTATAATCTGCCGGCGCGGCCGCTCTATTCGCTCACCGCGCTGACGCTGCACGAAAGCGCCCCCGGCCACGCCTTCCAGATGCCGCTGGCCGCGGAAAACAAGGACCTCCCCGCCTTCCGGCGCGACAGTTACCTGTCCGTCTATGGCGAGGGCTGGGCGCTCTATTCCGAGATTCTGGGCGAGGAAATGGGCATGTATGAAACGCCCTATGACCTGTTCGGGATGCTCTCCTATCAGGCGTGGCGCGCCTCTCGGCTGGTGGTGGATACCGGCCTGCACGCCAAGGGCTGGAGCCGGGAACAGGCGCAGGCCTATCTCAGGGACAACACCGCGCTCGCCCCCCACGAGATCGAGACGGAAGTGGATCGCTACATCGCCTGGCCCGGTCAGGCGCTCAGCTACTATGTCGGGCAGCTGGCCATCCTGAAGGCGCGGCGACGGGCAGAGACGGAACTGGGCGAGCAGTTCGACATCCGCGCCTTCCACGACGCAATTCTGGCGCTCGGCTCCGCCCCGGTCTCCGAAATCGAACGCCGCACGGACGAGCTGATCGCGGCCGGGGGCAAATGGAGCAACCCGGACTGACCATTGGCGACCGGCCTCAGCCGAACGGCCGCTCCAGCGACAGCTGCGGTTCGGTGAACCACTTCGCGCCGGTCGCCGTCACATGGAAATGGTCTTCCAGCCGGATGCCGAAACGGTCCGGCACCACGATCATCGGTTCGTTGGAAAAGCACATCCCCTCGGCCAGTGGCGTCCTGTCTCCGCGGACGAGATAGCAGGGTTCGTGGATGGCGAGGCCGATGCCGTGGCCGGTGCGGTGCGGCAGGCCGGGCAGGCGGTAATCGGGGCCGAGCCCGCCCCGTTCCAGCACGGTGCGAGCGGCTGCGTCGACGCTTTCGCAAGGCGCACCGGGCACCACGGCGTCGAAGGCGGCGGCCTGCGCCTCCTTTTCCAGCGCCCACAGGCCGGCGATCTCATCACCCACATTGCCGAAGGCATAGCTGCGCGTGATGTCGGAATGATAGCCTTCCACCGTGGTGCCGGTGTCGATCAGCACCAGCTGGTTCTCCTCCAGCTGCTGGTCGCCCGGAAGGCCGTGGGGGAAGGCGGTGGCGCGGCCGAACTGCACGGCACAGAATGTGGAGCCCATTCCCCCCAGCGCCCGGTGCGCGGAATCGATGAAGCGCTTCACCTCGCTGGCGCGGATGCCGGGGGCCAGGATGCGGGCGGCGCGGCGATGCACCTCCAGCGTCATGTCCTTCGCCTGCTGCATCAGCGCCAGTTCGGCGGGCGATTTCAACATGCGCAGGCCGTCGATGGCGGGCGCCCCATCGAGCGTGGCGAGCCTGTCGCCCAGCCGCCGCGCGGCGCCGAAGTTCAGCAGCGGGTCGATCGCCAGCACAGCGCCCGCAGGCAGACAGGCCGCCACCAGATCGGTGGGGCTTTCATCCTCTTCCCACAGGCGGATGTCGGTGGAAATCGCCAGTTCGGCCTGCAGGGATCCCAGCTCGAAGGCCGGGCAGATCATGATCGGCTCACCCGAAACGGGCAGCAGCAGCGCCACCAGCCGTTCCGTGGCGCCCCAGCTGACGCCGGTGAAATAGCGCAGGCTGGGGCCTGCGTTCACCAGCAGCGCATCTGCGCCGAGGGCGGCGGTTGCAGCGCGGGCGCGGGCGATGCGGGCCTGCCGCTCCTCATGCGAAATCGCCGGGGCGCGGCTGGCCCAGGGGGTCAGTGTCGCCAGTTCGGCGTCTGCGGTCGAGCCACCAATCATGGGCGTCCTCCAAAGCGGGCGAGATTGAACGGGTTCAGCGGCACGGCGGGCTCGTCCCCCGCCACCAGCGCCGCCATCAGTTCGGCCGTGACGGCCGCCAGCGTCAAGCCCAGATGCTGGTGGCCGAAGGCATAGAGCAGATTCGGCACGCTGCGCGACCGGCCGATTGCGGGCAGATAATCCGGCAGCGTCGGCCGCGCGCCCATCCAGCGGGTGAACGGCCCCGTCACCGGCAGACCCAGCGCCGCCACATGCGCTTCCAGCCGCGCCCATTTGCGCGCGTCGGGCGGCGCGTCCGGGCTGCCGAACTCAACGAAGCTCGCCGCCTGCAGCTGCGTGGCATAGCGGGTGACGATCATCGAGCGATCCTCGAACACCAGCGGCGGCAGGTCGGCGGGCCAGCATCCGGCATCCCAGCGGATATGATATCCCCGCTCGGCAATCATCGGCGCCGACATCCCGGCAGGCGCCACAAGCGCGGCGCTGCGCGCCCCTGCGCACACCAGCACAAGATCTGCCTCGTGCCCCGGCACGAACGCCCGCCCGCCCTGCACCGCCACCGCGCCGGACTGTCGCAGAATCTGCCCGCCTGCCGCCCGCAGCGCTGCTACCAGGGCATCCGCCAGTTGCCCAAGGTCCGCGATCTGCGCCGTGCCGGCGAACCGAACCGCCCCTGCGATAGGCGCCGATGTCAAGCCGCGGATCGCGGCCAGATCGTTCGTGTCTGCCGGACGCACAGAGGCCGTACCGGTATCGGCCGCCGACCATGCCGCCCGGCCCTTTGCCGCGCTCGCCTCGCTTTCCCAGGCCACCAGATGCCCGTCCCGCTTCAGCAGGTCCGGCCGGGCCAGCACCCCGGTCAGCCGCTCCCACGCGGGCAGGGCCGCAGCGAGAAGTGGGCGCATGGCGTTGCAGCCATCCTCGAACCGGTCGCTGCTGCTGGCGTTCAGGAAGCGCAGGGCAAAGGGCAGCCAGGTTCCGGCCTGCGCCAGCGGCAGGTCCATGGCGCCCCCGGCCGCGAACCGGCGGCGCCAGGCCGACATCAGCGTGTCGGGCGATGCCAGCGGCGCCACCTGTTCCGTCGCGATATGCCCGGCGTTGCCCCAGCTTGCGGCCTGCCGCGCAGCATCGGGTTCCAGCACGGTCACTGCATGTCCCGCCCGCGCAAGCGACAGCGCAGACGACAACCCGACGACACCGCCGCCGATCACCAGGATCCGGCTCAAGAAATTTGCCCGCTTGCCATGCTCAATTCCGTATCGTATACGATATTCGAAGTCAAACAGACATCGGATTGGGACAAAGCGATGGCAATCGGTTGGAAGGGCGTTTTCCCGGCAGTGACGACCCAGGTTCGGGCAGACCTGTCGATCGACGTACAGGATACGCAGCGCGTGGTCGATGATCTGATCCGCGACGGCGTCACCGGCGTGATCGCACTGGGAACGGTGGGCGAAAACAACTCGCTGGAGTTCGAGGAGAAGGTCACCGTCCTCACCGCCATCGTGGAGGTCGTGAAGGGCCGCGTGCCCGTGATCACCGGCGTTTCGGAATATGATACCCGCCGCGCCGCCCGCTATGCGCAGGCCGCCGAAAAGGCCGGCGCCGACGGGCTGATGCTGCTGCCGCCCATGGTCTATGTGCCGAAGCCCGCCGAACTCGCCGCCCACTTCAAGGGCGTCGCGGAAAAGACCGGCCTGCCCATCATGCTCTACAACAACCCGCCCGCCTATCGCACCACCATCGGCAACGAGGTGCTGGACGCGGTGAAGGATGTGAAGAACATCGTCGCGATCAAGGAATCCGCGCCGGATACCCGCCGCTTCACGGACATTCGCAACGATTTCGGCGACCGCTTCACCCTGTTCGCGGGGCTTGACGACGTCGCGCTGGAAGGCCTGTATCTGGGCGCGCAGGGCTGGGTTTCCGGCCTCACCAACGCCTTCCCGAAGGAATCCGTGGAACTGGTCGCCGCGTTCGAACGGGGCGATCATGCCAAGGCGATGGAAATCTACCGCTGGTTCATGCCGCTCCTTCACCTGGATGCCGATCACGATCTGGTCCAGTCGATCAAGCTGGCCGAGGACGTGATGGGCCGCGGTTCCGAACGGGTGCTGCCGCCCCGCTATGTGCTGGAAGGCGCCCGCCGCGCCCAGGTCATCGCGATGGTGGAGAAGGCGGCGGCGACCCGGCCGGCGCTGGGCGCCAGCAAGGCGGCCTGATCGCCCCCATGCGCCACACCTTCTTCTGCATCGATGGTCATACCGCCGGCAACCCCGTCCGCCTCGTGGCGGGCGGGGCCCCGCTGCTGAAGGGCAGCAACATGTCGGAACGGCGGCAGGATTTCCTCGCCCGGTTCGACTGGATCCGAACCGGCCTCTGCTTCGAACCGCGCGGGCACGACATGATGTCCGGCGGCTTCCTCTATCCGCCGACCACGCCCGATGCAGACGTCGGCATCCTGTTCATCGAAACCTCCGGCTGCCTGCCGATGTGCGGCCATGGCACGATCGGCATGGTGACCTTCGCGCTTGAAAACGGGCTGGTCACGCCGGCAACGCCGGGCCGGCTGAAGATCGAGGTGCCCGCCGGGCTGATCGACATTGCCTATGAAACCGCGGGCGACAGGGTGACGTCGGTGAAGATCACCAATGTGCCGGCCTATGTGGCGGCCTGGGGGATCGAGGTGGAGCTGGACGGCCTCGGCCCGCTGAAGGTCGATGTGTCCTATGGCGGCAATTACTACGCCATCGTCGAGCCGCAGGGCGCCTACACCGGGCTCGACGACCTTGGCGCATCCCGCATCGTCGAGCTGTCGGGCCGACTGCGCGAAGCGGTCCGCGCCGTGTACGAGCCGGTCCATCCGCTGGACCCGACGATCCGGGGCGTCAGCCACATCCTGTGGGCCGACAGGCCGAAGCATGCCGGTGCGGATGGCCGCAACGCCGTCTTCTATGGCGACAAGGCGATCGACCGCAGCCCCTGCGGCACGGGCACCTCGGCCCGGCTGGCGCATCTGCATGCGCAGGGCCGGCTGAAGCCGGGGCAGAGTTTCGTGCACGAAAGCTATATCTGCAGCCGCTTCACCGGCCGCGTGGAGGCGGAAACGAAGCTGGGCGACCAGCCGGCGATCATCCCCTCCATCGAAGGCTCCGCGATCCAGACGGGGCTGAACACGATCTGGATTGACCGCGCCGATCCGTTCTGGGAGGGCTTCCAGGTCAAATGAGGAGCCCTGCTTGAGCCTTGTCGTGCGCACCCTTTCGGACCGTGTGTACGAGATCGTGCGCGAGCAGATCGTGACAGGCCGGCTGGCCGACAATGCCCCCATCCGGCAGGACGCGCTGGCCGCCGAACTGGGCATCAGCAAGATTCCGCTGCGCGAAGCGCTGGCCCGTCTGGAGCAGGACGGGCTGATCCTGAGCCACGCCAACCGGGGCTATCAGGTGCGGCCGCTTTCCGCCCGGCAGCTGGACGAGATTTTCGAACTGCGCCTCGCCATCGAGCCGGGGGCCGCCGCCCGCGCGGCGCGCGACGCGGGCGACGCGGAACGCATCGCATTGGCGGACGCCTTCGAACGGCTGGACAGCGCGGCAGGGGTGAACCTGGCGGAAGTCGCCGTGCGCAACCGGGATTTCCATGTGGCGCTCACCCGCAACGACGAAAGGCCTCTGACCGCACAGCTCGTCGAACGGCTGGCGATCATGGCGGAACGCTATGTCGTCGCGCACCTGGCGCCCGCGGGCCGCGAAACAAGGGCGCATCAGGAACATCGCCAGCTGCTCGACGCGTTCCTCGCGCGCGATGGCGACCGGCTGGAAACCCTGCTGTCGGCGCATATCCGCGCCACGCGGGATGATCTGAAAGACCAATTGGGCGCAACCAACGGAAAGGCCGTGAATGTTTTCTAGGCGCAAGTCCCTGAGTGAAGTGATGCAACACGGCCATGGGCATGCGCTTGCCAAGACCCTGTCCTGGCCGCACCTGATCGCGCTGGGCGTGGGGGCGATCGTGGGCACCGGCATCTATACGCTGACGGGCGTCGGCGCGGAACGCGCAGGCCCCGCCGTGATCCTCGCCTTCGCGATCGCCGGCGCGGTGTGCGCCTGCGCGGCGCTGGCCTATACCGAACTCGCCACCATGATCCCGGCGGCGGGCAGCGCCTATACCTTCAGCTATGCCGCAATTGGCGAAGCCGCCGCCTGGGTGGTGGGGTGGAGCCTGATCCTCGAATATTCGCTGGCCTGTTCCACCGTGGCGGTCGGCTGGTCGGGCTATCTGGTCGGCTGGATTCAGTCGGCCGGGGTCGAACTGCCGCAGGCGCTGCTGGTGGGGCCGCATGCAGGCGGCATCATCAACCTGCCCGCCGTGCTGGTCGCGCTGGCGGTGATGGGCATGCTGATCGCGGGCACGCGGGAAAGCGCCACGCTGAACATCATCCTGGTGATCATCAAGCTGGTGGCGCTCGGCGCATTCATCCTGTTCGCCATGCCCGCCTTCGACAGCGGCAATCTGAAGCCCTTCATGCCCTATGGCTTCGGCTCCACGCTGGATTCCGACGGCGTGCAGCGCGGGGTGATGGCGGCGGCGGCCATCGTCTTCTTCGCCTTCTATGGCTTTGATGCCGTCGCCACCTCTGCCGAGGAAGCGAAGAACCCCAAGCGGGATCTGACGATCGGCATCATCGGTTCGATGGCCGTCTGCACGCTCATCTACATGCTGGTCGCCGTGGCGGCCGTGGGCGCGCTGCCGCACACCGAGCTCGCCAACTCCCCCGAACCGCTGGCCCTGGTGCTGCGCACGCTGAACCAGCCGCTGGCCGCGCATCTTGTGGCGCTGGCCGCCATCATCGCCCTGCCCTCGGTCATCCTGGTGATGATGTATGGGCAAAGCCGCATCTTCTTCGTGATGGCGCGTGACGGGCTGCTGCCGCGTCGCCTCGCGAAGGTGAGCCCGCGCACCGGCGCGCCGACGCTGATCACCATCATCACCGGCATTTCCATCGCCGGCGTGGCGGGTATCTTCCGTCTGGACGAAATCGCCGAACTGGCGAACGCCGGCACGCTGCTGGCCTTCATCTCGGTCGGCGCCTGTCTGATGATCCTGCGCCGCACCGCACCCAACGCCGAACGGCTGTTCCGCAGCCCGGCCCCCTTCGTGGTGGGGACGCTGGCGATCCTGGGCTGCCTGTATCTGCTGTTCAGCCTGCCGACGACGACACTGGTGCGCTTCGGCTTCTGGAACCTGATCGGGCTTGCGATCTACTTCGCCTACAGTCGGCGGCACAGCCTGATGGCGAAGGCCGCGGGCTGATCCCAATACGAAAGCGCGCGCGACGGGTCATCCGCCGCGCGCGTTTCGGGATTGCCGAAGGCTGACCGGCCCTAGCGGCCCGACGTCCGCGCCTTGATGAAGCCCCGCACGTCGTTCGACAGCTTCACCAGATCGGCCTCGCGCACATACATCATGTGGCCGGCATCATAATAATGATACTGGATGCGATCCTGCGGAATGCCGGTGCGGCTGAGCGAATATTCAGCGGCGAAGAATGGCGTGGCGAAATCGTACCAGCCCTGCCCCACGAACACGCGCAGGCCTGAATTCTCGCGCAGGGCCCGGCCGATATAGGGGGTGACGTTCAGATAGGCGTTGGTGTCGCGGCCGCCGATGCGCCAGTCCCAGTCGCGCACGCCGCCGATGGTGACATAGTCGCGCGGGGGGGAGAATTTCAGCTCGTCGCGGGCATAGGCGTTCATCGCCGCGGTGTAGCTCGCGTCGATGCCATAGAAGCTGGGATCGTTGTCAGGCTCTTCCCCGGCGCTGTCGAAATCCTTGCCGGTGTAGCGGGCATCCAGCCGGCCGACCGTCAGCCCGCGATCGCGCAGCAACTCCTTGTAGAAGCGCCCAGGCGTCACGCGCAGGTCCGCCTTTTCCAGATAGTCTTCCGAAAGCCCGGTGAAGCGCGACAGCTGGGTACGGATCTGGGCGCGCTCGGCGCCTGTCAGCTTCTGGCCCTTGGCAAGCGCGGTCAGATAGGGGCCGACCGCCCACTGCCGGGCCTCCTCAACGAACGCCTCCACGCTGGCCGGCGGGTTCGCCACCTTGCCATGATAGAGGGCGGTGGCCGCCATGGAAGGGAGGTTGGTGACATGCACCATCTCGTTCCCTTCCGCTTCCGAGCCGAGGCCGAAATCGAGCACGGTGGAGATGAGAATGATGCCGTTCAGCGCCACATCATTGTAGCTGCCCTCCAGCTCGTTCACGAGCGCGGCGGAGCGGGTGGTGCCATAGCTTTCGCCGCCGATGTACTTCGGGCTGTTCCAGCGGCCGTTCGTATCCAGCCACTTGCGCACGAACTGGGCGATGGATTTCGCATCCTTGGTGACGCCCCAGAATTCCTTGGGATCGGTATCGCCCAGCGCGCGGGAAAAGCCGGTGCCGACGGGATCGATGAAGACGATGTCCGTCACATCCAGCAGGCTCCACGGATTGTGGACGATCGGATAGGGCGGCGAGCCATCGTCGCGGCCGTCGTTCGGGATGGCCACGCGCTTCGGCCCGAAGGCGCCCATGTGCAGCCACAGCGAGCCGGAACCGGGGCCGCCATTGTAGAGGAAGGTGACGGGGCGGTTGGGATCCTTGCCGTCCTTCACATAGGCGGTGGAGAAGATGGTGGCGGTGGGCTTGCCCTTCTCGTCCGTCAGATAGGTTTCGCCCGCAGTCGCCGTGTAGCTGACCTTCTGCCCGCCGAACGTGCCGGTGTGGCGCGTGACGGACACGGTGGGCGGCGGGATTTCCGCGCCCTTTTCCTTTGCGGCATCTGCCTTGGGGGCGTCGGCGGATTTCCCCTGCGCCAGGGCCGGCGCTGAAAGAATGGCGGCAAGGGCGAGCGAAGCGGCGAGATTCTTGTGCATGCCACTGGATTGCACCGGCGCGGGTCCGGCGCAAGCTGCATTCCGCAAGAATATTTGCCGCAGTCTAGCCCAGCGCCTTTTTCAGCAGGTCGTTCACCACCGCCGGATTGGCCTTGCCGCCGCTGGCCTTCATCACCTGGCCCACGAAGAATCCGAACAGCTTGTCCTTGCCGCCCCGGTAATCCGCCACCTTGTCCGCATTGGCCGCCATCACGTCCGCGATGGCGGCTTCCAGCGCGCCGGTGTCGCTCACCTGCTTCAGGCCGCGCGCCTCGGCGATGGCGCCGGGATCCTCGCCCGTTTCCAGCATGATCTCGAACACCTGCTTCGCCAGCGGGCCAGACAGCGTTCCGTCGGCCAGCAGGGCCAGCAGTTCGCCGCCCTGCGCGGGGCTGACGGGGCTGGCGGAGATGTCGAGGCCCAGCCTGTTCAGCGCGCCGAACAGATCGCCCGTCATCCAGTTGGCGGCCTTTTCCGCAACCTGTGCAGCGGGCTTGCCCTGCCGGGCTGCGCTCTCGGCCAGCAACGCCTCGAACCAGGCGGACGCATCGGCATCCGCCGTCAGCACCCCGGCCAGATAGGGCGTCAGGCCAAGATCCGCTTCATAGCGTGCGCGCTTCGCGGCGGGCAGTTCAGGCAGGCTGGCGCGGCATTCCGCGATGAAGGCCTCCGTCAGCTCCAGCGGCAGCAGGTCCGGCTCGGGGAAATAGCGATAGTCGTGCGCGTCCTCCTTGGAGCGCAGCGACCGGGTTTCGCCCTTGTCCGGATCGAACAGGCGGGTTTCCTGATGGATGCTGCCGCCGTCTTCCAGGATCGCCACCTGACGCTGCGCCTCGTACACGATGGCCTGCTGGATGAAGCGGATGGAATTGACGTTCTTGATCTCGCACCGGGTGCCGAACGGCGCGCCCGTCTTGCGGACAGACACGTTCACGTCCGCACGCATCGATCCTTCCTGCATGTTGCCGTCGCAACTGCCCACGGCCCTCAGGATGGAGCGCAGGGTGGAGACATAGGCGCCGGCCTGTGCAGGCGAACGCATGTCGGGCTTGGAGACGATTTCCATCAGCGCCACGCCCGATCGGTTGAGATCGACGAACGAGCGATCCGGAGACAGATCGTGCACGGATTTGCCCGCATCCTGTTCCAGGTGGATGCGTTCGATGCCGATGGTCACCGTTTCGCCATCGTCGGTTTCGATGTCGATCGCACCTTCGCCCACCACCGGGTGCTGGAATTGCGAGATCTGGTAGCCCTGCGGCAGATCGGCATAGAAATAATTCTTGCGGTCGAACCGGCTCCACGGGTTGATCTTCGCGCCCAGCGCGAGCCCGGTGCGAACCGCCTGCCGCACGCATTCGCCGTTCAGCACGGGCAGCATGCCGGGCATGGCGGCGTCGACCAGGCTGACCTGGCTGTTGGGCTCGCCGCCGAACGCCGTTGCAGCGCCGGAAAACAGCTTGGCGTTGGAGACGACCTGGGCATGAACCTCCAGCCCGATCACCAGTTCCCACGGGCCCGTCCGGCCTTCGATCACATATGCGGATGCCATGGCCCGCCTCTAGGCCCGGCGGGGGGCATGGGGCAAGTGGAAGCTGCCCCGCGCAGTTAACGCGGGCGACCTCTGCTTGTTTCACCCTGCCCATGCGGTTAGACAGTCTCGCTGCACCGCAGCGCCGGGCACGGACGGGGATCGCATGATGGGGAACAGCGCTGCACGTCCGGAAGGCGCGATCGCCCGCGCACCGATCTGGGTGCCTGCGCTGATGTTCCTGCTGATGCTGGCGCCGCTGGCGCTGACCCCGCTGGTGCCCGCCGTCGATTTCAACGACCATGTGCTGCGCTACTGGATCCTGGCAGACAATGGGCAGACGCAGGCGCTGGCCGACAATTACACGCCTGTCTGGTCGCTGATCCCGAACCTGGGCATGGATGTGCTGGGAACGGGGCTGCTGAAGATCATGGCGCCGATGCCCGCCGGGCGCATCATTGCAATGCTGGTGTTGCTGGCACCCTTTGCCGGTGCGCTGGCGCTGGCGCGCGCCGTGCAGGGGCGCATCACGCTGTTCACCTGTTTCATTGCGGGATTCCTGGGCTTCAGCCACATCTTCGGCTGGGGTTTCGCCAACTATCTGCTTGGAACCGGGCTGATGCTGCTGGGGCTGGCCTGGTGGATCGCCATGAAGGACCGGCCATGGCTGCAACTGGCGGGGGCGATCCTGCTTGGCGCTGTTCTGATGATCGTGCATGCGCTTGCGTTCGCGGTCTTTGGCCTGATGCTGGGCATGGTGGAACTGGCGCTGGCCTTTGCGGCGGGCTGGCCCGGCCTCGGCAATCTTGTGGTTCGCGGCGCACGGCTGGTTTCGGTTGCGATCCTCCCCGTATTCATCTTCCTGTCGTCGCGCACGGCGGAAGCGCCGCAGGGCGTGACGGCGGCCGTTTCCAACCTGGGCGCCTATCGCGAGAAGCAGGGGCTTTTCACCAGGCTGTTCGAGGAAGCGCTGAGCCGGGCCGACCTGCTCATCCGTTTCGCGGACTCCTTCAACCCATGGGCCGATCGGGCGATCGGCCTGGGCCTGTGGGCAATCGTGCTGGCCGGCCTGCTGGCGGGCGCCTTGCGGCTGGCGCCCGCACTTCGGCTGGCGGCGGCGCTGGCGCTGCTGCTGGTTCTGCTGCTGCCCCCCAACCTGTTCGGCAGCGGCTACACCAATGATCGCATGCCGCTGCTGCTGTGGTCGATGCTGGTGGGGACGCTGGTGCTGAACCCCGGCCACCGGCTGGCCCGGCCGTTGACGGTGGCGGCAGGTTTGCTGTTCGCGGCGCATCTGTCGCTGGTTGCCGCCAGCTATCAGCGCGCAGGCGCGCATTTTCGCGCCTTCATGGCGCAAACGTCAACGATCGAACTCGGCCCGCTGGCGACACCGCTTCATTTCAGCGGGTCCGGGCGATCGGATAACCTTCCTTATTGTTCGGGCCTTCTGCCCCTGCTGGCCTTCACCAAGGGGATGGCCGTGCCCACCTTCGCCTTCCCCACCCAGCAGCCGCTGGAACTGGATGGGCCGCTGAAGGCCGCCGGCGCGAACACGGCAGAGATCTCGCCGCGGAAAGACAGGCTGAAGGACAGGGACCTGACCGACGTTGGCGAACGGCAGGACCGCATCGCCCGGCAGTTCGGCTTCGGCTATACGGCCGTGGTGGTATGCGATGCGGCGGGGCCGGTGCCGTCCGATGCCCGGATCGAGCGCGTTGCGGCCGGCCCGTTCTGGGCTGTCTATAGGGAACAGGCGGGGGATATGCCCGAAGCGGCGGTTGGAGGATCGACGGAATGAACAGCCTGAACGCAGGCCAGCCTGTGCCGGCCGGGCCCCTGCCGGCCCGCCGCGCTGCGCCGCGCAGCCTGACCCTGGTGGTCCCGGTGTTCAACGAGGCGGAGGCCGTGCATCATTTCGTGCGGCGGATTTCGGAGTTGTTCGCAGCACCCGGCGGGCCGGCCATCGAAATGCTGTTCGTGAACGACGGCAGCCGGGATTCCACGCTGGAAGAGCTTCTGTCCCTGCAGAGGCTGGACCCGCGCATCCGCGTCGTCGATCTGTCGCGCAACTTCGGCAAGGAAGCTGCGCTGAGCGCGGGGCTGGACGTGGCGAAGGGCGACGTGGTGGTGCCGATCGACGTGGACCTGCAGGACCCGCCCGAACTGATCGGCGAGATGATCGAAAAGTGGCGCGATGGCTATGACGTGGTTGCGGCGCGGCGCGCCAGCCGCAAGGCCGACAGCTGGGCGAAGCGGGTGACGGCGGGCTGGTTCTATCGCATCCACAACCAGATCTCCGACATCGACATCCCGGAAAATGTGGGCGATTTCCGGCTGATGGACCGAAGCGTGGTGGAGGCGCTGCGGCAGATGCCGGAATCCCGCCGCTTCATGAAGGGGCTGTTCGCCTGGATGGGGTTCCGCACCGCGACCGTGGAATATGCCCGGCCGGAGCGGGTGGCCGGCACCAGCAAGTTCAACGGCTGGAAGCTGTGGAACTTCGCGCTGGAGGGCACGACGAGCTTTTCGACCGTGCCGCTGCGCATCTGGACCTATATCGGTGGTTCGGTTGCGTTGCTCTCCATCGGATTTGCCCTGTACACGGTGGTGAAGGTGCTGATCTTCGGCATCGACGTGCCCGGCTATGCTTCCATCGTGGTGGCGATCTCCCTGCTGGGCGGATTGCAGCTGATGGGGATCGGCGTGCTGGGGGAATATCTGGGCCGGACCTATATGGAATCGAAGCGGCGCCCGGTGTTCCTGATCCGCACCATCTATGAAGGCGCAGCCGCCGACGCGCTGCAGGGCGAAAGCCGCCCGTGAGCCAGCCGCAGGCCCGCAGTTTCCTGGGGCGCTTCATCCGGTTCGGGCTGACCGGCCTGTTCGTGACGGGCGTTCATTTCGTGGTGGCGATCGCGCTGGTGGAGCTGCTGGGCGCGTCCCCGCCGCTGGCGAACGGGGTCGCCTTCGTCACATCCACCATCATTTCCTATGTCATCAACACGATGTGGAGCTTCCAGACCGGCTTCGACCGGCGGACGTTCGCGCGCTATGTCACCGTCGCCGGGATCGGGCTGACGGTCGCCGTCAGCCTGGCCGCCATTCTGGACAGGCTGGGCGTGCACTACATCCTGGGCATCTGCATCATCACGGTCACGAACCCGCCGCTGATCTTCGCCCTGCACAATTTCTGGACCTACAGGGCCGCCCCGGCAAAGCCGGACGGCGGCGCCTGAAGCCGCTTACCACCAGCGCGCCGGTGCTGCCTTGAAACCGGCCCGCTGTTCCAGCGCGAAGGCCGCGTCCAGCACGCCCATCTCGTCGAGCGGCCTGCCGATCAGCTGAAGCCCCAGCGGAAGCCCCTGCGCATCGAGCCCGGCCGGGATCGACATGGCGGGCACGCCCGCGAGCGAGGCAGGCACCGTGAACACGTCGTTCAGATACATGGCGAGCGGATCGGCCGACTTGGAGCCCAGCTCGAACGCGCCCGTGGGGGCCGTCGGCGTTAGCAGCAGGTCGCAGGATTCCCACGCGCGCTCGAAATCCTGCGCGATCAGGGCGCGAACCTTCTGCGCCTTCAGATAATAAGCGTCGTAATAGCCGGCCGACAGCACATAGGTGCCGATCATGATCCGCCGCTTCACCTCTGCGCCGAAGCCGGCCGCGCGGGTGGCGCCATACATGTCGGCCAGGTTGCCGCCTTCGGGGGCGACGCGCAGGCCATAGCGCACGCCGTCATAGCGGGCGAGGTTGGAGGACGCCTCTGCCGGGGCGACGATATAATAGGTGGGCAGCGCTTCCTTCGTGTGCGGCAGCGAAACCTCCACGATCTCGGCACCGGCGTCCCGCGCCCAGGCGACGCCGTCCTCCCACAGCTTCACCAGCAGCGGATCCATGCCATCGACCCGATATTCCTTCGGGATGCCGATGCGCTTGCCCTTCAGGCTGCCGGTCAGCCCGCCTGCATAATGGGGCACCGGCTCGTTGAGCGAGGTGGAATCCTTCGGATCGAAGCCCGCCATCGCCTCCAGCACCAGCGCGCAATCGGTGACGTCGCGGGCCAGCACACCGGCCTGATCCAGCGAGGAGGCAAAGGCGATCACCCCCCAGCGCGAGCAGCGGCCATAGGTGGGCTTGATACCCGCGATGCCGGTGAAGGCGGCAGGTTGGCGGATGGAGCCGCCGGTGTCGGTGCCGGTGGCCGCCGCGCACAGCCGTGCGGCAACCGCAGCGGATGATCCGCCTGATGACCCGCCCGGCACCAGCTTCGCAGTAGAGCCTTCGGCCCGCCAGGGCGAGATCACCGGCCCGAAGGCCGAGGTTTCGTTGGACGACCCCATGGCGAATTCGTCGAGGTTCAGCTTGCCCAGCATCGCCGCGCCCGCCGCGAACAGGTTCGCGGTGACGGTGCTGTCATAGGTCGGCCTGAAGCCCTTCAGGATGTTGCTGCACGCGGTCGTTTCCACGCCCTTCGTGCAGAACAGATCCTTGATGCCCATGGGGATGCCGGCCAGCAGGCCCGCGGTCCCGGCCGCGATCGCCGCATCGGCCGCGTCGGCGGCGGCCAGCGCATGATCCGGGGTCTCCACCGTGAAGGCGTTCAGCGGCCGGGCCGCTTCCACGGCAGTCACATGGGCAGACACCAGCTCGCGCGCGGAAAACTGCTTCGCGGCAAGACCCGCCTTCATCGCAGCCAGCGACAGATCGGTCAGCGCCGCCATTATTCGATCACCTTCGGAACCGCGAAAAAGCCGTGGCGCGCTTCCGGCGCATTCGCCAGCACATCGGCCTGGATGTCGCCGTCCGTCACCACATCGGCGCGCCAGTCACGCTTCAGCGGGATCACCGCCGTCATCGGCTGCACATTGCCGGTTTCAACCGCCTGAAGCTGATCGATCCAGCCCAGGATATTGTTCAGTTCCGCAGTGAGGTGGGGCACCTCCTCCGCGCTCAGCGTCAGCCGCGCGAGCCCGGCCACGCGCTGAACCATCTTGTCGTCTACTGCCATGGCCCGCGCCTAGCAGCGGCCCGGCGGCGGGGCAACAACGTCGGTCCGCATTCGGCGCGGCCCTAGAGCATGGTCGCGTCTGTCGGAAGGCCCAGCAGCACGCGGCCCGCCAGTTCCAGCGTGGCGGGTTGCACCATCACATGCTGGGTCATCGCATGGGCGTCGCGGAAGCGGCGCTGCAGGGGGTTTTCCAGGAACAGCGCCGCGCCACCGCCCAGATCATAGGCCGCGCGCGCGACATCGGCCCCGGTGCGAACCATGTGCGTGGCGGCCAGCCGCAGCCGGGCGCGGGTTTCCAGATCGACCTCGCCGCTGGCGTTCGCCCGCTCCCATGCGCGGTCCAGCGTTTCGAACAGCAGGGCGCGGGCCGATGACAGCCGCGCTTCGGCGGTCGCGATCTCCACCTGCACCGTCGCGCGTTCGGCGGCCGACTTCGACGCACCCGGCGCGCGGCGCGCGGCAAGCGCCTGCTTCACCGCCTCCAGCGCGGCGCGGGCATTGCCGCTGGCGACGCCCGCGATCCCCAGCGCCAGCAGCCCGAACACCGGAAACAGATAGAGCGCGCCCTGTTCCACCGGCGGCGCGGTGAGCGCGACCATATGATCCGGCGGAACGGCGAGATCGCGGACCGCCATGTCGCCTGAGCCGGTGCCCTTCAGCCCTGCGACCTGCCAGCTGTCGATGAGCTCCACCGCCTCTCGCGGGAACAGCAGCATCCGCGTGTCCGGGCGGCCATCGGGCAGCAGGATGGGCTTGCCGCCCTCCATCAGCAGGCAGCCGCCGAACAGCCAGCGGCAGTTGGCGCTGCCGGATGCCCAGCTCCACCGGCCGGTCACGCGCCAGCCCGCCTCGCCCCGTTCGGCCCGGCCCATGGGGGCGAACACGCCGCCCGTGATCACCAGCGGATCGGCGGCGACCTCGCCGGCGACCGAAGGCGGCAGCCAGGCGAGGCTGAGATTCGTTGTCGCCCCGATCATCACGCACCAGCCAGCCGACGCATCGGCTTCGGCCACCTGTTCGATGGCGCGCACGATGGCCGACGGCGGCAGTTCCGCTCCGCCCAGCGAGCGGGGCATGGCGATGCGGAACAGGCCTTCGGCGGCCATCTTGGCCGCAAGGTCGGCGGGCAGGCGGCGGGCCTCCTCCATCTCCGCGGCGCGGGCGGCGATTTCCGCCAGAAGGGGGGCGGAGGCCGTCATAACTTCATCAGGCTCGCGAGATTGTTCTTCTGCATGTCCGACGAGCCGCCGACGATCGGCATGCCCAGCAGATCGCGCACATGGCGCTCCATCTCATAGGCATCGGACAGGGCATAGGCCCCCATCACCTGCTGGCATGCCAGCGCGATTTCCAAGCCGGTATCCGCCACGAACAGCTTGGCCATCGACGTTTCGATGGAACAGGGGCGGCCTTCATTGGCGAGCCATGCGGCGTGGTGGAGCATATGTTCCGCCGCCCTCAGCTTCGTTGCGGCCGTCACCAGCTTGTGGCGGATCGACTGGTGCTGACTGATGGGCTTCCCGAACTGCACCCGCTCCTGCGCATAGGCCCAGGCCTCGTGGAAGGCCGCCTTCGCGATCCCAAGCGCGCAAGCCGAGATCTCCAGCTTCTCCACATCGAGCGCGCGGCCCGCCAGCAGTTTCCAGCCCTGGTTCCACATCTGCTCGCCGCCGACGATGGCGGATTTCGGCAGGCGCACATTGTCGAAGAAGACATCCTGGCTGTCGGTGTAGCGCAGGTTGGCGTGGGCGATTCCCTGCATGCTGATGCCGGGCGTGTTCGTGGGGATCAGCAGGAAGCTGAGGTTCCGGTAGCGGGCCTCTGACGGGCCGGAACGGACGAGGCAGTAGATGACATCCGCCCAATCGGCGCCCGTGCACCAGCGCTTGGCGCCGTTCACGACCACCTCGTCGCCATCCAGTTCGGCGCGGGTTTCGACACTGGCGAGGTCCCCGCCCACATTCGGCTCGGACAGGCCATAGGCGAAGAAAAGCTCGCCGCGCGCCAGCCGGGGCAGATATTCGGCCTTCTGTTCGGGGGACCCGTTCTCGGACAGGTTCATGCCGCCATAGAAGGCCGTGTGGATGAACGGCCCCGCAAGGAAGGCGCCCGCCTGGGCCAGTTCCTCGATCACGGCGACGGCGGCCACCAGATCCTGCCCGGCCCCGCCATGCTCGGCCGGGACGGTGAGGGCCGTCAGCCCCATCCCGTTCAGCTTCGCATAGACATCGCGCGGCCAGCGGCGGTCCCTGTCCCACTGGATGCGCTTCTCGCGCGGGGCATGGGCGGCGATGAAGCGGCGAAGCTGATCGCGGATTTCCCGGACATGGGCGGGTTCGTCCTGAAAGCTCTGCATCAGTCCCCCGAAAGAACCGGCGCGCGGCGTTCGCGGAAAGCAGCGACTGCCTCGGCACGATCCGCCGTCATGTTGGAAAGCGTTTCATAGGGGATGGAGGCATCCATCGACTGCACCGCCAGTTGCCGGAGCGTCTGGTTCATCACCACCTTGGTCCAGCGCACGGCGAAGCGGGGATTGCCCAGGATCTTCGCGGCGACCTCCGCCACCTTCGCATCCAGCTGGTCTGCCGGAACAGCATGGTTCACCAGCCCCATGCCGACGGCGTCCTTCGCGCGGATCAGATCGCCGGTGAGCAGATATTCCTTGGCGCGGGCCATGCCCACAAGCGCAGGCCAGATGACAGCCCCGCCATCCCCTGCGACAAGGCCCACCTTCACATGCGGGTCGCCGATGGCGGCGGTTTCGTCGGCGATGATGATGTCGCACAGCAGCGCCACCGTCGCGCCCAGCCCGGCCGCCGCGCCGTTCATCCGGCAGATGATGGGCTTTTCCAGTTCCAGCAGCGAGGTGACGATCCGCTTGGCTTCCCAGCCGATCTCGCGGAACTTCTGCGGGTTGGCGATCTGCTCGTCGAACCAGTCGAAATCACCGCCGGCGCAGAAGGCGCGGCCCTTGCCCGTCAGCACGATCAGGTCGCTGTCGGGATCATGCTGAAGATCCGCGAACACGCGCGCCAGTTCGGCGTGCAGCGCGGCATCCACCGCGTTCACCGGGCCGGGGGCGCTGATCGTCGCCGTCAGGATGCGCCCCTCGCGCGCGAATTCGAACCTTTCATAGCCTTCGAACGCCATCACTTCCCTCCCACCCGGGCGATGCGGCGGCCGAA
>ERZ1645185.243-NODE-243-length-23196-cov-5.710816_pt1 | contig 23196 bp, 21 predicted proteins | sample MGYA00575351_ERZ1645185 | MGnify/ENA primary metagenome ERZ1645185 (study PRJEB40838, sample SAMN11284767) | freshwater sediment metagenome | isolation source: river sediment | host: Sediment | place: India: Jana village, Kanpur | collected 2015-12-17 ... | reverse complement strand
GCCGCATTTGTGGTTTTCTGTGCGGGTAACGGTGATTTCACCTATCAAACTGTCAGGCTTGGTGTTCTTAATGAGCTCAAATTCTGAGACAATGGCTACCTCGCCCAAATCTATCCACCTGACGTCTCGTTCAAATGTACCGCCTTGTACGATTGGAACGACAACTTTGGCTTCTAGACTCGATCCTACTAGTTTTTCTCGGCGTAAGGGTTCTATTGACTCCGTTATGGCGCGCCGGATCGCACGGCCATTCGACCAGCGATCTGCGAGAATTTGGTCAACCCATCCCCCATCAACCTTCGGCCAGTCCAGCATATGCACGCTGTCCGCGTCCGGGAAGCGGCTCTTCCACACCTCCTCCGCCGTAAAGGGGATGATTGGCGCTGCGTAGCGCACCAGAGCGTGAAACAGCACATCCAAGACAGTGCGATAGGCGCGGCGCTTTGCGGTCTGTTTGCCCGTCTCCGGGTTCACGTCGCAGTATAAACAGTCCTTGCGGATGTCGAAGAAGAAGGCCGAGAGGTCGATATTGGCGAAGTCATTAAGCGCGCGGGTGTAGCGGCTGAACTCCAGCCAATTCTCGCTGTCCCGATTTTCAACGACTTCGCGCAGCGTCGCGTCCAGCTCCGCAAGCTTGTGGAGCATGTAGCGCTCCAGCTCTGGCATATCGTTGACCGGCACTTTCTCGTCTTCGGTAAATCCCTCAAGAGCGCCCAGCAAATAGCGGAAAGTATTACGCAATTTCCGATAGGCGTCCGAGCTGCCCGCCAGAACTTCCTTGCCGATGCGGACATCGTCGAAATAATCTGTGCTGGCGACCCACATGCGGAGGATGTCCGCGCCGCTTTCGCTCATGATCTTCAGCGGATCGACCACATTGCCCAAGGACTTGGACATTTTGCGGCCCTGCCCATCCAATGCAAAGCCGTGGGTGAGGACGGACTTGTAAGGTGCGCGCCCCCGTGTGCCGCAGGATTCCAACAGCGAGGACTGGAACCAGCCGCGATGCTGATCCGACCCTTCGAGATAGAGATCGGCGGGCCAGCGCAGATCGGGCCAGCGGCCCGATTCGAGCACGAAGGCGTGCGTGCAGCCCGAATCGAACCACACGTCGAGAATGTCTCCGATGCGCTCGTAGTCGTCGGCCTTGTACGCGTCTCCGAGGAACACCTGCGGATCGGTGCCCGTCCATGCGTCTACGCCCTCGGCGCGAACCGCCGCGACGATGCGGGCGTTCACGTCCGCATCGACGAGATATTCGCCGGTCTGCCGATGCACGAATAGCGTGATCGGCACGCCCCACGCGCGCTGGCGCGAGAGCACCCAATCGGGCCGCCCGGACACCATCGCGCCGATACGGTTCGCACCGCGCTCCGGCACCCAGCGCACGCGCTCGATCTCCGCCATCGCGGTTTCGCGGAGCGTGCGCCCCTCACCCTGCGCGCTGCGAATGTCGGCTTCGGTCTTGCAGAGCGGGATCTGGCCGTCGATCGGCTTGTCCATCGGCACGAACCACTGCGGCGTGCAGCGGAAGATCACCTTGGCCTTTGAGCGCCAGGAGTGCGGGTAGGAGTGCTTGTAGTCGGCGGACGCTGCGAGCAGACCTCCGACCTCGGCAAGCGCCGTGCAGACGGGGCCGTCCGGTGCGTTCACCTTGTAGACGTGGTTGCCGCCGACGACCGGCCATTCCGCCTGATAGGTGCCGTCCGGACCCACCACGAACTTCGGCTCGATACCGTGCGCCTTGCACAGCCAGAAGTCGTCTTCGCCGTGGTCCGGCGCCATGTGGACGATGCCGGTGCCGGTGTCGGTCGTGACGAAATCACCCGCGAGCAGCGGACGCGGCTCGGCGAAGAAGCCGCCGAGGTGGTGCCACGGGTGGCGGGCGACGGCGCCTTGAAGAGCAGTTCCTTTAATACCCACGTGGAGAGGCTTCAGATTATACTTCATGCGGCTTGAAAGGCCGTCACGAAGGTCGAAAGCGGCTATCACGTACTTCCCGCGCAAACTCGTGTCATTGTGCTCAATCGGATCGCCGATCTGAAAAACCGCGTAATCGACCTCAGGCCCATACGCGAGCGCCCGGTTCACCGGGATCGTCCACGGGGTCGTCGTCCAGATCACCGCATAGGCGCCGACCAGCTCCGGCGCGTTCGGCGCCTCGGTGATCTCGAACGCCACGTCCACCTGCGTGGAGACGATGTCCTCGTACTCGACCTCGGCCTCGGCGAGCGCGGTCTTTTCCACGGGCGACCACATCACCGGCTTCGCGCCGCGATAAAGCTGGCCGCTCTCCGCCACCTTCAGCAGCTCGGAAACGATGGTCGCTTCCGCCTGGAAATCCATCGTGAGGTAGGGATTGTCCCAATCACCGTTGATGCCGAGGCGCTTCAGCTGCTCGCGCTGGCGGTTCACCCAGTTCTGCGCGTAGGCGCGGCATTCGGCGCGGAAGGCCTTGGGGTCGACCTCGTCCTTGTTCTTGCCCTTCTTGCGGTATTCTTCCTCGACCTTCCATTCGATCGGAAGCCCGTGGCAGTCCCAGCCCGGAACATAGGGCGCGTCACGCCCAAGCAGCGTCTGCGTGCGGACGACCATGTCTTTCAGCACGTGGTTCAGCGCGTGGCCGATGTGCATGTCGCCGTTCGCGTAGGGCGGGCCATCGTGGAGGACGAACTTTTCGCGGCCTTTCCGCTCGGCGCGGAGGCGCTTGTAGAAATCCAGCCCCTGCCAGCGCGCAAGCCATTTCGGCTCTGCATCGGCGAGTCCGGCCTTCATCGGGAAATCGGTCTTCGGCAGGAAGACGGTGTCGCGGTAGTCTTTACGGGTATCGTCGTTCATATCGGGCATACGCCCTAGAGGAGAGCGGCGCGCGCGTCCACGATATCCTTGGCGATCTGCGCCTTCAGCGCCTCGAGGCTCGCGAGTTTCATTTCGGGGCGGAGGTGCGCGATGAGCTGGGTCTCGATGGTCTGCCCATAGAGATCGCCCGCATAATCGAACAGGTGGACTTCGAGCAGTTCCTTGGGCGGCGTGAACATCGGCCGGATGCCGAGATTCGCGATGCCATCCACCACGCGCCCGTCTTCGAGCCGGCAGCGCGCGGCATAGATGCCGTAGGCGGGGCGGACGTATTCGGCGCCGATCACGACGTTCGCGGTCGGCACGTCGATCGTGCGGCCGCGCTTGTCGCCATGCTCCACGATGCCGCGAATGGCAAAGGGGCGGCCCATCAGCGCTGCAGCCTCGCGGCAGTGGCCCGCCTGCAGCGCGGCGCGCACGCGCGTGGAGGAAATGATCGCCGAACCTTCATCGCGCACCGGCACGACGGTTTCGGGGATGAGGCCGTGGGCGCTGCCCAGTTCGAGGAGCTTCGCCGGATCGCCGCTCGCGCCGCGGCCGAAGGTGAAATCCTCACCCGTGACGGTGCCGGCAAGGCCGAGGCGTCCGACGAGGACGCCCGAGACGAAATCATCGGCAGGAAGCGCCGCGAAGGCGGCATCGAAGCGCAGCACGACGGCGGCATCCATGCCGAAGGCTTCGACCAGATCGAGCTTCTGATCCACCGTCGTCAGCATGAACGGCGGCAATTGCGGGCGGAACAGGCGTGCGGGGTGCGGATCGAACGTTACGACGAGCGCGGGTAGCCCTTCGGCGCGTGCACGCGCCAGCGCCCGGCCCACGACCGCCTGATGGCCGATGTGAAAACCATCGAAATTGCCGATCGCCGCGATGCCGCCGCGAAGCGCGTCGGGCAGCGGCGCATCCCCCGTGATGCGTTCCATGCGCGCTCTGCTATCCCGCCCGGCTTAACGCGGCAAGGTGGCGCGGAGGACGCGAAGCACGTTGCCGCCCATCGCCTTCTCAATTTCGGCCTGCGTGAAGCCCTGATCGAGCAGCGCCTGCGTGACCGCCGGGAGATGCGCGGCATCGACGCCAACGGTCGTCGCGCCGTCCCAGTCCGACCCAAGGCCGACGTGATCGATGCCGACAAGATCGCGCACGTGCCGCATCGCGCGCGCGGTCGCCTGCGGGGTCGGCTCGCACACGGCGGCATCCCAGAAGCCGATGCCGACGACGCCGCCCGTTGCCGCGATGCCGCGGATTTCTTCGTCGGTGAGGTTGCGGTTGGTGTTGCACGTCGCCTTGACGCCGCCGTGGCTGTAAACGACCGGCTTCGTCACCAGTTTGAGTGCCTCCGCGACGGTCTTGTGGCTGGCGTGGGCGAGATCGACGACCATGCCCTTCGCCTCCATGCGGCGGATGACGTCGCGGCCGAGCGGGGTGAGCCCGCCCTTTTCAAGCCCGTGCATCGAGCCCGCGACCTCGTTGTCGAAAAAGTGCGTGAGGCCCGCCATGCGGTATCCGGCATCGAAGAGCACATCGACGTTGCCGAGCTTGCCTTCGAGGTTCTGGAGCCCCTCGATCGAGAGCAGGGCGCCGGTCGCGGTCCTGTCCGCCAGAAGCGCATCGAGATCGCGCACGGTCTGCACCGGCGTGTAGCCCTTGGCGCGCTGCATCCGCTCGGCGTGCCAGAGCGAGCGCTGGAGCAGCGAATCCCATGTGCGCGGCGGCTGCAGCTGCGCGATCGTGAGCATCGTGATGGTGTCGGTGTCGGCGCCGTTCGACTCGTAATTCTGGCCCTTCGGCGACTTGGTGACGGAGGAGAAGACCTGCAGCTTGACGTTGCCGTCCTGTAGCCGCGGCAGATCGACATGGCCGCGCTCGGCACGCGCTTCGGGGTCGCGCTTCCAGAGCAGCGTGTCGGAGTGGAGATCGGCGATCACGAGCCGGTCATGCAGCGCCTGCGCGGCGGGGCTGACGGTCCATTCGCCCGAACCCGCGATGCGGTTCATCGACCGCTCCGCGATGCCGGGCGCGAGGCCGAAGAAGAGGATGACGGCGAGCACGACCAGTGCCGCCACGATCCACGGCCAGCGCCGCCTGCGCACCTTCGCCTTTGCCATTAGACCTTCTCCAGCGTCACGAAATCAAAGGCGGGATGGGTTTCCCCCGCCGGATGAACGTCGCGGAACGTCTCACGCCAGCGCGCCGGATCAAGCTCTGGAAAATAGGTATCGCCTTCGGGCTCCGCATGGATTTCGGTGAGCTCGATGCGCGTCGCGAAGGGGAGCGCCTGCGCGTAGATCTCCGCGCCGCCCACCACCATGATCGCGTCTGCGCGCGTGCGCGGAGCGAGGCCGGCGGCGGCGATCGCCTCGGCGAGATTCGGGACCACCGTCACACCCTGCGGCTGCCATCCCGGCTGGCGCGTGAGCACGATATTGTGCCGACCGGGCAACGGCTTGCCGATCGACTCGAAGGTCTTGCGACCCATGATCACGGGCTTGCCGACCGTGATCCGCTTGAAGCGCTTCAGGTCTTCGGAAAGGTGCCACGGCATCGCGCCGTCCTTGCCGATCACCCGGTTGTCGGCACGCGCGACGACGAGGACGATGTCCGGCCGGTACGCCCTGGTCACACCGCCACCGGCGCCTTGATGTGCGGCTGCGCTTCATAGCCGACGAGTTCGAAGTCTTCGTAACGGAAGCCGAAGATGTCTTTCACGTCCGGGTTGATGCGCATTTCGGGGAGCGCCATCGGGCGGCGCGTCAGCTGCAGGTCGGCCTGATCGAGGTGATTGAGGTAAAGGTGCGCGTCGCCGAAGCTGTGGATGAATTCGCCCGGCTTCAGGCCCGTGACCTGCGCCATCATCTGCGTGAGGAGCGCGTAGGAGGCGATGTTGAACGGCACGCCGAGGAACACGTCGGCGCTGCGCTGGTAGAGCTGGCAGGAAAGCCGGCCTTCGGCGACGTAGAACTGGAACAGGCAGTGGCAGGGCGGCAGCGCCATGCTGTCCACCTCCGCGACGTTCCATGCCGACACGATGAGGCGGCGCGATTCGGGATTGCGGCGGATCATCTCGACGAGGTTCGCGATCTGATCGATCACGCGCCCACCTGGCGCTTCCCAGCGGCGCCACTGCTTGCCGTAGACGGGGCCGAGCTCGCCTTCGCTGTCCGCCCACTCATCCCAGATCGAGACGCCGTTTTCCTTCAGGTAGCGGATGTTGGTGTCGCCCGAGAGGAACCAGAGCAGCTCGTGCGCGATCGATTTCAGGTGCAGCTTCTTCGTCGTCAGCATCGGGAAGCCGTCGGCGAGATCGAAACGCATCTGGTGCCCGAACACGCTGAGCGTGCCCGTACCGGTGCGGTCGCCGCGCTCCGTGCCGTGACGGCGGACGCGGGCGAGAAGGTCGAGATATTGCTGCATGGCGAGAGATATACGACGCCCCGAGCCGCTTGGCGAGAAAAGACACAAATCCTTCAAAAATAAGGACTTGCCAAATCATTGCGAACCGTTTTCATTACGGATGCGTTTCTGAACGGGGGGATCGTTCAGCATTGGTGGATGCATATGTCTGGCTGGCCGGATACTGGCTGCTGACGCGAGAGCTGCTGCTTCTCGCGGCGGCGGGCGTTGCCGTTTCGAGTCTCGACGACCTTCTGTTCGACATTCTCTATTTCGCTCGGGAGCTCTGGCGGCGGCTCACCGTCTACCGCGTCTGGGCGCGCGCGGACGCGAGCTCGCTCGCGGGACCCGAGGCCGGCGCGCCGATCGCGGTTTTCGTGCCCGCCTGGGATGAGGCGGACGTGATCGGCCAGATGCTCGCGACGTTCACGCGCACGATGCGGCATTCACGCTACCGGATCTTCGTCGGCGTCTATCCGAATGATGCCGGCACGCGCGCGGCGGTGGACGCGGTCGGCGATCCGCGCGTTGAAATCATCGTCGCGCCGTACCCCGGCCCCACGACCAAGGCCGACTGCCTGAACGCGATCTGGCGCGGCATGGAGGCGCATGAGCGGGCGCATGGCGTGCGCTTCAAGGCGGTCGTGCTGCACGACGCCGAAGATGTCGCGCACGCGCGCGAACTCGATGTCATCGACTATCTGATCCCGGCAAAGGCGATGGTGCAGCTTCCGGTCGTGCCCTTCGCCGATCCGCAGTCGCGCTGGGTCGCGGGGCACTACCTCGACGAGTTCGCCGAGAGCCACACCAAGGACATGGTGGTGCGCGAGGCGATCGGCGCCGCGCTGCCCGCCGCGGGCGTCGCGTGCGGGTTCGAGCGGGAAATGATGGGCCAGATTGCAGACGCGCTTGGCGGCGCGCCGTTCGATCCCGATTCGCTCACCGAGGATTACGAACTCGGCCACCGCATCCACGCGCGCGGCGGCAAGGCCGTGTTCGTGCGCATTCCGGGTACGCGCGGCGAGCCGCACGTGACGACGCGCGAGCATTTCCCGGCGACGCTCGAAGCCGCCGTGCGGCAGAAATCGCGCTGGCTGCTCGGCATCGCGCTCCACGGCTGGGACCGGATCGGCTGGCAGGGCGGGATCGCCGCGCGCTACATGCTGCTGCGCGACCGCAAGGCGCTGCTGAACGCGCTCGTCGTGGTCGTCGCCTACGTCGCGGCCATCGCCTACGCAGCGGCGATCGTGCTGAAGGGGACGGTACCCGACGCGCGCACGCTCCCCGCGGTCGTCGAACGCGGCGCGGGGCTGGACTGGCTGCTGCGACTCACGACCGCGCTTCTCATCTGGCGGCTCGCGATGCGGATGATGTTCACCGGACGCCAGCATGGGCTTGCCGAAGCGCTTCGCGCGCTTCCCCGCGCCTTCATCGCCAACATCGTGAACGTCCTCGCTGCCCTCCGCGCCTGTCGGCTCTATGTCGGCGGCCTCATCAGCAAGACGCGCCCGGTCTGGGAAAAGACCGCGCACCGTTTCCCGCAAATCGTGGCGGAGGAATAGATGCGCCCCGTTCGCGCATTCGCGGTCATGGCCGCCGCGCTCGCGCTGTGGTCGACGTGGCGCTTCGAGGCGGCACGCGAGACCTTTGCCGCCATGCTCGCCGCGCACGCCCGGCCTGCTCCGGCGATGAAACATCTCGCGGGCAAGCCGCGCGCAGACATCGCGGCCGCCTCACCGGCCGGGACACCTAGTATGCTGCCGGTTCGCGCGCTCCGCCCAGCCCCATCCGTCGGCGTCTTGCCGGACCCTGTCGCCCCGACAGAAGTTGCCGGAAACGTCGCACAGGTGGTCGCATCTGTTCCGGTGAGACGCGACGCCCCGACAGCCCATGATTTCGCAGCCTCGGGCTACACCGCGCTGGCGCTGGGGGACCGCCGCACCGCGGCACGGCAATTCGACGCGGCGCTCGCCGCCGATCCGGGCCATGCCAATGCCGCGCTCTGGCAGGCTGAACGCGCGGCGCTACACAAGGCGTGGCGTGTCGACGCCTACAGCCTGGTCCGAAGCGGCGGCGCGGGCTTCGCTAGCGACCGTCCGCTACTCGGCGGGGGCCAAAGCGGCATCCGGCTCGGCTACACGCCCGGTCCGCTGGCGCGGCGACCGATCGAGCTCTTTGGCCGCCTCGCGATCGCGCACGACTGGCTCGACCTCAAAGGCCGCAGCGCCCAGGGCGCCCTCGGCGCGGCGTGGATGCCGCTGGGGCGCGACGGACCCGCTGTCAGCGGGGAACGGCTGATCGCGATCGGCCGGGAGGGACGGAACGCGTGGGCCATCCGCGTGTCCGGCGGCGCGTGGCACGCAGCGGACGCGAAGCTTCCGATCGATCTCAGCGCCTATGCCGAAGCCGGTGTCGTCGGCGCGAGCAGCCGGGACGGGTTTGCAGGCGCGCAGGCACTCGCGCTCTACCCGGTCGCAGCGCGCGCGGGGACGCGGATCGGGCTCGGCGGGGGCGTGTGGGGCAGCGTGCAGGACGGCGGCGGCCGCACGGCATCGCGCCTCGAATTCGGACCAGGCGCGCAACTTTCGCAGCGGATCGGCACGGGCACGATCGAACTGCGCGGCGAATACCGGTTCCGCGTCGCGGGCGATGCCGCGCCGGATAGCGGCCCGGCGCTCACCGTCGCGACACGGTTCTGAACCTATTCGGCAGCGACGCCGGCGACCTCCTCGATATTCCTGCGACGCGCGTCGAAATCCTCGGCGATTTTCTCGTCGTTCGCCTGCAGCGCCTCGACATCGACGTTCACATAATCGAGCACACCCATCTGGGCATAGCCGCGCTGCACGGTCTCGCCCCACAGGCCGATGTCGGCAACGACAGGCACGATGCGGTTGAAGAGGTGGTTGCGAAAGTTGCGCGCGCCCTCGCTCTCATCCGCCCAGGCCACACACTCGGCGACATTGAGGCCGAGAGTCTCGTAGACTTCGCGCGACTGGAACCGATCGCGCATGTGGTAGCACGCCTCGACGAGGAACTCCTCGCGCTCCTTCCTCTCGGCCGCTGTCAGGTGCGGATAATATTCGCGCAAGGTCAGGCGGCCGAAGGCGACGTGGCGCGCTTCATCCTGCATCACATAGGCGTTGACGGCGCCGGCGAGCGGCGAAGTGGACATGTCGCGGATGCCCGCGAACGCAGCGAGCGCGAGCCCTTCGATCACCACCTGCATGCCGAGGTAGGTCATGTCCCAGCGCTTGTCCTCGAGCACCTGTTCGAGCAGCGTCGCGAGCGGGCCGGTGATCGGATAGCTCATGCCGATCTTCTCGATCAGGCGCTTGTAGGCTTCCACGTGCCGCGCCTCGTCGATGGTCTGCGTGGAGGCGTAGAACTTGGCTTCAAGATCCGGCACCTGCTGCACGATCTTCGCCGAGCAAATGAGTGCGCCCTGCTCTCCGTGCAGAAACTGCGAGACCGACCACGCCTGCATGTTGCGGCGCAGTTCGATGCGCTCCTGCTTCGACATCTTCTCCCACATCGGCGAGCCGAAGATGCCGATGGTCTGCTCCGGCATACCCTGCGGGTTTTCCCAATCGAGATCCTGCGACCAGTCGATGCGTTCGGCCGCATCCCACTGCATCTTCTTGCCCTTGGCATAGAGGCTGAGGAGATCGTCCCGATCGTCGGAATATTCGAAATCGAAAACCGTCTGGAACTCCTGCGCGACGTTCCAGGTCGGGCCGCTCGGCGTCAGCTGGTACAGGTCCGAAAAAGCCATGACGTGTCCTCTTCCCAATGGATCATGTGTTATCGTTGGCAATCCTGCGCCGCGCCTCCAGCTGACGGAGGATTTCCCGCGTCCGCATCAGGCTCAGCATTTCGTTGATGGTGGAGATGCCGCGCTCGGCCATGGTCAGCGCTTCCTCGTCGCTGATCTTGCCCGCCGTGTTCTCGAAGAACAGGCGCATCTCCTGTCCCACGAGCCATTCGACGAACTGCGCGTACATGACGCCGCTGCCGACAAAGCCGCGCTCCTCGGTGAAGCCGATGGCCTTCAGCTCCTTGAGGCAGCGCGCCACAGCGAGATCACGAGGCCCGAAGCGCCCGTCACGATCGGGGCAAAGCACGCCCTCCTCCACCACGCGGCCGAGCTCCTCGATCGTGAAGCCGGTCTGGGCGGCAAGCTCTTCGAGCGTCGCGCCCTCGCCGCCGGTATCGAGCCGGGCGCGCAGCATGGCGTCGAGATCGGGGAAAGCGTCAGCGTGCAGCCAGCGGTCGCCGTCTTCGCCATCGAGCAGCGTGCGGATGATCGCGAGCGGCAGGAAGCGTTCCTCCTGCAGGCGCTTGATCGCCCTCAGCCGCGCGACGTGCATGTCGTTGTAGAAAGCGCTGTTCGCGCTCGCACGATCGGGCTCGGGAAGAAGGCCTTCGCGTATGTAGAAGCGGATGGTTTCCCGCCCCACGCCCGTCAGCCGTTCAAGTTCGCGCATACGCACGCCGTGCATCTCCCTCCTGAGCGCGACTCGGAAGCTATCAGATTTTACGGAGTTGTCATACGCAAAATCTGATAGGGTCGCCGTCCTGCCCTATAGGGCATCGTGGAAGATGATCCCGAGGGTTCGCCGCTCGCCGCGCTCGATGCTGGAAACGCCGTGGCGCAGCTGTGTTCGATACGCGCCGCGCGGACCCTGCCGCGGACGGTCGCGCACCGGCAGGATCGTGATCGCGCCCTGCGGCGCCAGCACCGCCTCGCAGCGTGACTGACGGCGCGGCCGGTTCTCCACGATGACAAGCGCGCCGCCATCGAAATCCGCCCCCGGTCGATCGAGCTGAACGACCGCCTGCAGCGGGAAATGTACCGGGCCATAAAGATCCTGATGCAGGCAGTTGTAGTCGCCGGGTCCGTAGCGGAGCAGCAGCGGCGTCGGCCGCATCTGCCCGGCGGCGCGGCAGCGTTCGATGAGTTCCGCGTGCGTCGGCGGCCAGTCAGCCAGCAGGCCGAGGCGCTCCGCCCAGCCGTTCGCGATGCGTGCGAGGTGCGGATAAAGCGCCTCGCGCAGCGACGCGACGGCGGGCGGCAGCGGGTGGGCGAAGTAGCGGTAACGGCCCCGTCCATAACCATGCCGCGCCATCACCACGGTACTGCGGAACGCCGCGTCATCGTTGAAGCTCTCTGCCAAAGCCCCACAGGTGTCGGCATCGAGTAGCGGCGGCGTCACCGCATAGCTGCGCTCCTCCAGCATGGTTTCAAGTGCGTTCCAGTCGAGCGCGATCGTCATGCCGCACGGCCCTTTTTGCGCTCGGCGTCCAGCAGCGTGCGCTTCCGCTCCACGCCCCAGCGATAACCGCCGATCCCGCCGTCGCCGCGCAGAACACGGTGGCAGGGGACCAGAACGGCGACCCGGTTCGCGCCGCAGGCGGATGCCGCAGCGCGGACGGCGCTGGGCGCACCGATCCCGGCGGCGACTTCCGCATACGAGACGACGCTGCCGCGCGGCACGCTGAGCAGGAAGCGCCAGACCTTCATCTGGAATGCCGTGCCGCGCAGATCGACAGGGATATCGGGATGCGGCGCGCCTTCCGCGAGATGCGCCCGAAGCGCATCGATCCAGGCATCGAGCTGCGGCGACGCGGCGGCATCCGAGGGCGCGATGTCGGCGCGCGGGAATTCGGCCCGCAGCCGTGCGACGAGGGCGCTTTCATCGTCACCGAAATCGACCGCGCAAACGCCTCGCGTCGTGGCCGCCATCAGCAGCAGGCCGAGGCCGGTCGGGCGGCACGCCCATGCGATCGTCTCGCCTGCGCCGCCCGCGCGGTAGGCGGCAGGGGTCATGCCGAGATGGCCGTCCATCCGCTCGTAGGCGCGGCTCGTCGATCCGAAACCGGCCTCGAAGATCGCGCCTGCGACGCCGTCGCCCTCCTTCAGGCTCGCCTTCAGCCGCTTCATCCGGAGCGCGATCTGGAACGCTTTCGGGCTGACGCCGATCACTGCCGTGAACGCCCGCTGCACCTGGAAGCTGCTGAGCCCCGCGATCTCCGCGAGGCGAGCGAGCGGCAGCGGCGTATCTGCGTGCGCCTCTATATAGCGCGCGAGCGACGCCATCTTCTCCGCCGCCGGATCGCGCCCCTCGAGCGCGCCGGGGCGGCAGCGCAGGCACGCCCGGTAGCCGTCCGCCTCGGCAGCCGTGCCGCTCGCATAGAAGCGCACGTTCTCGCGCTTCGGCGTCCGCGCCGGGCACGACGGGCGACAATAGACCCCCGACCGCTTCACGGCATAGACGAACCGCCCGTCGAACGCGCGATCCCGCCGCACGACAGCATCCCAGAATATCGGCTGATCGGCCCGTTCCGTTTCCATGATCTTCTGCTCCTCCTTTTCGGACAGGCCCACAAGCTAGGCGAGCCGGAAGCGGCAGGCGTTCCGATCCTTGCAGCGATACGCACGGCCCAAATTTTGTCTCGATACAGGCGCATGTTGGCAGCAAAGGTGGTGGCGGGCGACTCCCCGCTGGGTTAGTCAGGACGGCATGGACATCTATCTCCCGATCGCCGAACTCAGCGTCAATTCGCTGGTGATTGTGGGGTTCGGCGTGCTGGTCGGCTTCATGTCCGGCATGTTCGGCGTCGGCGGCGGCTTCCTGACCACGCCGATGCTGATCTTCTACGGGATTCCGCCCGCGGTCGCGGTGGCATCGTCCGCCACGCAGATCACCGGATCGAGCGTCTCCGGCGCGCTCGCGCACTGGCGGCGCGGCGGCGTCGATCTCAAGATGGGTGCCGTCCTCGTGGCGGGCGGCATCGTGGGCTCCGGGATCGGCTCCTACGTGTTCAAGCTGCTCCAGAAAATCGGCCAGATCGATATCACCATCTCACTGATCTACGTGGTGTTCCTGTCGACGATGGGCGGGCTGATGCTGGTGGAATCGTGGCAGACGCTGCGGCGCGCGCGCGCCGGTGAAATCCGCCGCGTGAAGCTGCACCCGCACATTCCGTTCATCGCGGCGCTGCCGTGGAAGATGCGCTTCTACAAGTCGGGCCTCTACATCTCCCCGCTTGCGCCGTTCGGCATCGGCGTGGCTGTCGGTATCCTCACCTTCATCATGGGCATCGGCGGCGGCTTCATCATGGTGCCGGCGATGATCTACCTGCTCGGCATGTCCGTCTCGGTCGTGGTCGGCACCTCGCTGTTCCAGATCGTGTTCACGACCGCCGTGGTCACGCTGCTCCACGCCGTACAATCGAAAACGGTCGATATCGTGCTTGCGCTGATGCTGCTGGTCGGCGGCGTCATCGGCGCGCAGATCGGGGCGCGCATGGCGCAGCGCCTGCCGCCCGAAAAACTGCGATTCGGGCTCGCGCTGCTCGTCGTCGCGGTGGCGATCCGCCTGCTGGTCGGCCTGACGTGGACGCCGAGCGAGCTTTATTCGGTCTTTGCCGAATGAAGCGATTCTGGCTGCCCCTGTTCCTGCTGCTGTCGGCGGCGGCGCCGCCGCGGCTGATCACCGATATCAGCCACAGCAAGATCGACATCGTCTACAGCTTCGCGGGCGCCGAACTGCTGATCTTCGGTGCGATCCAGTATCCGGGCGGGCAGACGCCCGACGAGCGTCCCGACATCGCAGTGATCGTGCGCGGACCACCGGAGGCGGTGACGGTGCGGCGCAAGGCACGCGTCGCGGGCATCTGGATCAACACGCGCGCGGTGCGCTTCGAGACGGCGCCGTCGTTCTACAGCGTCGCAACGACGCGCCCGATTTCGAAGCTGGTCAACGACGAGACGGCTGCGATCTACGAGCTGGGCCTCTCGCACCTGCAGCTTTCGCCGGTTTCGAGCGATGCCAGCGATATTCGCACGTTCGAGCAGGGCTTTCTCAGCCTGCGCCGCCGCGAGGGTCTGTATTCCGATGATGCGCAGGGAGTCGAACTTACCGAAAACGTGCTCTACCGCGCCCGCATCCAGATTCCGAGCCAGGTGCCCGTGGGCAATTACACGGTCGAAATCCACCTCATCGACGAGGGCAAGGTGGTGGCGAGCGCGATGCGCGAGATCAGCATCGACAAATCCGGCTTCGAGCGGCAGGTCTCCGTCGCTGCGGAGGAGCACAGCTTCTCCTACGGGATGCTCGCGGTCGTGCTGGCGCTGCTGCTCGGCTGGACCGCCGGGCTCTTCACGCGGCGATAAACGCTTCTTTATCCCTTCGCTGTTACACCGCTGCGGCAAAGCCTTATCGCAGTGAAGGAGTACGTCTTGGATCAGTCGTTCATGCCGGTGAGCGCGTCGTCGGCCGATGGTCACAACGTCTTCATGCAGCCCCAGAAGGCCGCAAGCCTGCCCAGCACGTGCGTGATCGGCCGCGTGCGCGAGATCGCCGGCGGCTCGGCGATCTGCAGCCTCGACCCGACGCAGCTGAAGGCGATCACCGGCCACGAGGACACGACCGTCGCCATGTCCGGGCAGGTCGGCAGCCAGGTGAAGATGCGCGTCGGCGACCTCTGGCTGCTCGGCAACGTCCGCGACATGCGCATGGACGAGGCAGGCGCGACCATCCTCTCGCACATCGACTTCCTCGGCGAAGGCCCCGAAGACCCCGCGACCGGATCGATGAAGGCGTTCCGCCGCGGCGTGACGCGCTATCCGGTGCCGGGCGACGATGTGTTCACCGTCTCGCGCGCCGACCTCGTGCTCGTGTTCGCCGCCGAAGACCGCCCGCACATCGAAATCGGCACCGTGTATCCCACCGAAGACGTGCGCGGCTCACTGCTCATCGATGCGATGCTCGGCAAGCACTTCGCGCTGCTCGGCTCCACGGGTACGGGTAAATCGACGAGCGCCGCGCTGATCCTGCACCGCATCGTCGAGAAGGCGCCCAAGGGCCACATCATGATGCTCGATCCGCACGGCGAATATGCCGCCGCGTTCAGCTCGAACGGCATGATCTTCAACGTCGACAACCTCAACCTGCCGTACTGGCTGATGAACTTCGAGGAGCACTGCGAGGTCTTCATCACCACCGACGGTGCCGAGCGCGAGCGGGATATGGACGTGCTGGCCAAGTGCCTGCTCGCCGCACGCTCCAAGAGCCGGATCGCCGAATCGCTCGGCAAGATGACGGTCGATTCGCCCGTGCCCTACCTGCTTTCGGATCTGCTCGGCGCCATCAACGCGCAGATGGGCAAGCTCGACAAGGCGAGCGACCTCGGCCCGTACATGCGCCTGAAAACCAAGATCGAGGAGCTGAAGGGCGACCCGCGCTACGCGTTCATGTTCAACGGCTTGCTCGTTTCGGATTCGATGGCGCCGTTCCTTTCGAAGATTTTCCGGCTTCCCGCGGAAGGCAAGCCGATCTCGATCGTCGACCTGTCGGGCGTGCCCTCCGACATCGTGACCGTGGTGGTCGCAGTGCTCGCGCGCATGGTGTTCGACTATGCGATCTGGGCACGCCGTGAACCGCAACGCCCGATCCTGCTCGTCTGCGAAGAGGCGCACCGCTACGTGCCGTCAGACCGCGAGACGAAGGGCGTCGCGGTTCGCAAGGTTCTCGAACGCATCGCCAAGGAAGGCCGTAAATACGGCGTTTCGCTGGGCCTCATCACGCAGCGCCCATCGGACCTTGCCGAAGGCGTGCTCTCGCAGTGCGGCACGATCATCTCCATGCGTCTCAACAACGAACGCGACCAGATGTACGTGCGCAACGCGATGCCGGAAGGCGCGCGCGGCTTCCTCGATTCGATCCCGGCGCTGCGCAACCGCGAATGCATCATCTGCGGCGAGGGTGTTTCGATCCCGATCCGCGTCCGGCTCGACGACCTCGCGCCGCAGCTTCGCCCGGCGTCTGACGACCCACTGTTCAGCCAGCTCTGGACCGAGGAAGGTGACGAAGCCGGAATCCTCAGCCGCACCATCCATCGCTGGCGCGGGCAGGGCCGCGGCTAACGAACCTCTTTCATCGCCAGCCAGCACGGGTCCCACGTCGGTTCGGGGCCGAAGCGGGCGGCGAGGAAATCGACAAGCGCGCGCACACGCGCGGTCGCGCTGCGGCCGGGCGGCATGACGGCATGGAGGCCGGTTTCAGCCGGTGCCCAGTCGGCGAGCACGATCTCGACGCTTCCCTTCGCGATGGACGGGGAAGCGATGAAGGTGGGCAGCATGGCGATGCCGAGACCGGCTTCCGCCGCCGCGAGCAGCATCTCGCCGCTGTTCGCGCGGAGCCGCGTGCGGCCCTTCACATATTCGCTGCGCCCGTCGATTTCGAACCGCCAGGCTTCCGAGGGGGCGACATTCGCATATTGGAGCACGTCGTGATCCGCGATGTCGCGCGGATGCGACGGCGTTCCCATCCGCGCGAGATAGGCGGGGCTCGCAATCGCGACGGCGCGGATCGGGGCGAGCTTGCGCGCGATGAGCGTCGAATCGGCTAGCTGGCCGATGCGGACGGCCAGATCGAGCCCTTCGCCGATGATGTCGGCACGGCGGTCGTCAAAAGCGATGTCGAACTCGACGCGCGGATGCGCGGCCGCGAATTCGGCGAGCACGGGCGCGAGATAGGCGAGACCAAACGAAAGCGGTGCGGACAGCCGTATCGGCCCCGCGATCTCGGCCATCGCCGCGGCAACCGCATCGCGCGCGGCTTCAAGACCGGCGATCGCCTCCCGCACGCGCCCGAAATAGTCCACGCCGACATCGGTAGGCCGCGCGCCCTGCGCGCTGCGCGTCAGCAATCGTGCACCGAGCGCGGCTTCAAGCCGGGCGACGCGGCGGCTGACGATCGACTTCGAGATGCCGAGCCGCTCCGCAGCGCGGCTGAAGCTGCCGGTTTCGACGACCGCGACGAGCGCCGCGATATCGGAAAGGTCGCTCGACTGTTCCATTTCATGCAACTCCGGTGTTCGTGTTGCTGCGCTATCGGCAACACCGGTCGCACATTAGCTAGGGGTCTGCAACCGAGAACAAGGACCAGACCCATGCAGAATATTCTTGTCGTGCAAAGCAGCGTACTCGGCGACGCATCGGCGTCGCGGGGCCTCATCGATGATTTCCTCACCACCCTGGGAACGCGTGCAAACGTTACGACCCGCGACGTCGGCTCCAACCCATTGCCGCATCTTTCGGGCGCCACGCTCGGCGGTTTCAGCGGCGCGGATGGCCCGGAAGCCACCGCCGAACGCGCGCTTTCCGATGAACTGATCGCCGAACTTCAGGCCGCGGACGTCCTCGTGATCGGCGCGCCGATGTACAATTTCGGCATCACATCGAACCTCAAGAGCTGGTTCGACCGCGTGCTGCGCGCCGGCGTGACCTTCCACTACACGGCGGAAGGGCCTGTCGGTCATCTTTCCGGCAAGCGCGTCATCGTCGTCGAGACGCGCGGCGGCTTCTACAGCGAAGGCGACGGCAAGGCGCTCGACGCGCAGGAACCGCACATCCGCGCCATGTTGAACTTCATCGGCATCACCGACATCACTTTCGTCCGCGCCGAACGCCTGGCGATTTCGCCCGAAGCGCGCACGGAATCGCTCGCCGCTGCGGCCGATGAACTCAAAAAACTCGGTGCAGAAGGGTTCGCGCTGGCTGCGTAGCGTTTAGCCAGTAAACCCCACCTCGCTCGGCCCGCGCTCAGCCTTGAGCCGGGCCGAGACCTTTTCGGCCTGACGCATCGCGCGCAGGATGTTGCCGCTGGCGATCTTCGCAAGATCGGCCTTCGAATAGCCCCGCTTCTGCAATTCGGCGAACAGCGCCGGGTAGTCCGCGACCGTGCCGAGCCCCTGCGGGTAGCTCGAAAGCCCGTCGAAATCCGAACCGATGCCGATAACGTCGATCCCCGCCACCTTGCGGATATGATCGATATGATCGGCGATCAGCGCCACGTTCGCGTGCGGCTGCGGATTGGCCGCGCGCCAGTCGGCGAGGCCCTTCTCGACGAGATCCGGCCGGTCCGGGTGATCGTAGCCGAGCCGCGCCTTTTGCGCGGCCTGCTCGCGTTTCCACGCCGCCACGTTTTCCGCCACCGCATCCTCGGCGAAGAACACCATGATGACGCCGCCATTGTCCTTGAGGCGGACGAGCACGTCGTCCGGCACGTTACGCGGCCGATTCTGCACGGCTTTTGCCGCCGAATGGCTGAAGATAACCGGTGCGGCACTCACGTCGAGCGCGTCGTGCATCACCTTCGGCGTGACGTGGCTGAGATCGACGAGCATGCCGAGGCGATTCATTTCGCGCACGACCTCCTTTCCGAAGGGGGCGAGGCCGTTGTGTCTGGGCGCATCGGTAGCGCTGTCGGCCCACGCCGTCGTCTTGCCGTGCGTCAGCGTCATGTAGCGCGCACCGAGCGCGTGGAACTGGCGAAGCACGCCGAGCGAATTGCCGATCGAATGGCCGCCCTCCACACCGAACACCGACGCGATCTTGCCGGCCTTCATGGCGCGCTCGAAGTCGTCGACGGTGCTGGTTTTGACGAGCATCGACGGGTTCGCGTCGATCAGGCGCTGCATGATGTCGATCTGGTCGAGCGTCTGGCGAACGGCTTCGGGGCCTTCGGTATCGGCGGGTACGTAAACCGACCAGAACTGGCCGCCGACGCCGCCCGCCTTCATCATCGTGAAATCGGTGACGACCTTGCCGCGCAGCCGTTCCGGCAGGTTGCGAAAATCGAAGTCGCTGGTGCGGCTGCCGTTTTCCTGACGCAGCGCCCACGGCAGATCGTTGTGACCATCGACGATGGGTGCCGGCACCGCGGATGGCAGCGACTGAGCGTGGGCAGTGGTGGCAAGGAGGGCGGCGGCGAAAGCGATACGAAGTGTTTTCATCCCACTTTCGTAACCGCAAAGCCTCAGACGGTGAAGCTCTCTCCGCAGCCGCAACTGCCCTTGGCGTTCGGGTTTTCGAAGACGAAGCCGGCGGTGAAATCGTCTTCCTTCCAGTCCATGCGGCTGCCGATCAGGTAGAGCAGCGAGCCGCCATCGACGAACAGGGTGCCGCCGGGCGTTTCGATGCGCTCGTCACCCGGCTTCGCCTCGGTGACGTAATCGATGCTGTAGGCAAGGCCCGAGCAGCCGCGCCGGGGCGTCGACAGTCGCACGCCGAGCGTGCCTTCGGGCGCGCGCGCCATCATCGCGGCGATGCGCGCGTTGGCGTTCTCGGTGAGCGCGATGGGCCCCGGGCGTTCGCGGACGATTGTGCTCATAGCATTCCAAGCTCCAGCTTCGCCTCGTCGGACATCTTCTGCGGGTCCCACGGCGGATCCCAGACGAGGTTGACCTCCGCCGAGCCGACACCGGGCACGCTGCCGACGCGGATTTCGACCTCGGCGGGCATCGATTCGGCGACGGGGCAGTGCGGCGTTGTGAGCGTCATGGTGACGACGGCGTGATCGTCCACGATGTCGACGCCGTAAATGAGCCCGAGATCGTAGATGTTCACCGGAATTTCGGGATCATAGATTTCGCGCAGCGCCTGGATGACCTGATCGTAGACGCTGCCACCCGGAGCGCCGGGATCGGGCGCGGCGGGCTTCTGGCTGAGAAAGCCTTCGAGATAATCCGCCTTGCGGCGCGCTTCCTGAAGCACGGGGCGTTCCGGCGCCGAAGGCGCGGCGTCGACGTTTTCGACCGTGTAGGGCCGCGTGTCCTCGCTCATCCAAAAATCCTCTTCACCCGCGCGATGCCGCGAAGCAGCCGCTCGACATCGCTTTCATCGCTGTAAACACCGAAGCTGGCGCGCGCCGTGGCCGGCACGCCGAGCGTGTCCATCAGCGGCTGGGCGCAGTGATGCCCGGCGCGGATCGCGACGCCTTCTTCATCCAATATGGTGCCGACGTCGTGGGGATGCACCCCTTCCATCGCAAAACTGACGATGCCGCTGGAATCCTCCGGCCCGAACAGGCGCAGCGAATTGACCTTGCGCAGCTCTGCGCGCGCGAGGGCCGCGAGGTGCCGTTCGTGCGTGTCGATGGCATCCAGACCGATCGCCGACACATAATCCATGGCGGCGGCGAGGCCGACGGCGCCGACGATATGCGGCGTGCCTGCCTCGAAGCGGGTGGGCGCGGGCGCATAGGTGGTCTTCTCGAACGTCACCGTCTCGATCATCGAGCCGCCGCCCTGCCATGGCGGCATCGCCGAAAGGATGTCACCGCGCGCCCACAACACGCCGATGCCGGTGGGGCCGTAGAGCTTGTGACCGGAGAAGGCGTAGAAATCCGCGCCGAGCGCCTGCACATCCACGCTCATGCGCGGCACCGCCTGACAGCCATCGACAAGCAGCTTCGCGCCGACAGCGTGCGCGGCGCGCGCGATGCGGGCGATATCCGCGACCGAGCCGAGCACATTCGAGACGTGGGCGACGGCGACGAGCTTGTGCGCGGAGGTGAGCATCGCTTCCAGCGCCTCCTCGTCGATCCGGTGATCGGCGGTGAGCGGCGCGACGTCGATCTCGATGCCGGTGCGGTCGCGGAGAAGCTGCCACGGCACGATGTTCGAGTGATGCTCCAGCCGCGAGAGCAGGATGCGGTCGCCGGCCTTGAGGGTCATCCCCCACGTCTGCGCGACGAGGTTGATCGCCTCGGTCGCGCCGCGCACGAAGACGATCTCGTTCGGGCTCGCGGCGTTGATGAAACGCGCCGCGGTATTACGGGCCGCCTCGAAACGCTCGGTCATCGTCGCCGATCGCGCGTAGACGCCGCGATGCACGGTGGCGTACTCGGGGCCGTAGGCGGCTGCGACGGCATCGATCACGGCCTGCGGCTTCTGCGCGGTGGCGGCAGAATCGAGATAGGCCCAGTCGCCGACACCGGGAAAATCCGTGCGGCGCGAGACGGTGATGGGCGTCAGCGCGTTCATGCGAGCCGCTCCAGCGCGCCGAGCGCAGCGGCTTCGAGCGTTTCACGTGCCTCTGCATCGTCCATGCCCGCGAAGGCATCGGCGAGGAAGGCCTGCAACAGCAGACGCCGCGCTTCGGAAGGCGGCAGACCACGGCTGGTGAGGTAGAAATACTGCGTCGCGTCCAGCTCGCCGACGGTGGCGCCGTGCGCGCACTTCACGTCGTCGGCGAAGATTTCAAGCTCGGGCTTGGCGTTCGCCGTCGCGGTGCGATCGAGCAGCATTGCCTTCACCGATTGCGCGGCGTCCGTCTTCTGCGCGCCGCGGTCGACGGCGACCTTGCCGAGATAGGTGCCGGTGGCCTGGCCCGCGAGCACGGTGCGCACGGTCTGGCGGCTGGTGGCGTTCGGCGCGGCATGGCGGACGTGGGTGACGATTTCGAGCGTGGTCTTGCCGCCCGCGACCTGCGCGGCGCCGAGTTCGAAATGCGCGCCCTCGCCGAGCGTGATGTCGAGCGCGACGCGGCCATAGCGGCCGCCGACGTTGAGGATGTGGATGTCGAGGCGGGCGCCGTCTGCGATGGTGACGGTCCAGTCGCGCACAGAGACGGGCTGCGCGGCGTCTGCCACGAGCGTGAGCGCGCGGGTTTCGCCGGCAGGAACGGCGATGGTTTCGGACTGGACACCGGATGGCCAGACTTCGCCGAGCGCCTCAAGGTCGCTGTAGCGCCAGGCTTCGTCGCGGCGGGTTGGGAGCGCGAGGGCGTTCACGCCGCCAGATCTCCGTAACCCTCGCGTTCGAGCGCGTGCGCCAGCTCCGGCCCGCCGGAGCGGACGATGCGACCGCCCGAGAGGACGTGCACCTTGTCCGGCTTCACATAGTCAAGCAGGCGCTGGTAGTGCGTGATGAGCAGGAAGCCGCGCTCGGGCGAACGAAGCCGGTTGATGCCGCCCGCGACCGTCTTCAGCGCATCGATGTCGAGGCCGGAATCGGTCTCGTCGAGCACCGCGAACTTCGGGGCGAGCAGCGCCATCTGCACCATCTCGTTGCGCTTCTTCTCGCCGCCCGAGAAGCCGACATTCACGCCGCGCTTCATGTGATCCATCGTGAGATCGAAGGCATCCGCCTCGGTGCGCGCGAGGCGCATGAAATCGGCGGCCGAAACGTCCGGCTCGCCGCGCAGCTTGCGCTGGGCGTTCAATGCAGTGCGCAGGAAATTGAGATTGGAGACGCCGGGGATTTCGACCGGATATTGCAGCCCGAGGAAGAACCCGGCGGCGGCGCGCTCGTGCGGCTCCATGGCGAGGAGGTCCTTGCCGTCGAACGTCACCGAGCCCGAGGTGGCCTCATAGCCTTCGCGGCCGGCGAGCACGTAGCCGAGCGTCGACTTGCCCGAGCCGTTCGGGCCCATGATGGCATGGACCTCGCCGGCGCCGACTTCGAGCGTCAGGCCCTTGAGGATTTCCTTGTCGCCGACGTTGGCGTGGAGGTTTTCGATCTTGAGCATGGCCATCAGCCGACGCTTCCTTCCAGACTGATACCGAGGAGCTTCTGTGCCTCCACGGCGAATTCCATCGGGAGCTGCTGGAGCACCTCCTTCGCGAAACCATTGACGATGAGCGCCACCGCTGCCTCGCGGTCGAGGCCGCGCGACTGGGCGTAGAAGAGCTGGTCGTCGCTGATCTTGCTCGTCGTCGCCTCGTGCTCGATCTGCGCCGAGGGGTTCTTCACCTCGATATAGGGCACGGTGTGCGCGCCGCATTCGGAGCCCAGCAGCAGGCTGTCGCACTGCGTGAAGTTGCGCACGCCTTCGGCCGAGGGGCCGACGCGGACGAGGCCGCGGTAGGTGTTGTTCGAGCGGCCCGCCGAGATGCCCTTCGAGATGATCGTGGAACGCGAGCCGGCGCCCAGGTGGATCATCTTCGTGCCGGTGTCGGCCTGCTGCCTGTTGTTGGTGAGCGCCACCGAATAGAACTCGCCGACGCTGTCCTTCCCCGAGAGCACACAGGAGGGATATTTCCACGTGATCGCCGAGCCGGTTTCCACCTGCGTCCACGACACCTTGGAGCGATCGCCCCGGCAGTGCGCGCGCTTGGTGACGAAGTTGTAGATGCCGCCCTTGCCGTTCTCGTC
>ERZ1645185.242-NODE-242-length-23226-cov-8.589401_pt1 | contig 23226 bp, 17 predicted proteins | sample MGYA00575351_ERZ1645185 | MGnify/ENA primary metagenome ERZ1645185 (study PRJEB40838, sample SAMN11284767) | freshwater sediment metagenome | isolation source: river sediment | host: Sediment | place: India: Jana village, Kanpur | collected 2015-12-17 ... | reverse complement strand
ATATCGATGTGGACTATGTGTCCGGCCCGTTGAAGCATCTGCACAACGACTGGCGTTTCCACGCAGCGCCGGATGGCGCGACGCGGCTGGAATTCAGCGTCGATTTCGAGTTCAGATCAAAGATATTCGAACGGCTTGCGGGGGCTTTCTTCCACGAAGCCTTCAAGCGGATGGTGGCCAGTTTCGAAGCCCGCGCCGCAAAGCTCTATGGCAGCAGGAGCCTCAGCGCCACCAGCGCGGCCTGACGCCGGATCTCTGCCCGGCCCAGATCCCCGAAATGATGGGTGTCCGCGATGACGGGGCCCTGTGTCTGATCCCGGATGGCGCGGGCGAACACCACGGTGCCGACGGGCTTCTTCTCCGTTCCGCCGCCCGGCCCGGCGATGCCGGAGACTGCGACGGCCACATCGGCGTGGCTTTTCGCCAGCGCGCCCTGCGCCATCGCCCAGGCGGTCGCTTCCGAAACGGCGCCCAACGTGCTGAGGATGTCGTCTGATACGCCCAGCATCTCTGTCTTGGCTTCGTTGGAATAGGTGACGAAGGCGCGGTCGACCACGTCGGACGCGCCCGCAATTTCGGTCAGCGCCGCTGCGACAAGGCCGCCCGTGCAGCTTTCCGCCGTCGCCAACTTGCGGCCGAGGGCGCGATTTTCATCAATCACTTTTTGCGCAAGTTCAACAAGTTCTTTGTCAATGCTCATTTCATGCTCCAGCCGGGCAGGCGGATCGTGGCGAGCGCCTGCGCGGCAATGCCTTCGCGGCGCCCGGTGAAGCCCAGGCCTTCCGTCGTTGTCGCCTTCACGCTGATGCGCGGGGCGTGGGTTTGCAGGATGTCCGCGATGCGCGCCGTCATGGCGGGCCGGTGCGGCCCCACCTTGGGGGCTTCGCAGATGATCGTGACGTCGCAATGCAGGATGCGTCCGCCGGCAGCCGCCACCAGCGAAGCCGCATGCGCCAGGAACCGGTCCGAACTCGCGCCCTTCCATTGCGGATCGGATGGCGGGAAGTGGGTGCCGATATCGCCGTCGCCCAGCGCGCCCAAAATGGCGTCGGTCAGCGCGTGCAGGCCGACATCCGCGTCGCTGTGCCCGATCAGGCCGTGCGAATGGGGAACGGCGATGCCGCACATCCACACATGATCGCCCGGGCCGAAGCGATGCACATCATAGCCGGAGCCGGTCAGCGTCACCCAGTTCAGCATCCGTTCGGCGGTTTCGAAATCCTGTGGCAAGGTCACCTTCATCGCCTTTTCGTCGCCCGGCACGATGCGCACGGCATGGCCCGCCGCGCGCAGCACCTCTGCATCGTCCGTCGCCCCATCGGGCGCAACGGCATGGGCTGCGCGGATCAAATGAAAATCGAAGCCTTGCGGGGTCTGCACCCGCCACAGGCCCTCGCGTGGCACTTCGCCCTCGATCCTGTCACCGCCGCGGCGCAGGCTGTCCACCACGGGCAGGGCAGGGCAGCTTCCCGGGGCATCCGACAGCCCCGCCAGCACCTGATCGATCAGGGACGCGGCCAGCAGGGGGCGCGCCGCATCGTGAATCAGCACCTGCGCGGGCGCCTGTGCCGCCAGCTGGTCCAGGCCAAGCCGCACCGACTCCTGACGGGATGCACCGCCGCGCCCCACCGAAACGGGCAGGCCGGAGAGGATTTCCCCCGCGCGCGATTCTTCGCCTTCGGCCACCACCACATGGATCGGGCCGACGGCGGGGTGCGCGGCAAAGGCCTCGGCCGACCAGCGCAGGATCGGCTTGCCGCCCAGCAGGCGATACTGCTTGGGCATCTCGCCGCCGGCGCGCACGCTGCGCCCGGCCGCCACGATCAGGGCGGCGGCGCTTCCAGGGGGGGAGCCGTTCGACATCGCGCCGCCATAGGCGCTCCCGCTCTTGCCGAAAAGGGGTGGCTCGCCTATGTGCGTGCCTCATTTTTAGGCAGACCATGACAAAGCTTGCGCCTCTTCAGATCGGTCCGGTGCGGATCGAGAGCCCGGTTGTCCTCGCGCCCATGACGGGCGTGACCGACCGGCCCTTCCGCACGCTGGTGAAACGCTATGGCGCCGGGCTGACCGTCACGGAGATGATCGCTTCAGAGGCGATGGTGCGCGAAACGCGGCAATCCCTGCAGAAAGCCGCGTGGGACCCCAGCGAGGAGCCGGTCTCCATGCAGCTCGCCGGTTGCGAACCGCGCGTGATGGCAGAGGCCGCCAAGCTGAACGAACAGCGCGGGGCCGCCATCATCGACATCAACATGGGCTGCCCGGTGAAGAAGATCGTGAACGGCCATGCCGGTTCGCACCTGATGCGCGATCTTCCCCTTGCCGCCCAACTGATCGAATCCACCGTGAAAGCGGTTCAGGTGCCGGTGACGCTGAAGATGCGGATGGGCTGGTGCCACGAAAGCCTGAATGCGCCGGAACTGGCCCGCATTGCGGAAGATCTGGGCGTGAAGCTGATCACGGTGCACGGCCGCACCCGCAACCAGCTCTATTCGGGCACCGCGGACTGGGCCTTTGTGGCGAAGGTGAAGCAGGCGGTTTCGCTGCCGGTGATCGTGAACGGCGACATCAACTCGCCCCAGGACGCGCTGGAAGCGCTGCGCCAGTCGGGCGCGGACGGGGTGATGGTGGGGCGGGGCGCCTATGGCAAGCCCTGGCTGCTGGCGCAGGTGATGGCCGCGCTGGAGGGTGCGCCCGTTCCGGATGCGCCAACCCTGGCCGAACAGCGAGACCTGGTGCTGGAACATTATGAAGCCATGCTGGACCTCTATGGGCGCGAGCATGGTGTGGGCGTGGCGCGCAAGCATCTGGGCTGGTACACGAAGGGCCTGCCGTCGTCGGCCGAATTCCGCAACAAGGTCAACATGATCCCCGACGCGGATGTGGTGATCTCCATGCTGCGGGATTTCTATGCCGCCCAGCTTGACCGGGCCTCCGCGCCGCTTGGCATCGCCGCGTGACGACGGCGGCCGCGGTCCCCGCCCGGCCGCGCGCCGCGGCGCTGCCGCATCCCACCGATATCTGGAACGCGCTGCCCGCGCCCATGCTGCTGCTGGGCCCGGATGGCCGCGTCGCGCTCGCCAATTCGGCGGCGGAAACCTTCCTGAACGTCTCGCAGACGCTGATGATGGAAAAGGGCTGGGCGCAACTGTTCCCTGAGGACAGCCCGGTTCGCGCGCTGGTGGATGAAGCGCGCGCCAGCCGCACCGACATTGCCGCCTATGATCTGGTGATCGAGTTCCTGGGCGGCCGCCGCGCCCGCGCCGACGTGCTGGTGGGCCGGCTGCCGGATCAGGATGGCTGGCTGGCGCTCAGCTTCCAGCCGCGCGCCGTGACCTCTCTGGTCGACCGGCAGAAGGGCCAGCAGGGCGCGGCCCGCTCTGCCGAAGGCGTGGCGGCGATGCTGGCGCACGAGATCAAGAACCCGCTGTCGGGCATTCGCGGCGCCGCCCAGCTGCTGGGGGAAGCGCTGGATCATGACAGCCGCGAGCTGACCGGCCTGATCATTTCCGAGGTGGATCGGGTGCGCGCGCTGATCGACCGCATGGAAGGCTTCACCGACACCCGGCCACCCAGCCTGACGCAGGAAAATATCCATGCGGTTCTGGGGCATGTGCGGATGCTGGCGGAAGCCGGGTTCGGCAAGGACATGCAGTTCCGCGAACGCTATGATCCATCGCTGCCGCCCGTTCTGGGCAACCGCGACGCGCTGATCCAGGCGTTCCTGAACCTTGTGAAGAACGCCGTGGAAGCCTCTCCGCCCGGCGGCGCGATCACGCTGACGACGGCATTCCGGCAGGGGTTCCGCGTTCGCGCCCATGCAACCGGCACGCGCATTTCGCTGCCGCTGGAAGTGTGCGTGATCGACGAGGGCGAAGGCCCGCCGCAAACCATCGCGGATCACCTGTTCGAACCGTTCGTGAGCGCCAAGCCCGGCGGAACCGGGCTTGGGCTGGCGCTGGTCGCCAAGGTGGTGGGCGATCATGGCGGCATCGTGGAATGCGATCGCCAGCCGGGCCGCACCGTGTTCCGCATCCTTCTGCCCCTGGCCCCGGAACCCAGATGAACGACCCTGCCACCATCATCGTTGTCGACGACGACGCCGGAATCCGCACCGTGGTGCGGCAGGCCTTGCAGCGATCGGGCCATATCGTGCGCACCACGGACAGCGCGGCCGGTTTGTGGAAGCTGATCGAGGAAGGGGTCGGCGACGTTCTGGTGACGGACGTGCTGCTGCCCGACGCCAACGGACTGGACATGATCCCGCTGGTGACGGCGCGGCGGCCCGATCTGCCGGTGATCGTGATGAGCGCGCAGAATACGCTCTCCACGGCGGTGCGGGCGACCGAGCAGGGCGCATTTGATTATCTACCAAAACCATTTGATCTGAATGAACTGACGCGAACAGTTCAGAGCGCTTATGAAAGCAAGGGCCTGCCCGCAGCCGCCCATCGCGGCGCCGAGGAGGGCGAGCCCCTGCCGATGATCGGCCGATCGGCCGCGATGCAGGAAGTGTATCGCACGCTTGCGCGGGTGATCCCGACCGACCTGACGGTGATGGTGCTGGGCGAAAGCGGCACGGGCAAGGAACTGGTGGCGCGGGCGCTGCATGATCTGGGGCCGCGCCGCACCGGGCCGTTCGTGGCGATCAACATGGCGGCGATCCCGCGCGAACTGATCGAGACGGAATTGTTCGGGCATGAACGGGGCGCCTTCACCGGCGCCGCGGCGCGATCGACCGGCCGCTTCGAACAGGCGCAGGGCGGCACGCTGTTCCTGGACGAGATCGGCGACATGCCGATGGATGCGCAGACGCGGCTGCTGCGGGTGCTGCAATCCGGCGAATATATGATGGTGGGCGGCACCCGCGCGATGAAGGCCGACGTGCGGATCGTGGCCGCCACGCACAAGGATCTGCGCCGCCTGATCGACGCGGGCATGTTCCGCGAGGATCTCTATTACCGGCTGAACGTGGTGCCCATCCGCCTGCCGCCGCTGCGCGCCCGGCGGGAGGATATTCCGGAACTGGCCCGGCACTTCCTGGACCGGGCCGCATCGGAAGGGCTTCCGCGCAAGGCGCTGGACGCCAGCGCCGTGGCCTGGCTGATGGAACAGAGCTGGCCGGGCAATGTGCGCGAGCTGGAAAATGCCATGCGGCGGCTGGCGGCGCTGGCGCGCGACGAGCTGGTGACGGCGGCGGTTGCGGAACTGTGGATCGCGCGGGCGGACCTGCCGCAGGAGCGGCCCTCTGCGCCCGGGCAACCGATCGCGGGCAACGGCTCGCTGGAATCGCTGGTGGCGCAATGGCTGGATCGCCATGTGGCGCAAGCAGCTGAGCCGCCCGAAGACGGCCTCTACGACCGGCTTCTGGCGGAATTCGAGCGGCCGTTGCTGGAAACCGCGCTGCTGCTGACGCGCGGCAACCAGCTGAAGGCGGCCCGATTGCTGGGCGTGAACCGCAACACCCTGCGCAAGATGCTGACGGATCGCGGTGTCGAGCCGCAGACCGGCCGACGGGGCGGCTGACAGGCGCGGGAGTCGCCCATTCGTCGCAGTGTGACGAAAACTGTGTTTATCCGGCAACGATGCTCTGCTAACAGCCGCCAATGCCCCCAGCCGGCGGATCCCTGAGCCAGCGCGCCGCACTGCGGTTCCGGCTGGCGCGCCGCAGATTCGGCCGCTGGGCCGCCAACCCCGATCAGTTCCCGGCGCTGGAAATCGTCTTTGCGGTGGTCGCCGTCGTCGTCGGCCTTGCATCCTATGCGGTGCTGACGGGGCAGCGGGCGCCGGCGGAGGGCTTCTCGCCCCAGCTGGTCACGCTGCTGCTGGTCGCGAACCTTCTGCCGCTGCTGGCGCTGCTGCTGCTGATCGGGCGGCGGGTCGCGATCCTCATCGCGAACCGCAGGGCGGGGCGGGCCGGCGCGCAGCTGCATGTGCGGCTTGTGGCGCTGTTCGCGGCGCTGGCCGCGGCGCCGACCATCCTTGTCGTCGTTTTCGCGTCGCTGCTGTTCCAGTTCGGCGTGCAGTTCTGGTTTTCGGATCAGGCCAAGACGGTGCTGGACAACGCCGACCGGGTCGCACAGGCCTATGTGGACGAGAACAAGAGCCGCATCCTGGCCGACATCGTGGCGATGGGGGGCGATCTCTCCAGCTATTCCACGGATTTCGGCCTTGGCACCGAAGCGTTCCGCGAGGGCCTTGCGTTCCAGGTGGCGGCGCGGAACCTTTCGGAAGCGGCGGTGTTCCGCCCCGGCCCGGGTGGTTTGACTGTTCTTGCAGAGGAAAGCCTTGATTCACCGCCACTTGCCGTCAGGACTTCATCCATCAATTTCGATGGCATCCGCCCCGGAGACGCGCTCGTCGTCGCCTCCGCGCGGGACAGGGTGGAAGCCGTCGTCCGGCTGACGACGCCGCAGCCCATCTATGTCTATACCAGCCGCAAGGTGGAGCCGCGGGTGCTGGAGCAGGTGGCGCGAACCCAGACGGCGTTGACGGACTACAAGGCGCTGACGGACCGGTCGCGGGCGCTGCAATGGCGCTTCAACCTGATCCTGCTTGTGGTGTCGCTGCTGATCGTCGCGGCGGCTGTGTGGTTCGCGATCCTGCTGGCCTCGCGCATCGTTTCCCCCATCGGGGAATTGGCGGAAGCCGCCGAGCGCGTGGGCGAAGGCGATCTGGATGCGCGGGTAAACCCGCAGGGTACCGGAGACGAGATCGGGGCGCTGGCGCGCAGCTTCAACCGGATGACTGCCCAGCTGAAGGCGCAGCAGCAGGCGCTGATTTCCGCCAACAGCCAATCGGAACAGCGAAGCCGCTTCATCGAGGCGGTGCTGTCCGGCGTGTCAGCAGGCGTTCTTTCCATCGATTCGATGGGCGTCATCCGCCTTGCGAACGCCCGGGCGGAAGCGCTGCTGGATTGCGGGCCGCAGGGGCTTGCCGGCCGGCCGATGGCAGAAGCCGTTCCCGAATTCGCCGAGCTGCTGGAAACCGCGCGGGCGGAAGGGATCGCCTCTTCGGAAATCAGCCGCCAGCGGCCGCATGGCCGGGCCGGCGCGGAAACGCAGACTCTGGCGGTGCGGTTGACCGCCGACGCCGGGCAGGGCCGCAGCAACTATATCCTGACCTTCGATGACATTTCGCAGCAGCTGTCTGACCAGCGCCGGGCGGCCTGGTCCGACGTTGCGCGGCGGATCGCGCACGAGATCAAGAACCCGCTGACGCCGATCGTGCTGTCGGCCGAGCGGCTGAAACGCCGCTTCGGGCCGGCCGTGGGCGACGGACGGGAAACCTTTGATGAACTGACCGACACAATCGTGCGGCAGGTGGGCGACCTGCGCCGGATGGTGGACGAATTTTCCGCCTTCGCCCGGATGCCGACGCCGACCTTCAGGCTGGAGAATCTGGCGGAAATCGCCCGGCAGTCGATGTTCCTGGCCGAAGTGGCGACGCCGCAGGTTCGCTTCGCCTTCCATGCCGACGAGGATCTGCCGCTGTTCGTGTGCGACCGGCGGCAACTGGGGCAGGCATTCACGAATCTTCTGAAAAATGCATCGGAAGCCATTGCCTCAAAAGGAGATGGTGCCACTGGCTCTATCTGGATGTCGATCGAACGGCGGGGCGATGCGCTTGTGGTGGAAGTCGCGGATGACGGCTGCGGCGTTCCGCCCGAACTGCGCGCGCGCCTGTTCGAGCCCTATGTGACGACCCGCCCGCGCGGCACGGGGCTGGGCCTCGCCATCGTGAAGCGGATCGTGGAGGATCATCATGGCAGGCTTGACCTGGCGGACCGGGAACCCGCCGGGGCCGTCGCCCGGATGGAGTTCGATCTTGCCGCCAACCACGGATTGCTTCCGCCGCCCGACACCGCAACGTCAGACCCCGAACAGGTGACCAGCTAGATGCCGCTCGACATTCTCGTCGTCGATGACGAAGCCGATATCCGCAGCCTGATGGCAGGCGTTCTGGAGGACGAGGGCTATCGCCCGCGAACCGCCGCCGACAGCGACGCGGCGCTTGCCGCGCTGGCGGAACGACGCCCGGCGCTGCTGATCCTGGACATCTGGCTGCAAGGCTCCCGCATGGACGGGCTGGAGCTGCTGGATGCCGTGAAGGCGAAGGATCCGGGCCTGCCGGTGCTGATCATTTCCGGCCATGGCAACCTGGATACTGCTGTGGCCGCGATCAAGCGCGGAGCCTGGGATTTCATCGAAAAGCCATTCCAGGCGGATCAGCTGCTGATGGCCGTTGCCCGCGCGACGGAGACGGAGCGGCTGCGGCGCGAAGTGGACGAGCTGCGCTCGCTTGCCGGGATCGAGAATGAGCTGACCGGGTCAAGCCAGCAGATCAATGCCGTTCGCGCCACGATCAAGCGCGTGGGGGCGACGGGCAGCCGGGTGCTGATCCAGGGGCCCGCAGGATCGGGCAAGGAAGTCGCCGCACGGCTGCTGCACAGCTGGTCCAGCCGGGCGGACCGGCCGTTCGTGGTGGTCGCCGCCGCCCGGATGGAGCCGGACCGGGTGGAGGAGGAACTGTTCGGAGAAGAGCAGGGCGGGGAGCTGGTGCGCCCCGGCCTGCTGGAAGTGGCCGACGGCGGCACCCTCTTCATCGACGAGGTATCCGACATGCCGCTGACGACGCAGGCGAAGATCCTGCGCGTGCTGACGGACCAGAGCTTTCAGCGCGTGGGCGGCACCCGCGCAATCAAGGTGGATGTGCGCGTGGTGTCTGCGACCGCGCGCGACCTTTCCGGCGAAATCGCCGCCGGCCGCTTCCGCGAGGATCTCTACTATCGGCTGAATGTCGTGCCCGTCCGCCTACCGGCGCTGGCCGATCGGCGGGAGGATATTCCGCACCTGGCGGAATATTTCCTTGCGCGGCTGGCGGCGGAGCGGCGCGTGAAGACGCCGGCGATCACGCCGGATGCGATCGCCGCGCTGCAGGCCTTTGGCTGGCCGGGCAATGTCCGCCAGTTGCGGAACATCGTGGAACGCACCCTGATCCTGGCGCCCGCCAACAGCACGGACCGCATCGATCTGGAGCATCTGCCGCCGGAGCTGACGGCGGAACCGGCCCGGCTTCTGCCGGACCAGGCGGCGCGGTCGATCATGGGCACGCCGCTGCGGGAGGCGCGCGAAGCGTTCGAGCGCGAATATCTGAAGGTGCAGATCCGGCGCTTTTCGGGGAACATCAGCCGCACGGCCGCCTTCATCGGCATGGAGCGTTCGGCCCTTCACCGCAAGCTGAAGGCGCTGGGCATCGCGGAAACCGACCGCGACGAACCGGAAGGCGCCTGATCGGACGGGGTTAATTCGAGGGCCGCCTTCAACTCCGGGTTGTGCGACGGCACCTCTCGTCATACATGTTCCCGCAGGCAGGCCTGCGCCTGCCGGCCGACCCCGGGCAACGGAGCGGGTGCGGGCGCCACTGCCCGCCAAGAGTTCAAGAAGGCAGTCTGAAATGGCCGAGAAGGCGAAGGCGAACGACAAGGCGAACAACCTGCAGGACGTGTTCCTGAATGCGGTTCGCAAGCAGAAGATTCCGGTGACGATGTTCCTGGTGAATGGCGTGAAGCTGCAAGGGGTCATCACCTGGTTCGACAACTTCTCGGTTCTGCTCAGGCGCGATGGCCATTCGCAGCTTGTCTACAAGCATGCGATTTCCACCGTGATGCCGGCAGCCCCGGTGCAGTTGTTCGATCCTGAGAAGGCGGACGACGAGGATTGATGGAACAGATTGACGCGCCGGCACTGGATCGGCGTGGTTTTGACCAGTCGCTGGGGACCAGTTTCGGCGCCCCGGCGATCGTGGTGCATCCCGTGCTGCCGGGGAAACCCGGCCCCGATGCCCGCTCCCCCGAAGCAAAGCTCGAGGAAATCGAAGGCCTGGCAGCCGCCATCCGTCTGGATGTGCGCGACCGAGAGCTTGTGCGCCTGCGCACCATGTCGCCCGCGACCCTGCTGGGAAAGGGGCAGCTGGAACGCCTTGCAGCCGCGGTTCAGGCGCATGAGGCGGAAGTGGTGATCATGGATGCCGCGATCACCCCCATCCAGCAGAAAAACCTGGAAAAAGAGCTGAAGGCCAAGGTGATCGACCGTACCGGCCTGATCCTGGAAATCTTCGGCGAACGCGCGGCGACGGCGGAAGGCCGGCTTCAGGTGGAGCTGGCGCATCTGGAATATCAGGCCGGGCGGCTGGTCCGCAGCTGGACCCACCTGGAACGGCAGCGCGGCGGCTTCGGCTTCCTGGGCGGGCCCGGCGAAACCCAGATCGAAACCGACAGGCGGCTGCTGCGCGACCGGATCGCCAAGCTGAAGAAGGAGCTGGAGGCGGTTCGCCGCACGCGCACCCTGCACCGGGCGCGGCGGCAGCGCGCGCCCAATCCCATCATCGCGCTTGTCGGCTATACGAATGCCGGAAAATCCACGCTTTTCAATCGCCTGACTGGTGCCGAGGTGATGGCGAAGGATCTGTTGTTCGCAACGCTGGATCCCACGATGCGCGCCATCCACCTGCCGGGCGCCACGCCAAGCGGAACCAAGGTGATCCTGTCGGACACCGTCGGCTTCATCTCGGACCTGCCGACCGAACTGGTCGCGGCGTTCCGTGCCACGCTGGAAGAAGTGATCGAAGCGGATCTGCTGGTGCATGTGCGCGACCTGTCCCACCCGGATACAGACGCGCAGGCGGCCGATGTGCGCGGAATCCTGGCGTCGCTGGGCGTGCTGGAAGGGGAGGGGCGGGTTCCGCTGATCGAGGCGCTGAACAAGGCGGACAAGCTGGACCCGGAAACCCATGCCGCCGCCATCGAGCGCGCCTCCCGCGATCCGGACGTGATCCTTGTGTCCGCGCTGACGGGGGAGGGCATCCCTGAGCTGAAGGCCCTGCTGGCGCAGCGGCTGCAGGGACCGGGTGACCTGCACGACATCCGCCTGCACCCATCAGACGGCAAGCGGCTGGCTTGGCTGCATGCCCATGGCGAGGTGATCAGCCAGCAGGATGAGGGCGGGCAGATCCGCGTGCAGGTGCGGCTGACCCCGGACGACGAGCGCCGCTTCCGGGCGCTGTGAGGCGGGCCTGTTCAGCCGGGCAGGGCGCCTTTGGCCGATTGCCACAACTGCTCCTGCTCATCCAGTGAAAGAGTTTCAAATCCAGCAACCTGCTCGATTTTCCTGAATCTCTGTTCGAACTTTCGGTTGGCCTGCCGCAGAGCCTCTTCCGGGTCTATCCCCAGCTTGCGGGCATAGTTGGCGGCCGCGAACAGCAGGTCGCCGGCTTCCTCTGCCCTCTGTTCGTCGGTTTCGGCATTGGCCACTTCGTCCAGTTCCTCGTGGATCTTCGCCAGCGGGCCGGATGCATCGGGCCAGTCAAACCCCTTGCGGGCCGCCCGGCTCGCGAGCTTTTCGGCGCGCGTCAGCGCGGGGAGGGCGAGCGCAATCCCGTCCAGTACCGACTGGCGCGGCTTTTCCGCGGCCTTGATCTCTTCCCATGTCGCGCGGACATCCGCCGCGCTTGCCGGGCCGGCATCGGGGCCGAAAATGTGCGGATGCCGCCGCTCCATCTTCACGCAGATCGCATTCGCCACATCGGCGAGCGTGAAATGCCCGGATTCGGCCGCCATCCGGGCGTGGAACACCACCTGAAGCAGCAGGTCGCCCAGTTCCTCGCACAGGTCGGCCATGTCGCCCCGCGCGATGGCGTCGGCCACTTCATGGGCTTCTTCAAGGGTGTAGGGGGCAATGGTCTGGAAAGTCTGCGCCCGATCCCATTCGCAGCCTCCGGGGTCGCGCAGCCGGTCCATGATGTCGGCGAGGCGGCCAAAGGCTTCGAGCGCCTGTTCCCTGTCGGTTCCTGTCATGGCATCCTGCTGGCGATCGAACGGGAGGCCTTCATGCCAGAAGCGAAGACGAAGCCAACGGAAATCTCCGTCGATGCCTATCTGGATGGCCTGGACTCAGACACCCGCCGGGCGGAGGGGAGGGCGCTGGACGCGCTGTTCCGCAGGGTGACCGGGTGGCAGCCCCGCATGTGGGGGCCATCGATCATCGGTTACGGCCGCTACAGCTACACCTATGAAAGCGGGCATTCCGGCGTGATGTGCGCAACCGGCTTTTCGCCCCGCAAGGCCGATCTGGTGCTGTATGTCCTGTCCGATCAGGCGGAAACAGCAGATCTGCTCGGGCGGCTGGGCCGCCACCGAAGGGGGAAGGCCTGCCTGTATCTGAAGCGCCTGTCCGACGCGGACGAAGGCGTGCTGGCCGAGATCATAACCCGGGGCGTGCAGTCCGTTTCACAGCGTTGGCCGGTCGAGCCGTCCTAGGAGGCCTTTGACGCCATCATGGCTTCAAGTTGGGCCTTCATCAGCTGGTGCACATGGTTCACCGCCTTCAAAGGCCTGACCATCACTTTGAAATGGGTAATTTTTCCGTCTGCATCGAAGCGGATCATGTCGATCCCGTTCACCTCGATGCCATCCAGCGTGTTGGTGAATTCCAGGATCGCGCCACTGTCGTTCAGCCATTCACCCACATAGCGGAAGCCTTCGCTGCCCAGCACCTTGTCTGCGCTCGCCAGATATTTGAAGGTGATGTCCCGCCCGCGCTGGGGCGTGTGAACAACCGGGCTTTCAAACACCACGTCCGGATGCAGCATGTCCCACAGGGCCTGCTTGTCGTGCGATTTCAGGATATAGTCGTGCCAGCGATCCAGGCACGCGCGGCTGTGCGATGTGTCTCCCATGTGGGCAGGCTTAGCCGAATGACGCGCCCCGGGGGACTGGCAAAGAGGAGGGTCATTCCCGCCCCATAGCAAGTCCGATAATCTATATTATGTTAAGTTAGATTTGCTGTTCGGCAGCCCCGGCCTGCGTCGTCCGCCACCTGCGCAAGGCTTGAAGGACGCCCCCAGCGCCCCATTCGTTCGCCAAACTCGCCCGTACGCCCGGCATCCCGACAGGCTACGCCCTCGCCGGCATCCGGTTGGAATCATTCACGGCATCCGAAACAGATCGATTCGCGGCCACGCACGGCACAGCCACCTGCGACGACATGTCCCGCCCATTCTCAACCAATCAGATTGGATAAACTGGCCTGAATTCCGGATGAATTCTCGCATTCGGTGGATATGCAGGATGACTTTCTGCATATCCGTAAAACTTCCGAACCAAATTCGTCGGGTTTCATGACTAGACTATTGCATCCGCAGAAACCGCGTCGGATGCAGGAAAGAACAGAACATCCTGCCAAACTCAACATAAGGGTCAGGAGATTCTACGATGCAATGGGGGTTTCAACGCAAACTGTGCCATATTCGCCGCGTCGCGTTTCTGACGGGAACTGCGCTGGCCGCCGGGGCCGTTTCGCCCGCGGCCTTTGCCCAGGCTGACACTGCCGTCGTGCCCGAAGAGGAAATCATCGTGTCAGCGCTTCGCCGCGACACGAACCTCCAGGATACGCCGATCGCCATTTCGGTCGCCACCGGCGTCACGCTGGAACGCAGCGGCACCACCAGTTTCACCGAACTCACCCGCACGGCCCCTTCCCTTCGCATCGTTGATTCCGGCCCCGGCAACCGCCGCGTCCTGATCCGGGGCATCCAGTCCTCCGGCGAGCCAACCGTGGGCGTCTATTACGACGAAGTGCCTGTTTCGGGCTCGGTTTCGACGACATCGGATTCCGCCGGCACCACGCCGGACTTCCGCCTGTTCGACGTGGAGCGGGCGGAAGTGCTGCGCGGACCGCAGGGCACACTGTTCGGCTCCGGCTCGATGGGCGGCACGATGCGCATCATCTTCCAGAAGCCCGACGCCACCGGAATCGACGCCGCCGTCAGCGCCAGCATGAGCAGCGTGAAGGGCGGCAATCCCGGCATGTCGGTCGATTCGATGGTGAACCTGCCAATCGTCACCGACAAGCTCGCGATCCGGCTTGTGGGCAATTTCAACCAGTTCGCCGGCTATGTAGACAACAGCCACTATGGCTATCGCAACATCAACGACGGCCACAGCTATGGCGGGCGCGCCCTGCTCCGCTGGGAGCCGGTCGAGGATCTGACAATCGATCTCGCCGCCTTCTACGAAAAGGTGGCGACGGACAGCCCGCGCTGGATCCAGGAAGTGGGCGAGCTTTATGTCACCAACGGCCGGTCGGAATCCGGCAATTATGACACCAACCGGATCTACTCGGGCACGCTGAAATATGATTTCGGCCCGGTTTCGATGACGGCCATGACCGCCTGGTTCGATCGGGATCGCACCGCTGTGGGTGACGTCTCCGACACCTTCAACGGCCGCGACACGGCTGCCGGATGCCAGCGCTATCTGCTGCTGAACGCCAGGGCCTGCACACCGACAGAGCTTTCCAGCTATCTGACGGCCACGCGTGAAATCCAGACCTCCAGCCTGTGGCAACCGCAGACGGTGAAGAACTGGGTCAGCGAACTGCGCTTCAACTCGACGACGGACGGCCCCTTCCAGTGGACCGTCGGCGCCTTCCATGAAAAGCGCGACACGGTCGTCCGCTCTACCCTTCTGCTGGCCGATCCGCAGACGGGCTGGCTGCTGGATCCGAACGACCCCTACAACATCCGCTATGACCGCACGATCAACGACTATCTGCGCCAGACGGCAGTGTTTGCCGAAATCAGCTACAAGCTGTTCGACCAGCTCACCCTCACGGCGGGCACCCGATACTACAACTTCAAGAAGACGGTGGGCGGCCGGATCGACGTCGGGCAGATCCACTACAGCTCCCGCGTGACGCCCTACACCGAGGTGACGAGCAAGGAAGACGGCTTCATCTACAAGTTCAACGTCTCGTGGGAGGCGAAGGACGGGCTGATGCTCTATGCTCAGGCCGCACAGGGCTTCAGGCCCGGCGGCGTGAACCAGGTGATCGGCCTGCCCGCCGAGCTCGCCGGCTACAGCTCCGACAGCCTGTGGAACTATGAGCTCGGCGCCAAGACGACGCTGGCGCCCGGCGTCTATTTCAATCTCGCCGGCTACCGGATCGACTGGAATGACATGCAGGTGTCGGCCCGGACGGCGGGAACCGGATCGGTGTTCGGCCTGATCTCCAATGTCGGCTCCGCCCGGATCTGGGGTGCCGAGGCTGAATTGTCCGTCCGGATCACGCCGGAACTGTCATTCAACGGAAACCTGGGCTTCACCGATGCGCGGCTTGCCGAGGATCAGGTCAGCACCATCGTCGTGGCCTCGGGCCGGAAGGGTGACAGGCTCGTCGCCGTGCCGCGCTGGACGGCGGGCGCCTCGCTTGAATATCTGAAGTCCGTGGGCGACACGATCGACCTGCTCAGCCGGATCGATTTCGCCCATGTCGGGAACAGCTATTCGACGCTGTCCGAAACCGACATCTATCGCCGGGAAAGCCCGGCCTATCAGATGGTGAATTTCAGGATCGGCCTGCAAGGTGCTGACAATGAATGGAATGCCGCGCTGTTCGTGAACAATGTGTTCGATGTGCTGGCGATCAACAGCATCGGCTCCAGCTCGAACACGGGCGGCCTCACCACGGTTTACAGCACCCCGCCCCGCACCATCGGCCTCAGCCTCGGCCGGCGCTTCTAGCACCGGCCCCTCCCCTGCCGGACCTGCCCGTCGCTTGGGGCGGGCAGGTTCCCAGGCTGGATTTCCTTGAAAGGTGAACGAGATGCGCCCGACGAAACATCTGTCCGCAAAGCTGCTGTGCGCGGCTTCCCTTGTTGCCGCAGCAGCCATCGCGCCGGTCATGGCGGCCACCAACGTCCCTGCCCCGCCCCGCCAGCAGGGCGAGGGCGCCGGCCCCTTCAACCGGATGGTCATCCGCGGCGCCACCCTGATCGACGGCTCCGGTGCGCCGCCGCGCGGCCCCGTCGACATCATCGTGGAACGCAACCGGATCGTGGAAATCCGGCAGGCGGGCACGCCGGGCCTGCCCATGAAGCCCGACCGGGAGCCCCGGACCTTCGACTATGAGCTGGACGCAACCGGCATGTATGTGATGCCGGGCTTCATCGACATGCATGTCCATGCCTCCGGCGACGACAAGGCCCCGGACATGGGCTATTCCTACAAGCTGTGGCTGGCCCATGGCGTGACCACGGTTCGCGGCGTCGGGCTTGCGCCGATGGACATTTCGCTGTCCGAACAGCGCCGCTCCGCCGCGAACGAGATCGTGGCCCCGCGCATCTTCACCTGCGCCCGGGTGGGCGAAGGCAATGGGTGGGCGAAGAAGCCGACCCATACGGCGGACGGCAGCCGGGCCTGGGTGCAGTGGGCGGCCAAGGCCGGGATCGATTGCATCAAGTTCGGCATCGGCGCGGACCAGGGGCCCGAGGCCTTCAAGGCCGCGGTGGACGAAGCGAAGAAGCAGAAGCTGGGCACCACGGCCCACCTGTCCCAGATCGGGGTTGCGCGGATGAACGCGCGTCAGGCCGGCGATGCCGGGCTGGGCACGGTGACGCACTTCTATGGCCACATGGAATCCCTGCTGAAGCGCTACAAGATCCAGCCCTGGAGCACGTCGTACAACTTCAACGACGAGCAATACCGGTTCGCGGAAGTGGCCGACATCTGGGACGAGGTCTATGGCCCTGGCACGGTGGAGTGGCAGGATTATCTGAAGGCCCAGCTGGAACATGGCGTGACGTTCGATCCGACCATGACGATCTATGCCGCAAGCCGGGATCTGATGCGCGCCCGCAACGCCGACTGGCACGACAATTACACGATGCCGCAACTGTGGGAATTCTTCCAGTCTAGCCGGGTGAATCACGGCAGCTACTTCTTTGACTGGACCACGCGCACCGAAGTCCAGTGGCGCAACTTTTACCGGAACTTCATGGCGCTGGTGAACGACTACAAGAACATGGGCGGCCGCGTGACGGTGGGCACCGACAGCGGCTTCATCTTCAAGACCTATGGCTTCGGCTACCCCGAGGAAATGGAGATGCTGCAGGAAGCCGGCTTCAACCCGCACGAAGTGGTGCAGGCCGCGACGCTGAACGGCGCCCTCACCCTCTATGAACCCAAGGGCGTGGTGGACCCGCCGATCGGGCAGGTGCGCGTGGGCAAACTGGCCGACCTGGTGATCGTGAAGGAAAATCCGCTCCAGAACTTCAAGACGCTCTACGGCACGGGAACGCTTCGTCTGAACGAACAGACGCAGAAGCTGGAACGGGTCGGCGGCGTGTCCTACACGGTGAAGGACGGAATCGTATACGACGCCAAGAAGCTGCTGGCAGATGTGGCCCAGCAGGTGCAGGCTGAAAAGGTGAAGCGCGGCTGGCCCGAAAAGGGCGTTCCGCGGAATTGACGAGGGATTGCAGGCCGGCTCCCAGTCGGGTCGCGGCCGGCCTGCCGCAAGAAAGAGAAGGGGATTGCATGCGGACGAAGAACTGGAAGCGGGGGGCGCTGCTGACCGGCGTGCTGGTGGCGATGCAGATGGCGGCGCCCGCCCTTGCCCAGCAGGCCCAGCTGAAGGGCGCCCCGGCGCGCACGGCCGAGGAAAGCATGGGGCCCTTCCGCAAGCTGGTGATCCGCAATGTCACCCTGATCGACGGCACCGGCGCCCCGCCGCGCAGCCGCTTCGACATCGTGATCGAGGGCAACCGCATCACGTCGGTGAAGCAATCCGGCTGGCCGGGCCTGCCCTCCAGACCCGGCCGTGAACCGACGGACGCCGATCACGAGATCGACGGCACCGGCATGTATGTGATGCCGGGCTTCACCGACATGCACGTCCACCTGCCCGGGCCCGACAAGGCGCCCGACGCATCCTATGCCTACAAGCTGTGGCTCGCGCACGGCGTGACGACGGTTCGCGGCGTTCCGCTCGCCGGCAATGATGTCGCGGTTTCGGAAAAGGCCCGCTCTGCCCGCAACGAGATCGCCGCCCCGCGCATCTTCAATTATCAGACGCCCGGTTCAGGCTGGTCCGGCGGCACCGTGGACAGCGTCGCCAAGGCGCGGGCCTGGGTGCAATGGGCCGCCAGGAACGGGATCGACGGCATCAAATTCTTCAACGCCCCCAATGAAACGCCGGAAATCTTCGCCGCGCTGATCGACGAGGCGCACAAGAACCGCATGGGCACCACCGCCCACCTGTCGCAGATGGGCGTCGCCAATTTCAACGCGCGGCAGGCCGCTGCCGCCGGGCTGGACACCATCACCCACTATTACGGGCACATGGAATCGCTGCTGAAGGATCGCACGATCCAGGATTTCCCGCCCGGCTATGATTACAACAACGAGCAGCACCGCTTCGGCGAGGTGGCCGAGATCTGGAACCAGGTTCATGAACCCGGCACGCCGGAATGGAAGGATTATCTGGAAGAGCAGAAGAAGACGGGCGTCGCGTTCGACCCCACCTTCAACATCTATGCCGCCTCCCGCGACCTGATGCGCGCGCGCACGGCGGAATGGCATTCCACCTACACCACGCCGCAGCTGTGGAGCTACTTCCAGTCCTCCCGCGACAATCATGGCAGTTACTTCTTCGACTGGTCGACGGAGAATGAATTCGCCTGGAAGAAATTCTACGGCCGCTTCTTCCAGATCGTGAACGATTACAAGAACATCGGCGGCCGGGTGACGGTGGGAACCGACAGCGGATTCATCTACAAGACCTATGGCTTCGGCTATGTCGAGGAAATGGAGCTGCTGCGCGAAGCCGGCTTCTCGCCGCTGGAGATCGTCCGTTCGGCCACGATGTGGGGGGCCGACAATCTCTACAAGCATCTGGGCGGCAACGCGCCGATGGGTGTGGTGCGGCCGGGCATGCTGGCGGATCTGGTGATCACCAGCGAGAACCCGCTGCAGAACCTGAAGACGCTCTATGGCACCAAGGCGCTTCGCCTGGACGACAAGACCGGCAAGCTGGAACGTGTCGGCGGCGTTCGCTACACCATCAAGGACGGCATCATCTATGATGCGCCCAAGCTGCTGGAGCAGGTGGCCGCCATGGTGAAGGCCGAGCGGGAACGGCTGGGTGCGCCGGTGCCCAACGCGCCGGCGGCAGCCCAACCCTGATGCCCGCAGGCCGGGGCGGATCAGATCGGAATGGCCGTCCCGGACTTCACTTCCTCAAGCACCGCATAGGTGCGGGTTTCGCGCACGCCCGGCATGGTGGTGAGCGAATCCCCGAGGAAGCGGCGATAGGCGGCCATATCGGCCACGCGAACTTTCAGAAGATAATCGAAACCGCCCGCAACCATATGACATTCCATGATTTCAGGCATGCGCTTCATGGCGTCGGCGAACTGTTCGAACACATTGTTGGTCGTCCGGTCGAGCAGCACCTCGATGAACACCAGCAGCGACCGGTTCAGCAGCGCCGGATCGAGCAGCGCGACGATTCCCTTGACATAGCCCTGCTCGCGGAGCTTGCGGAGACGATCGAAGCAGGCGGACGGCGAGATGCCGGATGCCGCCGCCAGTTCCTGGTAGGTAATGCGTCCGTCCGCTTGCAGCGTACGAAGAATATTCCGGTCAATCACATCAAGCATCGAAGATCCTCCGGTATGATCGTCTACAATCGAACGACCGCCGGGGAAAGCCCTTTCAGGGCCGTGGGGAGAGCCGCATGAGCTGGAACAGCCGCAAGACGATCGGATCTGTCGAGGATGTGCATGAACATCATCGGCTCACCCCCACGCTCAGCTGGCCGCACCTCGTCGGGCTGGGCGTCGGCGCCATCGTGGGCACGGGCATCCTCACCCTGATCGGCGTCGGCGCAGACAAGGCCGGCCCCTCGGTGATCCTGTCGTTCGTGATCGCCGGCCTGATCTGCGCCTGCGCCGCGCTGTGCTACGCCGAAATGGCGGTGATGATCCCGGCGTCCGGCAGCGCCTATACCTACAGCTATGTGGTGATCGGCGAGCTTTTCGCCTGGATCATCGGCTGGAGCCTGATCCTGGAATACAGCCTCGTCGTCAGCGCCGTCGCTGTCGGCTGGTCCGGCTATGCCGCTCCGCTGCTGCAATCGACCTTCGGGGTTCCGATGGAGCTGATGCAGGCCCCCGAACTGGGCGGTCTCGTCAATCTGCCGGCCATCCTGATCATCGGTGTCGTCGCGGGCCTGCTGATGGTGGGCACCAGGGAAAGCGCCACGCTGAACGGCATCCTCGTCGTGGTGAAGATCCTGGCGCTGATCGTGTTCGTGGCGGTCGCCCTGCCCGCCTATGATCCGGCAAACCTTTCCCCCTTCATGCCGTTCGGCTTCGGGAAATCCATGGGGGCAGACGGTGTCGAACGGGGCGTGATGGCGGCGGCCGCGATCATCTTCTTCGCCTTCTATGGCTTCGACGCGATCGCCACCGCCGCGGAAGAAACCAAGGATCCGGGCCGCAACCTGCCGCGCGGAATCGTCGGCTCCATGATCGCCTGCATCCTCATCTACATGGCGGTCGCGGCCGTTGCCGTGGGCGCCCTTCCCTTCCAGCAATTCGCCAACAGCCCCGAACCGCTCGCGCTGATCCTGCGCGAGCTGAACAAGCCCTGGGCTGCAACCTATCTCGCCGGCTCGGCGGTGATCGCTCTCCCCACAGTGATCCTCGCCTTTTTTTATGGTCAAAGCCGCATCTTCTTCGTCATGGCGCGCGACGGCTTGCTGCCGCGCGCCATGGCGAAGGTGTCGAAGCGCGGCACGCCAGTGCGGATCACCCTGTTCACGGCGGTCATCGTCGCCGTGATTGCGGGGCTGTTCCCACTGGCGGAGATCGCGGCCCTTGCCAATGCCGGCACCCTGGCGGCCTTCGTCGCCGTCGCCATCTGCATGCTGGTGATGCGCCGCCGCGCGCCGGATGCGCACCGCCTGTTCCGCACGCCCGCCGCCCCGCTGGTGGGCGGAATCGCGATCCTCGGCTGCCTCTATCTGTTCATCAGCCTGCCGGGAACCACGCAGCTCTATTTCCTGATGTGGAACGGGATCGGGCTGGCCCTCTATCTGCTGTTTGCCCACCGGCGCAGCCCCGCACGGTGATAGTTTGTTCGGAGCCATCCAGATTTCCCGAACAGGCTTCGGGTTTCTGAAAAACATGGCAAAAGACTTCCTGTATCGACCTCGTTATATGGAGATCATTCGGTATCGGAGATTTTGATGTCTGCTTCCCCTTCCCGGTCGGCGCCTTCCGGGTCGACTCCATCGCATTCGGCCCTGTCCTGGGATCTGCTGGACGACGGCAAATATGCCGACGAGGCGAGCGTCGTCGGCGACCTGCTCGCGGCGTCGCCGCTGTCCCGTCGGGAACGGCAGGCCATTGTGGCCTCTGCCACGCAACTGGTTGAACAGGCGCGGAAATCGAACAAGAAGCAGGGCGTGGTGGAAAGCTTCCTCCAGCAATTCTCGCTGGGCACGCAGGAAGGTCTGGCGCTGATGTGCCTGGCGGAAGCCCTGCTGCGAATTCCCGATGCCGAAACGCAGAGCCTGCTGATTTCGGAAAAGATTTCCGCCGGAGACTGGGAGGCCCATCTCGGCCAGTCGGACAGTCTGCTGGTGAACGCCTCCACCTGGGGGCTGATGCTGACCCAGCGCTTCGTCGATGTCGATCCCGAAGCAAAGAAGGACCCGGTCGCCTGGATGCGCCGCATCACCGGGCAGCTGGGGCAGCCCGTCGTCCGCACCGCGGTCGGCACGGCCGTGCGCATCATGGGCGAACAGTTCGTGATGGGCCGCACCATCGGCGATGCGCTGAAGCGCGCCGAAAAGGAAAAGACGCTCTGCTCGTTCGACATGCTGGGCGAAGGCGCCCGCACCGAGGCGGATGCCGATCGCTATGAGCGCATCTATGCCGACGCCATCATCGCCGTGGGCAAGGCGCGTGGCCGCGATCTGCCGCCCGAAGACGGGCATGGCGTTTCCGTGAAGCTCTCCGCGCTCTGCCCCCGCTATCAGGCGGTGCAGGAAGCGCGCGTGTGGGATACGCTCTATCCGCGCCTGCTGCGGCTGGCGGAATCGGCCGCCGGCCACAATCTGAACCTCACGATCGACGCGGAAGAGGCGGACCGGCTGGTGCTTTCGCTGAAGCTGGTGGAGCGCCTGTCGCGCGAACCGTCGCTGGGCGGGTGGACGGGCCTCGGCGTGGTGGTGCAGGCCTATCAGAAGCGGGCCGTGCAGGTGATCGGCGCGCTGAAGGCGCTGTCCGAAGCCAGCGGCCGCCGCCTGATGGTCCGGCTGGTGAAGGGCGCCTACTGGGATACGGAAATCAAGCTGGCCCAGATGAACGGGCGGCCGGATTATCCGGTTTTCACCACCAAGCCCGCAACGGACCTCAACTATCTGGTCGCGGCGGAAGCGCTGATCCTGGCGGCGCCACATCTCTATCCGCAGTTCGCCACCCACAACGCCCATACGCTGGTCGCCGTCGGGCAGATGGCGGAGCGGCGCGGCGTCCGCATCGAAAGCCAGCGGCTGCACGGCATGGGCGAGGCGCTCTATGAAGCCGCAGGCCTCGCGCAGAAGGTGCGCGCCTATGCGCCCGTCGGCAGCCATGAGGAACTGCTGCCCTATCTGGTGCGCCGCCTGCTGGAAAACGGCGCCAACTCCAGCTTCGTCCACGCTTTGCTGGATGAACGGGTGCCGGCCTCGCAGGTCGTGGCGGATCCGATTTCCGCAGTCGAAGCGGCGCCCGGGCGGCATCCGAAGATCCCGGCGCCCGCCGACCTTTATGGCCCGCACCGGCTGAACCCGCTGGGCCGGGATTACAGCATCAAGGCCGCGCGCGACCGCGCAGCGGCCGCCACCGCCTCGCTTGCGACGATCGTTGCCGGCCCCATCGTCGGCGGCGAGCTCGTCACCTCGGCGCCCTCCGCGCCGGTCGCCAGCCCTGCCGACGCCACGGTTCTGGCCGGTCTCGTCCACCCGTCGACCGCCGCCGACATCGATCGCGCCGCAACCCTCGCCAAGGCGGCCTTCCCCGCCTGGGACGAAGCGGGCGGCCCCGCGCGCGCGGCCATCCTGCGCCGCACGGCAGACCTGATCGAAACCGACATGGACCGCCTTGTGGCGCTTCTCTCCCGCGAAGGCGGCAAGACGCTGACAGACGGTGTTGCCGAAGTTCGGGAGGCCGTTGATTTCTGCCGATATTATGCCCGTCTTGCAGAGCGCCAATTCGGGGAGGCGAAGGCCCTGCCCGGCCCCGTCGGGGAAAGCAATTCGCTGGCGCTGGCGGGGCGCGGCACCTTCGCCTGCATTTCGCCCTGGAACTTCCCGCTGGCGATCTTCACCGGGCAGGTCGCAG
>ERZ1645185.241-NODE-241-length-23241-cov-5.549642_pt1 | contig 23241 bp, 19 predicted proteins | sample MGYA00575351_ERZ1645185 | MGnify/ENA primary metagenome ERZ1645185 (study PRJEB40838, sample SAMN11284767) | freshwater sediment metagenome | isolation source: river sediment | host: Sediment | place: India: Jana village, Kanpur | collected 2015-12-17 ... | reverse complement strand
AGTGGCCGCGGGCCTCGAGCGCGTCCTCGGAGAGGTCGCTGAAGGTGCGCACGGCGCCTTCGTTGGACGAGGCGAACCACTGCGGCGCCATGGGCTGGCCGGTCACCGGGTCGGTGAAGGTGGCCTGCACGAACTCGGAGCGGTCCGGCTCGGCGCGCGTGACGCCCGAGGTGCTCAGCGAGAGCTCGAGCTTCTGGCGGGCCGTGAGGTCCGACTGCACGAGGAGCTGCGACGAGCGGACGGAGCGCTCGACGTACCGCTGGCGCGCGATCGTGAAGGGGATGCCGAGGTTCTCCGAGAGGCCCTGCTCGCGGCGCGCCTCGGAGTCCATCGTGCGGTTGTAGGTGTTGTTGAGCGCGACGCGGGTGCGGGCGCCGACGAGCGTGCTGAAGTTGGCGAGGCCGCCCCACAGGACGCTGCTGCGGCCGGTGCTGCCCTCGTAGCGGTCGATCTCGCTCGCGCCGCTGCCGGCCTGCGCGATGGCGAGCGCGCGGACCTGGTCGACCTTCGCCTCCTGCGCGTACGAGTACGTGCCCGAGACGAGGTAGCCGATGCGCTGGCCGAAGACGGGGTCGTTGCCGCCGACCGACACCGAGGTCGAGCCGTTGAGGCCGCCCTCCTGCGCCGCCGGCGTCCAGCTGTTGCGAAACTCCGAGACCATCCGGTTGTAGTCCTGCTGGCCCGGGAGTGAGTTGGCGAAGTTGCCGAACTGCTGGATGAAGCCCGGCAGCGCGCGGGCGCCGGCGCCGTTGGCGAAGAGGTCGCCGCCGACGCGGGCCGGCATCAGGACGCGGCGGCCGACGACGGCGTCGCTGCCGCCGGTGCTGGTGCTCACCGCCCAGGTGCGCTGCGCCGGGAACTCGCGGGTCTGGATGTCGACCGACGCGCCGGAGAAGTCGCCCGGCTGGTCGGGCGTGAAGGTCTTCACCGTCGTGATCGTCTGGAGCAGGCCGGTGGGGAAGAGGTCGAGCGGCACGACCTTCTTCTCGGGCTCGGGGCTGGGGATGCGGGCGCCGTTGAGCGAGGTCTGCGTGTACCGGTCGCCGAGGCCGCGGACGAAGACGTACTTGCCGTCCTGCACGCTCACGCCCGAGACGCGGCCGACCGCCTGCGCGGCGTCGCCGTCGGGGCTCTTGGCGATCTGCTCGGCGGTGATGCTGCTCACCACGTTCACCGAGTTCTTCTGCTGGTCGAGCGCCTCGTTGACCGAGCCGCGCTCCGACTGCGCGGTCACGACCTGCGCGGTCAGCTGGACGCTGGCGGCGGCGAGCGAGACGTCCTGGACGAGGACCTTGCCGCCCTCGAGGTAGAGGCCAGTGATCGTCTTGGGCGCGTAGCCGATGCGGCGCACCTGCAGCGTGACGGTGCCGGCCGGGACGTTGTTGATGGTGAAGCGGCCGTCCACGCCCGACATGGTGCCGATCGTGGTGCCGACCACCTGCACGCCGGCATCGGTGAGGCCGGCGCCGCTGGCGGCGTCGATGACGCGGCCGACGACGCGGCCGACGGTGGGGGCCTGCGCGCCGGCCAGGGCCGGCAACGCGAGCGCGAGGAGGAGCGAGGTCAGGATCTTCGGAACACGGCGCATGGGCGTCTCGTGAGGTTTGATGGCGTTCGGGTCCCCCCGCACGGGGCGAGGGGCACGCATCAAAGCTCCGAGGGGCCCGTACCGGGCAACGCACGGAACGGCAACGGATGTGTAACGGCGGAGGGGCGCCGTGTAACGGCGCGGAGGGCGCCGGGCGCCCCTCGCTGGCTCAGGCCGTGTGGCCCGGCTCCTCGGACGGGAACAGGGCCGTGATCGTCGAACCGACCCCCGGTTCGCTCTCGGCGCGCACGCGCCCGCCGTGCGCCTCCACCAGGTGACGGACGATGGCGAGGCCGAGGCCCGTGCCGCCCTGCTCGCGGCTGCGGCCCGGGTCCACCCGGTAGAAGCGCTCGAAGATGCGGGGCAGGTGCTCGGCGGGGATGCCGACGCCGGTGTCACGGACGCCGACGATCACGCCGCGCTCGTGGCGCCGCGAGAAGAGCACGACTTGGCCGGCGGCGGTGTGGCGCACCGCGTTGTCCACGAGGTTCCCCAGCACCTGCCGCAGCGCGGTGGGGTCGGCGAAGACCGTCGCGGCGTCGGGGGCGATCTCGGTGCCGAGCACGAGGCCCTTGGCGATGGCGGCGTCGCGCGCGGCGGCGAGCACGTCGCTGGCGACGTTCGCCAGCGTGATGGGGGCCGGATTCGGGACCCACCCGCCCGACTCGATGCGCGAGAGGTCGAGCAGGTCGTCCACGATGCGCTGCATGCGCCGGGTGTTGCCGAGGATGCGCTCGGCGAAGCTGCGCCGCATCTCGAACGGGACGTCCTCGTCGGCGAGCGTCTCGGCGAAGCCGCCGACGATGGTGAGCGGGGTGCGGAGCTCGTGCGAGACGTTGGCGACGAAGTCGCGGCGCACGGCCTCGAGGCGCCGGACGCGCGTGAGGTCGAAGAGCGCCAGCACGGCGCCGCCCTCGTGGAGCGGGCGCGCCGTGACGTTGAGGGTGCGGCCCGAGATCACCACCTCGGCCCCCTCGGTGACCTCGCCGGCGAAGGCGGCGAGCAGCGCGTCGCGCAGCACCACCTCGCGGGGCAGCTGGTCGGCGGGGAAGGGGAGCGGGGCGCGGGCGCCGAGCAGGCGCCGGGCGGTCTCGTTGATGCGCACGACCTGCTGCGAGGTGTCGACCGCGATCACGCCCTCGTTGAGCGACTCGGTGAGCTGCGAGAGCAGGGTCTCGTCCTCCTCGAGCGCGCGGAGGCGGGCGGAGAGCTGCTCGGCGAGCTCGCGGAGGGCGGTCGCGAGCTCGCCCACCTCGCCCGGGGCGCGCAGCGTCGGGCGGCGCGCGAGGTCCCCGTCGGCGATGGCCTGGGCCACGTCGCGCAGCTCCTCGATGGGGCGCGACACCGAGCGCGAGAAGAGGAACGCGATGGCGAGCGCGCCCACGAGCGCCACGAGCGACGCGCCGAGCACGTTGAGGCGGGCGGCGCGGACGATCGCGGAGAGGTTGGCGGTGGGGAGCGAGACGCGCGCGACGCCGCGGCCCTCCACGGGCACCGCGACATAGAGCTCCTCGTCGCCGGTGGAGGGCGAGGGGCGTTCGGCGTGGCCCACGCGCCCCGCGAGCGCGGCGGCCACCTCGGGACGCGCCGCGTGGTTCTGCAGCCCGGCGAGTCCGTCGCCGTCGAACTCCGAGTCGCCGATGACGACGCCGTCGGGGCGCACGAGCGTGACGCGGCGGCCGAGCGACGCGCCGCTGCGGTCGGCGAGCGAATCGGGGAAGGCCGCGTCACGCTGCCAGAGCGTGCCGACGAGCCGCGCCTCGCGCGCGAGGAAGCTGGTGGCGTCGTCGCGCAGGCGCGCGCCGATCTGCCGGTCCACCACCGAGATGATGAAGACCGCGAGGAAGCCGACGACGAGGAGCGCGCCGAGGAGGAGGCGCTGGGTGAGCCGCACGGCGGCCTCAGCCCTCGCGGGCGCCGGGGTTCTTCAGGCGGTAGCCGAAGCCGCGGACGGTCTCGATGAGGTCGCCGGCGGGATGCAGCTTGGTGCGCAGCCGCTGGATGTGCATGTCGACGGTGCGCGTCTGGATGTCGGGGGCGGCGTCCCAGACGGTCTCGAGCAGCTGTGACCGGCCCTGCACGCGACCGCGGCGCTCGGCGAGCGTGAGCAGCAGCTTGTACTCGGTGGGGGTGAGCTCGACCTCGTGGTCGTTCACCGTGACGCGGTGCGCCGAGCGGTCGACGCGGATGGGACCGATCGTGAGGAGGTCGGCGTGCTCGGCGGCCCCGCCGAGTCGTCGGAGGATCGCGCCGACGCGCAGCACGAGCTCCTGCGGCGAGAAGGGCTTGGTGAGGTAGTCGTCCGCGCCGAGCTCGAGGCCGCGGATGCGGTCGGGCTCCTCCTTGCGCGCGGTGAGCATGAGGACCGCGACGCCGGCGGTCGACTCCTCCTCGCGGAGGCGGGCGAGGACGTCGAAGCCGGACATGCCCGGGAGCATGAGGTCGAGGACGATGAGCGCGGGCTTCTCGCGCTTGGCGAGCGCGAGGGCGTCCGAGCCCGAGGAGGCGCTCGAGACCTTGTAGCCGGCCTTGGCGAGGTGGTAGACGACGAGCGCGACGATGTCGGGCTCGTCGTCGACGACGAGGATGCGTTCGGCGTTGGCCGGCGCAGCGGTCACGCGGGGCTCCCGTGCAGGCGGCGCGCGATGGAGGCCAGCAGCAGGTCGATGGCCACGGCGTTCTCGCCCCCGCGGGGGATGACGAGGTCGGCGTAGCGCTTGGACGGCTCGACGAACTGCAGGTGCATCGGCTGCACCGTGTTGAGGTACTGCTCGAGGATCTCCTCGAGGGGACGGCCGCGCACCGCCATGTCGCGGCGGATGCGGCGGATGAGGCGGATGTCGGCGTCGGTGTCGACGAAGACCTTCACGTCGCAGGCGCGGCGGACGCGTTCGTCGACGAGGAGGAGGATGCCGTCGATGACGATGACGTCGGCGGGCGCGATGCGCACCGTCTCCGGCGCGCGGGCGTGCTGCACGAAGTCGTAGACGGGCTTGTCGATCGCCTCGCCGCGGCCGAGCGCGGCGAGGTGCTCGGCGAGGAGCCCGGTGTCGAAGGCGTCGGGATGGTCCCAGTTGACGCGCCGCCGCTCCTCGAGGGTGAGGTGCCGGTGGTCGCGGTAGTAGGCGTCCATGTCGATGAAGGCGGCCTGGGCGCCCTTGAGCGATTCGGCGACACGGCGCGCGACGGTGGACTTGCCCGAGCCGGTGCCGCCGGCGATGCCGATGATGAGCGGTTTCATGACGTGCGAAAGGGGTGCGGGCGCACGCGGGGAAGATGCCGCGCGCCGGAGAGTCGGTGCAGTCCCGGACCGGTCACGGTCGTGTATCGGGGCTGGTGCAAGTTGGGGGCGGTCCCGTGAGCGCGTCAACGCGCCTCCCTCCTATTGAGCGGGCCGGGCGGCTAGACTTCGGGGATGGCCATTCCCCGCCGATTCACGACCCTGCTGGCGCTCGTCGCCGCCGGGGCCATCGCGCCGCCCGCGGTCGCCCAGGACCGGGTGGAGCTGCAGCTGCTCGCGACCACGGACGTCCACGGGCGCCTGCGGGCCTGGGACTACTTCGCGAACGTCGAGGACCCGTCACGCGGGCTGAGCCGTGCCGCGACGATCGTCGATTCCGTCCGGAAGGCCGCGCCGGGGCGCGTGCTGCTGGTGGACGCGGGGGACCTCCTGCAGGGCAACCCGATGACGTACGTGGCGGCGCGCATCGACTCGCTCGCGCCGCACCCGGTGGTCGCGGCGATGAACGCGATGCGGTACGACGCCGCGGCACTCGGCAACCACGAGTTCAACTACGGTCTGGGGATCCTCGACCGGGCGACGTCGCAGGCGCGCTTCCCGTTCCTCGCGGCCAACGTCGAGCGGCTCGACGGCGGGCGCGAGTACGCCGCGATGCGGATGGTGACGCGCGCCGGGGTGAAGGTGGCGATCATCGGCGCGACGACGCCGGGCGCGAACGTCTGGGACCGTGACCACCTCGACGGCCGCCTGCGGGTGCACGACATCGTGCGCGCACTGCCGGCGCAGGTGCAGGGCGCGCGACGCGACGGCGCCGACGTGGTGGTGGTGGTCGCGCACTCCGGGCTCGACGGCGAGGCGTCGTACGACACGGCGAGCACGGGCTTCGGCGGCGAGAACGTGATGGCGCGCGTCGCGCGCGAGGTGCCGGGCATCGACGTCATCGTCGTGGGGCACTCGCACCGCGAGGTCGGCGACACGACGATCAACGGCGTGCTGGTGGTGCAGCCGAAGAACTGGGCGACGAGCGTGTCGGTGGCGACCCTGGCGCTCGAGCGGCGGGCCGGCGCGTGGACGGTGACCGGCAAGCGCGGCCGGCTGGTGCAGGCCGCCGGCCATCGCGAGTCGCCGGCCGTCGTGAAGGCGGTGCGGCGCGCGCACGCGGCGGCGGTGCGCTACTCGACCACGGTGATCGGGCGCACGGGCGCGGCCTGGCGCACCGACTCGGCGCGCCTGCAGGACACGCCGCTGATCGACCTGATCCAGGAGGCGCAGCTGCGCGTCACGGGGGCCGATCTCAGCGTGGCGGCGGCCTTCTCGCTGGACGCGCGGCTCGAGCCCGGGCCGGTGACGGTCGCGCAGATCGCGCGCCTCTATCCGTACGAGAACACGCTGAAGTCCATCCGGCTGAGCGGCGCGCAGGTCCGCGCCTTCCTCGAGCACAGCGCGCGCTACTTCGTGGTGGAGGGCGATGGCCGCGGCGGGCTGCGTGCGCGGCCCGATGCGCGCATCCCCGGCTACAACTACGACATCCTCGCCGGGGCGGACTACACGATCGACCTCTCGCGGCCCGCCGGCTCGCGCATCACTGCGCTGACGTTCCGCGGCCGCCCGGTGGCGGACACCGACAGCTTCACCGTCGCGATCAACAACTACCGCGCGGGCGGCGCCGGCGGGTACCGCATGGTGCAGGGCGCGCCGGTGGTGCGCGAGTGGCCGGTGGAGATCCGCGACCTGCTGATCGAGGAGGTGCGGCGGCGGGGCACGATCGAGCCCGCCGACGTCTTCCGGCGCAACTGGACGCTGTTGCCGCCGCGCCGCGCGCTGCGCGTCATCGCGTTCAACGACTTCCACGGCGCCTTCGACAAGAAGCCCGACGGCCGCGACGGCAACCGGGGCGGGTCGGCGGAGCTCGCGGCGATGATCGCGCGCGCGAAGTCGGACTGCGCGCCGGGATGCATCCCGCTGGTGCTGCACGGCGGCGACCTCTTCCAGGGCACGCCGGCGTCGAACCTCGCGTTCGGCCGCACGGTGGTGCCGATCCTCGAGGCGTTCGGCGTGGCGGCCGGGGCGCTGGGCAACCACGAGTTCGACTGGGGACAGGACACGCTGCGCGCGCGGCTCGGCGAGCTGCGCGCGCCGGTGCTCGGCGCCAACGTCACCTACGCAGACGGCCGCGACGTGCCGTGGATCCCGGACGACACGCTCCTCGTGGTCGAGGGGATGCGCGTGGGCGTGGTCGGCATCGCCGACCCGGCGACGCCGCGCACGACGATGCCGCGCCACGTCGCCGACCTGCGCTTCACCGACCCGGTGCCGGTGATCCGGACGCGCGCGGCGGCGCTGCGCGCGCGCGGCGCCGAGGCGGTGGTGGTGGTGGCGCACCTCGGCGGCTTCTGTGACCGCAACGACCCCGACCAGTGCAACGGCGAGATCTTCGACCTCGCGCGCGCGCTGGCGCCGGGCGAGGTGGACGCGATCGTGAGCGGCCACACGCACTCTCCGGTGGGCACCATCGTGAACGAGATCCCGGTGGTGCAGGCGCGCTCCAGCGCCCGCGCGCTCGGCATCGTCGACCTCGCCCCGCGCGGCGCGCGGCCGACGCGGCCGGTGCTGTGGAGCGTGACGAGCGACAGCATCACGCCGGACCCCGCGGTGGCCGCCCTCGTGGCGCGCGCCAACGCCGCCGTCGCCGTCCGCATCAAGGCACCCGTCGTGGAGGTGGCCGAGCGGCTGCCGCGCGAGGGTGACCAGTACGCGCTGGGCAACCTCATCGCCGACGCGCAGCGGATCGCGGGGGGCGGCGACCTCGCGGTGATGAACAACGGCGGCATCCGCTGGGAGCTGCGCGCGGGGACCGCCACCTGGGGCGACCTGTACGAGATCCAGCCGTTCGGCAACCGCCTCGTGGCGGTGAACATCCGGGGGGCCGCGCTGCGCGCGTACCTCGAGGGCCTCGTCGGAGGCTCCAGCGTGCGCTTCCACCTCAGCGGTGCGCGCGTGACGTACGACCCGTCGGCCCCGCGCGGCCAGCGGCTGCGCGAGGTGCGGTTCGCCGACGGCTCGCGCCTCGACGACCGCCGCCGCTACCGCGTGATCATGACGGACTTCCTCGCATCCGGCGGCGAGGGCGCGACGCTCGCGCGCGAGGCCGTGGTGGAGGAACTCAACCGCATCGACCTCGATGCCCTCGTGGACCACCTGCGGGCCCAGCCCGGCGGACGGCTCGTGCCGTCGGCCGCGCTCAAGGCCCCGCGCTTCATCCCCATCCGATGACTGACCTGCGTGTCTTCGTGAACTCCGCCGGCGTGACGGTGCCGGCGGGCAGCACCGTGATCGACGCCGTCGCCGCCTTCGATGCCGCCGCGGCCGCCGAGGTCCGGGCCGGCACCCGCGCCGTCGCCGACAGCCGCGGCATCGTGGTCCCGTCCGACACGCCGCTCTCGGGCGGCTACGTGATGCGGCTCGTCTCGGCGCGGCAGAAGGCCGGCGCCGCCGGGGACGAATGACCGTCCTCACGACCGACCTGCTCCGCCGGATCCCCAAGGCGGAGCTGCACTGCCATCTCGACGGCTCGGTGCGCCCGCAGACGCTGCTCGAGCTCGCGCGCGAGCAGCGCAAGGCGATGCCGCGCGACGACGCCGAGGCGCTGCGCGACTACATGCGCGTGGACGACGCGCGAAACCTCGAGGAGTACCTCGAGCGCTTCTCCATCACGCTGAGCGTGATGCAGCAGGCCGAGGCGATGGAGCGGATCGCGTACGAGCTCGCCGAGGACTGCGCGAAGGAGGGCGTCCGCTACCTCGAGACGCGGTACGCGCCGATCCTCAACATCCGCGACGGCCTTACGATGGAGCAGGCGGTGGAGGCGCCCCTGCGCGGCCTGCGCCGCGCGGAGCGGGACTTCGGCATCGTCTCGCGCGTGATCGTCTGCGCCATCCGCAACATGCCGCCGAGCGCCTCGCTCGAGGCGGCGTGGACGGCGGTGGACTTCAAGGGCGAGGGCGTCGTGGGGTTCGACCTCGCGGGGGGCGAGATCGGCAACCCTGCCTCGCTGCACGCGCCGGCCTTCCACCACTGTCTCGAGCACGGCCTGCCCTGCACCTGCCACGCCGGCGAGGGCGACGGCGCCGCGTCGGTGGCGCTCGCCATGCACACCTGCCACGCGCACCGCATCGGCCACGGCACGCACCTCATCGACGACCCCGTGCTGATGCACGAGGCGATCGAGAAGGGGATCGCGATCGAGTGCTGCCTCACGAGCAACGTGCAGACGCGGGCGACGGCCTCCTACGAGACGCATCCGCTGCGGCGCTACTTCGAGGCGGGGCTGCAGGTGTCGATCAACACCGACAACCGCCTGATGAGCGGCACCGACCTGGTGACCGAGTACGGGATGGCGGCGCGGCACCTCGACTTCACGTTCGACGAGCTGCTGCGCCTGGCGCGGCAGGGGTTCACCAACGCCTTCCTCCCCACCGACGAGCGGGTCGCGCTGGTGGAGCGGATCGACGCCGAGATGGCCGCGCTGCGGCAGGAGGTCGCGTGAGCGACGGGATGACGTGGGGCCGCGCCGACGCGCTCGCGGCCGCGGACGCGGTGCGCGGGCGGCTGGGGGTCGGGACGCCGGCCGCCGCGATCGTGCTCGGCTCCGGTCTCGGCGCGCTCGCCGACCGCGTGCGGGACGCACGGCGGGTGCCGTACGGCGAGATCCCGGGCTTCCACGCGCCGAAGGTCGTGGGGCACCGCGGCGAGCTGATCCGCGGCACGCTCGGCGGCCGCGAGGTGCTGCTGCTGGCCGGCCGGTTCCACATGTACGAGGGGCACGACGCACGCGAGGCGGCCTTCCCGGTGCGCGTCGTGCACGCGCTCGGTGCCCGCACGCTGTTCGTCTCCAACGCCGCCGGCGGCATCCGCCGCACCTTCAAGCCGGGCGACCTGATGGTGATCGCGGACCACATCAACCTGATGTTCCGCAATCCGCTCATCGGCGCCGCGGAGCCGGGCGAGACGCGCTTCCCCGACATGAGCGCGCCGTGGAGCCCGCGGCTGCAGGCGCTGCTCGAGACGGCGGCGCGCGAGCAGGGGATCCTGCTGCAGCGCGGCGTCTATGCCGGGCTGCTGGGGCCGACCTACGAGACGCCGGCGGAGATCCGGATGCTCGAGCGGATCGGCGCCGACGCGGTGGGGATGAGCACCGTGCCGGAGGTCATCGTGGCGCGCGCCCTGGGGATGGAGACGGCGGGGATCTCGCTGATCACCAACCCGGCGGCCGGCATCTCGGTGACGCCGCTCGACCACGCCGAGGTGGTCGAGGTGGGGAAGCAGAGCGGCGAGGCGTTCTGCGCGCTGGTGGAGCGGTTCGTCGCGGCGCTGTGAGTGCCGGGCCGGTCAGCGGCTCGGCGGCGAAGGCGGCAGCGCCGCGAGGCGCGCCTTGAACGCCTGGAAGTTGGGCGTGTCACGGGTGAGGCCCTTCAGCTGCTCGGGCGGGTAAGCCGCGATGCGCTGCCGGGCGGCGGCGATGCGCGACTCCTCCAGCGGATGCGACCGGAACCAGGTCTCGAGCGCGTCGGGCTTGGTCTTCCGCTCGTCGAGCAGGATCTGGAACATCTCCGGGATACCCGTGGGGTCGATGCCGGCCTTGATGACGTACTCGACGCCGACCATGTCCGCTTCGTCCTCGTCGCTGCGCGAGAAGCTCGCGAAGGCGGCGTTGGCCCCGAGGCCGATGACGGCCTGGCTGGCCTCGCTGTTGCAGATGCTCGTGAGGACGCAGACGGCGGTGAGGCCGACGTTGGTCCCCTGGGCCTTCTGCATCTGCTGGACCGAGTGGCGCATGGTGACGTGGCCGATCTCGTGGCCGAGCACGCCGGCGACCTGCGCCATGTTGGTCGCGCGCTCGATGAGCCCGCGGTTCATGTAGATGAAGCCGCCGGGGACCGCGAAGGCGTTGACGTCCTTGCTGTCCACGATGAAGAACTGCCAGTCGAGGTTCCGGCTGTCGGCGATGCGGGCGATCGAGTCGCCGAGTACGTTGATGTAGCGATTGAGCTCCGGGTCCTGCACGAGCGGGAGCTCCCGCGAGATCTGCTGGGAGTAGTTGGCGCCCATCTCCACCTCCTGCTGGGTGGAGACGGCGCAGCCGCCGACGAGGGCCGCGAGAGCGATTACCGAAAGCGTACGCATGAGAATATTGACCCTAGCGAGGGACCTGACACGCCGCAAGGCGCGTGAGCGGAGCGGACTCTTCGTGGCGGAGGGGATCCGCACCGTGGAGGAACTGCTGGCGTCGAACCTGCGCGTGACGGGGGCGCTGACCTGCGACCTGCTCGACCGCACGCCCCGCGGCGCGGTGCTGGCGGCCCAACTGCACGCGCGCGGCGTGGATGTGGTGCGGGTGAGCGAGCGCGAGTTCCTGTCGGCCACCGACACCGAGCAGCCGCAGGGGGTGCTGGCGATCGCCGAGCAGCCGCAGGACGCGCTCGAGACGCTGGTGCTCCCCGCGACGGCCCGGCTGCTGGTGCTGGACGGCGTCCAGGACCCCGGCAACGTCGGCACGCTGCTCCGCACCGCATCGGCGCTCGGCGCGCACGCGACCTGCGTGCTGCCGGGGACGGCCGACCCGTGGAACGCGAAGGTCGTGCGCAGCGCGGTCGGGATCCAGTTCCGCCACCGCACCATCTGTTGTACCGAGGAGCAGCTGACCGCGTTCCTCGCGGGGCACGGGGTGCCGCTCTGGGGGACGGCCGCCTCGGGGCGCCCGGTGGAGACGCTCGTCCCGCCCGCCCGGCTGGCGCTGGCGGTGGGGAACGAGGGGGCGGGGCTCAAGGCGTCGGTCCGTGACGCCTGCGCGGAGCTGGTCGCCTTACCGATGGCCCCGGGGGCGGAATCGCTCAATGTCGCGGTGGCCGCCGGGATCGCCCTCTACGCCCTGAGACCCCGTTCGTGAGCCTCCTCGTCTTCCTGCTCGGCGCCAGCATCGGCTCGTTCCTCAACGTCTGCATCTCGCGCTGGCCCGCCGAGCTCTCGGTGGTGAGCCCGCGCTCCCGCTGCCCGCGCTGCGAGCGGCAGATCGCCTGGTACGACAACATCCCCCTGCTCAGCTGGGTGCTGCTGCGCGCCAAGTGCCGCGGCTGCGGGCTGCCGATCAGCGCGCAGTATCCCGCGATCGAGTGCGCCACCGGGCTGCTGTGGCTCGGCGCCTTCGTCTGGTACGGCCCCACGCTCACGATGCTGCGCCTCGCGATCGCGGCGACGATCCTGCTCGGCATCGCGATGACCGACGCGCTGCACTACGTCATCCCCGACGGCTTCACGGTGACGGGCTTCCTGCTCGCGATGCTCTTCCCGCTGCCGGCGCTCGTGCTGGGCGAGCCGGGGCCGTTCGCCGGCCCATGGGACGCGCTGGTGGGGGCGTGCACCGGCGCGGGGATCATTGCCATCGTCGGCTGGCTCGGCGAGGTGGCACTGAAGAAGGAGGCGATGGGGCAGGGGGACGTCACGCTGATGGCGTTCGTCGGCGCGATGACGGGACCAGGGCGGGCGCTGCTCACGGTCTTCGTCGCCGCGGCGATCGCGTCGGTGGCCTTCCTCGCGCTGGTGGCGCCGGTGGCGTGGCTGCGCGCGCGCCGCGCCGGCCGCGCGTTCGAGCTCCCGCTCGTGCCCTTCGGCGTCTTCCTCGCGCCCGCCGGTCTCGTCACGCTGCTCTGGGGCGATGCGTTGATCGCCTGGTACCTCTCCACGATGGTCGGCTGAGGCCGGCCGCCACTCCGCTCCCGCGATGCCCCTCCGCCTCCGTCCGCTCGTCCCGCTGCTCCTGCTGCTCGCCGCCGCCTGCGCCAGGGAGGCGCCGGAGTACGAGGGGCCGTACGCCCGGCAGGTGCGCAAGGCGATCCCGATGCTCGAGGAGTCCTCCGGCCTCACGTTCAAGGCGCTGCCCGTGCTCCAGGAGCGCACGCGCGACGAGGTGCGGACCTTCATCGAGCGCGCGTTCAACGAGCAGCTGACGCCGCTGGAGCTCGCGGGGGCGCAGGAGGCGTACCGCCGCTTCGGCCTGCTGCCCGACACGCTCGACCTGCGCGCCTTCTTCGTCGACCTGCTCACCGAGCAGGTGGCCGGCTACTACGACCCCGCGACGAAGACGCTCTACGTCGTGAAGGACGCGGCGCCGGAGATCCGCGAGGTGACCATCGCGCACGAGCTGATGCACGCGCTGCAGGACCAGCACACGCGCATCGACTCGGTGCACACGCTCAAGGGCGACAACGACCGCATGGTGGCGATGCAGTCGGTGATCGAGGGCCAGGCGACCTACGAGCAGATGGTGATGATGACCGGCGGCAGCGACATGAACCTGCGCATCCCCGGCGGCTGGGACCGCGTGCGCGACATGATCCGCGCGGGGCAGTCGTCGATGCCGAAGTTCGCCAACGCGCCGCTGCTGATCCAGGAGACGATGCTCTTCCCGTACCTGAGCGGCGCGGAGTTCGTGCGCCAGTTCAAGCGCGCCCGGTCGGGCCAGACGCCGTTCGCGCCGTTCGCGGCCTCGACGGAGCAGGTCCTGCATCCCGAGAAGTTCCTCGACTCGATCCCCGACGTCCCCACGCGCGTGACGCTCGCGCCGTCGCGCGCGGGCTCGCCGATCCACGAGGACAACCTCGGCGAGTTCGAGACGCGCCTGCTGGTCTACCAGCACCTCAAGGACCAGGGGCTCTCGGTGACCGCGGCGAGCGGCTGGGACGGCGACCGGTACCAGGTCGTGAACACCGCCGGCGGGTCGGCGCTCGGCTGGGTGACCGTGTGGGACTCGGCGGTGGACGCCGCGGAGTTCCGCGACGTGATGGAGCGCGTGGTGGAGAAGCGGTACGGCCTTCCCGCGCGGAGCGGCGGGGCGGGTGACGAGCGTCGCTGGACCGCCAAGGGGCGGCGCGTGTCGCTCACGCAGGGCGAGGTCGCCGGCCGGCCGGCGGTCTTCCTGGAGGACGTGCCAGCCGGCGTCGCGGGCCGCGTGATCGCGCCCGCCGCCGTCACCCTGCAGGAGCCCTGATGCAGGGCGACCGCGTCGAGGTCGAGACCCCCGAACTGGTCGTCGTCTCGTACGACCTGGCCGGCGTGGGCTCGCGCATCGCCGCGGCCCTCATCGACGCCCTCGTCTGCCTCTTCGCGATCTTCGTGGTCGCCGTGCTCGCGGCGATGGCGCTGCCGCGCACGCTCGCCGAGCGCGCCAGCGCCGACGTCTTCACGGGCTGGGCGGTGGCGGTCATCATGCTGGCGCAGTTCGCGGTGCTGTGGGGCTACTACGTGCTGTTCGAGGCGCTCGCCGATGGCCGGACCATCGGCAAGCGCGTGATGCGCCTGCGCGTCGTCCGTGACGGCGGGCTCTCGGTGACGTTCGGCGCGTCCGCCGTGCGCAACCTGATGCGCGTGATCGACATGCAGCCGGGCTTCACCTACGTGGTCGGGATCCTCTCGATGATCCTGAACAAGCAGGGGAAGCGGCTGGGCGACCTGGCGTCGGGGACGCTGGTGGTGCGCGAGGCGCTGCTCCCGACGCTGCCGGCGGCGGCCGCCGCCGCGCCGGTGGCCGGCGCGCCGGCGCGGCCGGCCGAGCTCTCGGACGCGGAGTTCGCGCTGCTGGAGCGGTTCGTGGAGCGCCGCGCCGACCTCGACGCGGCGCGCCGGGCCGAGTTCGTCGCGCAGCTCGGCGAGCGCTTCGCGCCGGCGCTGCGTCCCTGGAGCGAGGCTGCGCCGCTCGCGCGACTGCTCCGCCTGCACGAGGCCGAGCGCGACGCGCGCGCGCGCGGCGCGGCGGTGCGCCACGACACCGGCGCCGCGCGCGAGCGGCACGCGATCGTCGCGGCGAACGCCGCGCGCTGGAGCGCGTTCGCGGGCCGCCTCGCCGTGGCCCAGCGGGGCGGCCTTCGCTCGCTCGGCGAGGACGGGGTGCGCGAGTTCGTGCAGGAGTACCGCGAGCTCACCGCCGACCTCGCGCGCCTGCGCACCGCCACGCAGGGGGGCGAGAGCCGCGAGCTGTTCTACCTCAACCGCCTCGTCTCGGGCGCGCACAACCTGCTGTACCGCCGGCGCGGCATCGCCCCGGCCGCGGTCGTGCGCTTCCTGTTCTTCACCGTGCCGCAGGAGATCCGGCGGTCGTCGCGCGCCATCCTCCTCGCCGCGGCGCTGCTCTTCGTGCCGATGGCGGTGACGGGCGTCGCGGTGGTCCGCGAGCCCGAGTCGGCCGTGGCGTTCCTGCCGCCCGCGATGCTCGACCGCGCCGACGACGGCGTCCGCGCGGCGCGCATGGGCGAGGGGTACGTGGACGTGCCGGAGATCTACCGGCCCACCATGGCCACCGGCATCATCGCCAACAACATCCAGGTGGCCTTCCTCGCCTTCGCGGCGGGCATCACGGCGGGCGTGCTCACCTGCTGGGTGCTCGTGAGCAACGGGCTGAGCATCGGCGCGGTGCTCGGGCTGTACTTCTCCAAGGGCATCGGCGCGCTGATCGTCGCGTTCATCGCGCCGCACGGCGTGCTCGAGCTCACGGCGATCTGCATCGCGGGCGGCGCGGGGCTGCTGCTCGGCGCGGCCTTCTTCGTGCCGGGCGACCGGCCGCGCCGCCGCGCGCTGGTGGAGAACGCGCGGCGCGCGGTCACGCTCGTCGCGGGCGCGACGCTGCTCCTCGTCGTCGCCGGGCTCATCGAGGGCTTCGTCTCGCCGATCGCGTGGTGGCCGCTCGAGCTCAAGCTCGTCGTCTCGGCGGTGACGGCGGTGCTGCTCTGGCTCTACCTGCGGCAGGGGGGCGCGCTCACAGCGCGCCCCGTCCCTTCAGCTCCAGGTAGCGATTGACCACGCTGGCGGTCATCACGCTCGGGCTCACGTCGAGCACCACCGCCCCCGCCCGCCGCATCCGCTCCAGCGCCTCCTCTCGGCTCTCCACCAGCTCCGCCGCCGCGGCCCGCTCGTAGAGCGTCGCGTCGCTCCCGGTGGCGCCCGGCACCGCGAGCGCGTGCAGCGGGTCGTTGCGCAGCGCCACCACCAGCACGAGGTGCCGCGCGCTGCCGCGCGCCACGTGGGCGAGCAGCGCGCGCGAGGCGCGCACCCCCAGCACGTCGGTGTAGAAGACGATCAGCGCGCGCTTGCGCTGGTGCGTGGCCAGGAAGCGGAAGGCCGAGGCGTAGTCGGGCTCGCGCGGCGACGCGGTCACCGGCACGTAGGCGTCGCGCACCGCCTGCAGCGCGCCGCGGCTCCGCTGGGCCGGCACGAAGGCGCGGATCGCGTCGTCGAACACCAGCGTGCCCACGCGGTCGCCGGCCGCGGCCGCGATGTCGGTGAGGATGAGCGACGACGACAGCGCCTGCTCGAAGCGCGAGAACTCGCCGGCGAGCTGGGTCATCCCGCGGCCGGCGTCGACGAGCGTGAGCACCGTCTGCGCGCGCTCGATGGTGAACTCGCGCGTGATGAGCTTGTGCCGCTTGGCGGTGGCCTTCCAGTCGATGTGCCGCGGGTCGTCGCCGAGCGCGTACTCGCGCAGCCCCGCGAAACCCTGGCCCTCGCCGCGCCGGCGCAGCGCGCGCACGCCGGCCGTGTCGAGGCGGTGCTGCATCGCGAGCAGGCGGAACCTCCGCACGCCCGCCACCGAGGGGACCACGCGGATCGTGTCCGCGGGCGCCACGCGCACGCGCGCCCCCACGAGGCCCAGCCGCGTCGTGAGACGCGCCCCGACCGGGCCGAGGGGCTCCTCCGCGCGCCGCACGCCGCGCAGCGGCACCGCGACCGCGCGCACGTCGCGCGCCCCGACCTCGTGCGTCGCCGAGCCGAGCCCGCCCTCGACGCAGGCCGGCAGCCGGTCCTGCAGCCGCGCGCGCACCGGCGTGCCGCTCCGGTTCACGAGGTGGTAGGTCATCCCGTTCGCGTCCCCGAGCCCCACCGACGCGGGCGCCTCGCGCTCGATGGTGAAGGTGTGCCGGCTCGGGAGCCGTGCCGCGTCGACGAGCACCAGCATCGCCAGCATCGCCAGCGCCGCCGCGCCGAGCGCACCGCCGATCCCCGGCACGAGCCAGAGCAGCGCGCACCCGGCGAGCGCGGCCGCCAGCCGCCGCTCGGGGACGAAGGCGAGCACCGTCCTCACTTGGGCGCGTCGATCCGCTGCAGGATGCCGTCGAGCACGTCGTCGGCGCCGCGTCCCTCGACCTCGAGCTCCGGCGCCACCACCACGCGGTGCCGGAGCACCGACCGCGCCCGGTCCTTCACGTCGTCGGGGAGCACGAAGCCGCGGCCGGCGAGCACCGCGGCCGCGCGCGCGGCGCGCATCAGCGCCACGGTCGCGCGCGGCGACGCGCCCAGCGCGAGCGCCGCCTCCTCGCGCGTCGCCCGCGTGATGGTCGCGATGTACTCGCGCACCTCGGGCGCCACCCGGACGCCGTCCACCAGCGTGCGCAGCGCGACGGCCTCCTCGCGCGTGAGCACCGGCTCCACCAGCGCGGTGCCGCCGGCGCGCTCGGGGTCGAACCCCGCCTCGTGCGCCGCGAGCATCGCGAGCTCCGCGTCGCGGTCGGGGTAGCGCACGATCGTCTTGAGGAGGAAGCGGTCGAGCTGCGCCTCCGGGAGCGGGTAGGTCCCCTCATGCTCCACGGGGTTCTGCGTCGCGTACACCGTGAAGAGCGGGTCGAGGGCGCGCGTGGTGCCGTCGGTCGTCACCTGCCGCTCGGCCATCGCCTCGAGCAGCGCGGCCTGCGTCTTGGCCGGCGCGCGGTTGATCTCGTCGCCGAGGAGCAGGTCGGTGAAGACCGGGCCGGGCTGGAACTCCCACCCGCGGGCCGGGTCGCGCATCACCGAGATGCCGGTGAGGTCGCTCGGCATCAGGTCGGGCGTGAACTGGATGCGCGTGAAGCGCAAGCCGAGCGCGCCGGCGAGCGCGCGCACCAGCAGCGTCTTGGCGGTGCCGGGGACGCCCTCGATCAGCAGGTGCCCGCGGGCGAGGAAGGTGACGAGGGCGTCGTCGATCGCGTCCGGCTGGCCGACGATGCGCGCGGCGATCGCGGTGCGGAGGCGGCCGAGGCGCTCGGCGCCCTGTTCGATGGAGGAGGACATGTCAGGTCCGCGTGAGGGTGGCTTCGATGCGATGGAGGGCCGGGCCGAGCGTGGCGAAGGTCCGGCCGGGAAGGGACTCGGCGAGCGCGCGCCGCGCGAGCGCGACATCGTCGCCCAGCGTGGGGTGCCGCGACGCGACCGCGGCGAGCCAAGCGTCGTCGCCGAGGCCGCGGCGCTCGCGGCCGACGGTGCGGTCGGCGCGGTGCCGCAGCGCGCGCACGAGGCGCTGCGCCGCCGTCCGCGTGGCGCCCACCTGCGCGTACGCGCGCGCGAGCGCGTCGACCTGCTCCAGCGGCGACCGCCGCTCGAGGCGCGTGTCCGGCCGCGGCGGCACGGTGCGGGGTCCCAGCGCCAGCAGCAGCACGAGGCCCGCCAGCGCGAGCTGCGCGAGCAGCCGGCCCGAGGGCGAGGCGCCGAGGTAGAAGAGCGCCGCCGAGATCGTGCCCGGCCGCGCGCCGTGGGCCTGGTGGTACTCGTCGAACAGCAGGCGCGTCCGCGGCACGGCGCCGCCCTCGCGCAGGTACTCGAGCGCGCGCACCGCGGCCACGTCGAATCCCGGCGCACAGTCGCGCATCGCGTCGTTGCGCAGCTGGTCGGGGTCGGCGCTCACGACGAGGCGCCCCGCGCCGAGCGCGAAGCCGACCATCGTCGGCGCGATCGTGTCGCCGCGCGCGAGGGCCGTGCGGCGCGCCAGCAGGAAGCGCCGCACCTCGGCGGGCGGCGGGGCGGTCCACTGCAGCGTGAGCATCTGCGGCGCCTGCCCGAACCAGAGCGAGAGCGCGGTCGGCAGCTCGCGGCCCGCGCAGCCGGCCTCGTCGTACTCGACGCGCAGCGCGCGGCCGCCGCTGCCGATGCGGAGGTGCAGCGAGTCGAGGAGCGCCGCCGTGCCGCCGCCGACGACCACGAGCGCGGCGCCGCCGGCCCGCACGTGCTCGAGCAGCGCGTGCGTCTCCGACGCGCGCAGCGGGATCGCCGGGTCGAGCACGGCGAGCACCCGGTCGGGCGCCGCGTCGAACCCGGCGCGCATCCGCCGGTCCGTCTGCCAGCCGAGGCGCTGCGCGAGGTCGTGGAGCAGGCTCGCGCCCAGCGGGGCGGTGGAGAGCGTGGAGAGCCGCGGGTCCCCGCTGCGCGGCCCGACGACGGTCGGCGTGAAGAGCGCGACCAGCAGGGCGAGCGCGCCGACGATCGGCAGCACGATGCCTGGGCGCACCCACCAGGGTTGCGGGGCGCGGGCCGGCGGGGTGGTCGCGGCGCGAGGCGTCGTCACGCGGCCCGCTCCCGCGCGAGCAGCGGCCTGGCATCGTCGAGCAGCGCGCGCCAGTCGCCGGCGTCGCAGCGCTGCGCGTCGTACACCACGCGGTCGTAGCGCGCGCGGAAGCGCTGGAAGTCCGCCTCCGACGGCGCGCGCCGCCGCCGCATCTCGCGCGCGTAGTCGCCCGTGGTCTTGGACGGATGCAGCGTCACCTCGCCGCGCCGGGCGCTCGCGACGAGCAGGGCCGCGCAGAGCTGGTGCGCCGCCTCGAGGTACGCGCCCTCCGCGGCCAGACGCTCGGCCTCGGCCCACGGGTCCGTGCGGCGGACGCCGCGCCCCTCGCGCCCGCCGCCCGCCCAGTGCTCGCGCTGCGCCCGCGCGCGCAGCACGATGCGCGCGATCACGAGCACGGCGAGCGCCACCGCCGCGAGCACGAGCACGCGCTCGCCGATGCCGATCGACGGGAGCAGCTCGAGCACGCGCCGCAGCCCGCGCCCGAGGAGGGCCGCGAGCTGCTCGAACACCGAGGCCGTGAGCGTGCGCTGGTACTCCTGGCCCTCGACGATCGCGGCCACGGTGTCGCGCACCGCGGCCGCGGGCCAGCCGCCGTCAGCGGCCGCGAGCGCGTCCTGCGCGAGGGCGCCGGCCGACACCCCGCCTCAGCGCGCCGGCTGCGCGGCGAGCGAGCGCGAGAGGTGCTCCACGTCGAAGCCCTCGCCGCGGATCCGCGTGTCGTAGTAGAGCAGCATCGTCAGCAGGCCGACGATGGGGTAGGCCACGACCATGAAGAGCGACTGCACGAAGAGCGAGAGCGTCTCGCTGCCGAACGCCGCCGCCACCGCGATGACACCGACCATCAGCAGGAAGTAGATGGCGTAGCCGAGGAACAGGGCCTTGAAGATGTGCCTCTTGCGCCCCGCGGAGAGCTGCGAGCAGCGCGCGAAGGACTCGCCGAAGTCCTTCTGCTCGAGGATCGCCACGGCCTCGGGCGCGAACCAGCGCGCGAAGGCATAGAGGAAGCCCACGAGGAACACGATCGCGCCAAGGCCGTAGAGGATCGACTTGCCGATCGCGATGGCGATCAGCGTGCCCACGCGCGGCATCACCGCGCGCACCGCTCCCGCCACGTCCGCCTCGCCGCCGAGGTACACGTCGGAGCCCATCCGGAGGATGACGCCGGTCATGAGCGCGTACGTGATCATCGACACCACGAGGCTGATCACGCCGGCGAACGCGGCCGTCGCGCTCGCGCCGCCGCCCTGCAGCAGCAGCTGGCCCACGAGGCCGGGGATGCTGGCGATCGCGGTCACCATGATGTACGCCGACGCGTCGCGCCGGTACAGGCTGAACGTCGCGTCCACGAGCTCGGACACCGAACGGGCGCGCAGGGCTTGCACGGACATGGGGTCGGGGGCTGGGGGAAGGGGCGGGCGGCCGCGCGCCATCCGCGCGGCGCCTAACTATGGACGCCGTGCGCGCGCCGTGCCAGAGCGCGAGGCCCGTGGCGCCGCACCCGCGCCGCGGCCTAGCTTTCCCCGATGCCTCGCCCCTCCCGGGTCCGGACGCCGTCCCGCTCCGCCATCGCCCTGATCGCGCTGCTCGCCGGCGCGCTCGTCCCCGCGCCGTCGCAGGCGCAGGACGAGCCCCGCGAAGTGACCTCCTCGGTCTTCGCGCGCTACAGCGACCGCATCCTCAAGATCCAGATCATCGAGGCGTCGTCCAACGCCAAGCGCAGCATCGGCACAGGGTTCTTCGTGAGCCCCGACGGCCTGATGATGACCAACTACCACGTGGTCTCCGAGCGCGTGCAGGAGAAGGCCGACCACCGCGTCGAGATCGTCGAGGCCGACGGGTCGACGCGCGCGGCGGAGGTGATCGCCGTCGACGTCGTGCACGACCTCGCGGTCCTCCGCACCGGGCGCCCCTCGCCGAGCCACTTCACGCTGGCGCCGGTCGCGCTGCGGCAGGGCGACCGCCTCTACTCGCTCGGCCATCCCTCCGACCTCGGGCTCAGCATCGTCGAGGGGACCTACAACGGGAACCTCAAGCACACGCTGTATCCGAAGATCCACTTCACCGGGTCGATCAATCCCGGGATGAGCGGTGGCCCCGCGATCACCGCGGCGGGGGCGGTGGTCGGCGTGAACGTCTCGACGATGGGCGAGCAGCGCTCGTTCCTCGTGCCCGAGGCGCAGGCGACGCGCCTGCTCGCGCGCGTGCAGGCCCCGGGCTTCGTGCCCGCGGCCGACCTGCTCACCGAGGTGACGGCGCAGCTGCGCGAGTACCAGCAGGCCTATCTCGGCGGCCTCTTCGCGGGCGCGCCCAAGCGGGCCGATGTCGGGCCCTTCCGCGTCGTCACCGAGCCCGCGCCGATCTTCCGGTGCTGGGGCGGCGCCGAGCGCAGCGACGAGGCCGAGGCGGAGCCGATGTACAACGAGGTCTGGCACCGCTGCGGCACCGACGACGACGTCTTCATCGCCGACGACCAGCGCGCCGGCGTGGTGGAGCTGGTCCACGTGGCGCTCACCAGCGCGCGGCTCAACGCGGCGCAGTTCGGCGCGCTCTATACCTCGCGCTTCTCCGTCGACGACACCCCGGGCGGCGACGAGCGGCACGTGACCGCCTGGCGCTGCGCCACGCGCAACGTCGCCGCGCCGGCGACGCCGGTGCGCGCGGTGCTCTGCCTGCGCGGCCTCAGGAAGCTGCCCGGGCTCTACGACGCCGTCCTCAAGGTCGCCGTGCTCGGCCGCTCGAACGCCGGGCTCTCGTCGACGCTCACCCTCTCGGGGGCGAGCTGGGAGAACGTCGACCGCATCGCCACCCGCTACCTGGAGCTCGTCGCGTGGCGCTGATCCTCGAGGTGCTCGCCACCGGTCGCGGCGCCGAGGTGCGCCAGCGCCTGGCCGTGGGCGATGGTCCCGTCGCGATCGGCCGCGCGCTCGACAACGCGCTCGTGCTCGACGACCCGCACGTCGACGCGCATCACGCGCGGATCGAGCGGCTGGAGGACGGCGCGCTCGTGCTGACCGACCTCGGCAGCGTCAACGGGCTCGATGCGGGCGGCGGCCGCGCGACGCGCGTGGCGGTGGGACACGGCACGACGGTCACGGTGGGGCGCACGGTGCTCCGCTTCCGCGATGCGGCGGTGCCGGTGCCGCCCGCGGTGCCGCTGCCGTCGGCGACGGCGGACGTCACCGTCGCAGGCTGGTGGGACCGGCCGCGCGGCCGCGCGGCCGTCCTGGTCGGCACCGCGGGGTTCGCGCTGGTCGACAGCTGGCTCGGCACCGTCGAGCGCGGGGCCGCCGCGCGGAGCTTCGGCGCGCTGCTGGCCATGGGCGCCCTCGCCGGCCTGTGGGCCGGCGTCTGGGCGGTCACGGGTCGCGCGGTGCGCGGCCAGTTCCGGTTCGCCTCGCACCTCGCGGTGGTCGCGGCGGGCCTCGCCGCCTTCCGCCTCCTCACGCACGTCGACGCGTGGGGGCAGTTCCTCCTGCCGGCGGCGACGTTCTTCGCGCCCGTGCAGGTGGGGCTCTGGCTCTTCCTCGTCGCCGCGATGGTGGCCGGCCATCTCGCGGCGGCCACCGCGCTGGCGCCGGTGCAGCGCTGGCGCGCGGGCGCGACCGCGAGCGGCATCGTCCTCCTGCTGGTCGCCGTCTTCGCCCTGCTCGAGGAGGACCGCTTCACGCCGGCGGCGGAGTTCTCCGGGGTGGTGCGCACGATCGACCCCGCGTTCGTGCCGCAGCAGAGCGTGGCGGAGTGGGGCGCGACGATCGCCGACCTGCGGGGCGAGGTGGACTCGCTGCTCGCCAAGGAGTGACGGCGCGGCCCGTCGCGCCGCCGCCGCTCAGCGCGCGCCGGCCTTCGGTCCGTACCGCGCGATCGCGCGCCGCACGAGCGGGTGCAGCGGCTGGCGCTTGGGCTTGAGGATCGAGCCGCGGCAGCGCCGCGCGCCGCAGCGGCAGGGGAACCGCTTCTTGCGCGCCGGCGTGTGCGGCTCGTCGAGCTCGATCGCGTAGTCGTACGCGAGCTCCTCCCCCGGCCGGATGTCGCGCACCGCGACGATCCACATGTGGT
>ERZ1645185.240-NODE-240-length-23255-cov-4.615733_pt1 | contig 23255 bp, 24 predicted proteins | sample MGYA00575351_ERZ1645185 | MGnify/ENA primary metagenome ERZ1645185 (study PRJEB40838, sample SAMN11284767) | freshwater sediment metagenome | isolation source: river sediment | host: Sediment | place: India: Jana village, Kanpur | collected 2015-12-17 ... | reverse complement strand
AACCGGACCGCGTGGCGTGCCATAGGCGTTGCCGAACACCGTGGCATGTTCAAGAAACTCGCCGAGGCGCGGCCGGCCTGGTAGTTGGTGCCGCCAAGACGGGCGACGCGGCAGTTGTCGGTGAACACCCGGCGCGGCTCGCCGCCGACTGGGTTGCGCGGCAGGGTCTGACCGGCGTTATTCACGAAAGTGGCGCTGCCGCCGGCCGGAACCCGGGTTCGGCAGGTCCTCGACTGGGAGCGCCGGCACCGGCACATGCGAGTGCATACCGCGCTGCATCTTCTGTCCGTGGTGATTCCGCTTCCGGTGACCGGGGGCCAGATCGGCGCGGACAAGGGGCGGCTCGACTTCGACATGCCGGACCCGCCCGAGGATATCGAGGCGCTGAACGCCGCGCTCAATGCGCTGATCGACCGTGATCTGCCGGTGACCGACAGCTGGATCACGGATGACGAGCTTCTGGCCAATCCGGGGCTGGTCAAGACGATGTCGGTGATGCCGCCGATGGGCCAGGGACGCGTGCGGCTTGTGCGGATCGGTGATGGGAAGGATCAGGTCGACCTTCAGCCCTGCGGGGGGACCCATGTCGCGCGGACAGGCGAAATCGGTCGGGTCGAGATCGGCAAGATCGAGAAAAAGGGTCGGCAGAACCGCCGCGTCGCGGTGATCCTGTCAGACTGACCCTCGGGGCCGGTAAGACACTATCGGGGCGGGGCCGTTCACCGGCCCCTCAAAAGGCTACCCACAGGATACGGGCGGCAAGACCGACCAGCAGGCTTGCGCAGAAGATCGCGGCAAGGCTGGTGATCCGATCCTCGGGATCTATGCGGAAGAACTCTTTCAGGTCTATCAGTCTCATCACTCGGAAATCCAGTACGCTTCGTTCATGCTGAACAAATGCCTGCCGGATTCGTTCGCAAACCGGCAGGTCTGTGGCAGGAGATGGGGCATCCGCGGTTTCATGGAAAAGCACTGTTTCCGGTTTCGCTGCAGCGCGGGATGGCGCGACAGGGAAAAACTATACCGGTGCGCCGGTCAGGGCCCTTGCGCCGGAGGTGCAGGTGCTTGACGGTGTCCGAAACCCTGGAGACCTGGTCGCCCGGGGGGCAAGAGCGGAGACAGCGACATGACCGATGCGAAGGCCGGGTCCTTTGCCAGACTGTTCCATGCCTCGCCGGCGCTTCAGCGTCTCATGGAGCGCGTGGCGCTCAAGACGCACTTGCCGGCCGGCACGCTCCTGTTCCAGAAGGACGAGGAGGCCGACAGCATCTTCGTGCTGGATGAAGGCGAGATCGAGATCAGCGTGACCTCGGTCGATGGTCGCAAGCTCGCGCTGGAAATCCTGACCCCGCCCGAAGTCTTCGGTGAGATCGGCCTGTTCGCCGGCCGACGGACGGCGGACGCGACGACGCTGGGTCCGGTGCGGCTGCGGCGCGTGCGCCGCAGCGACTTTCTGGCCAGTCTGCGCGACGAACCCGACCTTTCGATCGAGATCATCGAGCTTCTGTGCGCGCGGTTGCGCGACATCAGTGACAAGCTGGAGGAGCGGGCCTTCAAGCCCCTGCCGACGCGCATCGCGCGGCGGATCCTGCATCTGTCCGAGAAATACGCCGATCGGGGCGGCACCATTCCCCTGTCGCAGGCGGAACTTGCCGATTTTGCCGGCGCCACCCGCGAGGCCGTCGCCAAGACACTTGGCCAGTGGCGGGCGCAGGGGTGGATTGATCTGCCAAGAGGGGCGCTGTCCATCAAGGACCGCGCGCCCCTCGAATTGCTGGCGAGCAGCGACGAAGGCTGAGGCTCAGCGGTGGAACAGGTCTTCGCGCATCCGGATGACGTCCAGCCGGGTCATGCCGATATCGCGCAGGATGTGGTCGTCGGCGGCGAGAAGGTCGGAGTAGATCTTGGAGAGTTCATCGCGGCGCTTCTGACGGCGGAACATGGTGGCGATGCCGAGGATAACCGAAACCGGGTGAACCGACATCACGCCGAACATCGAGGTCTGGGCAGGAGTGGTGGTCATTTTCTTTCTCCGTTTCCGTGGTTTGGGTGACTTTCTTTCTTTCGTTGATCTGACTTTGACTGATTCGTGCCGGTAAGACTGTGACCCCCGTCACAGTCGGGCGATGTCCCGCGAAATCTCTGGCCCGACCCGGTCTTGCCGGTCGGACGGGCCCGGACCGCTGGCAAGCACCTCGCGCATCAGCTTCTGCGCGATCGCCTCGTGAAAGGTGGTGAAGCCCTGGACTTCCATGACGAAGGACGACAGCCCGACCGCGACTTCGGCGCGGTAGTAATCCGCGAGGCCCCGGTCACCGCCCAGGATCGCCAGGCCGTTGACGATGACGCCAAGGTCCTCGGCCCGCCTGCGCTCGATCCCGAGCGATGCGACGCCGGCGCGCCGGGCATTGACCGAGGATCGGCCATCGCCAGAGATGTCGATCACCATCCGTTCGGCACAGATCGCCTGATCGTCGAGCAGATCTAGCGCGGCTTTCAGGCCCGAGCCCATGTCGGTGTTGCCGGTCACCCGCCGCTCGGTCGCGGCAAGGGTGGTCGCAAAGCCCCTTAGGTCGTGGGCAGTGCCGATCCGGTGCCAGGGTACAACCTGCGGGGCAAAGGCGCTGTCGGCCCAGAGCACGGCGGCAATCTGGACGGTGCCGGCGCTTCTGAAGGATTCACCGACCTCGGGCGAGGACAGCGCATTGCGATACCCGGCGATCTGCAGGTCGAATTCCGCGGCGTCGATGCTGCTTGACGCATCTATCGCCAGGACCAGCGCGACATCGCTGCAGTCCGCGGCCTGCGCGGGGGGCACTGCAGCCAAGCCAAGAATGATTGCCGATGCTACCCGGTTCATTCGCTTCCCTCCCGCTTCGGGGTGCGGCGAGCCCTGCGCGATTGCACAAGTGCCGTAAGGGAAGGTTAGGCGCTCTGCCGTCAGCGCAATGTGAACGTGGCAGCAGCCAAGCGTCATTTGCGCGTTATTCTGCGGTGCGCGCGCCAGTTTTCCGGCGACATCCCGTCCACTCCGGCACGCAGCGCGCCGGGCGGGCGGTCCATTGTGACGCGCGGGGAAGCGGAATTCAGGCCGCGGGCACCGCGTCCGCGGGGGGCTCTGGAACAGGTCCGGCCATCGCGCCTTCGGCCGAGGCGAGGCGCACGATGCGGTCGAAGAACGCGGCGGGCAGCCGGCGGTCGGATATGTCGATCACCGCGCTCTTGGCCAGTTCCGTCGACAGGATCGACAGGAGCAGGTCCTGCAGCGCCTCGTCCCCGGGGGCAAGAGCGTCATCCGCGACGATCCAGCGTGGCCGCTCGAGCAGAAGCTGCGCATATCTTAGCCGGGTCTTGGCCGGCGCGGGCAACACCTCTTCCCAGTCGCGGACCTGGTCGAGCCCCCCGGCAAGATGCGCGAGACCGACGCGGGTCAGCGCCTGGACCAAGGCCTTGTCGTCTGGCGCCTCGTCAGAGGGGCCGAGCACCTCGCGCAGGGAGGCGCCCGGCAGGTAGGGGTGTTGCGCCATGAAGCTGACGCGGTCGTCCACCGGCAGCAGCACTCGGCCGCTGCCCCGGTCCCAAAGCCCGGCCAGCGTGTTGAACAGCGTGCTCTTGCCGGCATGGGGCCGGCCCAGAAGCAGCACCCGCTCGCCCGGGGCGATCTCGAGCCGGGGTTCGCAGACTCGGATGCGCCCGAAGGCGTTGTGCACTTCGAGGTTTTCCAGAACGAGGTGGTTCGAGTCGTTCTGGGCTGTCTCGATGTGGCCTCCGGCGGGATCGGGCGCGTCGATCGCCAGCAGGGCGCGGCGGAATTCCATCACCCGGTTCATCGTCGCCCGCCAGTCGGCCATGGCATCGGTGTTCGAGACGAACCAGCCAAGCGCGCCCTGGACCTGGCGGAAGGCGCCCGAGACGACCATCAGCTCGCCGAAGGTCAGGCTGCCGCTGAAATAGCCGGGGGCGGCGACGATGATCGGCACGACGTTCCCGACCCAGCCATAGCCCGCGGTGACCACGGTCAGGCGCAGGCGGGTGACGACCAGCGCCTTGAGGATCTGCATGACATTTGCGAGCGACGCCTCCAGCCGTCGCCGCGTGTCGCCCTCGGCCCCGGTCAGCGCAATGGCGTCCGCCTGCTCGACCCCGCGGACGAAGGCGATGCGCATCTCGGCCTCGCGGGCATAGTGGGTCGCCTCCTGCCGCACGATCGGACGCGCGGCGAGCCAGGACAGGCCCGAGCCGAGGCAGGCGTAAAGCAGCGCGGCCCAGACCATGTAGCCGGGGATCTGCAGGGTCGTGCCGTCGAAAGTCAGTACGATGCCGCGCGACAGGACCCAGAGCACCCCGATGAAGCTGAAAAGCAGGATCGCCGATTGCAGGAAGCCGACCAGCAGCGCCGTGGTGACATCGGCCAGGTGCTGGGTGTCGGCATGCATCCTCTGGTCGGGGTTGCGCCCGATCTCGCCCTCGCGGGCGATGCGGGCGGCGCGCTTGTCCGACATCCAGATGCCGATCAGGTCGCGCGTCGCCAGATCGCGCAGGGTCAGGGCGATCATCTGCGTCACGCCCGTCTGCGCGACGTTCAGCACCAGAAGCACGGCGGCGATGGCAAAGAAGATCCAGAGCTGGTGGAAGAAACCCGGCAGGTCCTTGCGCTCGATCGCGTCGTAGAAAGGCTGGTTCCAGGCGTTCAGCCGCACTTGGGCGACGGCGGTCGCCAGGACCACCCCGATGATTCCGACCAGAAGCAGGAAAAGGGTGCGCTTGCCTTTCGTGTGCCGGAGCGATCGCGCGATGATGCCCAGTTCGTCCCGGGTGCTGCGGAGGGCTTCGAGGGCGGAAGAAAGAAGGCTCGGCATGAGACGGTCTCGCGCTGCGTTGCGGACGGCCCGGCGGTCGTGGCTCGGACTGCGGGATGACCGTAGGCGGCGAATGCCGGCGACGCCAGCCTGCCTCTGTCATTCCCCGGCGTCGGGCGTCGGTCCCGGGCTTGAAGCCGGGCGGGAAAGCGCCCACCATTGCCGGATCATCGGGCCGTCGCCCGGAAGGAGAACCCAATGCCCGTCAAGAACCGCTTCGCCGAGCTCCTGCCCGAGATCACCGCCTGGCGGCGTGATTTCCACGAGCACCCCGAACTTCTGTTCGATGTGCACCGGACGGCCGGCAAGGTGGCGGAGCTTCTGCGCGGCTTCGGTTGCGACGAGGTGGTCGAGGGGATTGGCCGCACCGGCGTCATCGGCGTCATCAAGGGCAAGACGGATTCCGCCGGCCGGGTCATCGGCCTGCGCGCCGACATGGATGCCCTGCCGATCATCGAACAGACCGGTGTGCCCTATGCCTCGAAGACGAAGGGCAAGATGCATGCCTGCGGCCATGACGGCCACACCGCCATGCTGCTGGGCGCCGCGCGCTACCTGGCCGAGACCCGGAATTTCGACGGCACCGCGGTCGTGATCTTCCAGCCGGCGGAAGAAGGCGGCGGCGGCGGGCGCGAGATGGTGCAGGACGGGATGATGGAGCGCTTCGGCGTGCAGGAAGTCTACGGGATGCACAACATGCCGGGCATTCCGGTCGGCCATTTCGCCATCCGCCCCGGCGCGATGATGGCCGCCGCCGACCAGTTCGACATCACCATCACCGGCAAGGGCGGCCATGCCGCCAAACCCCATGACTGCATCGACACGATCGTGGTCGCGGCCCATGTCATCGTCGCGCTCCAGACCATCGCCAGCCGGAATGTCGATCCGCTGAAGCAGGTCGTCGTCTCGGTCTGCGTGGTGGAAACCGACAGCCCGGCGCACAACGTCATCCCGCAGGTGGTCAAGCTCAAGGGCACGGTCCGCACCATGGACCATGCCGTCCAGGATTTCGTCGAGCAGCGGATTTCCGACATCGTCTCGGGCGTGTCGCTGGCCATGGGCGCGCGGGGCGAGGTGGCCTATTCGCGCGGCTATCCGGTGACGATGAACACGCCCGAGAACACCGATTACGCGGCCGAGGTCGCGCGCGCCGTTTCGGGCCATGTCGATACCGATGCCGCGCCGCTGATGGGGGCCGAGGATTTCAGCTTCATGCTGAACGAACGCCCCGGCGCCTATATCTTCGTCGGCAATGGCGATACCGCGATGGTCCATCACCCGGCCTACAACTTCGACGACAACGTCATCCCCTTCGGGTCAAGCTGGTATGCCGGGATGGTCGAGACGCGGATGCCGGCGGCCTGACGGTCGTCCGCTGCCTCAGTGGATGTCCTCGTTCGAGGCCTTGCCGCGGAACACGGTGTAGGACAGCGCCGTGTAACCCGCGATCAGCGGCAGCACGATCACCGCGCCGATCAGGATCACCCGCAGGCTTTCGGGCGCCGAGGCCGCCTGCCAGATCGTCAGCCGCTCGGGCACCACATAGGGATAGAAGGAATAGGCCATCCCGATGAAGCCGAGCAGGAAGAGCCCCGCGCCCATCAGGAAGGGGACGGCAGCCCCGCGATCACCGGGGCGGGGCAGGGTGGCCAGGAACCGCCAAAGCCCGATGATGAGCGCGAGCGACAAGATCGGCAGCGGCGCGAGCCAGAGCATCGCCGGCAACTCGGTCCATTTCTGCCAGATGCGGATGCTGACGAGCGGTGTCGCAGCTGAAACGGCGGCCAGCCCCAGTACCAGCCCCCAGAGCCCGCGCCGTGCCCAGGTGATCGCCTTAAGCTGGATCGGCCCGCCGGTCTTGAGGATCAGCCACGCCGCGCCCATGAAGCTGTAGGCCACAGCCAGCGCCCCCGCGACAATCAGCGAGAAAAGGACGGTCTCGGCGTTCACCTGCAGGCCCATGATGTAGCTGCCAAGCATATAGCCCTGCGCCAACGCGGCCAGTGCCGAACCGGCGAAGAACGCAAGGTCCCACCGGGCCTTTCGCTTGAACGGGACCTTGGCGCGGAACTCGAAGGCCACGCCGCGCAGGATCAGCCCGAAGAGCATCAGCGCGACCGGGGCATAGAGCGCGGTCAGGATTACCCCATGGGCAATCGGGAAGGCCACCAACAGCAACCCGACCGCCAGGACGAGCCAGGTCTCGTTGGCGTCCCAGAACGGGCCGATGGTCGAGATCAGCGTGTCGCGCTCCTCGGGCGGGGTCAGGATGACGAGCATCCCGATCCCCAGGTCGAAGCCGTCGAGGATGACGTAGATCAGGATCGCCAGCCCCATCAGCGCGGCAAAGACGAAAGGCAGCCAGACGGCGGGATCGTCGAACATCGGCTCACTCCGCTGGTTGAAGGGGGGACGGCGCGACGTCGCGCGGATCGCGCGGCAGCCGCTGCCCGTGAGCGGCGCTTCTTGCAAGATGGAGCAGCGTCATCACATAGGCAATCAACAGCACCACGTAGAGCGTCAGGTAGCCGACCAGCGTCGAGGCCACCATCGGTGCCGTCACCGGCGACACGGCGTCCTGCGTCATCAGCAGGCCCGAGACGAGCCAGGGCTGGCGTCCGATCTCGGTCGTGTACCAACCCGCCAGCACCGCGACCCAGCCCGACAGGCTCATCGCCGTGGTTACCCGCAGGAACCAGACCGGCAGGCCCTCGACTCCGCGCCTCCACAACAGCCAGGCCCCGGTCCAGCTGACCAGCAGCATCAGCATCCCCATGCCCACCATGATGCGGAAGGCAAAGAACACCGGCGCCACGGGCGGGTGCAGGACTTCGCCTTCGGCCGTGACATAATCGTTGAGGCCCGGAACGACCCCGTCCCACTCGTGCCGCAGGATCAGCGACGCGCCATGCGGGATGCCGATCTCGAACAGGTTGCGCCGCTGCTCCTGATCCGGAATGGCGAACAGGAGCAGGGGTTTGGCCGGTCCGGTCTCCCAGTTCCCCTCCATCGCGGCGATCTTCTGCGGCTGGTATTCCAGCGTGTTCAGGCCATGGGCGTCGCCCACATAGATCTGCACCGGGATCAGCACCGCCGCCGCGACGAGCGCGCCTTTCAGCGTGGCCACGACCTCGCGGCTGCGGTCCCCCTGCAGGCGCCGATAGGCCGAGAGCCCCGCGACGAGGAACAGAACGGTCATCGCGCTCGCCAGCAGCATGTGCGCAAGGCGATAGGGCATCGAGGGATTGAAGATCACCTCGCGCCAGCTCGTGGCATGGGCGATGCCGCCGATGATCTCGTAGCCCGTCGGCGTCTGCATCCAGCTGTTCAGCGCGATGATCCAGAACGCCGACAGGGTGGTTCCGACGGCGACCAGAACGGTAGCCAGCACATGCAGCCATCCCGGCACGCGGTGTGATCCGTAAAGCATGATCCCGAGGAAGCCCGCCTCGAGGAAGAATGCCGTCAGCACCTCGTAGCCCAGAAGCGGCCCGGCCACGTTGCCGACCGTCTCCATGAAGCCCGGCCAGTTGGTGCCGAACTGGAAGGACATGGTGATGCCCGAGACGACGCCAAGGCCGAAGCTCAGGGCAAAGACCTTCACCCAGAACTGATAGGCGCGCTGCCACTTGCTGTCGCCGGACACGGCTTCCCTCAGCCTGAACACCAGCAGCAACCAGCCCAAGGCGATGGTGATGGACGGGAAAAGGATGTGGAACGAGATATTTGCGCCGAACTGGATGCGCGACAGGATCAGGCTATCCATGTTTCACCTCATGGTTTCCGCTAAGATAGCATGCCTGCCGATCTGGGCGCCCCCTGCGACGCCCTGCCGCGCCGCCTCAGCCATCAGTGTGGCTGATGTGCAGCGACAAGCTGGTATGCCGGGATGGTCGAAACGCGGATGCCGGCGGCCTGAGGAAAACGCGGTCCTGCGCCGATCGGGTCCAGATTGCTGCGTTTGCAATTTTTCGGACACGAAGCCGTGTTGTCGAACGTTGGGCCCGCTGGTAGCTTCCCCCTGCGGGCCTGATGGTGGGCCAATTGTCGGATACCCCTTCACGAGGTCTGGAATGCGCAATCAGCTTCGGAGCTTTACCCTGGCGGCGTCGATCGCGGTAGCAACGGTCGCAGGTTGCAGCCGCCCGCCAGACCTTATCGGGATCGACAATCCCGAGGCTCCGGCCGAATCCATCCCCGACGTCAGCCGCCATCGGGTGTTCATTGTCACCACCCGCGCTGCGTCCGAGGTCGTAGGCGCCTTCTTCTCGGGCCTCCGGGCCCCTGACCTGGGTCTTGCCTCGGTCGAGGTGACGGTGCCTCCGACCCACCAGGTCGGCCAGCTGGAACGGGCGAAGAGCCTTCCGCCGGATCCCCGGACCGAATTCGCCGTCGTCGATCCGACCGTCTATCCCTCACGCCAGACCTTCGTGTCGCAGCTGAACCGTGAACTCTCCACGCGCCGCCCCGCCGACCGCAAGCTGCTCCTGTTCATCCACGGCTTCAACAACACGACCAGCGATGCGGTCCTGCGCCTCACCCAGTTCGTGCAGGATACGAGCTATGCCGGCGTGCCGGTCCTGTTCACCTGGGCCTCGGCCGCGATGGCCCCGCGCTATGTCTATGACCTGAACAGCGCGCTGGTGGCCCGGGCCAAGCTGCCCGAGATGGCCTCGATCCTGCAGCAGACGAACGCGACGAGCGTCGATATCTTCGCCCATTCCATGGGGTGCTTCCTGACCATGGAGGGGCTGGTCGCCGCCGCCCATGACGGGCGGCTGAATTCGATGACGCGGATCAAGCACATCATCCTTGCCGCGCCGGATATCGACCTTGACCTGTTCCGCACCCAGCTTGCGCAGTTGCCGGAATCTGTTCGCGACAAGATCTACATCCTCGTCTCCAAGGATGATGCCGCGCTGCGCTTCTCGCGCAAGATCGCCGGCGGTGTCCCGCGCGTGGGCGCGACCGATGCGGCCGAGTTGGAAAAGCTGGGCGTGACGGTGCTCGACCTGTCGGACGTGAACGACTCTTCATCCGGCACGCATTCCAAGTTCGCCGGTTCGCCCGAGGTGGTGCAGCTCATCGGCAAGGGCCTGAGCGAAGCTCAGCGCTTTGGCGTAGCCGGCGGGCCGACCCTGAACCAGATGCTGAGCGGCGTGCCGATCCGCATCTTCGGGCAGTGATCCCGAGGAGGCTTCAGGGCAGGATCTGGAGCCAGAACCAGATCGTGATCATCGAAGCGAAGGTGGCCAGCAGCACGGCTGACGCGGCCACCCTCATGCCCACGCCATACATCGCGGCGAACATGTAGGCATTGACCCCGGGCGGCATCGCCGCTGTCATCACCGCCGAGCGCAGATGCGCGGAGTCCAGCGCGAAGACATGGCGGCCGAGGAGGTAGGTCAGTGCCGGATGCAGCATGAGGGAAATCGCGCAAACCATTGCAATGGTGCGCAGATCTCCCTCGGGCCTGTAGCGCAGCAGCACGCCGCCCAGCCCGAACAGCGCCGCCGGGATCGCCGATTTCCCCAGCATGTCCACGCCGGCCATGATCGCCACCGGCTGGGGCAGGCCCGACAGGTTGACAAGCAGGCCGGACACGACCCCCAGCACCATCGGCTGGGTGAAGATGCCCTTCAGCACCTGTTTCAGCAGGGCGGGCGCGGCCAGGTTGCGGCCATGGCTCTGCGCCAGTTCCATCAGCGTGATGCCCAGGATGTAAAGCGTCGGCGCATGGATCGACAGGATCACGTAGTTCCCCGCCAGCGCGTCATGGCCATAGGCGCGTTCGGTGATCGGCAGGCCAAGCAGCAGCGAGTTCGAGAAATAGCTGGCAAAACCGATCGCCACGCTGTCGATCACCGGTCGGTTGAACAGGTAGCGCGCGCCGAGAAAGCCCACTCCGAAGCTGGCGAAGGCGGCGAGGAAGAACGAGGCCAGCAGGCCGAAATCGTAGTTCGCCCCAAGGTCCAGCGTCGCGATCGACTTGAACAGCAGGCAGGGCACTGCGAAGTTCTGGGCATAGCGCATCACGCCGTCGACGGTCTGGTCCTTGAAAAGCCCGGCCCGCGCCGCCGCGTAGCCGAGCCCGATCACCACAAAGACCGGAAAGATGACGTCGATGAGGGCGTTCATTCCGTGCCGGACTCGACCACCATGCCGTCAAAGGCTGGGACGATACCGGGGGGCAACTCGGCCTCAAGCGTCGCGTAGTCGAGGTCGATATGCATGTTGGTAATGACTGACCGGCGCGGCGCCGCCCGCGCGATCCATTCGAGCGTCAGCGCCAGATGGGCATGAGTCGGGTGCGGGGTGCGGCGCAGGGCGTCGACGATCCAGACATCGAGGTCTTGCAGATGCGTCCAGGCCTCGTCGGGGATGCGCACCACGTCCGGCAGATAGGCCAGGTCGTCGATGCGGAAGCCGAGCGCCTCGATCGAGCCGTGATCGACGCGGAACGGCTGAAAGGTCAGCGGCCCGCCGGGGCCTTCGATGGTGAAGGGGCCGTGGATCGTGTGCATGTCGAGGATCGGCGGATAGGGCGAGCCCTCGGGCTGCACGAAGGCATAGCCGAAGCGGGAATAAAGCGAGTCCTGCGTCGGCGGATCAGCCCAGACCGGCAGGCGGCGGCGCAGGTTGTAGACCACCTGCCGCAGGTCGTCGATGCCGTGGACATGGTCGGCATGGGCATGGGTGTAGACCACTGCATCCAGCGTGCCCACGCCCGCATCCAGAAGCTGATCGCGCATGTCCGGCGAGGTGTCGACCAGCACGCGGGTCGTGCCTTCTGCGCCGATGCGCTCGACCAGAAGCGAACAGCGCCGGCGGTAATTCTTCGGGTTCGACGGGTCGCAATCGCCCCAGAGGCCGCCAAGGCGCGGCACGCCGCCGGAAGACCCGCAACCGAGGATCGTCGCGCGCAGCATCAGGCGGCCTTTGCCGGCCGGGCGGCCTTGGAGAACAGGCGGTCGAAGTTGGCGCTGGTCTGGCGCGCGAAATCGGCCAGCGGCAGGCCATAGACCTCGGCCCCGACCTTGGCGGTGTGGGCGGTATAGGCAGGCTCGTTCCGGCGTCCGCGATGGGGTGGCGGGGCAAGATAGGGGCTGTCGGTTTCCAGAAGGATACGGTCGATCGGGGCGGTGGCGAAGATCGCGCGCAGGTCGGCCGATTTCGGGAAGGCGGCGATCCCTGACATCGACAGGTAGAAGCCAAGGTCCAGCGCCGCCTCGGCCAGCGCCGCGGTCGAGGAGAAGCAGTGCATCACGCAAGGATAGGCGCCGGCGCGATGTTCCTCGGACAGGATGCGGGCCATGTCGTCATCGGCATCGCGCGCATGGATGATAAGCGGCAAGCCGGTCCGCCGCGCGGCCTCGATATGGAGGCGCAGGCTCACCTGCTGGATGTCCTTGCTGTCGGCGGTGTAGTGGTAGTCGAGCCCGGTTTCACCAATGCCGACCATCTTCGGATGGCGCGACAGGGCGACAAGCTCGTCAACCGTGGCAAGGGGTTCCTCGGCCGCGCTCATCGGATGGGTGCCGGCGGCGTAGAAGACGCCCTCATGCGCTTCGGCAATGGCACGGACCTGTGGTTCGTTCCTGAGCCGGGTGCAGATCGTCACCATCCGGGTCACGCCGGCGGCACGGGCGCGGGCGATGACCTGCGGCAGTTCGCCGGCGAAGTCGGGGAAATCGAGATGACAATGGCTGTCCACGATTTCGGGCGGAGTGGGGGTCATTCGGGCTCACCTCGGGGCGAGCTTGCCCGCCGTCTCGTCGATCCTGAGCACCATATCCATGAGAAGCGCGGCAGGGTCAAGGTTGACCGCCCGCCCGCGCCGCGCCCGCTGTCCGAGTGTCTGGGCAAGGTCGGCCCAGGTCAGCGCCGCCTGCGGATTGGGCGACAGGCGTTCGATGACCCGCGCCTCGCCCGGCGCGGCCTCGGGCGGCATCTCGCCGGTCGCGCCGAAGCGGGCAAGGCGGGCGAGGAACAGGTCCATCAGCCGCAGGATCAGGTCGAACCGCGCCTCGGCTCCGCGACCCGCGCCCGCCTCGGCCAGGGCCAGCGCGCGCGGGCGGTCAAGGCGGGGCAGGGTGGCCATCAGCGCGATCAGGTCGCCGTAAAGTTTCAGCCCGTCGAGGTTGGCGATGCGGATCGCCTCGCCGACCGAGCCGCCGGCCAGTTCCGCCAGAGCCTCGGGTGCATCGGTCTCGCTGCCGGTCGCGGCGAGCGCCGCCGCCATGTCCTGTGCGCCAAGGGGCGACAGGCGCAACTCGCGGCAGCGCGAGCGGATGGTGGGCAGAAGGCGCGAGGGCTGGTGGCTGACAAGCAGCAGCGTGGCATCGGCGGGCGGTTCCTCGAGAAACTTGAGGATCGCGTTCGAGGCCTGGACGGTCATCTCGTCCGCCGAGTCAACGATGACCACCCGACGCCCGCCATCGGCAGCGGACATCTGGAAGAAGTGTTTCACTTTTCGAACTTCGTCGATGCGAATTTCGGCCGACAGAGCGCTTCCGCTTTCATTTTCCCCACGTCGCAGCAGAAAAAGCCGCGGCTCGCCAAGCGCGCGCATCCGCCGGGCCACTGGATGATCCACGGGGATGTCCAGCGTCTCGGGCGGGGGAGGGGCGAACATGCCGCCATCGTCGGCGGGCGTAGCCAGCAGGAAGCGCGCGATCTTCCATGCAAGCGTCGCCTTGCCCACGCCGCGCGGCCCGGTCAGCAGCCAGCCGTGATGCAGCCGCCCGCGGCGGTAGCTGTCGAGGAATGCGGCCTCGGCCGCCGACTGCCCATAAAGATGTTCGGTCTCGCGCGGATGCGGGGCGCCTTCGACCCGGTCGGGTTCGGGCAGCGCCTCGATCTCTGCAGCCGGGGCGCGGGCCATCAGCGCGTCGCCAGCCGGGCGAGCGCCACCGCCTCGACCCGCATCGCCACCTGATCCTCGGCGCCGCTGCCGTCGATCACGGCGAAGCGGGCAGGGTCGCGGGCGGCCAGAGCAAGGAAGCCGGCGCGTGTCCGTTCCTGCACGGCCAGTCCCATATCCTCGAACCGCTGTTCGGGGCCGCTGCGGCCCTTGGCGCGGGCGAGGCCCTGTTCGGGATCCATGTCGATCAACACGGTCAGGTCGGGTTCCTGCCCGATCATCAGGGCGTGCAGGCGGTCGACCATCCCGGTCAGATCACCGCGGGTCAGCCCCTGATAAACCCGCGTGGAATCGGCGAAACGGTCGGTGATGATGATCTCGCCCCGCGCCAGCGCCGGGCGGATGGTCTTTTCCAGATGGTCGCGGCGGGCCGCGGTAAAAAGCAGGATTTCGGTCTCGGCCGACCAGCGGTCGGGATCGCCTTCCAGCACAAGTCGGCGGATTTCCTCGGCTCCGGGGCTGCCGCCCGGTTCGCGCGTCAGGACGACCGTGTGGCCAAGGTGGCGCAGACGCTCGGCCAGCCGGCGCGCCTGGGTCGATTTTCCCGATCCGTCGATGCCCTCGAAGCTGATGAAGAGGCCCTTGCCCATCTCAGCTGGCAGGCGCCTGATCCATATAGCGCTGCAAGAGCACATTCGCCGCCGTGCCAAGCCGCGAGACGATGCCGGCCTTGCCGACATCCGCCTCGGTCACCAGCGGCAGGCGGGCATCGGGCAGGTCGGGGATGTGGATCACCAACTCTGCCGCCTTCGTGCCGGCCGCGATCGGTGCCATGAGCGGGCCGGTATAGCTGACCTCGGCGGTCATCGCCTCCTGCACCTGGGCGGGGACCAGCAGCGAGATATCCTCGGCCGGAACCAGCCCGACCGACGGAGAGTCGCCCAGCCAGACATTCGCCGAGGCAATTCGCTGGCCCTTCCTGGCGACGGTCTTCTCGACGAATTGCCGGAAGGCCCAGTTGACGATCTTCTCGGCCTCCTGCGACCGGCCGGTGTCGCTCGGCAGGCCGCTGATCACAAGGATGATGCGCCGGTCGCCCTGCACCACCGATCCGACCAGCCCATAGCCAGCCTCTGTGGTATGGCCGGTCTTCAGGCCATCCGCGCCGATGTTCAGCTTCAAGAGCGGGTTGCGGTTGAAGCGGTTGGCGGGCGAGCGGTCCTTGTAGTCGAACTCGGTCTCCTTGAAGACCGCATATTCTTCGGGGAACTGGGTGATGATGCGCAGCGCGAGGATGCCGAGGTCATGCATGCTCATCCGCTGGCCGGGGTCAGGCCAGCCCGAGGCATTGGCGAAATGCGAATTGGTCATGCCAAGTGCCTGTGCCCGCTCGCTCATCTGGCGGGCGAAGGCCTCTTCCGATCCGGCCAGCCCCTCGGCCACCACCACGCAGGCATCGTTGCCCGAGTTGATGATGATGCCATGGATCAGCTCGCGCACTGTCGGCCGGTCAAGTTCGTTCAGGAACATGGTCGAGCCTTCCATGGACTTCGCCTTGCTTGAGACGGCAAAGGTCGTGTCCATGGTGACGCGGCCATCCTGAAGCGCCTCGAACAGCATGTTCAGCGTCATCAGCTTGGACATCGAGGCGGGCGGCAGGGGCACGTTGGCGTTCTTGTCCATCAGCACCGTCTGCGTGCCGACGTCATAGACCCAGGCCGAGGTCGCCGCCGTCTCGAAGGCCCGCGCCGGCAGGGTCATGACCACAAGCGCGGCAAGTGTCAGTCGGGCAAGGCGGGTGAACATGCGTCGGGTCCTTTCAGCAATCGTCAGCGCGAGACGTAGTAAGCGTCCTTGAAGCCCAGACCCTGGACCTTGGCCATCAGGGCCTCGCGTTCGGCGGGGCTGTTCGCCGGGCCCGCGACCACGGTCCAGAAGATCTTGCCGTTGCTGCGTTCGGTGCGCACGGTCGCCTGGCCGCCGGCCTTCTTCACCATCTCGGCCGCGCGCTTGGCATTTGCCTCGACGCTGAAGATGCCAAGCTGGATCATCCCGCCCTTGCCACCCGAGGCCGCCGGCGCCGGCGCCGCAGCCGCCGGGGTGGCAGGCTTGGTCGACGCGGGCTTGGCGGGGGCCGTGTCGAGGGGTGCCGTTGCCACGGCGGCCGGCGCGGCCGACGCTGGCTTGGTGCCGGCTTCTGTCGGCGCAGGCGTGGCCGGGGCGGCGGTATCCGCCGCTTTCGCCTTGTCGCGCTGCCACCAGCGTTTTTTCTTCGGCGGCTCGCTGGCAGCCGCAGCGCCGGTCGCGGCTGCTCCGGCCGCGGCCGTGGTCGCGGCGCTGGCGGCAGGGGCTGGCGTGCTTCCGGCCGCTGCGGGCTTGGCGCCCGGCGCCGGCGTCGCCCCGGGTTTCGCGCCCGGCTTCGCCTCGGCCTTGTCGATCGCGGCCGAAACGGCGTTTGCATCCATGCCTTCGGCGCTGACCGTCTCGGCCGAGTCGAGGATCGGTGCCGCCCCGGTGGCGGGCGCCGCATCTTCACGACGCAACGCGGTGATGTTCAGCTTTGCCGGCTTGCCGGCGATCATGCCAAGCGCATCGGCCGCATCCGAGGAAATCTGGATCTTCGGCCCGGGATTGTCACGCTCGCGACGGAACAGGGCGCCGATGACAAACTTGCCGTTGTCGGTGTTGCGGATGATGACGCGTTCGGGGTCCTTGGCGTCCGGCGAAGCCGCCCAGACGCCGCCAAGCGAGGGTCGACCGTCCCAGAGGCCTTGTTCAGTGGTCTGGAAGACGTCCGGCGCCTCGACATCGTGGTCCACGATGCGGGTGGAACTGCTGGCGGGTGCCCCTGCGGTCGCGGGCTTGTCTGTGGCACCCACCCCGCCGGATGCCGACGTGCCCTCCTGGCAGGCGCTGAGTGCCAGAGCCGAAACCGTCATGAGTGTCAGGAGACGCGCATTTGCCCGCATGTTCACTGGTCCCTTTCTTGCCGCGCGTTCTTCGCCGCGCTTTTCGCCCCCCCGCGCGTTCCGCGGGGTCCTGCCCGCGCGCATCATATCGACCTGAATCGGCGCTGGAAAGGGTGGCAGGCAGGTTCGGCGGATTTCCTCTGTCCCCGACGCACAGATGTGATCGATCGCAGGATGCGTGGGGCTGCCGGTCACGGCCAGTTGCGTGCCGGCGCGAGATCGACCATAAGCCAGCCCGTTCACCGTTGTTCCGGAAGTGTGGCCGAGTGGTTTAAGGCTCTAGTCTTGAAAACTAGCGTGGGGGGAACCCCACCGTGGGTTCGAATCCCACCGCTTCCGCCAATCCATTCCCATCGATGCCACCTGAGATCCGCCCTCCCGCTGCGGAGTGCATGGCAATGCGCCCCCGGAATTGCTACATGACCGCTTCGAACTGCAGGAAAGCCTGACCTTTGTCGCAATTTTCGGCCCCGGATGACGGGGCCACCGCTCTTGTCCGCTCTGCCGCGCGCCTGTCCGTCGCACCGATGATGGACTGGACGGACAGGCATTGCCGGTATTTCCATCGGCTGATGACACGTCACGCCATGCTTTACACCGAGATGGTGACCTCGGCCGCGATCGTGCATGGTCCGAAGGCTCGGCTTCTGGACTATTCCGACGAAGAGCACCCTGTGGCCCTGCAGCTTGGCGGATCGGAGCCGGCGGAACTGGCCCAGGCGGTTCGGATCGCCCGCGACTGGGGCTATGACGAGATCAACCTGAATGTCGGCTGCCCGTCAGACAGGGTGCAGTCGGGCTGCTTTGGCGCGGTGCTGATGCAACAGCCGCACCTGGTGGCCGAGTGCGTGGCGGCGATGATCGGCGAAAGCCCGGTGCCGGTGACGGTCAAATGTCGTATCGGCGTGGACGATCAGGTTCCCGAGGACGTATTGCCGGCGTTTCTGGAAACGGTCAGCCGCGCAGGTGTCAGCCATTTCATCGTCCATGCCCGCAAGGCGTGGCTTCAGGGCCTGAGCCCCAAGGAAAACCGCGAAATCCCGCCGCTCGACTACCCGCTGGTCCTGCGGATGAAGCGCGCGTTCCCGCATCTGACCATCGCGATCAATGGCGGGATCACGACGCTTGATCAGGCGCGGGGCTTGCTGGCCGAAGGGCTGGACGGGGTGATGCTGGGCCGGGCCGCCTATCACGATCCGGGCAACACGCTGATCGGGGCCGATGCGCTTTGGGGCGACGGGCCGGGGGGCGATGCCTTCGCCGTGGTCGAGGCGATGCGGCCCTATGTCGAGCGGCACCTGTCGCAGGGCGGACGGCTGCACCAGATCACCCGGCACATGCTGGGCCTCTTTCACGGCCGCCCTGGTGCGCGGGGCTGGCGGCGGGTCCTGTCCGAAGAGGTCAGCCGGCCGGGCGCCGGGTGGGGGCTGATCGACGCGGCGCTGGCCGAGCTGCAGCTCCAGCCCGTAACAAACTGACGTGAAACGCCAATCACGGAAGGCAGCACCCGGACGGCAATCGTTCCCGGATGGTCGGATTCAGTCCGCTTGGCGTGGTCGTCCGCGTTAGGGTCAAGGGTGAGGATACCGGGCGGGAGAGCAGAATGTCCCCCTCAATCACCGATGCGCTTGCCGGGCCGGGCTGGGTCCGGCTGCCCTTCGATCCGGCTGTGCTCGCTTGGGTCCGCGCGGCCCTGCCGCTGGCGACAAAGGCGATTGCCGCCCCGGATGGCGACTGGCGCTGCGGCGGCACATGGTTTCCGGGCGTCGACGCCCTGCCGAACGATGAGGCGGGGGCTGTGGCCGGGGTGCCTTTGCCCGAAAGCCTTCGCTCGCCGTTGCCCATCCGCGTTGGACAATGGCACCGGGCGCAACTCTCCGCCCTCCGGCCGGGCTATCCCCGCCCCGACCCGGACGAAAGCGAGGCCGCCTTCCGCTTTCGTCGCGACCGCGATGCAGCCCATGTCGACGGAGTGCTGGCGATCGGCCCGCTGAAGCGGCGGATGATCCGCGAACCTCATGGCTTCATCCTCGGCCTGCCGCTGACCGAGGCGGATCCCGGTGCCGCGCCACTGGTGGTCTGGGAGGGCAGTCACGAGATCCTGCGCCGCGCCTTCGCGGCGGCGCTGGCGCCCCATCCGCCGGCGACATGGCCCGAGATCGACCTGACCGAGGTCTATCAGGCTGCCCGCCGCGAGGTCTTCGCCACCTGCCGGCGCGTCGCGCTTGCGGCGCGGCCGGGCGAGGCGCTGCTGCTCCACCGGCTGATCCTGCACGGGATGGCGCCGTGGGCCGACGGGGCGGAAGCCGATCCGCTCGGCAGGGTGAATGCCTATTTCCGCCCGGAACTGCCTTCGGCCGAAGACTGGATCACGCGGCCCTGAGCCGGTTCAGCGATCCAGACGGCCGATCCGCCCGCCCCGGCGCCGGGCCAGACGTGGCGCGCGCGAGGGCAGGTCGGCGATGATGGCGCTGCGTTCCTCGGGCGTCAGGCGCGACCAGGCCGAGATTTCCTCGATGCTGCGGAAACAGCCGACGCAGATGCGTTCCTCGGGGTGGACGACGCACAGCTTGACGCAGGGCGACTCGATCTCCTGCCGCTTCCACACGTCCTGCTTCACGCGCCGCTCTCCCGCGCCAGAAATCCCAAGCGATCCAAGGCTCCCTGCAGGATATAGCCTGCAGCGACATGGTCGATCACCTCGGAACGACGTTTCCGCGACGTATCCGCCTCCAGCAGTGCCCTTTCTGCCGCAACGGTCGACAGGCGTTCGTCCCAGAACACCATCGGCAGGTCGGTCAGGCGTGACAGGTTGCGCGCGAAGGCGCGGGTCGATTGCACGCGTGGGCCTTCGCTTCCGTCCATGTTCAGCGGCAGGCCCAACACCAGCCCCTTGAGATCGCGCGCCTTGACGATCTTGAGCAATTCCTCGGCATCGGCGGTGAACTTGACCCGCCGGATGGTCAGAAGCGGCGTCGCCACTTGCCGCTGCCCGTCCGAGACCGCGACGCCGATGGTCTTGTCGCCCAGATCGAGACCCGCCAGCGCGCCATGCCGGGGCAGGGCGGCGGCGAAATCGGCGATCTGGTCGAAGGCCGTCACTCGGCCACCCCCGCGCTCTGGGCGGCTGCGCGAATGGTTGCAAGATCGGCGTCCTTGCCGGCGAATTTCGTCTGGGCCTCGGCCCAGGCCTGCTTCGCCTTGTCCGCCTCGCCCAGCACGCCATAGGCATTGATAAGCCGCGCCCATTCCTCGGGAGTGCCGCCCTGGCTTGCCAGCCGGTCGCTGAGTTGCTGGACCATGCCGCGGATCATCTGCTGGCGGTCGCCGGACGACATCTGCCCGGCCGCCTGGACATCGGCCGCCGTCGGGCCGGTGATCCCGGGTTCTGGCGGCAGGGTGTATTGCTCGCCGGCGGCCTCGGCCACCATCTCGATGTTGGCGCGGATCGGCGCGACCCAGGGGTCGTCCTTGCCAGACCGGTCGAGGAGGGGCGCCCAGAGTTCGAAAGCCCGGTCCGGGCGGCCGTTCTGCAGAAACATCAGGCCCGCATAATAGATCGCCGTGCCGTTACCCGGATCGAGCTGCAACGCCTTCACCAGTTCGGCCTCGGCCTCGGGCGAGACGAAGCCGCCGGCGTTCAGGATCATCATCTCGGCCAGAACCGCGTGGTCCTCGCCGGTGGATTTGTCGCCGGTCAGGGTGATGACCTTGGTCTGGGCTGCGATCGCGGCGTCGAAATTGCCGAGAGCGGCCTCGTTGCGGGCGAGCAGGCGCTGGCCCTCGGCATCGTCGGGCCGGTCCTTGAGCGCGGCGCGGAGCTTGTCCATCAGCCCGAGGAACTCGGCCGAGGCCTGCGGCGGGGCGGGGCGGTTTGCGGCCGCGGCCTTGACCGCCTCGGCCTGGTGCGGGCGGTTGGCATGGGTCTCCTCGGCCATGGCCAGCCGTTCGGCAATGGGCAAGTCCGGGTAGCCATAGGCCCCAAGCCGCCAATAGGCCCAGCCACCGCCCATCAACAGCACAAGCACCACGAGCGCCAGGATCATCTGCGCTGTCGGCGGCGGGGCCACTTCACTCGTCACGGCGGCGCGGGCGCGGTCTGCCTCGAGCACCTTGCGGCCCAGCTCGGTGCGCAGACGCGTGGCCTCCTCGGCACCGATCACGCCGCGTGCCTCGTCGCGGTCAACCTCGCGCAGCTGGTCGCGATAGACCTGCAGGTCGAATTCCGCCGCCGGGGCGGCCGTGCCGCCCGCCCTCAAACCGGCCAGCAGCAGGATCGCTCCGACTGCCAGGGTGATCCCGCCTGCCGCGATCAAGAACAGCATGACACCTCCGCATTCCGCCGCTTCCATGTAATGCGGCTGGCCCCCGGGCAAAAGCCGCAATCGGCTGCGCGACCCTGTCGCAGGGGCGACCTTTGGCCATGTCGCATTTTTCCCGATTGTGCCGCTTGCGGGTGCGGCTAAAACTCGGCCCCGTTCCAGAAGCAGGAACACCCGGAAACAGGGGGCTGGCCCGATGTCACGCTATTCCGTCTTCGCCATCGCCCGCGAGGCGCTGCGCTTCCACCAGGGATGGGAGCGCGCCTGGCGCAGCCCAGAACCGAAATCCCGCTACGACGTGGTGATCGTCGGCGCCGGCGGCCATGGCCTTGCAACAGCCTATTATCTTGGGAAAAACTTCGGCATCACCAATGTCGCGGTGATCGAGAAGGGCTGGCTCGGGGGCGGCAACACCGGCCGGAACACCACCATCATCCGCTCGAACTACCTGCAGGATCCCTCGGCGGCGATCTATGAAAAGGCCCGCAGCCTTTACGAGACCCTGAGCCAGGACCTGAACTACAACGTCATGTTCAGCCCCCGCGGCCTGCTGATGCTCGCCCAGACCCATCACGAGGTTCGCGGCTACCTGCGCACGGTCCATGCCAACGGTCTCCAGAATGTGACGACCGAATGGATCGGGCCGGAGCGGGTCAAGGAACTGGTGCCGATCATCAACATCGACGGGCCGCGCTATCCGGTCCTTGGCGCGCTCTACCAGGCGCGCGGCGGCACGGCGCGGCATGATGCGGTGGCCTGGGGCTACGCCCGGGCCTGCTCCAACATGGGCATGGACATCATCCAGCAATGCGAGGTGAAGGGCGTCCGGTCGGAAGGCGGCAAGGTCACCGGGGTCGAGACGACCAAGGGGTTCATCGGCTGCGGGAAACTCGGCATTGTCGTGGCGGGTCATTCGGGACAGGTCGCCGAGATGGCGGGCTTCCGCCTGCCGGTCGAGGCGGTGGCGCTGCAGGCCCTCGTTTCCGAGCCGATCAAGCCCTGCATGGACGTGGTCGTGATGGCCAACACCGTCCACGGCTACATGAGCCAGTCCGACAAGGGCGAGATGGTGATCGGCGGCGGCACCGACGGCTTCAACAACTTCACGCAGCGCGGGTCCTTCCAGCATATCGAGGAAACGCTGCGCGCGCTGGTCGAGACCTTCCCGATGATCTCGCGCCTGAAGATGCTGCGGCAATGGGGCGGGATCGTCGACATGACCGGCGACCGCTCGCCCATCCTGTCGAAGACGCCGCTCGGCAACTGCTTCATCAACTGTGGCTGGGGCACCGGCGGCTTCAAGGCGATCCCCGGCTCGGGCTGGGCGATGGCCGAACTGATGGCCAAGGGCGAACCGGGGCCGCTGACCGCCGAATTCGGCCTCGACCGCTTCCGCGAGGGGCGGTTCATCGACGAGTCGGTGGCGGCGGGGGTGGCGCATTGATGACCGCCCCCATGCCCCATTTTCTGCTCACAAATATCCCGGGGGTCCGGGGGCAGCGCCCCCGGCCTCTCCGCCAGGCACAAGGCCCGATTTTCTACGAAAAATCAGCCCCCTGTCCCCGAATTTTCGCACGAAAATTCGTCTCTTTCTCTCGCATGTGAAGGCTCGCCCATGCTGACGCTCACCTGCCCCTATTGCGGCGTGAAGGCCGAGGAAACCGAACTCGCCCCCGGTGGCGAGGCGCATCTGAAGCGCTTCGGCCCCGGCTCCTCGGACGAGAATTTCGAGGCCTACATGTTCGCCCGCAAGAACCCCAAGGGCGTGCATTTCGAACGCTGGCGCCATGCCTATGGCTGCGGCAAGTGGTTCCTGGCCGCGCGCGACACCGCGACGCTCGAGGTCTTCGCGACCTACCCGGCGCAGTCGCCCGAGCCGCCGCCCGAAGTGGTCGCCGCCATCAAGGCCCGCCGTCCCGACTGGAAGGGGTACAAATGAGCACGCGCCTTTCTCGCGGCGGCCGCCTGATCGACCGCAGCGCCGCCCTCGATTTCACCTTCAACGGCAAGCGCTTCAAGGGCTATGCCGGGGACACGCTGGCCTCGGCGCTTCTGGCCAATGACCAGATGATGGTCGGCCGCAGCTTCAAGTATCACCGTCCGCGTGGCGTTGTCGCCGCCGGGCCAGAAGAGCCGAACGCGCTGGTCAACCTTGGCAGTGGCGCGCGGCTGGAGCCGAACCAGCGCACCACCACGACCGAGTTGTTCGACGGGCTTGAAAGCGCCAGCCAGAACCACTGGC
>ERZ1645185.239-NODE-239-length-23335-cov-5.706744_pt1 | contig 23335 bp, 23 predicted proteins | sample MGYA00575351_ERZ1645185 | MGnify/ENA primary metagenome ERZ1645185 (study PRJEB40838, sample SAMN11284767) | freshwater sediment metagenome | isolation source: river sediment | host: Sediment | place: India: Jana village, Kanpur | collected 2015-12-17 ... | reverse complement strand
CCGAAGCTCGGCGCGCCGGGCGACAGCAGGATCACGCCACCCTCTCCGTGCAGCGCATCCTTGGCGAACAGCACCGCTTCGGCCATGTCGGTGGCTTCCGACAGGAAGAACGCGCCTTTTGAATTGATGGCCTGCAGGCGCTCGAAGATGCGCGGGCCGTTCTGGCCCATGGTGATGATGCCTACCGGCGGTTTGGCCGCCACATAATCCACGAACGCGTCCCAGTCCAGGCCGCGGTCGTAGCCGCCGACCAGGATCGCGACCGGTTCCTGCGGAAAGCATTCCAACGCCGCGATGCTGGCGTACGGCGTGGTGCTGATCGAATCGTTGACGTAGCGGATGCCCTCGCGCTCGCCCAAGGTCTGCAGGCGGTGCGGCAGCGGCCGGAAGCTTTTCGCCGCCGGCGCCAGGGCCGCGGCATCCAAGCCCAGCGCCTCGATGGCGGTCAGCGCCGCGCACACGTTGCCGGCATTGTGCTGGCCCGGCATCGGCAATTCGCGCAGGTCCATCACCGCCGCATGGCGCCGGCACAGCATGTGGCCGTGCGCGTGCCAGCCGCTGTCGGCGTTGAACCAATGCACCTCGGCCGATGACGTATCGGCCAAGGCCGCGACCTGCGGCGACTGCGCGTTCAGCACCGCATGGCGCGGATGGCTGCGGGAAACCAGTGCCGACTTGTCCTCGAAGTAGGCCTGCTCGGAGCCGTGCCAGTCCAGATGCTCCGGAAAGAAGTTGAGCATCACCGCCACTTCCGGGCGCTCGGCCTCGAAGGTCTGGTAGCTCGACATCTCGATGACCCAGAACTCGGGCTGCTCAGGCATGTCCATGGTTTCCAGCAACGGCATGCCGATGTTGCCGACCAAAGCGGTTTTCTTGCCGGCGCTGCGCAGCAGGTGGGCGATCAGCGAACTGACCGTGCTCTTGCCTTTGGTGCCGGTCACGCAGACCGTGCGCGCGCCCGGATGGGCCGCGAACCACAGCGCGGTGCCGCCGATGAAGCGCGTGCCCTGCGCCTGCGCGGCCAGCGCTTCCGGTTTGTACTTGCTGATGCCCGGCGATTTCACCACCACATCGAACGCGGCCAGGTCTTTGGCATCGGGCGCGGTGCGGCAGGCCACCAGCGCGTCACCTTCGGCGTCTATCCGCGCGGCCTCGTCGGCATTGCAGAACACCGTGATGCGCTGCTGCGGCAGGCGCGAGCGAAGGTAGGCGAGCGCGGCCCGGCCTTCGCGGCCGAAGCCCCAGATCGCCAGTTTCCGGCCCTCAAGCTGCGAAGGATGCACGCAGCGGCTCCCACAGCGATGCCGGCATGGCGTGTTCCTCGGATGCGGCCAGCAGCGGCGCGATCGGCAGTTCCCGGGCATCGAGCTGCGGCAGGATGTCGCGGGCGAAACGCTGCACGATGAAATCCTCGCGCCAGCTCGGGCTGTCCGCCAAGGCCGCCATGGCGGCGCGCGATTCCTTGCCTTCGCCGACGCATTCGAACGGCTTGTGGTCCTGGTATTCCAGCAGCGCGTCGAAGCCGGCGGTCTGTTCCGGCTCGTCGAGCAGGTTTCGGCCGAAAATCGCCATCAGGCGCGGCTTCGGCATGAACGGCGCCAGCGCCAGGAACACGAAATGGCATTTCGGGCATACCCCGCACCAGCGCTGCGCCGGGCGTTCGCCGAGGATGTGGAAGTTGCGGTTGCAGCTGGAGAAATGCGCGTCGTAGAAATCGGTTTTGGCGAACTGCCGTGCCACCGCCAGTTCCGAGAACGGCCGCAGCAGCGAGTAATAGTGCAGATCCGCGGCGATGGTTTTTTTCACATGGGCGGCGAAGCCGCGCTCGAAATCCCAGCCTTTCGACCACTGGTGGTTGACCTCGCCGGTGCCTTCGATCAGGCTGCCGTAGCTGGCCGAGCGCTCGTTGGAGAACACCACCTGGTCGGCGTTGTGCAGCAGCGCCGCCAGGACCAGAATGGCCGAATTCACCGCAGTCACCGGAATGTGGCCGTTCAAGGCGCCCTGCTTGTTCATGGCGAACAGTTCCGGCGCCAGCTGGCGGCTGATGTTCAGCAGCGGCAGGCCGGTGCGCTCGGCGCAGGAGCGGATCAAGGGCGCGGAGCCGATCCAAGCGACGGTCTGTGCAATGCCCATGCGCCGCAGGGACTCGATCGATACCAGGGAATCCTTGCCGCCGCCGATGGCGACCAAGGCATGATGGTCCAAGCCAAGTGAGTCCGCGCCTTGGGCTGCGCCGCCGGCAACGGGAAAACGGATTTTGCCGCGCAGGCTCAGGCCGTTACGGTAGGCGAACTCGCCGAGGCCGTTTTCATAGATGTCGGTCAGCAGCCGCGCGGTATCGGCATCAATGCCGTAACTGTCGATGACGATCGTTTCCGGCGCGGCGGCTTTGTAGTAACTGACCCCGGCGATCAGATGCAGGGTCCGCAGCGCCTGGCTGACGGCCTGCTGCCTGCGCGCGTCCAAGGTGAACGGCGCGCCGGGAAAGGTGATGGTTTCGGAGAACACGCCGCCGGTATCGAAGGCGTAATCCAGCGACGCGGTGCCGGTCTGCGGGTCGAAACGGCAACCGGTGAAGTGGAACGCGGATACCGCAGCGCGGGTGAACACATAATCAGACATCAAGGATTTCCTCATGCGGCAACGCGCGTTTGTTGTATTGGTTGGCCATCACGAAGCCATAGGCGCCGGCGGTGTCGATCAGCACCACATCGCCTTCCCGGCTCTGCGCCGGCAGCAGCACACGCCGGGCCAGCACGTCGGTCGATTCGCAGATCGGCCCGACCACATCCACTTTCAGGCCGCACGGATCAGCGCTGCGGCTGAGATTGACGATGCGGTGCTTGGATTCGTACAGGGCCGGGCGCATCAGCGCATTCATGCCGGCATCCAGGCCGACGCGGCACACGCCGAGCTTGTCGACCACCTGCGTGACATGGGTGAGCAGCACGCCGCACTGCGCGCTCATGAAACGGCCCGGCTCCAGCCACAGCGCATACTGCGGCCACTGGCTCTTGCCGTCCTGCAGGGTCTGCGCCAGGGCGGCGACATCGAACTCGTCATCCTTGTCGTGGTACGGCACCGACAGCCCGCCGCCCAGATTGATGGCCTTCACGGTGCCGATGTCATCGGCGAGCTGGGCCAGCTGCGCGAACAGCTGCGCCCAATGGCTGACGTCTTTGACGCCGCTGCCGACATGCGCATGCAATACGTCGATGCGGGCCTGCAGGTTTTTCGCCAGGGCGACGAAGGCCGGCAGATCGTTCAGGGCCAGGCCGAACTTGGCGTCCGCGCCGCCGGTTTTGACATGCGCGTGGTGCCCCAGGCCGTAGCCCGGGTCCAGTCGCAGCACCAGCGACTGGCCGGCGAACAGCTCGGGCCAATGCTGCAGCGGGTACAGGCTGTCTACAGTGAGCCATTCCGCCAGCTGCCGCGCCCGATGGTAGTCGGCCCGGCTGGCGAAGCTCGGCGTGAACAGCAGGCGCTGCCTGTCCAGGCCGGGCAGGTGCGTCAGCACATGCTCCAGCTCGGCGACCGATACGCACTCGAAGCCGAAACCCTGCTGTTCCAGGACGCGCAGGATCTCCGGGTGCGCGTTGGCCTTGATGGCGTAAAAGCGTTTATCCAAGGCGGCGATGCCGGCTATTTTCTCCGCCTGCCCGCGCACCGTCGGCAAATGGTACACGTAGCTGGGCGTATGGCGCCCGGCCAGTTCCAGCAGACGCCCGCGCTCGCGCTGCCACCAGTGCAGAACCGGCGGTTTCGGCGTTGATGCGATCTCGCGCCAGGACGGTCCGAACACCGCGGTTTCCTCGACCGGCATGGCGCCGGATTCGATCAGCAGGTCGTGCAGGGTCGGCAGCAGATCCTGCGCCACCGTGTCATCGACAACAAAGGTCAGGTTGAGGTCGTTGGAGCTCTGCGAAATCAGATGTACGCGTTCGCGGCCGAATTCGGCCCAGATCTCGGTCAGCTGGTCGAGCATCGAGCGCATGCCCTGCCCGACCAAGGTGACCGCGCTGCAGGGCGTGATGACCTTGACCCGGCAGATCTGCGACAGGTCCTGGCACAGCGCGTCCAGCACGTTCGAGCTGACCAGGTTGTCGGACGGATCCAGCGAGGCGGTGACGTTGGTTTCCGAGGTCGACAGCATGTCGACCGACAGGCCGTGCGCCTTGAAGCAGGCGAACAGGTCGGCCAGGAAGCCGACCTGCTGCCACATGCCGATCGATTCCATCGAAATCAGCACGATGCCGTTGCGGGTGCTGATGGCCTTCACGCCCGGATGCGTTTCGCTGCCGTGGCTGATGCAGGTGCCCGGCATATGCGGGCGTTCGGTATCGCGGATCCACAACGGCACCGACAGATCGCGGCAGGGGTGGATGCAGCGCGGATGCAGCACTTTGGCGCCGGTGGTGGCGATTTCCTGCGCTTCGGGGTATTCCAGCTGGCTGAGCAGGCGGGCGTCCGGCACGGCGCGCGGGTTGGCGCTGAACATGCCCGGTACGTCGGTCCAGATCTCCACGCGCTTGGCGTGCAGCAGGGCGCCGAAATAGGCGGCAGAGGTATCCGAGCCTCCACGGCCGAGGATCGCGGTCTTGCCGTCGGCGCTGCGCGCGATGAAGCCCTGGGTGATCATCACTTCCGGATTGCGGTCGAAACGCGCACGCCAGTCGGCGTCGCTTTTGTACTCGCAGGACACCGACAGCCGCGCCGCCCACGGGCTTTGGTTCGGCGCCGGCACGGCCACCAGCCAATCGCGCGCATCCAACCAGGCCACCGGGATTTCATGGCTTTGCAGGTAGGCGACGCCAAGCGTCGATGACAGCAGCTCGCCCTGTGACAGCACCTCGGCCTGCCAATCATAGCTCCGGCTGAGGTGCCGCCTATCGGCCAACAAGGCCTGCAACTGCGCCAGGCGTTCGGTCAGGACCTGTTCCGGCACGCCCAGCTCGCCGGCGAACTGCAGGTGGCGGTCGATCAGCGCCTGGCAGGTTTCGGCCAGAAAAGCTGCGTCATCGGCGCGGTCGATCAGGCTCTGCAGCTGGTTGGTGACGCCTGACAGCGCCGACACCACCACCAGCACACGCGCCCGTTCCTGCCCGGCCCGTTCCTGGATCAATCGGCCGATGGTATCCCAGCGCTGTTTCCGGGACACCGAGGTGCCACCGAACTTCAGCACCACCCAGGGCTTGTTGTTTGAATTTTCCGGCATCGTATCAGGCATTCCAAGGGCTGGGGCATCGGTGAATGGCGCTTTGTCGTCAATGATAAAACATGCCGCCCCTGCAAGGGCAGTTCTGGCCGTCATTTAGGCAAATATCCGCGGCTTTTGTGAGGATGACGCGAATTCCAAAAATAAACCGCTTGATTTATGTATTAACGCGCTATTACACTATGACAATGAAAAAGCCCACCGTGACCAAAAAATCCCTCAAGACCGGCGTCGAATCGCTGGCGCAGGCGCTGAACGGCCTGAAGAGCGCCGAGCAGGTTTACGCCTTCCTGGTCGATCTGTGCACCCCTGCCGAACTGGAAGCCATGGCTGACCGCTGGCAGGTGGTCGAACCGCTGGCCAAAGCCGTGCCTTACCGGCAGATCCATGACGACACCGGGGTCAGCGTGACTACCATCGGCCGCGTGGCGCGCTGCCTGGAGCTCGGCTCCGGCGGCTACCTGCTCGCGTTGAAAAACGCCAAAAAAGGCGGTGCGGCATGACCCGCCCGGCAAACCGGCTGCGCATCGCCATGCAGAAATCCGGGCGCTTGGCCGATCCGGCCCGCAACCTGCTGAAGCAGGCGGGCTTTGAATTCCGGATCGATAAAGACCAGCTGTTCTGTTACGGCGAAAGCTGTGCCATCGACCTGGTGCTGGTGCGCGATGACGACATCCCGCAGCTGGTCGCCGAGAACGTCTGCGATCTGGGCATCGTCGGCCGCAATGTGTTGATCGAAAAACGCCTGGAAATGAAGGATCAGAATCACTTCGGCCTGCAGGAACTGATGCCGTTGTATTTCGGTGCCTGCCGGCTTTCCCTGGCGGCGCCGAACAGCCATGCCTGGAACGGCACGGCCGACCTGCGGAATTCGCGCATCGCCACCAGCTACCCGGAAATCCTCGCCGAATATCTCGGGCAGAACGGCATTGCCGCGGAAATCGTGCACTTGAAGGGCTCGGTTGAAATCGCCACCAAACTCGGCAAGGCCGATTACATCCTCGATCTGGTGTCCAGCGGCGCCACCTTGGTGGCCAATGGCCTGCGCGAAGTCGAGACGATACTGGTCAGCGAAGCGGTGTTGGCATCCCAGAACACGCCGTTCGGGGATTCACGCGACGACCTGCTGCAGAACTTCCTGGCGCGCATCGACGGCGTGATGAAAGTCCAGGCCAGCAAGCTGATCATCTGCCAGACCGAGAAATCCAACCTGGACGCCCTGTTGAAACTGCTGCCCGACGCGCTGGCGCCGACCATCAGCCAGGTATGGGGCAACGACGGCGCGGTCAACCTGCAGGCCCTGTGCTCGAGCAACATCACCTGGCAGCGCCTTGAGGAAATGAAACTGGCCGGCGCCCGCGGCCTGATGGTGCTGCCGGTGGAGAAACTGCTGGCATGAACAGCATCGACCTCAACATCGTCGACTGGACGGCGCTGAACGAAAGCCAGCGGCAGCAGGCGCTTGCGCGCCCGGAAACGCTGAACGACCCGAAGCTGTTCGCCGACGTGCAGGCCATCATCGGCCGCGTGCGCCAGCAGGGCGACAAAGCCCTGTTGCACTACAACCGGACATTCGATGGCGTCAGCCTGAAGGAGCTGATGGTCAGCGAAGCCGAATTCGCGCAGGCCGAGCGCGACGTGCCGGACGACATCAAGAAGGCCCTGTTACAGGCCAGGCAACGCATCACGCGCTGGCACAGCGCCGGTATGGCTAAGGAATTCAGCGTCAAGACCGCGCCGGGCGTGCGCTGCGGACGCATCATCCGGCCGATCCAGCGCGTTGGCCTGTACATTCCGGCCGGCAGCGCACCGCTGCCGTCGACCGTGCTGATGCTCGGCATCCCCGCCCTGTTGGCGCAATGTCCCGAGGTCCTGATCTGCACCCCGCCACAGGCAGACGGCAGTGTCCACCCGGCCATCCTGGTGGCGGCCAAACTGTGCGGCATCACCAAGGTCTACAAAACCGGCGGTGCGCAGGCCATCGCCGCCATGGCGCTGGGCACCGAAAGCATCGGCGCCTGCGCCAAGATTTTCGGGCCGGGCAATGCCTACGTATCCGTCGCCAAGCAGCTGGTGCAGTCCCTGCCCGGTGGCCCGGCCATCGACATGCCGGCCGGCCCGTCCGAAGTGTTGGTCATCGCCGATGCCAAAGCCAATGCCGGATTCGTCGCCGCCGATCTGCTGGCACAGGCCGAACACGGCCCGGATTCGCAGGTGGTCTGCCTCAGCACCAGCGCCGTGAAACTCAAACAGGTCAAACGCGCCCTGGACGAACAACTCAAAACCCTGCCGCGCCGGGCCATCACGGCGAAAGCCCTGACGCATGCGCGCCTGATCAAGGCCCGCTCGCTGCGCGAGGCGATGGACATCTCCAACCGCTACGCACCCGAACACCTGATACTGGCCGTCGACGATGCCGAGCGTCTGCTGGACGCGGTACAGGCCGCCGGCTCGGTGTTCATCGGCGCCTGGGCGAGCGAATCGCTGGGCGATTACTGCTCCGGCACCAACCACACCCTGCCGACCAACGGCTACGCCCGCGCCTACAGCGGCGTCAGCGTGGCCAGTTTCCAGCTCAACATCAGCACCCAGCGGGTCAGCCCGAAGGGCCTGAAAGCGATCGGCCCCTGCGCTGAAACCTTGGCGCGCTGTGAACGGCTGGAGGCGCACGCCCGCTCGGTCAGCATCCGCCTGCAGGCACTGGCATGAGCGTGCTGGACATGATCCGGCCGGACCTGCGGCATTTCAGCGGCTATCTGTCGGCACGCAAGCAGAACAGCGGCGGCGCGGTCTGGCTGAACGCCAACGAAGCCGCGCTGCCGCAGGCCTTCGACAGCCAGCAGCTGAACCGCTATCCGGAGCCGCAGCCGCAGGCGCTGAAAGCCGCGCTGTGCGAACACTACGCCGTTACCCCCGGGCAGCTGCTAGTGACCCGCGGCAGCGACGAAGCCATCGACCTGCTGGTGCGCGCCCTGTGCGTGCCTGGCCAGGACAGCATCGTCATCCAATCGCCGACCTTCGGCATGTATGCCGTGTGCGCGAAACTACATGCCTGCCGCGTCATCGACAGTCCGCTGCGCATACTGGAAGACCGCTTCGACTGGGACATTCCGGCGCTGGTCGCCGCGGTCAAAGCCAATGGCAGCAAGCTGCTGTTTCTGTGCTCGCCGGCCAACCCGACCGGCCAGAGCCTGGCGCCGGAAGACCTGGAACGCCTCCTGCTGGCCTTGCAGGACCAGTGCCTGGTGGTCATCGACGAGGCCTACGGCGAATACAGCCGCAACGCCTCGGCCATCGCGTTGCTCGACCGTTTCCCCCATCTGGCAATACTCAAGACCCTGTCGAAAGCGCATGCCTTGGCTGGCGCACGGATCGGCGCGGTCATCGCCGCCGCCGAATTGACTGCGGTGCTGAAGTCCTGCCAGGCGCCCTATCCGATCAGCAAACCCAGCGCGGAACTGGCCGTGCAGGCCTTCGCGCCCGGCAACCTGAGCCGCACCCATGACGCCATCCGGGAGTGCCTGGCCGAACGGACCCGGCTGCGTGACGCGTTGCGTGACCTGCCGGAAGTGCGGACCGTGTTCGCCTCGGACGCCAATTTCCTGCTGGTAAGCGTCAGCGACGCCGATGCCATCGGCCGTTACCTGCTGGAACGCGGCATCGTGGTGCGCGCCATGGCCCAGTATCCGGCCATCGGCGATTGCCTGCGCATCAGCATCGGCACCACGGACGAAAACAACACCCTGCTGCGAACCCTGCATTCCTTCAGCCGAGCCTCCCATGCGTAAAATCCTGTTCCTCGACCGCGACGGCACGTTGATTAAAGAGCCGCCGGATCAGCAGATTGATTCCCTGCACAAATTCGAACTGGTCGAGCACGCCGTCAGCGCCCTGCTGCAACTGAAAAACGCAGGATACCGTTTCGTGATGGTCAGCAACCAGGACGGCCTGGGCACCGCGTCGTTCCCCGAGCCTGACTTCTGGCCGCCGCACAACCTGCTGCTGCAGATCCTATCCTCGCAGGGCATCGCCTTCGATGACATCCTGATCGACCGCAGCTTCGAGCACGAAAACCTGTCCAGCCGCAAACCCGGCATCGGAATGTTCGTGGACTACCTCAAGGACGGCAGCGTGCTGTGGGAGCAGTCGGCCGTGATCGGCGACCGAGACACCGACCTGCACCTGGCGCGCAACCTGGGTTGCCGCGGCTATAAGCTGGCGCCGGATGGCCTGGCTTGGCCGGACATCGTCGCCGACCTGCTCGGCACGCCGCGCACCGCCACGGTGGCCCGGGAAACCAAGGAAACCCGCATCACGGTCCAGATCAACCTGGACAGCAACGGTCCGGTGCACATCGACACCGGCATCGGATTTTTCGACCATATGCTCGAGCAATTGGCCAAACACGCTGATATTTCACTGCAGCTTGCATGCCGGGGCGACACCCATATCGACGAACACCACACCGTCGAGGACTGCGGCATCGCCATCGGCCAGGCTTTCAAGCGCGCGCTCGGCGACAAGTTCGGCATCGCCCGCTACGGCTTCAGCCTGCCGATGGACGAGGCCAGCGCCGGCGTGCTGCTGGATATCAGCAACCGCGGCTATTTCCAGTTCACAGGCAGCTTCCCGCGCGAGATCGTCGGCAGCCTGCCAACCGAACTGGTGCCGCACTTCTTCCAGTCGTTCAGCGAAGCGGCCGGTTTCACCGTGCACATGAACGTGACCGGCGACAATACCCATCACATGATCGAAGCCTGCTTCAAAGCCTTCGCGCGCACCTTGAAACAGGCCATCGCGCAGACCGGCAGTTCCTTGCCCAGCACCAAAGGCATGCTGTGACGCCCGACGTCGTCCTGCTCAACTCCGGCGGCAGCAACTACACCTCACTGCAGGCGGCGTTCGAGCGGCTCGGCGCGCGCTGCGGGCAAAGCACGGATCCGGCCCGCATCCGCGCCGCCAGCCATGTGGTGCTGCCCGGTGTCGGGTCGGCCGCATCGGCCATGCAGGCCATCGCCGGGAACGGCCTGTTTGATGTCATCCGCACCCTGCAGCAGCCTCTGCTCGGCATCTGCCTTGGCATGCAGGTCCTGTTCGAGCATTCCAGCGAATCCGACATCGCCTGCCTGGGGCTGATTCCCGGCCGCGTGACCCGGCTGCAGGGGTCGCCGGGCATCCGCGTGCCGCACATGGGCTGGAACGCGGTGCAGAGCTGCCGAAGCCATCCGCTGCTGGCGGGATTGGACGGCAGCGATTTCTATTTCGTGCATTCCTATGCCGCCATGCCGTCCGACGCCAGCATCGCGCTGTGCGGATACGGCCAGGACTTCAGCGCCGCCGTGGCCTCAGGCAACGTGCTCGGCGTGCAGTTCCACCCCGAGCGCTCCGGGCCGCAGGGCCAGCGGCTGTTGGCGAACTTTCTGGAGCTGGCGGCATGACCGTGATGATTCCCGCCATCGACGTCCGCGACGGCCAGGTGGTTCGCCTGCAGCAGGGCGATTACGCCCGGCAGACCACCTACGCCGCGCTGCCGCTGCCGCTGGCCGAGGCGTATGCGCAGCAAGGCGCCAAGGTGCTGCATCTGGTTGACCTGGACGCCGCACGCCTGGGCGGCTTCAGCCTGCACGGACTGGTCGGCGAGATCAAACGGCATACGGGATTGACCCTGCAGACCGGCGGCGGCATCCGTCGCCGCGAAGACATCGTGCGGCTTCTGGATGCCGGCGCCGACCGCGTGGTGATCGGCACCTTGGCCTTGACCGAAAAAAATACCGTGCAGGCGTGGCTGGCCGAATTCGGCCCAAGCGCCATCACTCTGGCCTTCGATGTCAAAACCGGTGATCAGGGCGTATGGCGCTGTGCCAGCCATGGCTGGACTGAACTGTCTCCCGACAGCCTGGATGAAGTCATCGCGTTTTACCGGCAAGCCGGACTGCAACACCTGCTGTGCACTGACATCGCCCGCGACGGCCTGCTCGGCGGCTACAACCTCGAGCTGTACCGGCATCTGCAGGAAGCCTGGCCGGAACTGCAGGTACAGGCCTCCGGCGGCGTCAGTTCGCTGGCCGACATCGGCGCGGTGAAAGCGCTTGGGGTTTCCGGCGCGATTCTAGGCCGCGCCCTGCTGGAAGGCCGCTTCACGCTGGACAAGGCGTTGGCATGCTGAAGAAACGCCTCATCGCCTGTCTGGACGTCGCCAATGGCCGCGTGGTCAAGGGCGTGCGTTTCCGCGGCCATGAGGATGTCGGCGATATCCTGGAGCTGGCCGAGCGCTACAGCGCGCAGGGCATCGACGAACTGGTTTTCTACGACATCACCGCCAGCCCCGAACAGCGCGGCGTGGCGCCGGTCTGGGTTGAACAGGTGGCGCGCCGCATCGACATCCCGTTCTGTGTGGCCGGCGGCATCCGCTCGGTGGCGCAGGCCGAACGCGTGCTGGCGCTCGGCGCCGATAAAGTATCGATCAACACCCCGGCGCTGGAAAACCCGGCATTGATCGGCGAACTGGCGGCGCGTTTCGGCAGCCAGTGCGTGGTGGTCGGCATCGACTCCCTGCGCGATGCCGATGGCCAATGGCGGGTACGCAGCCATACCGGCGATCCGGATAAAACCCGCCAGCTCGGCCTGCTCAGCCTGGACTGGCTGCAGGAAGCGCAGTCGCGCGGCGCCGGTGAAATCGTGCTGAACTGCATGGCATCCGACGGCACCCGCGACGGCTACGACATCGAACAGCTGTCGGCGGCCCGCGCGGTCTGCACCGTGCCGCTGATCGCCTCCGGCGGCGCCGGCACGGTCCGGCATTTCATCGACGTGTTCCAAGCCTGCGACGTTGACGGCGCTTTGGCAGCCAGCGTCTTCCACAAGAACATCCTGCCGGTTCCCGCGTTGAAACGGGAATTGGCCCAACATGGCATTCCGGTACGTTTATGAATAATGATCAGATTGAAGGTTTAGCCTGGGCCAAGCAGGACGGCCTGTTGCCGGCCATCGTGCAGGACGCCGACAGCATGCAGGTGCTGATGCTCGGCTACATGAACACCGAGGCGCTGGCAGTGACGCTGGCCAGCGGCCAGGTGACGTTCTTCAGCCGCAGCAAAAACCGCCTGTGGACCAAGGGCGAAAGCTCCGGGCATTTCCTCGACCTGGTTTCGCTGGAAGCGGACTGCGACAACGACACCCTGCTGGTGCAGGCGCGGCCGAACGGCGATACCTGCCACCTGAACCGGCCGAGCTGCTTCGCGCAGGCTCCGAAGCATTTTCTGGACACCTTGGAAGACCGCATCGGCGCACGCCTGGCCGCCGACCCGAACGAAAGCTACACCCGGCGCATGCTCGACAAGGGATTGCCGAAAGTCGCCCAGAAAGTCGGCGAGGAAGCGGTGGAAACGGTGATCGCCGCGCTGGCCGAGGACGAAACCGCGCTGCTGAACGAATCGGCCGACCTGCTGTACCACCTGCTGCTGCTGCTGCGCGCCAAGAACGTCGGCCTGCGGCAGGTCGTCGATGTACTGAAGTCGCGCTGAGCGCCGCGTTATAATCGCGTTTTGGAATCGATTCCGCCAGGAGGCACCATGGCCCGCTACCTATCCCTGCACTGCGATGTGTTCGCGCCGCGCATCGGCACCGGTAACCCGCTCGCGGTCATCCTGCAGGCGGATGGGCTGAGTACCGGACAGATGCAGGCCATCGCCGGCTGGATGAACCTCGCCGAGACCACCTTCGTGCTGGCACCGAGCGTGCCGGAAGCGGACTACCGGGTGCGCATCTTCACCACCAAAAAAGAGATCGCCTTCGCCGGCCATCCCAGCATCGGCACCGCGCATGCCTTGCTGAGTCAGGGCCTTAAACCGAAAACCGCCGGCGTGCTGATGCAGCAATGCCAGGCCGGTGTATTGCCGGTCCGGCACCAGCCCGGGCAGGCCAACAACACGCTCAGCGTGCGGGTGCCGAGCTCGAAACTGGTCCGCTTCGCGCAGGACGATGATGCGCTGTTCAACCGTATCATGCCGCCAGCGCAGTGGACTGATCTGAAACCGGCACTGGTGGAAGGCGGCCGGCGCTGGTGGCTGGCGGAGCTGGAAAGCGAAGCCTGCGTCCGGCAGTTCGTACCGGATTCGTTCGCCATCAAGCAGCTGGCCGAACAGTCCGGCAGTCTCGGCCTGTGCATTTTCGCCCGGCGCCAGGCGCCGGAATCCGGATTGGTGGTGCGCGCCTTTCCACTCGGCGTCGGCATTTTCGAAGACCCGGCCTCCGGCGCGGCCAATGCCGCCATCGCGGCGTTTCTGGAAGAAACCGGAAACCTTGCCGGATTGGGCCGCCGTTATACGGTCAGCCAAGGCCGTGAAATCGGCCGTGACGCGGTCCTGACCCTGGAAATCGATGCCAACCGGGATGTCTGGGTCGGCGGTGACTGCCAGACGGTGATCCGCGGCGAACTGGATTGGTCAACCGGCTGAAACCCGCTTATCGCTTCGGCTGCAGCATGGTGCCGGTGCAGTTGGCACTGCCGCACAGGCAGCGCCAGAGCTTCTTGAGCTTCGGGGTGTGGCGTTCGGCCAAGGTGATGCCGTAGTTATAGCTCAGTTCTTCGCCGGCCTTGATGTCACGCGCGGCTTCGATGACGATGCGGTCTTTCGTCCGGTCACCGCCCGGATCCTCGACCTGGGACGATTCGCAGTTCGGACTGCAGCTGTGGTTTATCCAGCGCGCTTCGTTGCCGTTGATGTTGGCGTCCAGCACATAGTCTTCATTGAGGGTGAACAGGAAAGTATGCCCGGTCTCGTCTTCCGCGTCGTAAGCCGCGTCGACTTCCGCATGCGTGCGCAGCAGGCCTTTGTATTCGATGATGAACTCGCCTTTTTTGATTCCGGTCTGCGCGAATACGCCCGTTCCGTGGATCTTCGAGCGGCGCGCGTGTATTTTCTTTGCCATGACATTCCCTAGATGAACCGTCATTGTGGCGAAGAAATCCATGCTTGCCAAGCGCTAAGATTGTCCGCAGGCGCAATATACAGTACAATATTAGTCCACTATGGAGGGCGTATGAAACTATATTCGGACAGCTTCAGCGACGGTGGCGCCATTCCCGGCCGTTTCGCCTTCGCGGTGATCGGCGATCCGGTCGCGCTTTCTTCCAACCTCAATCCGCACCTGGCCTGGACCGATGTTCCGGCAGGCACCAAATCCTTCGCCATCACCTTGATTGACCCGGATGTGCCGAGCGTGGGCGATGACGTCAACCAGGCCGGGAAAACCGTTCCCGCCGAACTGCCGCGCGTGGACTTCAGCCACTGGCTGCTGGCCAACCTGCCCGCTTCGGTGCACCGCATCGACGCCGGTGCGTTCAGCGACGGCATCCAGGCTCGCGGCAAACCGGCCGAGGGCCCGTTTGGCACCGTGCAGGGCCTGAATGATTACACCGGCTGGTTCGCGCAGGATCCCGACATGGCCGGCCAGTACCATGGCTACGACGGCCCCTGCCCGCCCTGGAACGACCAGCGCATGCATCACTACACATTCACCGTGTATGCCTTGGATACCGCGCAGCTCGACCTGCCGCCGCATTTCGGCGCTGACGCGCTGCTGTCGGCGATGGCGCCGCATGTGCTGGCCAAGGCCAGCCTGACCGGCCGCTACACCTTGAACCCCGCCGTGGCCTACTGATGCTGCGGGTAACCAAAATGACCGACTACGCCAGCATGCTGCTGGCCTGTATGGCGCAGGCGCCGAATGCCGTGCACAGTGCCAGCGACCTGGCCGAACAGGCCCGGTTGGAACTGCCGACGGTCAGCAAGGTCCTCAAGCCGCTGTCACGCGCCGGCCTGATCGCGGCCTTCCGCGGCAGCCAGGGCGGCTACCGTCTGGCCAGGCCGGCGGCGGACATCTCGCTGTTCGAGGTGGTGGAAGCGATGGAGGGCCGCCTGGAAATGACCGACTGTTCCGGCGCGCACAGCCACTGCGAACACGAGACGCATTGCGGCATGCAGAAGCACTGGCGGAAAATCAACGACGTCATCGCCGATGCGCTCAAATCGGTATCGATCGCCGAACTCGGCGGCACGCCCCGAAAATCCATTCCCCTGAAACTGGCAAAAGCATGACCATGGCCATCGAACGTCCCGAACTTGACCGCCAGCTGGAGCGCCGTTATGACGCCGGCTTCGTCACCGACATCGAGAGCGACACCCTGCCGCCCGGCCTCGACGAGGATGTGGTGCGTTTCATCTCCAGAAAGAAGGACGAGCCCGAGTGGCTGACCGAATGGCGCCTGAAAGCCTACCGGCACTGGCTGACCATGACGCCGCCGGAATGGGCCAAGCTCAATATCGCGCCGATCGACTTCCAGGCCGTGAGCTATTACGCCGCGCCAAAAGCCAAGTACGCCACCCTGGCCGACGTGCCGCAGGAGCTGCTCGACACGTATGAAAAACTGGGCGTTCCCCTGCACGAGCGCTCGCGCCTGGCCGGCGTGGCGGTCGATGCGGTGTTCGACTCGGTCTCGGTCGGTACCACCTACCGGAAGGAACTGGCCGAGAAAGGCATCATCTTCTGCTCGTTCTCCGAGGCGGTGAAGGAGCATCCGGAGCTGGTCCAGAAATACCTCGGCTCGGTGGTCCCGGCCGGCGACAACTACTTCGCGGCGCTCAACTCGGCGGTGTTCTCCGACGGCAGCTTCGTGTTCATTCCGAAAGGCGTGCGCAGCCCGATGGAACTGTCGACCTACTTCCGCATCAACGCCCGCGACACCGGACAGTTCGAACGCACGCTGATCATCTGCGAGGACGACGCCTACGTGTCGTACCTGGAAGGCTGCACCGCGCCGATGCGCGACGAGAACCAGCTGCATGCGGCGGTGGTCGAGCTGGTCTGCCTGGAGCGCGCCGAAATCAAGTACTCCACGGTACAGAACTGGTACCCGGGCGATGAAAACGGCGTCGGCGGCATCTACAACTTCGTGACCAAGCGCGGCGAATGCCGGGGCTTCCGCAGCAAGATCTCCTGGACCCAGGTCGAAACCGGCTCGGCGATCACCTGGAAATACCCGAGCTGCGTGCTGCTCGGCGACGAATCGACCGGCGAGTTCCACTCGGTGGCGCTGACCCACCATCGCCAGCAGGCCGATACCGGCACCAAGATGATCCACATCGGGCGCGGCACCAAAAGCAAGATCATCGCCAAGGGCATCAGCGCCGGACGCGGCCAGAACACCTACCGCGGTCTGGTCAAGGTCGAGGCCGGCGCCGAAGGCGCGCGCAACTACACGCAATGCGACTCGCTGCTGATCGGCAAGCGCTGCGGCGCGCACACCTTTCCGTACATCGAAGTCAAGAACCCCAGCGCCGTGCTCGAGCACGAAGCCACCACCTCGAAAATCTCCGACGACCAGCTGTTCTACTGCCGCTCGCGCGGCATCGGCCAGGAGGACGCGGTGTCGTTGATCGTCGACGGCTTCTGCAAACAGGTGTTCAAGGAACTGCCGATGGAATTCGCGGTGGAAGCGAAAAAACTGCTCGAAGTCAGCCTCGAAGGCGCCGTCGGATAACCCGCATCATCAAGAGAACCCTCATGTTAGAAATCAAAAACCTGCACGCCACCGTCCACGGCAAGGAAATCCTCAAAGGCTTCACCCTGAGCCTCGAAGCCGGCAAGGTCCACGCCATCATGGGCCCGAACGGGGCCGGCAAGTCCACGCTCGGCTATGTGCTGTCCGGCCGGGAAGGCTATGAAGTCACCAGCGGCGAAATCCTGTTCAACGGCCAGGACATCGCCGGGCTGGCACCCGAGGAACGCGCCGCGCTCGGCATTTTCCTGGCCTTCCAGTACCCGGTGGAAATCCCCGGCGTGAACAACACCTATTTCCTGCGCACGGCCCTGAACGCCCAGCGCAAGGCGCGCGGCGAGGACGAACTCGACTCCATGGCGTTCCTGAAGCTGGTCCGCCAGAAACTGTCGATCCTGGACCTGAAGGACGAACTGCTGCACCGCGCGGTCAACAGCGGCTTCTCCGGCGGCGAGAAAAAACGCAACGAAATTTTCCAATTGGCCCTGCTCGAGCCCAAGCTGGCCATCCTGGACGAAACCGATTCCGGACTGGACATCGACGCCCTGAAAGCGGTCGCCGAGGGTGTCAATGCCATGCGCAGCCCGGACCGCGCGTTCCTGGTCATCACCCACTACCAGCGCCTGCTCGACTACATCACCCCGGATATCGTGCATGTCATGGTGCAGGGCCGCATCATCGCCAGCGGCGGCCCGGAACTGGCGCTGCAGCTCGAGCGCGAGGGCTATGCCAGCATCGCCGCGGCAGCGCACTGAGATGTCGGCATTCCTCGACAGCCAAGCCGCACAGCAAGGCCAACTGAAGCCCAGCGCTTTTCCGAGCGTGCAGGCCTGGCGCGCGCAGGCCCTGGCACAGGCATTGCGCGTCGGATTTCCGCATAACAAACTGGAGCGCTGGAAATACGCGCCGCTGCGGCCGCTGGCGGTGAAATCGTTCCATGCCGGCACCACCGATACCGGTACCGACAGCGCCATCGACACCACATTGCTGCCGCCGGCGCCGCGCATCGTGTTCGTCAACGGCCGGTTCAGCGCCGAACATACCCAGCTCAACGATCTGCCCGGCTTGCAGGTGCAATCACTGGCCGAGGCACTGGCCGGCGATGACGAGCGCCGCCTGAACTTCCTCGGCCGGCAGTTCAGCGATACCGAGGCGCCGTTCGCGTCGCTGAACACCGCTTTGGCCGAACAGGGCGCGTTGATCGATATCGCCGAACAGGCCGTCATCGAGGTCCCGCTGCATCTGGTGTTCATCAGCCAGGGCGCGCCCGATGGCAGCCGGTATCTGCGCCACAAGCTCGATTGCCATACCGGCAGCCAGCTGACCCTGATCGAACACCATATCAGCCAGGACGGCGACGCCGGCCTTTGCAACCAGTTGATGCATATCCATCTGGGCATGCAGGCCCGGCTCAAACACATCCGCATCCAGCGCCTGGCGGCGCCATGCATCGGTTTCAGCCGCAATGACGCGGTGCTTTCGTCCGATGCCAGCTATCAGCGCATGGATATCGAAACCGGCGGCCATCTGTCGCGCCATGAATTGAATCTCAGCCTGCAGGGCGAACGTGCCCACATTCAATCCGGCGGCGTGCTGTGGGCTACCGGCAGCAGCACCTTCGATACCCGTCTGAGCGTGCGCCATCAGGCCCCGAACGCCGGCTGCAAGCTGACCTGGCGCGGGCTGGCCGACGACAAGGCAAGGGTCAATTTTTACGGCGGCATCCTCATCGAGCAAGGTGCCGACGGCGCCGACGCCGCGCTCTCGAACAAAAACCTGCTGCTCGGCCCGCAGGCGCAGGTCAACACCCAGCCGGCGCTGGAAATCTACGCCGATGAAGTCAAGGCGGCGCACGGCGCCACCGTCGGCCAGCTCGACGACGCGGCGCTGTTTTACCTGCGTAGCCGCGGCCTGCCGAAAGCCCAGGCCGAAAAACTGCTCAGCCAGGCGTTCTATGCCGAAGCCTTCGAGGGCATTGCCGATACGGCGCTGCTGGACGCGCTGCATCCGTACCTGCCGGCGATCCTGCATCGCGAACAGGAAGGCCTGACATGACACAGCACATCGACTGGGCCGCGGCACGCGCCGACTTCCCGATCCTGGACCGGGAAGTCCACGGCAAGCCGCTGGTCTATCTGGACTCGGCCAACACCGCGCAGAAACCGGCGGCGGTCATCGACGCCATCGATGATTTCTACCGCCGGCACAACGCCAACGTGTCGCGGGCCGTGCACCAACTGGGCGCGGAAGCCACCGAAGCCTATGAAGGCGCGCGCCGCAAGATCGCCGCATTCTTCAACGTCCATGCCGACGACCTGGTGCTGACCTCCGGCACCACGCAGTCGATCAATCTGGTCGCCTATTCGTTCGCGCTGCCGCGTCTGCAGCCGGGCGACGTGATCCTGGTCACCCGCATGGAACACCATGCCAACATGGTGCCCTGGCAGCTGATCGCCGGGCGCACCGGCGCGCGCATCGTGCCGGTGGAGATCACCCCGGCGGGCGAGATCGATCTGCCGGCGCTGAAAGCGCAGCTGCAGGCGCCGGTCAGGATCCTGGCGCTGAGCCATGTGTCCAACGTGCTGGGCACGGTCAATCCGGTTGCGCAGATCTGCGACTGGGCGCGCAAGGCCGGCGTGGTCACGGTCATCGACGGCTCGCAGGCCGCGCCGCACATGCCGGTCGACATTCCGGCCCTGGGCTGCGATTTCTACGCCTTCACCGGCCATAAGATGTGCGGGCCGACCGGCACCGGCGGCTTGTGGGCCAAGCGCGGGCATCTGCAGGCCATGCCGCCGTTTTTCGGCGGCGGCGAGATGATCCGCGAAGTCAGTTTCGAGAAGACCACCTTCAACGACCCGCCGCATAAATTCGAAGCCGGCACCCCGAACATCGCCGGTTTCGTGGGCCTTGGCGCCGCGGTGGATTATCTGGGCGGAATCGGCATGCAGGCCGTCGGGCAGCGCGAGCAGGCCCTTCTGGCCTACGCCAGCGAACGCCTGCGCGCCGTCAAGGGCCTGCGCATCATCGGTGACGCCGGGCACAAGGCCGCGGTCATTTCCTTTTTGATCGACGGCACGCATGCGCACGACCTGGCGACCCTGCTCGATCTGGAAGGCATCGCGGTGCGCTCCGGCCACCATTGCGCGCATCCGCTGATGCGCTTTTACGGCGTGCCGGCGACCTGCCGCGCCTCCTTCGCGTTCTACAACACCGAAGCCGAAATCGACGCCTTGATCGACGGCATCGACAAAACCCGCAGGATGCTCGGATGATGCAGGCCATTACATTCCGCGCCGCTTGCCTCGACGATATACCGGCCATCGTGCACTTGGTCGAGTCGGCCTACCGCGGCGACGCCAGCCGCGCCGGCTGGACCACCGAAGCGGATCTGCTGGAAGGCCAGCGCATCGATGCGGCCGGCGTCCAGGCGGATATCGGGAATCCGGGCAGCGTCGTGCTGCTGGCGGAAGACGCGGACGGCGGCCTGCTGGCCTGCTGCCACCTGCAGAAAACCGGCGACGCCTGCTACTTCGGCATGTTCTCGGTGACGCCCGGCCTGCAGGGCGGCGGCATCGGCAAGCGGATGATCGCGGAAGCCGAGCGCATCGCGCGCGACCAATGGCATTGCACGCACATGCAGATGACGGTGATCGACATCCGCGATGAACTGATCGGATTCTATGAGCGCCGCGGCTACAACCGCACCGGCGTGCACAGGCCGTTTCCCTACGGCGACGAGCGCTTCGGCATCCCGCTGCGCGACGACCTGCGCTTCGAAGTGCTGGAAAAACCGCTGCCATGAGCGCCGTCGACCTCTCGCCCTGGCAGCTGGTCTGCAAGCGCTCGGCGCTGCTGCCCGGTGAACACACGGTCTGCTTCGACGGCGACACCGCGATCCTGGTCTGCAACGTCGACGGCGAGGTCTATGCGCTGGAGGACAAATGCACGCACCAGGATTTCGAACTGAGCCCGGGAAAGCTTGAAGGCGCCGAGATCGAATGCGTGCTGCACGGCGCCAAGTTCGACGTGCGCACCGGCCAGGCGCTGTGCGCGCCGGCCTACACCGCCGTGCCGAAATTCCCGGTACTCATCCACGACGGGCTGATCTACACCCGCGACGACCGCTAAAGCGCGCTGATCCTGCACCACAGCGCCTCGCCGAAGGCCTCCAGGATCAGGCGCGGCGCACCGGCCTGCGGCTGCAGCCAGATGGCATCGCCGGCGGCGATTTCAGGATGGGCCGGGTCGGATTTGACCATGCCGTGGCCTGAAAGGAAATACACGAACCAGCTGACGCCCTGCTCGGGAATGCACCACAGGGCGCCGTGCATGGCGCGCCGCTCGACCGTGACCGACACCTTGGCGCTGCGCCATATCGCGTTGAAGTCCGTGGTCGGGCCGTCGATCAGGTGCGCGGACAGCGCTTCCTCGCCCGAAAACACCGCGCTGCCGTAAGGCGGCAGCAATTCCACGCGGCGGTCCGGAAAGTCCAGGCGCATGCCCTCGCCGCTGAGCAGGGTCAATGACCGCATGCAGCCGGGAAACGCGGAGAACGGCCCATCGCCATCCACCTCGGCCACCGACATGCGCCACCACCAGGCATCGTCGCCCTCCGGAAAACGGAAGATCTCGCGGGTCACGCCGCCGCCGTTCTTCCAGGGCATGGCGGTCATCCGATCGGCGGGGAAAATACGGTAGCTCATCGCGCCAGTTTGGCACAAAGCCGGGAAGCGGGCAAAAAAAACGGCCTGATCGCTCAGGCCGGGGAGAGTCTTGCTGACAGACAGTTACTTGGCGCTGGAGGCGCGCATCGGAGAGGTCGACTTGCTTGGTGTTTTGGACGGCGCTTTGGTGCCCAGGCTGATCCGTCCGGCATTGCGTTTGATGGTCGCCGGACCGATGCCCTTGACGTCCGACAGGGCATCGACGCTTTTGAACGCCCCGTGCGCCTTGCGGTGCGCGACGATGGCCTGGGCTTTGCTCGGCCCGATGCCGACCAGCACACGGTCCAGGGTGGCTGCATCGGCGGTGTTGATGTTGACGACTTGACTGGCGGCGGGTGCGGCGACCGCCATCTGGCTGAAGCACAGGGCCAGGACGAAGGCTTTGATGAGCAGGGTGAATGATTTCATGTGAGGCTCCTAAGGTTGGTGGCACTGGCCAATCCGCCAGTTGCAGACAGTGTGGCCGTTCAGCCTGATCCGCGGCAGCCGGCATCGTCCACGGGCCGGGTCATCCTGGGATGAATCTGCTGTCAGAATTTTCCGACACTGGTACACTGAAGGCTTTAATGGACGGGGGTTTTATGGACAATCAGGCGCTTACCGCATTCGTCGCGCAACGCTGGGACGATGAAATCGTCGGCCAGCTGGTCGAGTACATAAAAATCCCCAATAAATCACCGATGTTCGACGCCGACTGGCAGGCCAACGGCTTCATGGAACAGGCCACCCGGCAGTTCGACGGCTGGGCGCGGAAACAGGCCATTGCCGGCATGCAGGTCGAGATCGTGCGGCTGGAAAACCGCACGCCGCTGATCTTCATCGAGATCGACGGCGAAGGCGACGATGCCGTGCTGATGTACGGGCATCTGGACAAACAGCCGGAAATGACCGGCTGGGACGACGACCTCGGGCCATGGCAGCCGGTCATCAAGGGCGACCGCCTGTACGGCCGCGGCGGCGCCGATGACGGCTATGCCCTGTTCGGTTCGCTGACCGCCGTCGCCGCGCTGAAGGCGCAGGGCATGGCGCACGCCCGCATCGTGATCATGATCGAGGCCTGCGAGGAATCCGGCAGTTACGACCTGCCGCATTATGTCGACCACCTGGCCGGCCGCATCGGCAGCCCGAGCCTGGTGGTCTGCCTGGATTCAGGCTGCGCCAACTACGACCAGCTCTGGTGCACCACCTCGCTGCGCGGTCTGGCCGGCGGCAACCTGCGCGTCGACGTGCTCAGCGAAGGCGTGCATTCCGGCGACGCGTCCGGCATCGTGCCGTCCAGCTTCCGCATCCTGCGCCAGCTGCTGAACCGCATCGAAGACGTCGATACCGGCCGCATCCACCGCAACGAGCTGCATGTCGAGATACCGGCGCAGCGCCTTCACCAGGCCAGGCGCGCCGCCGAGGTGCTGGGCGAGGAGGTCTACGACAAATTCCCGTTCCTGCCCGGCATGCGCCCGATGGACGAAGACCTTGGCGAACTGATCCTGAACCGGACCTGGCGGCCGATGCTGTCCATCACCGGCGTGGACGGCCTGCCGGCGCTCGGCAACGCCGGCAACGTGCTGCGCCCGTTCACCGCAGTGAAGATCTCGCTGCGCATCCCGCCCATGCTTGATCCCGACGCCGCCACGCAGTTCCTCAAGGAGACCCTGGAGAAGGATCCACCCTACGGCGCCCGCGTCAGCTTCGACATTGAAAAGGCCTCGACCGGCTGGAACGCGCCGGAATTGGCGCCTTGGCTGGAAACCGCCATCGAACAGGCCAGCCAGGCCAGTTTCGGCGCGCCGGCCATGTACATGGGCGAAGGCGGCACCATCCCGTTCATGGGCA
>ERZ1645185.238-NODE-238-length-23447-cov-8.859012_pt1 | contig 23447 bp, 24 predicted proteins | sample MGYA00575351_ERZ1645185 | MGnify/ENA primary metagenome ERZ1645185 (study PRJEB40838, sample SAMN11284767) | freshwater sediment metagenome | isolation source: river sediment | host: Sediment | place: India: Jana village, Kanpur | collected 2015-12-17 ... | reverse complement strand
CGGCCGCCTTGCCGAACACCTCGTCGCGATAGACGCCGGCCACATGCTGCCCGGCAGGCAGCATGGTGACGACGGCATCCGCGCCCGCCAGCGCGTCGGCGGCGGATGCGGCAGCCGTGCAGCCCGCCGCCTTCGCCTTTTCCAGCGCCTCTGCCGAAAGATCGAAGGCGCGGACGTCATACCCCTTTGCGGCGAGGTTGGCGGCCATGCCGCCACCCATGTTGCCGAGGCCGATGAATGCAATTGTCGTCATCGCCATTACCCCATCGTCGGGATGACGAAGGCGTTGCCGCCGTCTGCGGACCCGTCCGGCCATTTCTGCGTGACAGTCTTCACCTTCGTCCAGAAGCGGACGCCTTCGGTGCCGTGCTGGTTGTGATCGCCGAAGGCCGAGCGCTTCCAGCCGCCGAAGCTGTGATAGGCGACCGGCACCGGGATCGGCACGTTGATGCCCACCATGCCCACGTTCACGCGGGCTGCGAATTCGCGGGCGGCATGGCCGTTGCGGGTGAAGATGGCGACGCCATTGCCATATTGATGCTGGCTGGGCAGCGCGATCGCATCCTCGAAACTGTCCGCGCGGACGATCTGCAGCACCGGGCCGAAGATTTCCTCCTTGTAGCTCTGCATCGTCGGCTTCACATGATCGAACAGGGTCGGGCCGATGAAGAAGCCCTTTTCATGGCCCTGAAGCTCGAACCCGCGGCCATCGACCACCAGTTCGGCGCCTTCGTCCACGCCGGTCTGGATCCAGCCTTCCACCCGCGCCTTGTGGGCGGCGTTCACGACGGGGCCGTAATCGGCGTCGGGATCGGTCGAAACGCCGATGCGCAGCTTTGCGATCGCGCCCACCATGCGCTTGCGCAGTTCATCCGCGGTTGCCTTGCCCACCGGCACCACCACGGGCAGCGCCATGCAGCGTTCACCGGCCGATCCGAAGGCAGCACCCGCCAGATCCGAGACGACCTGATCGAGATCGGCATCCGGCATCACGATGCCATGGTTCTTCGCGCCGCCCATCGCCTGCACCCGCTTGCCCGCCGCGACGCCGCGCGAATAGACATAGTGCGCGATATCCGACGACCCGACGAAGCTGACGGCCGAAATGGCGGGATGATCGAGGATCGCATCCACCATTTCCTTGTCGCCATGCACGACCTGCAGGATGCCTTCGGGCGCGCCCGCTTCCAGCAAAAGTTCGGCCAGCCGCACCGGAACCGACGGATCGCGTTCGGAGGGCTTCAGGATGAAGGCGTTGCCGCAGGCGATGGCGACGCCGAACATCCACATCGGGATCATCGCGGGGAAGTTGAACGGCGTGATGCCCGCGCCGATTCCAAGCGGCACCCGGGTGGACAGCACATCGATCCCTGGGCCCGCCCCTTGCGTATATTCGCCCTTCATCAGGTGCGGCACGCCGCAGGCGAATTCGATCACTTCCAGCCCGCGCTGGATGTCGCCCTTGGCATCGGCGATCACCTTGCCATGTTCGGACGAGAGCATGCGGGCCAGATCGTCCATGTTTTTCTCGACGAGCGCCTTGAAGGCGAACATCACCCGCGCGCGGCGCTGCGGGTTTGTCGCCGCCCAGGCGGGCTGCGCCTTCTGCGCGGCAGCCACGGCAAGATCCAGAAGGGCGGCATCGCCCAGCGGCACCCGCGCCTGTATCGACCCGGCATTGGGGTCGAACACGTCACCGAAGCGCGCCGCGGCGGCCTTTGCGCCGCCTGCGAGGAAATGGTCGATCTGTCTGATGTTCGTCACGCCCTGGTTCCCGATATAGTCCCACTTGGGCGGCCTCATGAACCTTCGGGGCCGCGCTTGGAAGCGGGCATTTTGGCAGGTTGGCCGCGATTGGCGACGGACCGGCGCTGCGGTAAGGCGCAAGGCAGGAAGGGGAGAGCGAGCATGTCGAGCCTGAAGCCGCTGGCACAGCTGGAAACCCATGAGGTGTTCAACCAGGCGCCGCCGATGGAGGATCGGAATCTCTTTCTGGATGACCAGGCGCTGCAGGACGCGGTGGCAAAGGCGGGCGGCGCCCCGCATGCGGCAAGGCTTCAGGCGCTGGGCGCGCGCGTGGGATCTGCCGAGGTGATCGAATGGGGGGTGGAGGCGAACCGCCAGACCCCGGTTCTGGAAACCCATGACCGCTTCGGCCACCGCATCGACGAGGTGCGCTTTCACCCCGCCTATCACCAGTTGATGGCGCTGGGGCTGGACAGCGGGTTTGCCAGCGCGGCCTGGCAGGGGGCGCCGGCGGGCCATGTGGCGCATGGCGCAATCCTGTTCCTGCAGGGGCAGGCGGATTCGGGCAGCATCTGCCCGATGACCATGACCTATGCCGCCGTCCCCGCGCTGCGCGCCGAGGCGAAGGTGGCGGACGAGTGGGTCCCCCGCATCCAGGCGGGGTGCTACGACGGCGCTGCACGGCCCGCATCGGAAAAGGCGGGCGTCACCATCGGCATGGCGATGACGGAAAAGCAGGGCGGCTCCGACGTGCGGGCGAACAGCACCCGTGCGGAACCGGTGGGGGATGGCTGGTTCCGGCTGACAGGGCACAAATGGTTCTGTTCCGCCCCCATGTGCGATGCCTTTCTGACGCTGGCCTACACCGAAGCCGGGCTGACCTGCTTCCTGGTGCCGCGCTGGCTGCCCGATGGCGACCGCAATGCCGGCTTCCGGGTGATGCGGCTGAAGGACAAGCTGGGGGATCGCTCCAACGCCTCGTCCGAAATCGAATATCATGGCGCGCTGGCGCAGCGGCTGGGGCCGGAAGGGCGCGGCGTTTCCACCATCATCCAGATGGTGCAGCACACGCGGCTGGATTGCGTGCTGGGCTCTGCCCAGCAGATGCGGGCGTCGCTGGCGCAGGCGATCTGGCACACCTCCCATCGGTCGGCGTTCCAGAAGCGGCTGGCGGACCAACCCGCGATGGCGGCCGTGCTGGCGGACCTGGTGGTGGAAAGCGAAGCGGCGACCGCGATCGGCTTCCGGCTGGCGCAGGCCTTCGATGCCGGCGACGACCTCGCCCGGCTGCTGACGCCGATCGCCAAATATTGGGTGTGCAAGCGGACGCCGGGCTTCGTCTATGAAGCGATGGAGTGCCTGGGGGGCGCGGGCTATATCGAGACAGGGCCGATGGCGCGCATCTTCCGCCAGTCGCCGCTGAACGCCATCTGGGAAGGATCCGGCAATGTGATCGCGCTGGACGTGCTGCGCGCAATCGCGCGCGAGCCCGAAGGCGTGGCGGCGCTGCACGGCTGGCTGGCGGCGCAGCGCGGGCGAAACGCCGCCTATGACGGCTGGGTAGATGGCATCGACCTGAAGGGCGTGACGGAAGGCACGGCCCGCCTGTTCGTGGAACGGCTGGCGCTGGCGGCCCAGGCCGCCACCCTGCTGGAATGGGAAAGCCCCATGGCGGATGCCTTCTGCGCGCTGCGGCTGACGTCGCGCGGCGCGGCCTATGGCGCGTATGAGGCGGCGATCGACACGCGGGCGATCCTGCACCGCGCGCTGCCTGTCGGCTGAGGCGCATGCTGCGGCTTCGCCATTTCCTGCCCTATCGGCTGTCGCTCGCGTCCAATGCGGTGTCTGACCGGGTGGCCAATGTCTATCAGGCGCGGTTCGGGCTGAAGATCCCGGAATGGCGGGTGATCGCCGTGGTCGCGGAACAGGCCCACGCCACGCAGGCCGCACTGGTGGCGGCGACGCAGATGGACAAGATGACCGTTTCGCGCGCGGTGGCTGCCCTGGTGGAGCGCGGGCTGCTGGCGCGCGCGCGGGCCAGCGACCGGCGCACGCTGGAGCTGGCGCTGACAGCCGAGGGCGAGGCGCTCTATGCCGAAATCGCGCCGCTGGCGCTGGGGATCGAGGCCGAACTGCTGAAAGGGTTCTCGCCGGCGGAACGGACGCAGCTGATGGCCCTTCTGGAACGGCTGGAGGCTTGCGCCATTCCGTAACAACGGTTACATTATTACCGCTTCATACATGGGAGACGGGATATGGCGACGGCGGCGCGCGACACGCAGACGGCTGAGAATTTCATGGGCCTGGACGGGTTCGAATTCGTGGAGTTCACCGGGCCGGATCCCGACGCCCTGGGCCATCTGTTCGAGATGCTGGGCTTCACCCATGTGGCGACCCACCGCAGCAAGAATGTCCGCCGCTATCGCCAGGGCGACATCAACTTCCTGCTGAACTTCGAGCCGGAGGGCCAGGTGGCCGAGTTCCGCGCGAAGCGGGGGCCGAGCGCCAATGCAATGGCCTTCCGGGTGAAGGATGCGCGCCACGCCTTCGAGGAGGCGGTGAAGCGCGGCGCCGAGCCGGTGACGGGCAAGCTGGGGCCGATGGAGCTGAACATCCCCGCCATCCGGGGGATCGGCGGCGCGAACCTGTATCTCGTCGATCGCTATGGTGCGGCGGAAATCTATGATGTGGATTTCGTGCCGGTGCCGGGCGCCGCAAAGACCGACCGCGACGTCGGCCTGCACACGCTGGATCACCTGACCCATAATGTGGGCCGCGGCGACATGGCGCGCTGGGCCGATTATTACAGCCGCATCTTCGGCTTCCGCGAGATCCGCTATTTCGACATCAAGGGGAAATCGACCGGCCTGTTTTCCAAGGCGATGACAGCGCCCGACGACAAGATCCGCATCCCGCTGAACGAAAGCCAGGACGAGAACAGCCAGATCGAGGAGTTCCTGCGCGCCTATAACGGCGAGGGTATCCAGCATATCGCGCTGGCGACCGACAACATCTTCGAAACGGTGGATCGGCTGAAGGCCAATGGCGTGGCGTTCCAGGACAGCCCCGACACCTATTTCGACCTGATCGACAAGCGCCTGCCCGGCCACGGCCATGACGTGGAGGAGATGCGCAAGCGCCGCATCCTGATCGACGGTGCGCCGGAAACCGGCGGCGGGCTGCTGCTGCAGATCTTCACCGAGAATATGGTGGGGCCGATCTTCTTCGAGATCATCCAGCGCAAGGGCAATGACGGCTTTGGCGAAGGCAATTTCCAGGCCCTGTTCGAAAGCCTGGAGCTGGACCAGATCCGGCGCGGGGTGATCCCGGCGGGCATGCGCTCGTGAGCGCCTTTGGGGGGGAGTTCCAGTCCGAAAGCATCACCGGCGCGCTGCCGGTGGGGCGGAATTCGCCGCAGCGGCCGGCGCTGGGCCTCTATGCAGAGCAGCTGTCGGGCACGGCCTTCACCGCGCCCCGGCACGAGAACCGGCGCAGCTGGATCTATCGCCGAATGCCGGGCGCGGCGCACGATGCCTTTCATCCGCTGCCGCACGGCGGGCTGGCCGCCCCGCCCTTCGCGGACGGGCTGCTGACGCCGAACCGGCTGCGCTGGGATCCCATGCCCCTGCCCGCGCATGGCGTGGACTGGCTGGATGGCCTGCACACGCTGTGCGGCAACGGCTCCGCCGAAGACGGCGCTGGCGTGTCGGTGCATCTCTATGCCTGCAACGCCCCGATGGCGGGGCGGGCGTTCAGCAGCTTCGACGGCGAACTGCTGTTCGTGCCGCAGGCCGGCACCCTGCGCATCACCACCGAATTCGGCGTGCTGGAGGTGCCGCCCGGCCATGTGGCGCTGGTGCCGCGCGGCGTGAAGCTGCGCGTGGACGTGGATGGCCCTTCGCGCGGCTATTGCCTGGAAAATCACGGCGCGCTGTTCCGCCTGCCCGATCTGGGGCCGATCGGGGCCAACGGCCTTGCCAATCCACGCGATTTCGAAGTGCCGGCCGCCGCGACCGAGCCGGACGCGCCAACGCAGCTGGTGGTGAAGCTGGGCGGGCAATTGTGGGAAACCACCCTGCCCCATTCGCCGTTCGACGTGGTCGCCTGGCACGGAAACCTGGTTCCCTGGCGCTATGATCTGTCGCGGTTCAACGTGATCGGCACCGTCAGCTTCGATCACCCCGATCCCTCGATCTTCACCGTGGTCACCTCGCCCTCCGGGCAGCCCGGAGTCGCCAACTGCGATTTCGTGATCTTCCCGGCGCGCTGGATGGTGGCGGAAGACACATTCCGCCCGCCCTGGTTCCACCGCAACGTGATGAGCGAATATATGGGCCTGATCACGGGCGAATATGATGCGAAGGAAGGCGGCGGCTTCGTGCCCGGCGGCGGATCGCTGCACAACCGCATGTCCGCGCACGGGCCTGACGCGGCAAGCTGGGAAAAGGCCTCCAACGCCGAATTGCGCCCCGTGAAGCTGGACAACGGCCTTGCCTTCATGTTCGAAACCGTCCGCCCCTTCCGGCTGACGCGCTGGGGGGCCGAAACGACGCTGTTGCAGCAGGGCTATGATGCCGTGTGGCAGGGCTTTCCGAAGGGCGGCAGATGAGCTGGTTCGAACTTGATCACACCCATGATGCCGGCGCGCGATGCTGGGTGGAGGGTGCGGACGGGCATGAAAGCTTCCCCGTTCAGAACCTGCCGCTGGGGCTGTTTTCCGACGGGGATTCCGGCCCGCGCGTGGGCGTCGCCATCGGGGACTTCGTGCTGGATGTCGCCGGGCTGGTGGATACCGGGCTGCTGCCCGACCTCGATTACCTCACCTACATGGTCCACGAACGGCTGAACGAGCTGCTGGCGCTGGGGTCGCTGACGCGTCGGGCGCTGCGCCATTCGCTGTTCGCGCTGCTGACCGACAGACGGCATGAAGCGGCTGTCACGCCCTTCCTCTCGCCGGTCGGCGAGGTCGATCTGCACCTGCCGTGCGAGGTTGGCGACTACACCGATTTCTATGCCGGCATCCACCATGCGACCAAGGTGGGCAAGCTGTTCCGGCCGGACAATCCGCTGCTGCCAAATTACCGCCATGTGCCGATCGGCTATCATGGCCGCGCATCTTCCGTGGTGCTGTCGGGCACGCCGGTGAAGCGGCCCATGGGGCAGCTGCCGGGCGCGGACGGCCCGCGTTTCGGCCCGACCGAGCGGCTGGACCTGGAGCTGGAGCTGGGCGTGTGGATCGGGCCGGGCAACTCGCTGGGCTGCCCCGTGCCGATCGCGGAGGCGGCGGAGCATGTGGCCGGCTTCTGCCTGCTGAACGACTGGTCCGCGCGGGATGTGCAGGCCTGGGAGTATCAGCCGCTGGGGCCGTTCCTCGCCAAGAATTTCCAGACGAGCGTCAGCCCCTGGATCCTCACGCCCGAAGCGCTGGCCCCGTTCCGCGGGCCCGCCTTCGCGCGCGGCGCGGAAGACCCCGCGCCCCTGCCCTATCTGCTGGACGCCGAAGACCAGGCCCATGGCGGGCTGCGGCTGGAACTTGGCGTGTGGTTGCAGACCCGCGCCATGCGCGAGGCCGGGATCCCGGAGACACGTCTTTCGGCCGGCGGCACCGACGCGCTTTACTGGACGGTGCAGCAGATGGTGGCGCACCACACGGTGGGCGGCTGCAACCTGATGCCGGGCGACCTGTTCGGGACCGGCACGGTTTCGGGCGAGGCCGCTGGCACGGAAGGGTCGCTTCTGGAGCTGACGGAGGGCGGAAAGCGGCCTCTGGCGTTGCCGAACGGGGAAACGCGGACCTTCCTGCAGGATGGGGACCGGCTGCGGATTTCGGCCACCGCCCGGCGCGAGGGGTTCGCCGCGATCGGCTTCGGGGATTGCGTGGGCGAAATCATCGCTTGAGTGTTCGCCGATCCGGGGCCATCAATCCGGCATCCAGGGAGGCGACCGCATGCACGATGATCACGAACATGGCGAAGGTTGCGGCTGCGGCCTGAACCGCAGGGCCGCGCTGATGGGCCTGACGCTGGCCGGCGCGCTGGCCGCCACCGCAACCCCCGCATCCGCGCAGGTGCTGACGCAGGAGATGCGGGACAGGCTGACGCCGCAGCAGATCATCGACCTGATCCTGAAGGGCAACGCCCGCTTCGTGGCCGGCACGCCCCAGCGGCGGGACTGGTTGGCCGAACAGAAGGGAACGGCAGGCGGCCAGAACCCGGCGGCCGTGTTCCTGTCGTGCGTGGACAGCCGCGCGCCGGTGGAGGTGATCTGCGATTTCGGCATCGGCCAGGCCTTCAACGCGCGGGTGGCGGGCAATGCCGTGACCGACGACATCCTGGGCTCCATGGAGTTCGCGACCGCCGCTGCGGGGGCGAAGGTGGCGATGGTGATGGGCCACACCGCCTGCGGCGCGATCAAGGGCGCAATCGACAATGTGCGGCTGGGCAACCTGACGCTGCTGCTGGCCCGCTTCCACAACGCGGTGGCCGACACCCGTTATGACGGGGACCGGACGAGCAAGTACCCCGCTTTCGTGGACGCGGTGGCCGAAACCCATGTGCGGCAGTCGCTGCAACTGATCCGCGACCGGTCCGCCGTGATGCGCGGGCTGGAGGCAGAGGGCAAGATCGTCATCGTGGGCGCGATGTATGATCTGGAAACGGGCCGCGTGAGGCTGATTTGATCCATCGCATGCTGCCCGCCGGGCGGCCATGCGACTATTCGGGGAATGGAAGGCAGGAACTGACATGAAATCGATTCTTCTGCACCTTGGAACGGATCCCCAGTTCGAATCCCGCCTGCAGGGCGCGCTGGATCTGGCACGGTTCACCGAAGGCCATCTGGAATGCCTGCAGACGCGCCGCGTCCCGGCCTTCCTGGGCGCCGATGCGGCCGGATTTGCCGGCAGCGCCGCCATGGTGGTGCAGCTGATGGAGGATGAGGCCCGCCTTGCGGAGGCTGAGCGCAAGGCCTTGTCCGCCCGGCTTCAAAAGGAAGGCGTGCCCTTCAGCTTCACCGAATCCCTTGGCGATCCGGCGCAGACGCTGGTGGACCGGTCGCTGCTGTCCGACGCGATCGTGATGTCCATCGCGTCGTCCGACCAGCGCGAACTGGCAAGCACGCTGGCGGCCGTGGTGACGAAGGCGGATGCGCCCGTGCTGGCGATGCCCGCGCACGCCACCCGGCTGGAAGTGGAGAAGCCGGTTCTCGTGGCCTGGAAGCCGACGCCGGAAGCCGCGCACGCGGTGAAGCGGTCCGTCAGCCTGCTGCGGCAGGCGAGCCGGGTGGATATCGTGACGATCGACCCCTCCGGCACGGGCGACCTGCCGCCGACGGCCGTTGCCTCCTACCTCTCGCGCCACGGCGTCCGCGCGGAGCTGCACGAACGCAGTTCCGGCGGCGCCTCCACGGCTGACACGCTGCTGGGCACCGCGAAGGAGCTTGGATCCGGCCTGCTGGTGATGGGCGGCTATGGCCGCAGCCGGGCGATGGAGTTCCTGCTGGGCGGCGTGACACGGCGTCTGCTGGCGGCGAGCGACCTGCCGCTGCTGCTGGCGCACTGATCGTCATCCCCATGACATGGGCCGGTGGCAAAAGCCGGCCATCCGAAGGGAGACACATATGACCGCACCGATCGGCCCGGTCGAATTCCTGCTGCTGGGGTTCGAGGGCAACCGTTTCAATGGCGCCATCGCGCCCGCGCTTGGCGAACTGGTGGGCAACGGGCTTGTCAGGCTGCTGGATGTGGCCATCGTGATCAAGGATGCCGATGGCGAAGCGGCGATCCTGGAAATGCAGGAACTGCCCGAAGACGTGGCAGACGCCGTGAAAGCTCTGACGGGCGAAGTGCGCGGCCTGATGTCCGAAGCGGACCTGATGGACGTGGCAGACAATCTGGAACCGCAGACGACAGTGGCCGCCCTGCTGGTGGAGCATATCTGGGCAACGCGCTTTGCCGATGCCGTGCGCGACGCCGGCGGCGAGCTGCTGGTTTCGGAGCGGATTCCGGGCGACCTGGTGGATCAGGCCCGCGCCACGCTGACGGCGGTTGCACAACTGACGGAAGGAAACTGAGATGCTGGGATCAAGACGCGGACGCCCGAGCCTGATCGGCCGCGCGGCCGGCACCGCGGCCCGCACGGCCGTCATCACCAAGACGGCGACGACCGTGGCGGGCAGCTCTGCCGCGAAGCAGCAGCAGAAGATGCACGCTGCCGAACTGGCCCATGCCGAGAAGATGGCGGCCGTCGGCGGCGGCGCACCCGCTGCGGCGCCGACCGGCGAAGAAGCGATCGGCGCGCTGCGCAAGCTGTCTGCCGCGCATGACAACGGCATCCTCACCGATTCCGAATTCATCGCCAAGGTGAAGGAACGGCTGGGGTGACCGCCTGAGCCGATACGGAAAGGGCCCGGAACCTGCTGGTTCCGGGCCCTTTTTTTGCCGGATGTCAGGCGCCTTACATCTTGTATTCCAGCATCAGCGTGAAGGACCGGCCGCGCGGATCCGCGACGCGCGGTTCCCAGCTGCTGCCTGCGCCGGTGTTGCTGTCATAGGTGATGGCAAACGGCGGATCGGTATCGAACAGGTTCTTGATGCCCGCCGTGATCCGCCATTGCTCGTTCGGGCTGTAGGCCGCGGACAGGTTGTAGATGGTGTAGGGCTTCACCCGCTCGTGCAGGTCCGGCGGAGACACCCGGCCCGAAGTGACGCCCGGCAGCTCCTGGTTGGTATAGCCCGACCGGTGCAGCTGCGAGAGCGACGCCGTCCAGGGCCCCTGATTGTAGGTGAGGAAGATGTTGTGCTTCCACTTCAGGCCGAGATCGCCCGAGAAGGTGAAGCGGCCCACCTCGCTGACACCCTGCGGCGCGCCGGGCACCAGCCGCGAGCGCTTCTTCAGCAGCAGGCTGCCATCGAAGCCGAAGGACAGGTCGCCCGCGAACAGCGGCGTGTTGGCGCGGCCCGCGAATTCGATGCCCGAGGTTTCGGTTTCGCCGCTGTTCACCCAGGTGCGGTCGATGGTGACGATATTGCCCGCCGCATCGCGGATGAAGCGGTCGGTGAACAGGTCATAGTTGGCGATCATGTCCTGAAGCGCGAGGACGTCGATCTTGCCTTCGCGGCGGATATACCACCAGTCGGCCGAGACCATGATGCTGGGCGTGGGTTCCAGCACGACGCCCGCAGACCATTGGCGGGCCGATTCCGGCCCCAGATCCTGCCGTCCGCCCGTCAGGATGGTCGGGTTGATGGATTCGCAGCCCGGAATGGACGTGTCCACCCGGCCGGCCGAGCATTTCGCCGGATCATAGATGTCGCGGCCGGAATAGGGCGATTCCAGCGTGCCGTTGTAGATCTGGTTGAAGGTCGGCACGCGGAAACTGGTGTTGTAGGAGCCGCGGAACATCAGCTGGTCGATCGGCCGGTATTTCACCGCGAACTTGGGGTTCGTGGTGGTTCCGAAGCCGGTGTAGTCGTCGATCCGGAAGGCGGCGGTGAATTCAAAGCCCGTGAACAACGGCAGCATCACTTCCGCATAGGCGGCCTTGATGTTGCGATGCCGGCTGTCGAGGATGTTGGCCTCGTCGAACGGCGCGTTGAAGATGGGCGGGCGGCTTGCGGCTTCGCGGGCGTCGCCGTTGAAGCTGTATTCCTCGCGCCGCCAGTCGACGCCGACGGCCGCCTGAACCGTGCCGCCCCAGATGTCGAACAGCGGGCCGGTCGCGGCGACGTCCACCTGCCACAGGCCATAGGTGCCGCCATAGAGCTGCACGCCGGCTGCCGACGTCGCCTCGATGAGGGCCATCGCCTCTGCCGACTGGGCTTCGCCCGGCAGCAGGAAGGGGTTGATCCGGCCCGTCATCAGCGCATCCACCATGCCGTTCACGACGATGTTGCCGTTCGCGTCACGCACGGTGCGGGTATAGAAATAGCCCGAGCCCAGCGTGGAGGTGGAGTCGCTCTTCCCGTAGGAAACGCCGGCATGATATTCCCACGGGCCCGCGATGGGGCCGTCGGCCGTCAGCGCCAGGCGCATCGTATCCGTGCTGGTCTCGATCACGCGCGGGCCGCATTCCATGCAGCGCCAGCGAAGCGCCATCGGCAGCCCCCGGCGTGATTCCAGCGTGGGGAACACGCTGACGAGCTGGTTGAACACCCGGTCGTACGTGGCCGCGCTGTACTGGTTGCGGACATAGACATAGTTCAGCGCCGTCGCGGCCGCCGAGGCGCTGGAGGACAGCTGGTTGTTGGAGAAGACCTTGCGGGAATCGGCCTGCGATCCCGTCACCTCGAACTTCAGCTGATGATCGCCGAACTGGCCGGTCGCCGCGCCGAACCAGGAAATGGTGCGGATCGGCTGCTGGATGACGGCGGCGCGGCCCGTATCCCAGGCGCAGGCATATTGCGCGGTCGGCACGTCCCACAGAAGCTCGTCATAGCTGTCCATCCCGTCGATCGCGCCGCAACCAAGGTTCCCGGGCAGGTCGAGCGCGTTGATGCCGCCGCCCGCCCGAACCGTGCTGCTGCCGGGCAGGAAGGGGGCGGTCGCCGCCGAGTTGATGATGGTGCCGTTCGGGCTGTTGGGGGAAACGCCCAGCGGGAAGATGGTGGCGAAGGGCGTTCCGCGCGTGTCCACCGAAAGGCCGCGATCGACCTGGAAAGTGTCCACGAAGCCGCGCTGATCGCCGCGCAGCATCTTCGCATCGGTGATGGAGGCGCCGAACATGACGTTGAACCTGTCGCTGGACAGATCGCCATGGCCCGCCACGAACGAGCCCCGCCACAAATTGCCGCCGCCCGCTTCCGTCACGTCCATGAAGCCGCTGGCCTTCACGCCCTGGAAGTTGGCGTAGGTGATGAAGTTGATGACGCCGCCCACCGCATCCGTGCCGTAGATGGCGGATGCGCCGTCCTTCAGCACTTCGACCCGTTCGACGGTGGACATCGGGATCTGGTTCACGTCCACCACGCCGCCGTTCAGGCCGTGGGCGGGCACGCGCCGGCCGTTCAGCAGCACCAGTGTCGCCGCAGCACCCTGACCGCGCAGGTTGGCAGACGACGCGCCGTTGTTGCCCCGCGCCGCACCCGAAACGACGTCTGCGTTGGACGCGAGGTTGTCGAGGCCGTTTCCGTTCGAGGTGAGGTAGGAAAGGAACTGCTCGGGGCTGACGATGCCTTCACGGCGAAGATCGTCCGTGGTGATGATCGTGAGCGGCACCGGGCTTTCCTGGATGGAGCGCTTGATGCGCGAGCCGGTGACAACGATCATTTCTTCCTGCGCCGCCGTGCTGGCGGCAGCCTGGGCGAATGCCGGCGCCGCGAGGCAGGTGGAACACAGCATCGCCGAGACGAGAATTTTCATCGATTACCCCTTTGCAGCGGGCGGCCCCGGCCTTTGCCATGTTGCCGCGTTCCGGATCGTATATTCATCCGGCAGCAATGTTCATCGGGAAACCGGCGGGGCGCAATGGGGTATCAGGCCGCAGATGCAGCGGCGGCTGGGGATAAGATGCGGTGTGACAATTCTGTTGCACCGGGGCCACAGGCGAAACGCCGGCTGTCCGCGCAACTGTCCGAATTCAAACCGGGTTTTCTGAAAGGTGGTGGAGCCTAGGGGGATCGAACCCCTGACCTCTACAATGCCATTGTAGCGCTCTCCCAGCTGAGCTAAGGCCCCGAAATTTCACCTTTGCGAGCCCCTGTCGGGGGGCTGCCGGACCCGCCTGGGGGCGGGAGCGGTGCGCCTAGCGCAAGGTGTCGGGCGGTTCAACCCCCAACAGCCCTGCGCCGGCAATTTTTTAGCGATCTTCCTCGCGTTCCTCGACGACCACTTCGCTCAGGTCGTCGTCGCCGCCGATATCGACGTCGGCGTCTTCCGACGGCTCGTCATTGTCAGCGTCGATGTCCAGATCGTCCGCTTCCAGCGCGGGTTCGGCTTCACCGGTCTGGCCTTCGGCCTTGGCGGCTTCGAACGGCAGCGTCTGCTTCGACTTCAGGATCGGTTCCGGCACCCAGCTGGTGCCGCAGCCGATGCAGGTGACGGGATCGTCGCTCTGCAGATCATAGAAGCGGGTTCCGCATTTCGGGCACTGGCGCTTGGTGCCCCATTCCGGCTTGATCACGTGTCAGAAACTCCAGTTTCGCAGAAGAACAGATTCGTCGTCCACTGCCGGGGCAGAAGGGTTCGATTGTCTTAAGCGGAAAGCGGGCGCGCCTTGCCATAGGCGGTGCCGCCTGTCAAAGCCCGCCGCTTCAAGAGAGGCAAGATGAGCCACGGCACCACCCCCCCTTCCCCCCTGATCCTGGTTGCAGACGGCCCGCTGGGCGGCGAGGCGCGCGTGCCCGGCGACAAGTCGATCTCCCATCGCGCGATCATGCTGTCCGCGCTTGCCGTCGGCCGCAGCGAGATCCGCGGCCTGCTGGAGGGCGAGGATGTGCTGGCAACGGCGGCTGCCATGCGGGCCATGGGCGCAACGGTGGACCGGATTGGCCCCGGCCACTGGATCGTGGACGGCGTCGGCGTGGGCGGGCTGCTGCAGCCGCAGTCCGCGCTGGACATGGGCAACAGCGGCACCTCGACCCGGCTGCTGATGGGGCTGGTGGCCAGCCACCCCGTCACCGCCACCTTCACCGGCGACGAATCGCTGAGCCGCAGGCCGATGGGCCGGGTGATCGAGCCGCTGGGCCGGATGGGGGCGGACATCACCGCCTCCCCCGGTGGGCGGCTGCCGCTGATCCTGCGCGGGGCGGAAACGCCGCTGCCGATCCGCTACCGGCTGCCGGTCGCCTCTGCGCAGGTGAAGTCCGCGATCCTGCTGGCGGGCCTGAACATCGGGGCGGAAACCGTGGTGGAAGAGCCTGTTCCAACCCGTGACCACAGCGAGCGGATGCTGAAGGGCTTCGGCGCGGACCTGTCGGTTGAGCCCCTGCCGGAGGGCGGCAACCGCATCACGATCCGGGGCTGGGCCAGCCTGAAGCCGCAGGCGCTGGAAGTGCCCGGCGACCCCTCCTCCGCCGGGTTCCCGCTCGTCGCGGCGCTGATCGTGCCGGGCAGCGACGTGCTGATCCGGGGCGTGGGCCAGAACCCCACGCGCGATGGCCTTGTGCGCGTGCTGAGCATGATGGGCGCCGACATCGAACTGCTGGACCCGCGCGAGGTGGGCGGCGAGCCCGTGGCCGACATCCGCGTCCGCCATTCGGCGCTGCGCGGGATCGAGGTGCCGCCCGAGGTGGCGCCCTCCATGATCGACGAATATCCGATCCTGTTCGTGGCGGCTGCGCTGGCTGAGGGGCGCACGGTGATGCGCGGGATCGAGGAGCTGCGCGTGAAGGAAAGCGACCGGATCGCGGCGATGGCGGCCGGCCTGCGGGCGGCCGGCGTGCAGGTGGAGGAATTGCCGGACGGACTGATCGTGAACGGCAGCGGCGGCGGGCCGGTGGCCGGCGGTGCCACCATCGCCACCCACCTCGATCATCGCATCGCCATGAGCTTCGCCGTGCTGTCCCTTGTATCGCGCCGGCCGGTGAAGGTGGACGATCGCGCCCCGATCGCAACCAGCTTCCCGGACTTCCTGCCGCTGATGCAGCGCCTGGGGGCCCGCGAAGGCCAGTCGCACGAAGCCTAAGCGTCCGCGAACGCGCCTGTTGCGCCGGCCTGGCCGTGCAGCCAATCCGCGACGATCGCGGCGATGCGCTCGCCCGCCTGCCCGTCACCGAACGGGTGCACCGGTGTCAGCGGCGGCCGGGCGAGGGCTTGCCGCACGGCCGAGACAATGTCGTCGGCAGCCGGGCCCACCAGTTCGGCTGCGCCCGCCGCCACCGCCTCCTGCCGCTCCGTGGCCCGGCGCAGCACCAGCGTCCGCAGGCCGAGGCCCGGCGCCTCTTCCTGCAAGCCCCCCGAATCGGTGACGAGCAGCCGCGCGCGGCGCATCATCCAGATCATTTCCAGATGATCGAGCGGCGGGATCATGTGAATGGCATCCAGCCCGTCGAGCTTGTCCTGGAACGGGGCGCGGACGGCCGGATTCGGGTGCAGCGGAAGCACGATTTCCGCCTCGCAGAAGGCGGCGAGGCGCGCGAAGGCCGCCGCGATCGCGCCGGCGCGCCGGCCGATGTTCTCGCGCCGGTGAACCGTGGCGAGGACGAGAGGGTAGCGGGGCTGTGCCGCAAAGGGGAAGCGCGCCTGCATCACCCCGTCGGCGGCGGTATCCGCCGACAGCCGGGCCAGCCCGGCCTGCAGCGCATCGATGCCGCTGTTTCCCGTGACATGGATCCGGCTGCGGCAGATGCCTTCGCGCAGCAGGGCGGCGGCGGCCGCGTCCGTCGGGGCGAAATGCAGCGCCGAAACCGGCGCGATCAGGCAGCGATGCATCTCTTCCGGGAAGGGTTCATGCCGGTCGTGCGTCCGCAGCCCCGCTTCCACATGGGCGACAGGCACCTGCGCATAGGCGGCCGCCAGCGCGCCGGCCAGCGCCGACACGGTATCGCCCTGAACCAGCGCCAGCCGGGGCTGCCAGGCGGCGAACACGGGGGCCAGCCGCATCAGCAGCGCGGCCAGCAACTGGGCGGGGGCGGCGCCGGCGAGATGAACGCCAAGATCGATATCCGCGACGAGGCCCAGTTCCCTAAGCATCTGCGGGGCGAGATCGGGGTGCTGCCCCGTCATCACGAGGAGGACGCGTTGCCCACGCGCGCGAAGTGCCGCGATGACGGGCGCCATCTTCACGACTTCCGGCCTGGTTCCGCACACCGCGAGCAGCGGTGGAGTCACGTCCATAGGTTCGGCCCCCAGACAGGGACGCAAACGCCGCTCCCCGCCAAAAAACCGACCCTGCCACCTGCGTAACAACGGTTCGGGCGCTGTTCCACCGCTTTCTGGGCAGCGGACATGTCAAAATCGGTTAACTCCGCTCGTCGAATTGTTGATGCGAATCTCTTGCAACTTATCGCCATACTGCATATCAGTCGCAACAGCGGGCCGCCCCGGCCCCGGATGGACCAGCGCCCGATGATCGTCTGCTCGTGCAATGCCCTTCGTGAATCCCAGGTGCGCGAAGTCGCGCGCGGGGGCGTCCGGTGCGAGCGCGAGGCGTATCAGAGGCTCGGCTGCCGCCCGCAGTGCGGCCAGTGCCTGCCTTTTGCCCGCCAGCTGGTTCGGGAGGAAGCAGGCCGCGTTCCGGCCTGAGGGCCACCCGTCAGGCGTGACTTCCCCTTATCGCAGCGCCTTGCGCGCCGCTTCTGCATCCATCGCGATCTGCGCCTTCAGTGCCTCCAGCCCGTCGAGCTTCAGCTCCGGCCGGAGCCATTGCACCAGCTCCACCTCGATCCGGCGGCCATAGAGATCGCCGGACCAGTCAAGGATCCAGGTTTCCAGCAGCTCCTTCGGCGGATCGAACATCGGGCGGACGCCAAGGTTCGCCACCCCGTTCGCGATGGCGCCACCCGGCAGATGCACGCGCACCGCATAGACACCGTAGCGCGGCCGGACATAGCCGCCCAGATCGACATTCGCCGTGGGGACACCGATGGTGCGCCCGCGTTTGTCGCCATGGATCACCTCCCCCTCGATCGCGAAGGGGCGGGTCAGCAGCCGGGCGGCTTCCGCCATGTCGCCATCGGCCAGCGCAGCGCGGATGCGGGTGGAGGACACGGTTTCATCCGACGCCGTGACAGGTGTCAGCGCCTCTGCCGTGAAGCCATGCAGCCGGCCCAAGGCCGCCAGCGTGCCGGCATCGCCGGACCGGCCCTTGCCGAAGGTGAAGTCCTCGCCCGTGACGACATGGCGGATGCCCAGCCTGCCGGCGAGCCATTGCGCCGCAAATTCGTCCGCCGTCAGCCCGGCAAGCGCGGCGTCGAACGGGATCACCACCGCGCCGTCCACGCCCAGCGATTCGAAATGCCGCAGCTTCTGATCCAGCGTGGTCAGCGCAAATGGCGGCGTATCGGGCCGGAAGTGGCGCGAGGGGTGCGGATCGAAGGTGGCGACAAGGGCAGGCCCGCCAATGGCCCGCGCCCGCGCGATCGCCGCGCCGATCACGGCCTGATGCCCCTTGTGCACGCCATCGAAGTTGCCCAGCGCCAGCGCGCCGCCCTTCAGATCGGCGGGCGCTTCGCCCTGCCCTTCCAGTCGCTTCATGGCATGTCCGTTAGCGCGGCGCGGCCGGCACGGCCAGAGGGAGACGGCCGCCAGCGATCAAAGGGTCAACGCCGCACATAGGTGAGGAAGCTGTGCGCGGGGGCGTCGCCATCCGCCGCATGATCCTCCCGCGCGGCTTCGCGCCAGTCGGCCGGGTCCGGATCGGGAAACCAGGTGTCGCCGTCTGGCGAGACATGGATCCGCGTCAGCTCGATGCGGGTCGCGATGGGGCGGGCAAGCGCATAGATTTCCGCGCCGCCGATCACCATCAGCTCGCCTGCCCGTGCGCGCGGATCGAGCCCGGCTGCGGCAATCGCTTCGGCAAGGTTCGGCGCCAGCGTGGCGCCGGGCGCCCGCCAGCGCGGATCGCGGGTCAGCACGATATTGTGCCGGCCCGGCAACGGCTTGCCGATGGATTCGAAGGTCTTCCGGCCCATGATCACCGGCTTGCCCGTCGTGATCCGCTTGAAGCGGCGCAGGTCGGCCGGCAGGTGCCAGGGCATGGCGCCGTCCTTGCCGATCACGCCATTGTCGGCCGCCGCCACGACCAGCACGATTTCCGGCCGCATCAGCCCTGCTCCGGCGGGTGCCGCTTCAGCGCCAGCATCAGCGTGGTGAGGAAGGCGATATAGAGCGTGCCGAAGGCGGCCGACGCCCCGGCGTTCAGCATCTCGAACAGCCAGCGGCCGATGCCCCAGCCCTGCGCCGCCGTGCCCGCCGCAAGGGTGGAGATGACGCCCAGCGCCGCCCCAAGCCCCAGGATCCCCAGAGACAGGAGCATGAAGCCGGTGATCAGCACCGCGATCATCCCGAACAGGCGAAGCGCCCGGCCCGAGGTGAGCGCCCAGCTCGCCCGCAACGCGTCGATGGGATCCGGGTGCGCCGTCGCCACCAGGGGGATCACCAGCGACAGCCGGGTGAGAATCCAGAGGCCGGGAAGGATGAACAGGAACAGCCCAAGGCCCGTCGCGATGCCCTGGATCAGGAACAGCGCGAGCGCGGCCGGAAACAGGCGCAGCGCTGCGCCAAGATCGCGGGAGAGCGGCTGCCCCCCGGTGCCGTCGCGCGCGATCAGCCGGGCGATCATGATCTGCGCCAGCAGGGTTCCCGCCAGCACCAGCAGAACGGCGACACTGTCCATCGCGACATGCTCGCCGCGAAACAACTGGTCGGGCGTGCGATCATTCACCTGCCGCGCGAACAGCAGCTGCGGCAGGAACAGGAATGCCGCCGCGATCGCCCACAGCATGTCGCCATGGCGGCGCACGCCCGCAACGGTTGCGGGCCAGATCTGGCCGAAGCTGATCGGATCCAAGCTGGGGCGCTTTACCGGATCAACCGGCCTTCACGCCGCTGTCGGCCATCAGGGCCTGCAGTTCGCCCGCCTCGAACATCTCCATCATGATGTCGGAGCCGCCCACGAATTCGCCCTTCACATACAGCTGCGGGATCGTCGGCCAGTCGGAATAATCCTTGATGCCCTGCCGGATTTCCATGTCCTGCAGCACGTCCACCGAATGGAAGGCGACATCCAGATGTTCCAGGATGGCGATCGCCCGGCTGGAAAAGCCGCATTGCGGAAACAGGGGCGTGCCCTTCATGAACAGCACGACATCATGGCCGTTCACGATGGCATCGATGCGGTCGTTGACTGCGGTCATCTCTTGGTCTCCTCGGCGGCTCAGGCCGGTGTGGAAGTCGTCAGCTGAAGGGCGTGCAGAACGCCCCCCATCCGGCCGCCCAGCGCGGCATAGACCATCTGGTGCTGCTTCACCCGGCTGAGGCCGGCGAAGCTTTGCGAGGTGACATGGGCGGCCCAATGGTCATCGTCGCCGGCCAGGTCCGTCAGCCGGATGTCCGCATCCGGAATCGCCGCCCGGATGGCGGCCTCGATCTCGTGGCCGGGCATCGGCATGGCGGGTCAGGCCTTCTCGATCTGCTCGCGCGCTTCGGCCGCCTTGCGGGCCAGCATCTCGCGCACTTCGATGTCGCTGGTTTCCACGCCGCCTTTCAGCAGGTCGCCGATCAGCTTGCGGATCACATCCTCGTCGCCGGTTTCCTCGAAATCGGCCTGCACCACCGATTTCGCATAGGATTCGGCCTCTGCATCGGTCAGGCCCAGGCGTTCCGCGGCCCACAGGCCCATCAGCCGGTTGCGACGGGCGGTGATGCGGAACTCCATTTCCGCTTCATGCGCGAACTTGTTTTCGAACGCCCTCTCGCGATCGTCGAACGTGGTCATGCCTGCTCCCAGCAGTTGTAGCGCCCCGCCCCGGGGGCTGGTTCCGCGCCCGAGATAGGCGGCATCCGGGCCCAGTTCAACCAAAGGGTTGCGGCAAGCCCACATAGCTGCAACCCTTTGCGGACGAGCAACGGAAAAGTGGAGGAATCTCATGGCGCTGACCTTCGAACTCTACAAGGACAAGGCCGGTGAGCATCGCTGGCGGCTGAAGCACAGCAACGGCAATGTGCTGGCCACCTCGTCCGAAGGCTATTCCTCGAAGGCCGCCGCGCTGAAGGGAATCGAGAATGTGAAGGCGAGCGCGGACGCCCCCGTCGTGGAAGTCTGACGCGCGTCAGCCGATCCTGGGCGGCGCCTTCGCGCTGCCCAGTTGCGCGGCAAGGTCTTCCAGCGCGGATCGCAGCCCCTCATCCCTGACGCCGGACAGGTTGACAGCCGGCGCCGCCGCCACCGGTTGCGGGGCCGCCTGCGGGCGCTCGGCGGGTTTCGGCACCTCGCCCTGAACCAGTTTCAACCTCGCGACCGCGTTTGCGCCCAGGATGCGGTTCGCCCTGTCGATGATCTGCGGCGCGACATGCTGCAGCTGAAGCGAAAACGGCCCTTCCACACGGATGGTCAGCACACCGCCCGTCGTTTGCCCACGCGGAATGCGCAGCGATTCGGGGATGGACCAGCGCGCATAGACCGGCCCCACCACATCCTTCCACCGCGCCAGCAGCGCCCCCTGAACGAACCCGAAGCGCCGGAACGCCGTGCCGCCCACGTCGGGCAGCAGCGAGCCGACGTCTCTCACCCCGTTCCGGCGGGGCGCGGGTTCCTGACCCTTCCTATCCTTGGGAGGCTTCGCCATCGCCCCGCCCTGTGCCAGAGAGCGGGCATGGCCGTCGACCAGCAAATCATCGCCGCAAAGCTGCTGGGCTGGTATGACCGCCATGCCCGAAGCCTTCCCTGGCGGGTGCCCCCGGACGAGCGCCGGCGGCCCGATCCCTATCCGGTGTGGCTGTCCGAGATCATGCTGCAGCAGACGACGGTTGCCGCCGTCGGGCCCTATTTCGCGCGCTTCCTTGCCCTTTGGCCGACCGTGGATGCGCTGGCGGCAGCGGACGACGCCGATGTGATGCGGGAATGGGCGGGCCTTGGCTATTATGCCCGCGCCCGCAACCTGCTGGCTGCCGCCCGCGTTGTCGCCGCCAATGGCGGCTTCCCCGAAACCGAAGCCGGGCTTCGCGGCCTGCCCGGCGTTGGCCCCTACACGGCCGCCGCAATCGCGGCCATTGCCTTCGGAGAGCCGACCGTGGTGATCGACGGCAATATCGAACGCGTCACCAGCCGCCTGTTCGCCCTGCCGGACGTGCTGCCGGCCGGGCGGCCCCGGCTGGCCGCCGCGCTCGCGCCGCTGGTGTCGCCAGACCGGCCCGGCGATTCCGCGCAGGCGATGATGGACCTGGGGGCGACGATCTGCACGCCGCGAAAGCCGCTGTGCGCCGCCTGCCCCCTTGCGGCGGCCTGCGCGGCAGGGCTCGCCGGAACGGCGGAAGCCTTCCCCGTGAAGGCGCCGCGCAGGCCGCGCACGCTGAAGCATGGCACCGTCTGGTGGATCGAACATGGCGGTCAGGTGGCGCTGGTGCGCCGCCCGGCGAAGGGCCTGCTGGGCGGAATGCTGGCCCTGCCCGGTACGGACTGGGGCGCGGCGCAGGATCACGCCCTTCCCTTCCCGTCGGACTGGCGGCTTCTGACTGAAGGCGTCCGGCACGGCTTCACCCATTTCGAACTGGAGCTGAAGGTGGCGTCGACGGCGCTTGCTGACCGCCGCCAGCTGCCGCCCGGCATCGACCCCGTCTGGACCGGCCGCGCGGATGTCGCCGCCGCCGGCCTTCCCACCCTGTTCGCGCGCGCCGCCGCACTGGCGCTCGCGCATCTGCCGCTACTGGAGGGCGCATGACATTTACCGGACATCTGGGCTTCACCGGCGCACCGCTGGACAGGGCCGATAATCTGCGCCGCGACGAGGCGGCGATCCAGGCGCTGCGGATGGACCCGACCGCCCGTTTCCTCATCCTTGACGAGCTGAAGCCGCTGATGGCGGAAGGGGGCAAGGATCTCTACTGGGCGCGGCGCAGCGAGGTGCCGCGGGGCACGACCATCTTCCTGGGGCTGACGCCAGAGGGCGACCCGCGATTCGCCGTGGACGGCAAGGCGGACGACGACATTCCGGGGGCCGCCACCGATGCGCGGGTGGCGGGAACCGTGCTGGGCGATGCGCGGGCGGCAATCGTCGCGCAGGCCCGGTCCATGCTGGACTGGCATCGCCGCCATGGCTTCTGCGCGAATTGCGGCGCGCCGACCGAGATCCAGAAGGCCGGATACAGCCGCCTGTGCGGCGGATGCGGGGCGGAACATTTCCCGCGCGTCGACCCGGTGGTGATCATGCTGGCCGAACGCGAGGGGAAGGCGCTCGTCGGCCGGGGGCCGCGCTTCCCGGCGGGCTTCTTCTCGGCGCTGGCGGGTTTCGTGGAGCCGGGCGAGTCGCTGGAGGAGGCTGTCGCGCGGGAGCTGTTCGAAGAGGCGGGCGTGCGCGTCCACGGCGTGCGCCTGGGGGCGAGCCAGCCCTGGCCCTTCCCCTCCAGCCTGATGATGGGGGCCTTCGCCGCCGCCGACTCCTTCGATCTGAAGCTCGATGAAAGCGAGATTTCGGAGGCCCGCTGGGTCACGCGCGACGAGGTGCGCGCCGCCCTCAATGGGCAGGCGGACTGGAATGCCCCGCCTCCGCTGGCGATCGCGCACTGGCTTCTGGCGACATGGGCGGGCGTGGAGGGCTGATCGGCCGCTCGCCGCCGTCCACCAGTTCCACCCGGGCGCCGTTGCGATCCAGCATGCGGTGCGTGTCTTCGGCGGACATCGGCCTGCCGAAGTGCCAGCCCTGCATCTGGTTGCAGCCCAGCCGCCGCATCGATTCGAAGTCGGTGCGCGTTTCCGTCCCTTCCGCCGTCGTTTCCATCCCCAGCCTGTCTGCAAGGGCGACGATGGCCTGCACGATGGCGACGGCCTCGCTGCCGCCCCGCGCGCTGGCCTGAACGAAACTGCGATCGATCTTGATGCGGTCGAACGGGATCTTCTGCAGATAGCCGAGCGAAGAATAGCCGGTGCCGAAATCATCGAGCGCAAAGCTGACGCCGAGTGATCGCAGATCGGCAAGCATCGCCGCCGTCTGCGCGCGTTCATCCAGGAACAGGCTTTCCGTCAGCTCCAGCTCCAGCCGCTCGGGCGCGACATTGGCGCGGGCCAGCGCCTGACGCACCGTTTCAACAAGGCGGGGATCATCGAACTGC
>ERZ1645185.236-NODE-236-length-23623-cov-8.274737_pt1 | contig 23623 bp, 27 predicted proteins | sample MGYA00575351_ERZ1645185 | MGnify/ENA primary metagenome ERZ1645185 (study PRJEB40838, sample SAMN11284767) | freshwater sediment metagenome | isolation source: river sediment | host: Sediment | place: India: Jana village, Kanpur | collected 2015-12-17 ... | reverse complement strand
GATCCCGGCCTTTACCTGAATCGAAACGGGGTCATCTGTCACATTCATCAAGATCACGCTGAAAGGGCTGCTGGCGACATGGCTGCTCCTTGCCAAGCCTTGCTGCAAGGGCAAGCTATCAGCATCCTGCCGCGCGGTTTCCATTTTGAAAACTTCACTGAACGCCGGAGATCCCCAAGCAGCGAGGGATTCAGACAGGTTCATCATTCGGCCTGCATCCTCGGGTAATCGGTATAGCCTTTTGCGCCTGGCGTGTAGAACGTTGCCTGATCGGGTGTGTTGAGCGAAGCGCCCAACTTGATGCGTTCGGGCAGGTCGGGGTTGGCCAGGAAAGCAGTACCGAACGCCACGGCATCGAGCCTGCCTTCGGCAATGGTCGCTGCGGCCTCTTCAGGCGTGTAGCCCATGTTGCCCACCAGCACGCCGAGGTAATGCTCGCGCGCCGGCGTCATCACATCGCCGCTTTGCTGTTGCATGAAATCGCTGCGCATCAGGTGCAGATAGGCCAGCTTGCAGGCATTCAACCTCTTTGCGAGCCAGGTTGCCAGGCCAACCGGATCGCTGTCCCGCATGCTGTTGTAACTGTTCAGCGGCGATAGCCGAACGCCGACTCGATTGCTGCCGAATACGCCCGAAACGGCTTCGATGACTTCCAGCAGCAGTCGCGCGCGGTTTTCGATGGAACCGCCGTAGGGGCCAGCGCGCTTGTTTGAACCATCGCGCAAAAACTGGTCCAGCAGGTAGCCGTTGGCGCCGTGCACTTCCACACCGTCAAAACCGGCGGCCCTGGCGTTTTCCGCTGCCTTGCGGAATCCGACGACGATGTCTGGCAGTTCGTCGTCGCGCAGTTCGCGCGGCATCACATACGGCTTTATGCCTTCCGGCGTGAACACTTCGCTGTCGGTAATCGCAATCGGACTTGGCGCCACCGGCTGCACGCCATTGTTGAGCAGGGGATGGCAGGCGCGTCCGCCGTGCCACAATTGCAGGAAAATCCGTCCACCCGCCGCATGCACCGCATCGGTGGTTTTTTTCCAGCCCGCTATCTGGGCCTGCGAATAAATCCCAGGCTCGCGCCAGAAGGAAGAATTGCCCTCCATCACCATCGTCGCCTCGGCAATGATCAGCCCGGCGCTGGCCCGCTGTGCATACTGCTCTGCCATCAGGTCGCCTGGAACGTGATCACCTTCCGCCCGGCAGCGCGTCAGCGGCGCCATCAGGATGCGGTTGGGTAATGTCAGTGCGCCGAGTTGAAGAGGGGTGAAGAGGGCGTTCATGCTGGATGAATTCGTTGCAGGTTTGCTGAATATTCTGAACCGGTTATTTCACCGCCAGCAATTCCACTTCAAACACCAGTGTCGCATTCGGCGGTATGACACCGCCCGCGCCACGGGAACCGTAGCCCATTTCGGGCGGAATGGTGAGCTTGCGCGTGCCGCCGACTTTCATGCCGGCCACGCCTTCGTCCCAGCCACGGATGACGTGGCCTGCGCCGAGCGGGAAATCGAAGGGGTCGTTGCGATCCTTGCTGGAATCGAACTTGGTGCCATCGGTAAGCCAGCCGGTGTAGTGGACGACAACGATTTTGCCGGCGGCGGCTTCGTCGCCCTGGCCGGTGGTGAGGTCTTCAATGATGAGTCCGGACATTTTGATTCCTTCAGATGGGTAGTAAAACGAAACTGGCGGCGTTGAAGACGCCGAAGCGGATACTGCGATTGGTTTTGTCTTCGACGACACGGGCGATCAGATCCTGGGTGGCGATGAGCTTGCCGTATTCGCGCTCGAAGCTGAGATTCTGTATGCCATCGTGATCCACGCCATTTGTGAGGAACAGTATTTCACCCGTGGGTTTTTTCGTGTTGGACAACCGCCAGGCAACGATTTCGATATTTCGTGCGGCGTTGTAGAGTTTCTGCGGGTCCATGCTGTCGAGCAGATAGACCTCGGTCTTGTGGTTGTATGAAGACATGACCATGGTCAACACGCCGGTCATCAACGAATGAATGCGGTCACTGGCAAAGTCTTCGCGGAAGGCATTGTTGATGGCTGCCGCCCAGTCGAGTTCGCGCTGCGGTGACAGATGCCAGTGGTTGACCGGGTTGAAGATTTTCGCGACGGCGGCCTGAACATCCGTGATGCCGCTCTTGCTCATTTCTACCGGATTGCGCTTGTAGAGCTTTTCAGTCAGCAGCTTGAGGCTGGCGAGGGTTTCCTTCTGGTGAAGTTCGATGACGTCATCGACATCACCTTTGGCGAGGCCGGATACGCTCCAGGGCTTGGCGGTGGTTTTGCCATCCTTGCGCTTGATGGCCTGGCCACCACAGGAAGCGAGAAAGCTGACGGACAGGAGAACAACAAAAAGGCGGAACAGGGTTTGTGTAGAAAACATCAGGACGAGCTGCTGGCAGAGATTTCCTTGGCCCAAAAGGGCAGTGGGTGCATGGTCGCTGAATTCTGGTTGTTCGTCAAAGGGGATGGGCAGATTTTTCACGACACACTATTTTCATGAATGAAATTTTAATGCTGTAAGCAATGGATTAACCCGGCGACCAAGGGCATTCAGAACAACAGAGGAAAACACCCATGACTTGCACAAACTGCGTTCACCGCGGCCTTGGTACACTGGACGGAATTGGCGCCTGGCTACCCAATCTTGCGATTCGCCTGCTACTAGCATATGAATTCTGGACGGCGGGCCTCCAGAAACTGAAAGGGGAAAACTGGTTCGCGGATATTCAGGACCAATTTCCATTCCCCTTCAATGTGGTGCCAACTGAAATCAGCTGGCAGTTTGCCACCTGGACGGAACTGATTGGACCGGTGTTGTTGGTGTTGGGGCTGGGCACGCGGTTTGCCAGCGCGGCGCTGGTGATTCTGACCATCGTGGCCTGGGCCAGCGTGCATGCGGGCAATGGCTACAACGTCTGCGACAACGGCTACCAGTTGCCCTTGATTTATCTGGTGCTTTTTCTGCCGCTGCTGTTTCAGGGGCCTGGAAAGCTTTCGCTGGATCACTGGATCAGGAAATTCACGGCAATGAAATGATGCGTTGTCTACAATAATTGTCTGGAACCGCTATATGGAACAAAACGATGGCAAGCATTTCTGAAGTAACGCGATATGGCCAGCGTATCTGGCTGGACAATCTGACCCGCACCCATCTTGAGGAAGGCAAGCTCGCTGAGCTGATTGCTCGGGGCGTGTCGGGCATTACCTCCAACCCGGCCATTTTCCACAAGGCCATTACGGAAAGCCCTTATTACCAGTCCGCGCTGGAAAAACTGAAATCATCGGAAGCCGATCCCGAGCGGCGTTATGAGTTGCTGGTTATCGAGGATATCCAGCGTGCCTGCGATTTGCTGCGGCAGGCTTACGAAGCCAGCCAGGGCGATGACGGCTATGTGAGTCTCGAAGTCGCGCCGCGTTACGCACATGATGCTGCCAGTTCCGTTGCAGAAGCCAGGCGGTTATCCGGCCTCGTGAAGCGCGAGAACCTGCTGATCAAGGTTCCCGGCACGCCAGCAGGCTTGGAAGCTTTTGAACTGCTGACTTCGGAAGGCTTGCGCGTCAACGTGACCTTGCTGTTTTCATTGCGCCAGACCGTGCGGATATTTGAAGCTTATATTCGCGGCGCGCGGCGCTGGCTGGAATCAGGCGGAGACCCGGCACGGTTAAAAGCAGTGGCCAGCGTGTTCCTGTCGCGCGTGGACACGCTGGTGGACAAGAAGCTTGAAACAATCAATACGCCAGAATCGCTTGCGCTGCGCGGCAAAGCTGCGGTGGCCATGGCAAAGTTGGCCTATCAGCGCTACCGGGAGTTTTTTCATGGCGCGGCATTTGAAACCCTGCGCAAGGCGGATGTCCGTCCGCAACATCTTTTGTGGGCCAGCAGCGGTACCAAGAACACGGACTATTCCGATCTGCTGTATGTGGAACCGCTGATCGGACCTGAAACCATCAACACCTTGCCGGATAAAACGCTGGCGGCATTGCTGGATCATGGAAAGATTGATCCCTCGCTGGATTTTGGCGTGCCGGAAGCCGAGGCGCACATGGTGGCACTCGAGGCGCAGGGGGTTGATCTGGATGAAGTGGGTGAAACCTTGCAGGCGGATGGCTTGAGGCTGTTCGCGGAGTCGTATGACAAGCTGATTGAAGCAGTAAGTTAATCGCTGGGGATGTTCTGATTTGGCCAGCTTTGACTTAATGAGCTTTCCATGACAGACGAAATGCCCCCAGATTACGCCTCCCCCGCCAGCCGGGGGAGGCGGAGAGGGGGTAGACACCGATGCCCATTCAACAACTTTATTACCCCACCCCAACCCTCCCCGGCAAGCGGGGAGGGAGCGGATAGCCGCCAATGTCACTCAATATGGAAGTATCAATAATGGCCGGCTTACCACCGGCCTGCTTCGATTTATGACCGGCTAGCCGCCGGATGATTTTGACTTATGACCGGCTAGCCGCCGGTCATGGACATAAACCTGACAAGTTTTTTCGGCGATTCGCGGAATTCGTGACGTTGAGGTTTGAGCGCGACGGCCTGCAGGATCGCCTGTTCGATTTCGCTGTCGCTTGCGCCTGCTTTCAGCATGGGGCCGAGTTCAAGTTTGTCATCCTGTCCCAGACATAGGTACAGCGTGCCATCGACCGAGATGCGCACGCGGTTGCAGGTTTCGCAGAAGTGCTGGGAAAGCGGGGTGATGAAGCCGATGGAAAATTTTCCATCCGGCGTGCCAAGATACCGCGCCGGCCCGCCACCCGAACAGCTGGTTTCCGCGAGACCATATTTTTCAGCGAGGCGGGATTTCACCGGCTGCAAATCCAGATAGCCATTGGCCCTGCCGGTGTCGCCCATGGGCATGGTTTCGATCAGCCGCAGGATGTAGTCGCCGGCCATGGCAAACTCGACCATGGCGTCGATCTCGTCATCGTTCTTGCCTGCGATGGCTACCATGTTGAGCTTGATCTTGCGGAAGCCGGCTTCCTTCGCGGCTTGCAGGCCGGCCATGACCTTGTCGAATACATCGCGGCCGTTGATTGATTCGACACGATCACGCTGCAGGGAATCGAGGCTGACATTCAAGCGGGTGACGCCTGCTTTTTTCAGTTCCCGGGCATGTTTGGCAAGTTGTGTGGCGTTGGTGGACAGCGACAGGTCTTCTACGCCGGGCAGGGCGGAAAGCTGGGCGGCCAGTTCAGGCAGATTGCGCCTGAGCAGGGGCTCCCCGCCGGTCAGGCGAACGTGCTTGACACCAAGCCGGGTAAACGCACCGATCAGCCGAGCCGTTTCGTCAAATGCCAGCCAGTGATCCGGCTCCTCGAAATCCTTAAAGCCTTCGGGCATGCAGTAGGTGCAGCGCAAGTCGCAGCGGTCCGTCACGGAAAGACGGACATATTCGATGGTGCGGCCAAAGGGATCGGTGAGCATGGATGACAGACTCTCGTTATATATGCCAAAATATAACCAAGTTTTTTGACTTTGTCAGCTTGCAAATGGAAACCTTGCAGGATTATTTATTGTTGGCGGGTCTGGCGGTAGCCGCCTTCCTGTATGCCTCGGTTGGACATGGCGGTGCATCTGGGTATCTGGCCGTCATGGCTTTTGCAGGACTGGCGCCCGCCACCATGAAACCCGCCGCACTGGCCTTGAATGTTGTGGTCGCGGGCATCGGTACCTGGAAATACCTCCGGGCAGGCGCTTTTGACTGGAAGGTATTCTGGCCGTTTGCGGTCGTTTCGATTCCCCTGGCCTACGTGGGCGGAAGCCTTCACATCCCGCCCGGCGTTTTCAAGCCGTTGGTTGGGGTTGCCCTGCTGTTCGCGGCCTGGCGCATGGTGCTTTCATCGCGCCAGACGGAGGTGCCACGGAGGGAGTTGAGGCTGATTCCCGCGTTCATTGCGGGTGCCGCGATGGGACTGCTATCCGGCATGACTGGCGTGGGAGGCGGTATTTTTCTCAGCCCATTGATTCTGATGCTGGGCTGGGCGGGCACGCGGGAAACCTCAGGTATTGCCGCACTGTTCATTCTGGTGAATTCACTGGCCGGCCTGGCAGGCCACGGCGATCTAACCGCCTTGCCCGCGAATTTCCCGATCTGGATGGTGGTGGTAGCCGTACTCGGCTGGCTGGGAGCGGAACTTGGCAGCCGCCGTTTTCGTCTGCCGGTGATACGGAATCTGCTTGCCGTGGTGCTGGCGCTTGCAGGCTCCAAGATGATACTGACATGAAAGTGTTGGGCATTACCGGCTACAGCGGCGCGGGGAAAACGACCTTGCTGGAAAAACTGATTGCGATGCTTGTCGAAGAAGGCGTTTCCGTTTCGGTGATCAAGCATGCGCATTGCGGATTTGATGTCGACCAGCCCGGCAAGGACAGTTACCGGCAGCGTCAGGCAGGCGCGGGCGAAGTGCTGGTGGCATGCGACGACCGCTGGGCGCTCATGCACGAAAACCGCACCGCAACGCCGCCTGATCTGAGTGACCTGATTGCCAAACTCTCACCCTGCGATCTGGTGCTGGTGGAAGGCTGGAAACGCGATCCCATTCCGAAAATCGAGGTACACCGGGCAGCCAATGACAAGCCCTGGTTGTATCCGGATGATCCGCAAGTTCTGGCGGTAGCGAGTGATGTGCCGCCGCCGGACAACAAACACTGGCTCGAGCTGAATGATGTCGTTAAGATTCGCGCCTTTATCAAACAGGAAATCGGGGTTTGAATGCCCATGAGTTTATATGCTTAGTGCCGCCGAGTTGTTACAGGAATTGCTTGATCGGGCTCGCCCGCTGGATGAATCAGAAACCATCGGGCTTGCGGATGCCCGTAATCGCATTCTCGCAGAAGGCCTGACGTCTTACATCAGCGTGCCGCCGATGGACAACACCGCCATGGACGGATACGCCGTGCGCAGCCACGACTGCAAATTGCCCGATGCGACACTCAGGGTGACGCAACGCATTGCCGCCGGGCAGATGGGCAGGCAGCTTCACAAGGGCGAAGCCGCGCGGATATTTACCGGCGCGCCGGTGCCGCCGGGCGCGGATGCCATCGTCATGCAGGAAGATACTTCGCTGGAAGGCGAAGGGGTGACGGTATACAAGGTGCCCCATCCAGGCGATCACATCCGCCGCGCGGGCGAGGATATTCAGCCCGGCACCAGCGTGCTGACACCGGGAACACGATTGAAAGGACCTGAACTGGGTCTGGCTGCCTCGATTGGGCGCACGGAAGCAAAAGTCTTCCGGCAATTGAGGGTGGCGATGTTTTCCACCGGTGATGAACTGGCCGAGCCAGGCCGGCCACTCAAACCCGGGCAAATCTATAACTCCAATCGCGCAACGCTGAAGGGCTTGTTGACCGGGCTGGGCGTAGAAGTCGTGGACCTGGGCGTGGTGGCCGATACCCGCGATGCGACGATCAAGGCCATCGAGTCGGCCATGAGGCTGGCCGATGTCATCCTGACCACGGGCGGCGTGTCAGTCGGGGAGGAAGATCACGTCAAGGCGGCGGTTGAAGAACTGGGCCGCATCGATATCTGGAAAGTGGCGATGAAGCCGGGCAAGCCGGTGGTGTACGGCCGGGTGGGAGACGCCGATTTCATCGGCCTGCCGGGCAATCCGGTTTCGGCATTTGTTACGTTCTGCCTGTTTGCGCGGCCCTTCCTGTTGAAGCGCATGGGTGCCAGCCAGGTACTGTACCGCGCGTACCCTGTGCGTGCCGCGTTTGACTGGAACAAGCCGGGCAAGCGCCGGGAGTTTCTGCGCGGCCATGTGGTCACGGGGGAAGATGGTGCGGGAGAAGTGCGCCTGTATCCCAATCAAAGCTCGGGCGTGCTGACCTCGGCCGTGTGGGCGGATGGACTGGTGGACATCGAAATTGGCCAGATTGTCATCCGCGGTGAATGGGTCCGGTTTATTCCTTTTTCTGAATTAGTGGATTGAAGGTGACAGCGTGAAAGTCAAAGTTCTGTATTTCGCCAGGCTGCGCGAAAAGTTTGGCGTGGAGTCTGAAGTACTCGATCTTCCGGGAGAACACGCCTATGCGGCAGCCATTGTAGATATGCTGCGCAAGCGCGGCGATCCCTGGGCTAAGGAACTGGGCCTGGATGCTGGGTACCGCATGGCCGTGAATCAGACGCTGGCTGGGCTGGTCACGCCGGTTCAGGATGGCGACGAAGTGGCGATCTTTCCACCGGTGACGGGCGGCTGATGAAAATCCTCGTTCAGGAATTCGATTTCGATCCTGGCGCGGAAATTGCCGCGCTGCACGCCGGGCAGCCCAAGGTTGGCGCGGTGGCCAGTTTTGTCGGTTTGGTGCGGGACATTAACGAAGGTGATGCCGTCAGTACGCTGACGCTGGAACATTATCCCGCCATGACGGAAAAATCCCTGCGCGGCATCGTTGATGAGGCCATGGGCCGATGGTCTCTGCTCGATGTAACCGTCATTCACCGAGTTGGTTTGCTCAATCCGCTCGATCGAATCGTTTTTGTGGGGGTGGCTTCCGGTCATCGCGGCGATGCCTTCGCTGCTTGCGAGTTCATCATGGATTTTCTGAAAACCCGCGCGCCATTCTGGAAGAAAGAGGGCACGCCGCAAGGCGAACGCTGGGTGGAAGCCCGCGCCACTGACGACGAAGCGGCGGAACGCTGGCAGCAATCATCAAAAAAAGATCCGGCCTGAGCCGGGTCTTCTGTTGGCATTTTCATGCCGGGTGGGTTACTGCAATGTGGCGATATGGGTCGACAGCGCGTCGATTTCCTCGTCGCTCAATTTCTGGGCAACCGGGTACATCAGCGCGGATTGCGCGCCAACCTGCTTGCCAGCCTTGTAGTCAGCCAGCTTGGCCTTGACGGCGTCGGCTGTCTGGCCGGCCAGTTTCGGGAAGGCGCCCTGACCCTGACCGCTGGGGCCGTGGCAGCTTGCGCATTGAGAGGTGTACTGGGCGACCGGATCCATGGCGGCAGGTGCAGCGGCTTCAGGCGCGGGCGCGGCAGCCGGAGCGGGTTCCATGGCGGGAACGGCAGGCTGGGCGGCTTCTTCCTTTTTGCCGCAGGCAGACAGGCCAAGCGCCAGAACAAGCGAAATCAAGAGGGTATTGCGCATGAGATTCTCCAGGTAGTAGTTTCAGTTAAAGCGGAATATAAGCAAATGTTAATGTCCTTTTTCAGATCATGCAAGCCTGTCAAAAAGATTGCATCAAGACTTGAACCGTTTAGGCAATTCCCGTGACATGAGTTCTAGCCATTCACGATGCCGGGATTCCATGAATTCAAATTCGGTAATCAGTCGCTGGCCGGATTCGGTCAACTGGCTGCCGCCACCTTTCGATCCGCCCGTTGCGCTATCCACGACAGGCGTTCCCATCGCGTTGTTCATCGCATCGACCGCATCCCAGGCTGCCTTGTAGCTCATCTTCATGGCTTTCGCGGCTTTGGAAATCGATCCCGTTTCGCCGATCTTGCGCAGGAGTTCAACCCGGCCATGACCGACCACGTTTTTTCCGTCTAGCGTCAGCCACATCCTGCCGTGGAGTTTCAGGTTTTTGATCATGCATGGAGTTTAACAAACAGCCGGAGCAGTAAGCTGTGAAGATTACAATGCAGGAATGACAATGCTGGCATTGATGACGAAATGAATCCGGCTCTGCAGTGGCCACTGGACTGGCTGGGGCAGTTAATCCTGTTTGCCGCTTCGCTGGCGGCGAATTTCTTTTCAGCTTTGTCAGGGGGTGGTGCAGGCCTGATCCAGTTTCCCATCCTGATTTTTCTGGGTCTGCCTTTCGGTGTGGCACTGGCAACGCACAAGCTTGCCAGCGTTGCCCTGGGTCTGGGCGCGACGATCCGGCATTTGAAGGAAAGCCACCTGGCACGGCGCGAGTCGCTCATCATTCTTGGAGCTGGGCTCCCTGGTGTGATACTGGGTGCCTCTACCATACTCAAGGTGCCTGAGCAAATTGCCACGCTTTTGCTGGGACTGCTGACGCTGGGCCTTGGTGTGTATTCGGTATTCAAACCCCAACTGGGCATGGCGCACGAGCCGCGCAACTGGCAGGGAGCCGGGCTTTATACCGGCATGGCAGGTCTGTTCGTTGTGGGATTTCTCAATGGCTCGATCACTTCCGGCACGGGCCTGTTTCTTACCATCTGGCTGATCCGGCATTTTGGTCTGGATTACAAACGTGCCGTCGCCTACACCCTGGTGCTGTGCGGCCTGTTCTGGAACGGCACCGGAGCGCTGGTGCTTGGCTATCTTGGTACGATTGCCTGGAACTGGATGCCCGCGCTGCTGGTCGGCTCGATTGTCGGCGGCTATGTGGGCAGCCACATCGCCATCAAAAAGGGTAATCTCTGGATCAAGCGTTCGTTTGAAATTGTGACCATCCTGATTGGTCTGAAGCTCATCTTTGGCTAGGAAAGTTATGCGATTCATTTCACTGTTGTTTGTTGTGCTGCTTGCAGGGTGCAATGCCTATGAGGGAGCGATGCCGCCCGTATTGTCGCCAGATGCGAGCGGCAGTGTTGCTGGACGCGGCATCGCCATGGAAGCAGCAGCACCCGCATCGATGGATTCTGGCCAGACGGAGCAGAAGTATCTGGCCGAGCGCCAGCACTGGGTATTTGAGTTGAAAGAAGCCGATATCGAAAAACGCTGGCAATCGCATCTTGCGCTGTGCACGGGCAACTGCGAGGTCCTCAATGGCACGATCAGCAAGTCGACGATGTCGCCCGTTTACGCCAACCTGCAAATGCGCGTTCCTCGCAATGAGGCCAGCAAACTCTTTGCGGCCATGGAAAGCCCGGATGTCATCGAGCGCCGTGTGGAGCGCGAAGACAAGACCCTTCAGGTGGTCGATGTCGAGGCCCGGATGAAAAATCTGTCCGAACTTCGCGACCGTTTGCGTGTATTGCTGACCCAGTACAAGGGCAGTCTGAAAGACCTGCTGGAAACCGAGAAGGAGCTGGCGCGGGTGCAGGGCGAACTGGATGCAATGACTGCCCAGCGCAAGGTGCTGGCGAATGAAACCGAAAAAATCCTGCTCAATGCGGATTACCGGCCCAGGCCCAGTCTGGGCGAAACCGGCGCATTCCAGCCGCTGGTGGAAGCCTGGCGCAACGTAGGCCGCACTTTCGCCCAGAGCCTGGGTTCCGCCATGCTGTTCCTGGTTGGCGCCTTGCCCTGGGTGGTCATTGTCATTCCGGTATTGTGGGGCGCGTGGAAAGGCATCAAGGCGCTGTGGGCGAAATTCAGGACTTGGCGCAAGCCCGCATGACCGACGAAGACTACATGCGCGAAGCGTTGGCGCAGGCCCGGCTGGCGTGGCAGGCAGGTGAAGTGCCGGTGGGTGCGGTGGTGGTGAAAGACGACGAAATCGTCGGGCGAGGATTCAACCAGCCCATTTCCAGCCACGACCCCAGTGCCCATGCAGAGATCATGGCCCTGCGCGATGCGGCGAAGAATATCGGCAATTACCGATTGGTGGGCACGTCGCTGTATGTCACCTTCGAGCCCTGCGCCATGTGCGCGGGCGCCATCTTCCATGCGCGGGTCAAGCGCGTCGTCTACGGTGCGGCGGAATACAAGACTGGCGCGGCGGGCAGCATTGTTGATCTGTTTGCTGAACCGAAACTGAATTTCCATGCTGAAATCAAAGGTGGTGTATTGGCGGAGGAGTGTGGAAAACTGGTGAGCGATTTTTTTGCCGAGCGGCGTCAGCAGAATAAAGTGGAATCTTCATGACCACATATCGCATTGATATCGATTCCCGCCTGCAACGTTTATATCTGTGGGAACCTTATCCGGACGGCGATATGCTGATCCGCGAATATCCCATCTCAACCGCAAAAAACGGGCTGGGCGAACAATGCGGCAGTTACTGCACCCCGCGGGGCCGTCACCGCATTGCCGAGAAAATTGGCGCTGGCCAGCCGTTGTTCGCGGTATTCAAGGCACGCGTGCCAACCGGCGAAATCTGGTCGCGCGATCTTGCGGCGGAAAATCCCGGCAGAGACTGGATACTCACCCGCATCCTCTGGCTTGATGGCGAAGAAGCGGGCAGGAACAAAGGCAACGAGGTGGATACACATGATCGCTACATTTACATCCACGGAACGGATGAGGAACACCTGATCGGCTCGCCAGTTTCACACGGCTGCATCCGCATGAAGAATGCCGATGTGGCTGAGCTGTTTGATCTGGTGGATACGGGAACGGAAGTAAAAATCAGTTGAAAAAATGCCCGCTTTTGCGGGCATTTTTGGGAACCCAAACAGATTTCTATTGAAGCACGACCAGCGTCACGCGGCGGTTTTCAATACGACCTGCGCGTGTCTTGTTGTCGGCAACCGGCGCGCTTTCACCGTAGGACATGGCGTTCATGCGGTGCAGGGCGAAGCCATGTTTCATGGCGAGGTAGCGGCGTACGATTTCCGCACGCTGTTCGCCGATTTTCAGGTTGGTGTATTCGGGGCCGGAGTTATCGGTATGGCCCTGAATTTCGATGTAGACATTCCTGTTGTCTGATTTGATCTTGCCGGCAAACTCGTCGAGCGCTTTTTTGGCGTCTTCGGTCAGTTCGTTGCCTTCAAACGGAAAAGCAATCTGGCTGGACAAAGTCGTCTCGTACATGAATTTTCCCTCGGCCAGCTTGCCTGCGGCAAGGGCGCGGTCCAGTGCCTCCTTAGCGGTTTTGGACGTGCCGTCCAGCGCCGCCTGCTGGTTATTCAGACGGCCGTCGAGGCTTGAATAGCGGTTGGAAAATTCCTGGCTCTGCTTGTCAAGCTTTCCGCTGAGTTCTGCATTCTGGCCGTCCATGCGCTTGTTGACGCCAGTTACCTGTTCGTTGACGAATTCCTTGGTGGCACAGCCAGAAAGCGCCAGAGCAGCAGTCATGGCGATGAGCAATTTGTTCATTTTGAATATCCCTATTAAAGACTTTGGTAACTATTATCAGCAAATCGCGCTATATGATTAACCAAATGTTCAGAATTTGGCCAAAAAACTGGGCCGAGTGTTGCAAGCAAGCAATCAGGATCGACTGCAAATCAATGAGTCCAACCTGTCCTTCCCCGCAAGGGAAGAGAGAAGGAGGGAGGTCAAACGCCGCGTAGCAATTCGTTGATGCCAACTTTTGACAGCGTCTTCTCGTCCACTTTCTTGACGATGACGGCGCAGTAAAGACTGTATTTCCCGTCCTTGGAAGGCAGGTTGCCGGACACTACCACCGAGCCTGCGGGTACTCGGCCGTAGGTCACTTCTCCGGTTTCACGGTCGTAGATTTTGGTCGATTGGCCAATGTACACACCCATGGAGATGACGCTGTTGTCCTCGACCACCACGCCTTCGACCACTTCCGAACGCGCGCCAATGAAGCAATTGTCGCCAATGATGGTAGGGCCGGCCTGAACCGGTTCCAGCACGCCACCGATGCCGACGCCGCCGGAAAGGTGCACATTCTTGCCGATCTGGGCGCAGGAGCCGACCGTCGCCCAGGTGTCGACCATCGTGCCTTCATCCACATAGGCGCCGATGTTGACGTAGGAAGGCATCAGCACCACGTTTTTGGCGATGTAGGAACCGCGGCGGGCTGCAGCGGGCGGGACGACGCGGAAGCCACCTTCGCGGAAGTCACGGCTGTTGTAGTCGGCGAACTTGCTCGGTACCTTGTCAAAGTAGTTGGTGAAACCGCCCTTGATGAAGCTGTTGTCCTCCAGGCGGAAAGACAGCAGCACAGCTTTCTTGATCCACTGGTTGGTTTTCCATTCCTGGCCCTGCACACGTTCAGCCACGCGAATCTGGCCCTTGTCGAGCATGCTGATCACTTCGTTGACCGCGTCCTTGACCTTGGCTTCCGCATTACGGGGCGTGATCTCGGCACGGCGCTCAAAAGCTTCTTCAATGAGTTGTTGGAGTTCTTGCATGGTGTTTCCTGTTGATTGAGTGAGTGGTTGATTAACGAATTGGACAGAAATCGGTATCGGTCTTGATCCAGGTAAGGTCTGTTATGTCTGGGTGCGATTGTAATGCCTTGACGGTTTTTTCGATGCGCCAGTCCGGTTCGTTGATGCCGAACAGCATGATGACCTTGCCGCTGTCGCCGATGCTGTAATTGACAAATAACGTACCTTCCTGCGCCAGAATCTGCTGGATGGAGTATTCGATCTGGGCGGAAGTGGCGGCCCAGACGGGTTGACTGAATAGCAATGCCAGGAGAAAACTTTTCATCGAAGAAATTTGGTGACGCGTTCCGCTGCTGCCATGCATTGCTCCAATCCATCCACCAGTGCAATGCGCACAAAACCTTTACCCGGATTGATTCCCTTAGCATCACGGGCGAGAAAACTGCCTGGTAACACAGTAACGTGGTAATCCCTGTATAGCTCACGTGCAAAGTCCGTGTCGTCTCCTCCAGGCACCTTGGCCCATAGATAGAACGCAGCATCAGGCATGGGCGCATCCATGGCCTGACTCAGCACAGGTTGAACCGCCGCGAACTTGGTATCGTACTGGCGGCGATTTTCGATCACGTGTGCCTCATCGTCCCAGGCAATGGCCGACACCGCCTGCACCATCGGACTCATGGCGCTGCCGTGGTAGGTACGGTAGAGCAGAAATCTCTTCAGCACCTCGGCGTCGCCCGCCACCAGGCCGGAACGCAGGCCCGGCACGTTGGAACGCTTGGACAGCGAATTGAACACGACAAGGTTTTTGTGGCCGCGATTGAGTTGTTTTGCCGCAGTCAGAGCGCCCAGCGGAGGATGGGTCTCATCGAAATAGATTTCCGAATAGCATTCGTCGCTGGCAATGACGAAACCATGCTGGTCGGACAGTTCGAATAACGTCTTCCAGTCTTCCATCGACATGACCTTGCCGGTGGGATTGCCAGGCGAACAGACATAAACCAGTTGCACCATTTCCCACAAATCTTCAGGCACGCTTTCCCAGCCCATGCGAAAGCCATTTTCCGGCGTGGTATTAAGGTAGTAGGGCGTGGCGCCGGCCAGCAATGCCGCACCTTCGTAGATCTGGTAAAACGGATTGGGTGAGACCACGCGCTTTTTGTGCTTGCTGGGGTCCACCACGGCCTGGGCAAATGCGAACAGCGCTTCGCGGCTGCCATTGATCGGCAGCACTTGTGTCGCCGGATCGAGTTCCACGCCATAGCGGCGCTGGCACCATGCGGCCAGGCTTTTTCTGAGTGCTTCCGTCCCTTGGGTGAGGGGATAAGTCGCAAGGCCGGCAAGGTTTTGCATCAACGCCTGTTTGATAAACTCCGGAGTCGGATGCTTGGGCTCGCCAATCGACAGGTTGATGGGCGCAAAATCAGGGTTGGGCGTGACACCGGCAAACAGTTCCCGCAGTTTCTGGAACGGATAGGGGTGGAGCTGATCGAGCCTCGAATTCATTACAAATGAGCCACTCACTTTAGAAACCTTGAATTTTATATGACATCCCGTCTGCTGCCTGTTTCCGGCCTGCTATTTGGCGCCACCATGTGGGGCCTGATCTGGTATCCCTACCGTTTGTTGGAGGAAGCCGGGGTGGGAGGCGTAGTGTCTTCGCTGGCGTCCTATGCCATTCCGCTGCTGCTGGTTATTCCGTTTCTGTGGCGACATTTCCTGACCGCGCGCGAGCATTTCGGCTGGCTGGCCCTGCTGGGCCTGGCGGCAGGCTGGACCAACATGGGTTATGTACTGGCGGTGATCGGTGGCGAAGTCATGCGTGTGGTGCTGCTGTTTTATCTTGCCCCGGTGTGGACGGTAATCTTCGCGCGCTGGCTGCTTGGCGAAAAACTTTCTGGCTGGGGCGTGCTGATCATGGCCTTTTCCTTTGCCGGAGCGCTTACCATGCTGTGGCCGGAGGGCGGTGGCTTGCCGCTGCCAGCGAACCAGGCCGAATGGATCGCGCTTTCCGCCGGGGCGACTTTCGCCTTTTCAAACGTGGTTACCCGTAAAGTGGCGGGCGCTGATGCCTGGGCCAAATCGCTGGCCATCTGGGCGGGGGTGACTGTCATTGCGCTGGCCGCGCTGCTGCTTGAATCCGCGCCATTCGCGTTTACGGAAACCGCCAACAATAAAACCTGGACTATTTTACTGGGCGTGGGCCTCGCCATCGGCGTCATGACACTGGCGGTGCAATATGGCTTGTCTCACACCTCCGCCAATCAGGCCATCATCATTTTCCTGTTTGAACTGGTGGTGGCTGCCATCGCCTCTTATTTTCTGGCCGAAGAGGCCTTGAGCCTGCGTGAATGGACGGGCGCCGCCATGATCATCGCGGGCAGCCTGTTCTCCGGGCAAATGGAGCACAAACATGAAAATTCATAGCCTGCTGCATTGCTCGCTCATTACCGAAGACCTGACTCGAGCCCGTGCCTTTTATGAGGGCGTACTCGGCCTGACGCCGAGTCCCTGCCGGCCAACCATGAATTTTGACGGGGTTTGGTATGAGCTGGGTGCACAGCAGATCCATCTGTTGTGCCTGCCGAATCCGGACAGGGATGTCGTTCGGCCCAGACATGGCGGTCGCGACCGCCATGTCGCACTGGGCGTGTCGTCCATTAATGAACTAGCCATGAAGCTTGAAGCAGCTGATATACCCTTCACCCGCAGTCAGTCTGGGCGGGCAGCACTATTCTCAAGGGATCCCGACAATAACGCGCTTGAGTTTATAGAAGCCACCGATTAGCTTGCCGCAATGCCTGACTCGCCTATGATAAAAAGAGGGAGTTCTCTTGTTTTCAATCGTCTGAAGGGTTAATCATGTCGCAAATGACCAAAAACGAGCTTGCTCAAGTGGAAATGAAACTGCGCGAAAGGCAGTCAGCCTTGCTGGAGGAGGTGCGCAAGGAGCTGGATCAGCGTGAAAACCAGCATCTGGCTTCCGTGATGGGCAATCATCCCGGCGATAGCGGCGATGTTTCGCTGGCTGACTGGCTTGCTGACCTGAACATCCTTCGCGTGGACCGCCAGATTCGCGAACTGCGAGAGATCGAAACCAAGCTTGCCCAGGTCAAGGATGGCTCGGCAAACGAATGCATCGATTGCGGCAAGGAAATCGGCCTGCAGCGGTTGCTGGCCTACCCAACAGCGATGCGTTGCGTCGCTTGCCAGGAAAAACACGAGCATATTTATGCCCATGGCGCGCATCCGGGGCTTTGAGAGTTTTCGCAAAGCAGAACAAATCGGGCCGGCATGAGTGAGGCGGTTACCCTCAACCGGATCATCGAGGCAATGCATGATCCGGCGTGTTATCCCCATGCGGTCAATCCCGTTCGGCATATTGAGACGCATATTTCCCATCTGCTTTTAACCGGGCAATTCGCCTACAAGATCAAGAAGCCGCTCAATCTTGGCTTTCTCGATTTCAGCACACTGGACAAGCGTCGCTTTTGCTGTGAGGAAGAATTGCGGCTCAACCGCCGGCTGGCGCCGGATGTGTATCTGGAAGTTGTCAGCATCAATGGCGAGCCCGGGTCGCCGCGCATCAATGGCGCGGGTCCGGTACTGGAATACTCAGTCAAAATGCGACAGTTCGATCCGGCTTCAGGCCTGGACCAGCTGGAAGAGCAGGGGCAGTTAATCCCCCAACATGCGGATGCGATGGCCGAAACCGTTGCGGATTTCCATGCGAGGATTCCCTCGGTACCGCAAGATTCAGAGTGGGGCAGGGCCGAAGCCATCTGGCAACCGGTGGCACAGAATTTCGAGCAGATCGCGGCACGTATAGGCAACGATGACGAAGCACGCACGTTGCTGGAAGCAGTCCGCCAGTGGAGCGAAACAGAACATACGCGACTGTGCACGGACTTCGAGCATCGCCGCTTGCAGGGATTCGTTCGCGAATGCCATGGCGACCTGCATCTGGCCAACATGGCCTGGGAAAGCGACAGGCTGCTGATTTTCGACTGCATTGAATTCAACCCCGCGTTGCGCTGGATCGACGTGATATCCGAAGTCGCTTTCTGCTACATGGACTTGTTGAATCGCGAACATCCCGATTTCGCCAGCCGCTTCCTAAATCACTATCTGGAACGCACCGGCGATTACGCGGGAATGAAGCTACTGCGTTTTTACGCCGTGTACCGTGCGATGGTGCGCGCCAAAGTGGCAAGCATCCGGTCCGGCCAATCGGGACAGTCCGCAGTCGACACTACACGAGAGAAGCAGGAATGCCTGGATTATCTCAGGCTGGCCTTGAAACTTTCCCGGTCCGATGCGCCCAGTCTGGTCATCGCGCACGGGCTTTCGGGCTCCGGTAAAACCACGTTCAGCCAGGAGCTGGTTGCCCAACTCGGCATGATCACCTTACGTTCCGACATCGAGCGCAAGCGGCTGGCAGGGCTGGATGCGCTGGCCAAAAGTGGATCGGGAGTCGAGAGCGGCATCTACACGCGCGATTTTTCGCGGCGTACTTATGTATATGTGGCGCAACTTGCCGAATCGCTTTTGCAGTCCGGCTGGCGCGTACTGGTTGATGCCACCTTCATCGCCCGCTGGCAGCGCGATCTGTTCCGGCAGCTTGCGTCACGCTGTAGCGCAGCCTTCCATATCCTGGACTTCAACGTGCCCGAAGACGAACTCCGCCAGCGCGTCCGGGCACGCAGCGCGGCGGGCAGGGATGCTTCCGAAGCGGATGTGGCGGTGCTGGAAAATCAGTTGAAAACCTGCGAGCCTCTTACAGCAGATGAACTGAAGTTCGTAATTCCTGCTGCGACGGTTGAATCGGCGGCGGCGCAACTCAATGCCACGGGCAGAAACTCGCTTGGCTCAGACGGGTAATAGGTTCTTACCAAGCCGCGCCAGTTGCGCTGTGCCATAGGCGGCCTCTGCATGGGTTGCGGCGGTCACAGGTACCCCCAGGAATTTTTGCCGAATGCGCCGCCAGGTTTCGTTTTGCGCGCCGCCGCCCGCGGTCAGGACACGCTTGAGCGGGCTTGCGCCCAGCGCTTCCAGCTTGCGATAACCCATCACTTCAATTCGGGCCATGCCTTCCAGCAGGCCGTGGAGAAATACCGCATCATCCTTTGGGCGAGGTTCCATGCACGGCTCAAGATTCGGGTCGTTGATGGGAAAGCGTTCGCCGGGTTTCGGGAGCGGGTAGTAATCGAGGCCACTGGGCCTAACTGGATCAATTTTGGTTGACACGGTAATCAATTCTGCATTGCTGAAAAATTGTCTGAGCACTCCGCCGCCGGTATTGGAAGCGCCGCCTGCCAGCCACAACTTGCCAAAGCGATGCGAATAAACGCCGCTGGCTGAATCGTCCACGCGCATTTCCGACAACAACTTCAACACCAACGTGGTACCCAATGAAGTTACCGCATCGCCGGGAGCATTGGCGCCCGAGGCAAGGAAGGCCGCGATGCTGTCCGTGGTGCCCGCGCGCACGGTGCAGTCCGGGTTAAGGTTGAAGTGTTTCGCCACATCCAGGCTGACCGTTCCGATCACTTCTCCCGGCGATAAAACCTTTTGCTGCCAGTGCACGCCAGGCAGCCGGGTCACCCAGTCCGGCCATTGCAGGGCTTCAATGTCATAGCCGGATTTCAGCGCGTTGTGATAATCCGTGATGCCGGGCTTGCCGGTCAGCAGTGCCAACAGCCAGTCGGCCTGATGAAAACAGAAGGCTGCATCAGGGAAATGCCGCGCCAGCCAAAGACGTTTTGCAAGTCCCGACGTAGCGCCAAACTGAAGGTTGGAAATATTTGCCGCTTCTTCAACAGCCTGCCCATCGTTGTAAAGAAGCGCTGGACTGACGGGCTCCAGGCTTGAATTTGTCGTTAGGAGGGTGCCTGAAGTGCCGTCGATGGCCAGGGAAGACAGGCCATAGCGGATATCAGTGGGCAGCCCGGCGATCAGTTCAAATAGTGCCTCGCGCCAGTTTTGCGAGTTGGCCGGGTCGGCATAAACGACGCGGGATTCAAAAACCAGTTTGCCGACTTCATCAAGTACCACAGACCGGGCGCCAGAGGTGCCGAAATCCAGGCCAAGGAAGAATTCAGCCACGCGTGTTGGACTGGGATTCAAACTGGCTCAGTTCAACTTTTGGAGCTGGTTTCCAGCCCTTTTTGCGGTGCTCGGCCACCACGTTGGTAAAAATGCCGCCGCGCACATAGAACTTTGCAGTCAGCCTCATGAATCTTGGCTTAGTCGCTTTCACCAGATCATCCAGGATGCGGTTGGTCACGTCTTCGTGGAAGTGTCCCTCATTGCGAAAGCTCCAGATGTAGAGCTTCAGGCTTTTCAGTTCCACACAGGTCTTGTCGGGGATGTAATCGAGGTACAAGGTCGCGAAATCCGGCTGCCCGGTCTTCGGGCAAAGACACGTGAATTCAGGCACTTCCATGTGAATGTGAAAGTCACGTTCAGGTTTTGGGTTGGGGAAGGTTTCAAGGGTTTTTGAAGGTTGGGACGGCATGGTCAGGCTCGGGTAAAATTTGGAAAACCGGCTGGAGGAGGCCGGTTGGTTTCAGCCAATTATATAAGCAACAGGAAATCATCTTGCGACTCACATCCATCAAACTCGCCGGTTTCAAATCCTTTGTCGATCCCACCACCATCCCCATCCCCGCGCAGCTGACTGGCGTTGTCGGCCCCAACGGCTGCGGCAAATCCAACGTGATTGACGCTGTGCGCTGGGTGCTGGGTGAATCGTCCGCAAAGCATTTGCGCGGCGAATCGATGCAGGACGTGATTTTCAACGGCTCTTCGGCCAGAAAGCCGGTCTCGCGCGCCTCGGTCGAGCTGATTTTCGACAACAGCCTGGGCAAGGCTTCGGGCCAGTGGTCGCAATACGGTGAAATCTCCGTCAAACGCGTTTTAACCCGCAACGGCGATTCCAGTTACTACATTAACAACCTGCATGTCCGCCGCCGCGATGTGGCCGACCTGTTCATGGGTACCGGCCTTGGCGCGCGCGCCTACGCCATTATCGAGCAGGGCATGATTTCACGTGTGATCGAGGCCAAGCCCGAGGAGCTTCGTGCCTATCTGGAAGAAGCCGCCGGCATTTCCAAATACAAGGAACGCCGCAAGGAAACCGAGGCCCGCCTGAAAGACGCGCGCGACAACCTCAACCGTGTCGAAGACATCCGGCAGGAACTGGACAAGCAGATCGAAAAACTAAGCGGCCAGGCTGAAGTCGCCAAGCAATACAAGGCCTTGCAAGAACAACTTACCGAATCTCAGCACATGCTGTGGTACGTGAAAAAGCGCGACGCGCAGACCGGGCGCGGCAAGCTGGCACGCGATCTGGGCGAAGCCAACAATAGACTGGAAGCAGAAGTCGCCCGTTTGCGTGAAATCGAAGCCGTGCTGGAAACCACGCGCAACGAACATTACGCCGCGCAGGATCGCTTCAATGTGCTGCAAGGTGAATACTACGGTGCCCAGGCTGAAGTCAGCCGCATCGAACAGGCCTTGAACCACATGCGCAGCACGCGCGAGCGTTTGAACCGGCAGGCGCAGGAACTGACGGCACGCGCAGAATCCCTGACCGGGCGTGCCACGCAGGCCGTGACTGAAAAAGAGGAATGGGCTGCCAAGCTGGGCAACCTGGCCGGATTGCTGGCGCAGGCCGAGGCCCGTTTCAAGGCGGCATCCGACCAGCATCTGCCGGAAAAGGAAGAAGCGCTGAAGCAGGCTCAGCAAGCGGTGGGCGAAGCCCAGCGCGCGTTGTCCATGGCCGAGCAAAACCGGCAGGTCGACGAAACCCACCTGTCGCACGGCCGCAAGACGGTCGAGCAATTAAAGGCGCGCAAGGCCCGGCTGGAGCAAGAGCTGACTCAACTGCCGCGCCCGGATGCCGCTGCGCTGTCCAGCCGCGAAGTCGAGCTCAACACCCTCGCCAGCGCGCTGACTGAAGCGAAGTCGCAATTGCAGGCCAGGGAAGTCGAGACCCCAGCGCTGGAAAGTGCCCGCACCGCTTCGCAGCAGGCGGCCGAGCAGGCCCGCCGTGAACTGAACGAAGTCGAAGCCGAAATCACCGCGCTGGAAAAAATGCAGGAAAGCATGAAGGCCGATGAAAAACTGGCCGGCTGGCTGAGCGGGCAGGGCATTTCATCCTCAGACCGGCTGTGGCAGGCCATCGAAGTCGAGCCGGGTTGGGAAGCCGCCGTGGAAGCGGTTTTGCGCGAGCGCCTGCAATCTCTGGGCGCTTCCATCAAGGACAACTGGTTCGACTCGCCGCCGCCGGCACGCATGACGGTATTCCAGTCCGGCGATGGCAATGGTGAAGCCGGTGCCGACAGCCTGTTAAGCAAAATCCGCGTCAAGCAGCCCGGCCTGCAAGGCGTGCTGGCCGACTGGCTGGCTGGCGTTGTTACAGTCGAAAACGGCGGCGAAGCTCGCCAGAAGCAGGCCGGGCTGCAAGCAGGCCAATGTCTGGTAACGCCGCAAGGCCATATATTTCACCGGCATAGCGTCACTTTCCATGGCGTGCATTCCGCCATTGAAAACGTGCTGGCCCGCAGCCGCGAGCTGGATCAGCTGAAATCAAAAGCCGCTTCGCTCAGAACCCAACTGGAAGAAAAGGAACGGGCAGGGCAGTTGGCCATTGCCGCGCTCTCCGCCGCCCAGCAAGCCTTGCACCAATTGCGTCAGCAAAGCGCCCAGCACCAGAACAAACATCACACCACGCAACTGGAAGTGGTTCGCCTGCAGCAGGCTTTCGAACGCATTACCCAGCGTCGCGACCAGATCGAGAAGGAACTGGCCGAGGTCGAGAAGCAACTGGCATCCGAGCAGGCCGAAGCCGATGCGGCGGACGAACGCCTCAAATCACATCGCAGCGAAATCGAATTTGCCCGCGAGCGTGTGTACGAAGCGCGTCAGGCGCGCGACATTGCCGACCGCGCCGTGCACGAAGCTCGCGAAGCCCAGCGCGAGGCGGAGCGCAGCCTGCAGGAATCAAGATTTCTTGAGACAACCTGCCACAGCAAAATCAGCGAATTGCAGGCGCAACTTCAAACGCTGGAAGAGGAAAAATCGCGCGCGTCCGAAACCCTTTCCGGCCATCAGCTTGAACTCCAAGGCCTGGACGAAGTACCGCTGGAAGCCTCGCTGCAATCCGCGCTGGAAGCTCGCGTTTCGCGAGAAGAAACCTTGAGTGCCGCGCGTAACGCCTTGGAAGAATTCACCAATCGCCTGCGCCACGAGGACGAAACACGCATCCAGTGCGAACAGGGATTGAACCCGCTGCGCGAACGCATGGAACAACTGCGGCTCAAGGATCAGGAACTGCTGCTCACCGAAACCCAGTTCGAGGAAAACCTCAACCAGGCGCAGGCCGAGCAGGAAGCGCTTAAAGCAAAGTATGAACAGACCAGCCCCAAGGCTGGCCCGCTGCAATCCGACATCACCCGGCTGACGGGCGAAATCACCGCGCTGGGTGCCGTCAACCTGGCCGCGCTGGAGGAACTGACCGAAGCGCAGGAGCGGGGCACCTATCTCGCCAACCAGCATGCCGACCTGATGGAAGCCACCAACACCCTGGAATCCGCCATCCGCAAAATCGACCAGGAAACCCGCGAGTTGTTAAAGGCCACCTTCGATACCGTCAACACCAATTTGGGCGAACTGTTCCCGCAATTCTTTGGCGGCGGCCGTGCCGAACTGGTGCTGACCGG